>Ga0156193_126_pt1 | contig 141710 bp, 116 predicted proteins | sample RifCSPlowO2_12_FD_107846 | JGI IMG/M metagenome (GOLD analysis project Ga0156193, IMG submission 107846) | Flavobacteria bacterium RIFCSPLOWO2_12_FULL_35_11
GGAAACAGGAAGTTTCGGCTTCCTGTTTTTTTTTAAATATAATATTAAACTTTCTTGGATCCCAAAAATTTACCTTGGCTGAATTTGTTCAAACCAAAAAACAAATAGTTATTTAAAAGAAATTGTTGAGGCTTGTGGAATACACAAACATATAACATTTCATGTAGCCAGACATACTTTTGCAACTACAGTAATGCTTTCCAATGGTGTACCAATAGAAACAGTTTCCAAACTTTTAGGACACACAAAATTATCTACAACTCAAATATATGCAAGAGTTGTTGAATCGAAAATAAGTGAGGATATTGGTAACCTTCTGATGCGGTTTAAGGAAAAAGAAGAAATTAAAACGGCTTAGTATAATAAAAAAGAATATCCGATATCTCCCTTGATTAAAACTGAAGTAAGTGAGACTTTGCATTATAGATTGTTTGCAATAAATTAGCTAATCGTTAAAATTTAATGAGTTCAATTAATGTTGCTTTTAAAGCTTTTTGTTTGCAAACAAATTAAAATTTTTCAATAGAAATATTTGCTTTATATATAGTTTTTAATGGAAAATGGATTTTTTTAGTATTTTAAAATCAAATATTATTAAGACTATAGACTAGAATATTTTTTCTATTTTAACAACTAAGTTTTTTACCTTCATTTACATTCTTTTAAATGTAATTCAAAAGCAGATTTTATCATTCAAAGAATAAATTCACTTTTACACCAATAGCTTTTGAAATTTTCAACAAAGTAAGAGAAGTTACATTCTGCCTTCCATTTTCTATACTTGATAGATTAGATTTTTCCATTTTAATAATGGAACAAAGATCTAATTGGCTAAAACCTTTATCTTTTCTTTGTTTAGCGATATTAAAGCCAACTCTTTTTAGGAATTTTTTCTCTTCTTCATTCATATAAAGTTCAATTTCTATAAAAAAACAACATCAAAGGTTATGATATATCATAACCTTTGATTAACTTTGACTAAATCAATGTTTTAAAAATAAGTTAAATCATCATAATAGTAAAACTATGGAAGCAAAAATCACCCTACCAGACCAAGTAAAAGACCCGGAAATCATTAAAGAGCTCATATCAAAGTTGGTTACCATGGTAAATGTCAATCAGATTTATATGAGCCCGGGAGAAAAAGAACATGCCTTTACCTATCGATTTACCATAATTATTGAAGACATGGCAAAACGATTTAAAGAACGTGTCAGAGAAATTCTGAATGATTTATTCGAAAAACATCCGTCGTTTTATGTCCGTTTCTTTACCCTTCATCAAGTAGTTCACGAAACAACTCTTGGCAACACCTTTTTTCTGAATAATTGTTCCGAAGAAACGCTCATTTATTACCATAACACATATAACAAGACCTGGCTTTTTCAAAAGGTCGATTTATCGGCAGTTCTTGAGACTGCAAACCATCATTTTTTAATGGAAAAGCAGCGGATTATCTCTTTTAAAAAAGGGGCAGCTCTATTTTTAGAAGAAAAGAATTATGCACTGGCAGCTTTTATGCTCCATCAAACCATAGAACTCAGTTTTACCACCCTAGAAAGGTTTTTGGTGGGCGTAAGTTTTACGGAACATACGATAAGTGGCCATCAAGCATATTTAGGACAGGTCATAAAAGACCTTGGGAAGGTATTTCCAAAGAAAAATGAGAACCAAATACAGCTTTTAAATAAGCTGAATACCGCCTATGTAAAAAGTAGGTATGCCCTTAATTACAACATAGGAAATAAGCAAGTACATAAAATAAATGAAAAAGCCGAAGAACTAATTTGTAAGCTAACGTTTTATTTTGAATCAGAAATACTCAAATGTGAAACATCACTTGAAAAGCTTTCTCACAATGAAACAAAAGAAGACCTGCCCATTAGCACAGAAAAAGAAAACAGTATAAACGATATAAAGAATATAGATGATACAGAGCCAACAACTTTGGAGAAGATAAAAGAATTAAGCAAACAGAATTTTAAAACGCTTACCCCAATAGGCGGCATCCAAGAAGGTTATTATTTGAATTATGCCCGGGTTTATGATTATATGGAATTGTTCTGCACATTAAGATCGACCCTTAATGTATGTATCCTCGCCTTAAGCGAACAGTTGGATTGTACCCTAGATATTACACATAAGGAAACAGACGTAAAAAATGTATTGGAGTTCGCCAAAAATCTAATCCCTTTTGAAGAAAGCAATTATCTGGATGAAATGCGAAAACTCATTTTGTCAACTGAAGAGGCTACATTTTATCCAAAAAAAGAAAAATAATAATATCTAATCAGACTACTATGGAAACCAAAGACACTATTAATAAGACAGACAAAGAAAAACTGGAAGCGGTAATTCAACTCTTAAATCCAAGAAAGCGCAGAAACCTTAAACGAGAAAATAGTGAGTTGATGCAGGAAGTTACCTTTGAAGTAACAGACAATGGAGAGTTGCGCTATATCATCTCTTGCCTTTTAAGAGTATGTATTTTGGCTTTGGAAGGGGATAGTGACTTTTCATCCCCAAGACTCGCCAATTGCTCAAAAGATTTGACAATAGCTACGATATTGGATTTAGTGGACAGTATTCAACCCGATGAACAATTAGTGAGTTATGATGCCATTGAAAAACTGTTATTGCCCTAGCAAACAATTCAAACTGACCTAATAACTTAATATGTACTTTATGACACATAAAACCAAAATTTCGACCCATTTTCCTTATAAGAAGGAACTTTTAGAGCAAATTAAAAAGGTTTTGCCCTTACATTCTGTATATGTCATCAGTGTTTATAAAGAAACAAAGAAGCAGGAAATTTTTTTATCACCACCATGCATAAATCCGGAAAAGTTTATAACCTATACGCTACTTATCATTAGCCATAAACCCATTTCAATAAATCTAGGGGAATTTATTTATGACTTGTATAACAACATGCAGCAACAATGCAAAGTATATCCTATTGTCTATTCCTTATCTGATGTTTTGGCAAAACTGGATTATGGGAATGCTTATTTGAACCGGATTGTCACCCAAACAAAATGTTTGTATCAGGAAAATGATGCGCTAGCTAAGTTCAGTGGTTTTCGCGTATGTTTTCATAAAAGTATTTATGAGCAAATTCAAACGGAATGGAACTGCCGAATGGAACGAGCCAATTACCTGCTATCCATAATAGACACAAATGACATTGAAGAAGACCCCACTTCCAAACTGGCTGTTATGCACGACGCTTTAGAACAAATCTGTGCGGCGCTGTTGTATATCTTTTGGGAATTTAAACCGCATTACTATTCTTTGCCTTATTTATTGCATTTATGCAGCCACTTTACCCAATTGCCACAAACGGTTTTTCCCAAAAAGGCATTTAAATCACAGCGTATGTTTTATATACTGTGTAATGCGCACCAGCAAATGCGGGAAAGCCAAAATGAATTATCTGTTATGGATGCGGATAAAGCATATAAACTAAGTGAACGGTTTTACCGCAAAGCCAACAACCTAGGGATAAAACAACTGGAACATCTTAAAGAACTCCATTATCAGTCCACTAATTTGCAGTAAGTTTTAAAATCGGAATATCATAAAGAAGAAATCCGTTTTTAAACTTTTGGATTTAGAGGCTGGTATTTGCGGCTGAGAATCCGAAAGTTTAAAAATGAACCAAGCTCGCCCTAAGCGAGTGCGGTAGTTTTTACGTAACTTTTAGGCTAAAATTTAAGCTGACAAATCCCCCCAAATAAAGCCCTATTTTAAGATTTCCGTGATTTTTTACGAAAAAAAGCCTTGATTCTATTGGGCTACGAAGTTTTTTTACGAAAAAATCACGAAAATATAAATTTCATGTATTTTATAAGTAATTGATTTGTAATAAATTATGAATAAGTAACATCGCGCAGCGTGTTACCCTCTTGCTTTTCCCCCTTAGTTTTACAATCACGCTTATATAGAGAATTTTTTATGATAGTAAGTACTTGTAATTAGTAACTTTATATCGGGGGAAAACTCATAATACTCAATAATTATTAACAATAATTTTGTCAATGAGGTAGGATAATTACATTTTTTTTAACATTTTATCATTAAAAAAGTATTTTCAAAAGTTATTGTTCATGTAGAATTTAGAATTGTTAACATAGAATTATACATCAAGATATGTAGTCCATTGTTTTGTGAAAACAATAAATCTTTAAATGAAAACATCATTGTTCATAAAAATTTAAGAATTTATTTTGTAATCTTTAATAAAATGACCAATTTAGTCAGGTCAAATTAATTCAGTTTAAATTCTAAAGAAGATGGAAATTAATAAATCAATAGGTCAGATAATTAGAGATTTTAGAGAGCATAAGGAATTACTTGTGAGACAAGTTGCTGCTTTATTAGAAGTTGATCCATCGCTACTAAGTAAAATTGAAAGAGGAGACAAAAGACCTACGAGGGAGCAGATAAGATTATTAGCTAAAATTTTAGAAATAGATGAAAAGGAACTAACGATTGCTTATTTGAGTGATCGACTTGTATATGAAGTGAGGGATGAAAATTTTGCAATGGAAGCTATTAAAGTAGCAGAACAAAAAATCGAATATTTAAAAAGATCAAATACGGTAGTTTAAGGAATGGCATTTAAAGTAGCAAAAACGAAAGAGGAAGGATTAGCCCAGTTAAAGGAGCTTGTCGGTGCATTTGAAAAAGGCATAAAAACATTCAGAGATTCAAAGTACAATGAAACTCAACTTAGGAATGACTTTGTGGATTCATTACTTATGTCATTCGGATGGGATGTTGATAATGAAGCTGGAAAAAATCAATTCCTTCGTGATGTAATCCAGGAAGAATCAATTGAAGTTGAGGATGAAAAATCAAAAAAGAATCCGGATTATACATTAAGAGTACAGGGATTGAGAAAACTCTTTGTTGAGGCAAAGAAACCCTATGTTGATATTACCAAATCTGCTAAAGCAGCATTTCAAACAAGGCGTTATGGTTGGAATGCAAATCTTGGTATTTCTGTTTTAACGAATTTTGATAAGCTTATAATTTATGATTGTAGGCATAAGCCAAATGCGAATGAGGATGAAAGAATAGCACGAATTTCAGTGTTTGAGTTTTCCAATTACGTAGAAGCTTTTGATGAAATTTATGATTTAATATCTTTTGAATCAGCTTCTAATGGTACGTTGGATGATTTATTTTCCATTTATGAAAGAGTAGGCCAGACTTTTGATGATTATTTTCTTGAACAGATTGAAAGTTGGAGGGAAAGGCTTGCCCTTTCTGCTGTTCAACGTAATGAACGTCTGGGTAGTGAGGATATTAATTTCTTAATTCAACGATTACTTAACCGAATTATTTTTCTTCGAATTTGTGAAGATAGAACAATTGAAAAGTTTGAAACTCTGAAAAACATTCAGAATTATGATGAATTAAAAACACTATTTAAACAGTCTGATAAAAAATACAATTCTGGACTATTTGATTTTATTGAGGATAACTTATCGCTTAATATTCAAATTGATTCGGAAGTGCTTATTGAAATATTTAATGAATTATATTATCCGTTAAGCCCTTATGATTTTATTGTTGTTGACCCAACAATTTTAAGTCAGATATATGAAAAATTCCTTGGAAGCCATGTTGTGCTTGATGAAGGCAGACAACTTTCAATTGTTTCTGAACCAGAAGTTGTAGCTTCTAATGGAGTGGTTCCAACACCTAAAATCATTGTTGAACAAATTGTCAAAGAAACTCTAACTCCATTAGTTAGTGGAAAAAACTCTGGTGAACTAGCCCTCTTGAAGATAGCTGATATTTGCTGTGGATCAGGTACTTTTTTAATTTCAATTTATGACTTTCTACTAAAAGCAACTATTGAACGATCTATTGAAGAAGGAATTACTGACGTAGAATTAATATACGAAATAGCAGAAAACACCTACGGTCTTACACTAAAGGCTAAAAGAAATGTAATAGAACAAAGTATATATGGCGTAGATATTAATCCTTATGCTACTGAAGTAACTGAATTCAGTCTTTTGCTGAAGTTATTAGAAGGAGAGAGTGGAGCTTCGATAGACCATTTCATTGGACAGTATGCTACTAAAGTTCTCCCCAGTTTGCATAATAATATCAAATGTGGTAATTCATTGGTTGATGATAAGTTCTTTGAATTTATGCCAGAAGCGATTGAAAATGACTTGGTACTGTATAGAGTAAAGCCATTTGACTGGAATTTAGAATTTCCTTTTCTTAATGATACAAATGGGTTTGATGCAATCGTAGGAAACCCTCCTTATGTTCGAATTCAGAATTTGGTTAAGTATTCTCCTGAAGAAGTTAAGTATTATCAAAATGATTTATCAGGATTTGCTGTTGCAAAAAAAGAAACAATAGATAAATATTACGTATTTATTCAAAGAGCTATTGGATTATTAAATCCAACCGGATTCTTGGGATACATAGTACCTAACAAATTCTTCATTATTAAAGGAGGAAAAGCGTTACGAAAGTTCATTTCTGAATCGTGCAGCTTTTCTAAGATTATTCACTTTGGAGTAACTCAAGTTTTTCCAGATAGATCTACTTATACAGCGATATTAATTCTTCAAAAAGAGGATCGAGATACGTTTAAGTTTAAAAGAATTAAAAAGATCACTCCAGACATATTGGGAACAGGAGATGGATATTTGGAATATGAAAAGAACGATTTCACAAATGAACCATGGGTGTTCTTGTCTCCGGGAACCAAGGCTATTTTCGATAAACTCAATTCAGGTCATGTACAACCATTAAAATCGCTTGCGGATATTTGTGTAGGCTTACAAACAAGTAAAGATCCTGTCTATATATTTACTCCTGAAGGAGAAACAGAGAACACCTTTATTTTGAACTCGAACGGAGAAATAAAAGAAATCGAAAAAGGAATCTGTTTGCCATGTGTTTATGATTTGTCTTTTGGGTTATTTGATACTATTAATCCGAATGCTCAGATGATATTTCCTTATGTGATTGAAAATGGAAAAGCCGAAGTCATCAGTGAAGATGATTTCATCCAAAATTATCCACTTTGTTGGGATTATCTGAATGAACACAGAGACGAGTTGGAAAAGAGAAGCATAAATGGCAAAGATCCAAAATGGTATCAATTTGGAAGATCTCAAAGTTTAACCCGGTTTCATGATTCTTCAAAATTAATCTGGCACGTACTTTCTACTAAACCATCTTATGTTTTGGACGAATTGAATATTCAGTTCACTGGAGGAGGAAATGGCCCTTATTATTCTCTAGTGAACAATTCAAATTATTCAATTCTATATTTTATGGGGATTTTATCACATCCATTATTTGAAAATATGGTAAAAGCAGGGGCAAGTGAATTTAGAGGAGCTTACTATTCACATGGTAAACAATTTATTGAGAACATACCAATAAAAATAATTGATGAACAGAACTTAGAAGAGGTTAATTCTTATAAAAACATCATTAAATCTGTGAAAGGATTAATCGCTGCGAAAAACCAATACAATGAAACATATGGGGCAAGAAGAGTAATTCTGCAACGTAAGTTAGATATATTAAATAATACTCTCATTGAATCAGTGAATAAACTCTACAGCATAAGTTCTGATGAATTTACTACTGTACTTCACGATGAAATGTTTACAAATGAATTAACTGCTGAAGAATAATTATGGGACTTGTAAAAGAAAAATTAGACGCTCGGAAACTTAGAGGCGGTTACTATACTCCAAAAGAGATTGCTCGATTTTTATGTAAATGGGCTATAACTGAGAATACTCAAAAAATACTGGAACCAAGTTGTGGAGATGGCAATTTTGTTGAAGAGGCCATCCTTAGATTTAAAGAACTTGGAGTGGGTGAAGAAGGATTAAAAGGACGAATTAAAGCGATTGAACTCAATGAGGAAGAGGCACTTAAGGCAAAATTTAGAGCTAAAGAATTGGGCGTGAATTCGACTACGGTAGTAAATTCAGATTTCTTTCAATATTTGAATTCAAACGGAGTTGATAAATATGATGCTGTTCTGGGTAATCCTCCATTTATACGATATCAAAGCTTTCCAGAAGAACATAGAGATTTGGCAATTTCTATGATGAGGGATTTAGGATTAAATCCAAATAAATTAACTAACATTTGGGTTCCTTTTTTGGTTATTTCTGCCTCTCTACTTAAGCCCAATGGTAGGTTAGCCATGGTTATACCTGCTGAACTTTTTCAGGTAAAATATGCCGCCGAAACTCGTATTTTCCTATCTAATTTCTTTGATCGCATCACGATTGTAACATTCAAAAAACTTGTCTTTAAAAACATACAGCAAGAAGTTGTATTGATGCTTTGTGAAAAGAAAACAGCAAAGAGCAAAGGTATTCGAGTAATTGAATGTGAAAACTTAGACGATTTAAATAAACTGAATTTCAAAGAAATAAACGGATCAAATGTAAAACCGATCGATCATTCATCTGAGAAATGGACAAAATACTTTTTATCAGAGGAAGAAATTAATTTATTAAAACGACTAAAGAATGATAAAAGGGTTATTCCGTTTAGTGACATAATGGAAGTTGATGTTGGTTTAGTTACAGGACGGAATGAGTTTTTTATGATGAATGAAAGCCAAGTAAAAGAATGGGGACTTGGAAAGCACACAATACCAGTTGTTAGCAAATCAAATCAATTAAAAGGAATTACTTTTTCCAAAAAAGATTTCAAAGAGAATTCAATAGCTGAACAGTCAATTCATTTATTCATGCCTCCCAATGTGAATTTTGAGGATCTACCAAAGGAATGCCAGAAGTATATTAAATATGGTGAATCAATGAATTTTCACACAGGTTATAAGTGTAGAATCAGAAAACGTTGGTATATCACACCATCATTGTGGTCTCCAAATGGTTTTGCTCTAAGACAAGTTGGAGATTATCCCAAATTAGCTATAAATGAAACAGGAGCAGCTTCAACAGATACAGTTCATAGAGTTCGATTTAAAGAAAATACAGATAAACAACTAGCAACAATTTCGTTTTTAAACTCATTGAGTTTTGCGTTCTCTGAAATCACTGGCAGAAGTTATGGTGGAGGAGTTTTAACATTTGAGCCAACTGAAATTGAAGATATTAGAATGCCGATTTTAAAGAATATTTCTGTTGATTTTAAAAAAATAGACCAACTTATTAGGAACCGAGAAATTGAAAAGGTTTTGGATATTGTTGATGAAGAATTATTAATAAAGCAACATAAGTTTTCAAGAGAAGATGTAAACGCATTAAGAGGTATCTGGAGAAAAATGGCTAGTAGAAGGAATAATAGAAAATAAATATAATGGTAAGGTATAAAAATTTAGGTGGAGATTCAGGAGTTGCAGGTTATGAACTTGGAGCTGATAATATCATAGTAGTTTTCAAATGTGGCAAAAGACCCTACAGATGGAGCTATAGAAAAGCAGGTCAACATCATGTAGAAACTATGAAAAAATTAGCGGAAACAGGACAAGGGTTGAATAGTTACATCATGACACGAGTTAAAAATTTATACGATTAGAAAATGAGAGTACTTACCAAATCTCGATTTAAACTTGGTCTTGAATGTCCGAATAAACTTTATTACACAAAGAAAAAGGAATATGCAGATACAAAGGTCTCTGACACATTTTTAGAAGCATTGGCAGAAGGAGGTTTTCAAGTAGAAGAATTGGCTAGAATGCATTATCCAAATGGGGTGTTAATAGAAGGAAATGACTGGGATTATCAACTTTTATGGGAACAAACACAAGAACTTTTAAAGCAAGAGAATGTAATTATTTATGAGGCAGCATTTTTAATCGATGGTTTATTTATAAGAACAGATGTTCTAGTAAAACATGGGGGTAATATAGAATTAATAGAAGTCAAAGCAAAATCATTTACTCCAGACGATGAATATCTTTTTATAGGAAAAAGGGGAGGAATGGTAAGTAGTTGGAAGCCATACCTGTTTGATATAGCCTTTCAGAAATATGTTATACAGTTTTGTTTTCCTCAATGGAATATACAATCATATATAATGATGGCTGACAAGTCTAAGAAAGCAAGTATAAATGGATTAAACCAACTTTTTAGAATTAGTAGCAAAGGAGAAAACAGAACTGGTATTTTGAAAAAAGTAAGTACGATTGAAGAAACAGGCAATCCAGTTCTAGGAAGAAAAAATGTTACTCAAATTGTTGCAGATATTGAAGCAAACAAATACAAATACCATGATGGTCTAACATTCATAAAATCCATTAATCAATTTAAAACATTTTATCAAAAAGATGAGTACGCTAACTGGAAAACTTCTTTTAGTGCTTGTAAATCCTGTGAATTTAAAAGTGAAGATGATGAGTTAAAATCAGGATTTAAAGAGTGTTTTAACAAACAACATAACTGGACTGAAAATGACTTTACAAAGCCCAATATTTTTGATGTTTATTTTTTTACTAAAGGGAATAAATTATTTGAAGACGGAATTTATTTTAAAGACAAACTAACAGAAGATAATGTAGGATTAAAAGTTGAAGCAGAGAAATTAACTACTTCACATAGGCAATGGCTTCAAATAGAAAAAGAAGTCAATAATGATAGCACTTTATATGTTGATTTAGAAGGGTTAAAAGATGAGATGAATAAATGGGTATTTCCTTTACATTTCATAGATTTTGAAACAAGCGCTGTTGCTTTGCCATTTAATAAGGGTTTAAAACCTTATGAACAAATAGCGTTTCAGTTTTCTCATCATATCTATCATGAAAATGGTAAAATTGAACACGCTAATGAATATATAAATAATAAAGCCGGAGTATTTCCAAATTTTGAGTTTTTACGAGCTTTAAAAGAAACTTTAGAAAAAGATAATGGAACTATCTTTAGATATTCAAATCACGAGAACACAATCCTTAATGCAATATATGCTCAATTACCTGATTCCGAAGAAGATGATCGAGAGGAGCTAATAAAATTTATACATAGTATTTCTCATTCCAAATCAGATAGTGCGGTTAAATGGAAAGGAAATCGAGATATGGTTGATTTATGGGATGTTGAAAAACGTTTTTATTATAATCCTTTAACTAAAGGTTCTAATTCCATAAAAGCAATTTTACCAGCCTCATTGAGTTCAAGCAAATTTCTTCAAGAAAAATATTCAAAGCCTCTTAATCAAATAAACGTGTCAAGTAAAAATTTTTCCGAAAATCACGTTTGGTTGGAAATTGAAAATGATATTGTAAAAAGTCCATATAAAATGCTACCATCCCTTTTTGATGATTGGAGTGAAGAGCAAATAGAAAATACTTTATCTGAAATAGAGGACATCGCTAATGGTGGAGCAGCATTGACCGCCTATGGTAAATTACAATATACAGATATGGAGCAATCCGAAATTGATGAGTTAACGAGTGCATTGTTGAAATACTGTGAGTTAGATACTTTAGCGATGGTTATGATTTATGAGCATTTTAAGGAGATAACTGATTAAATTATGCCAAAAAATAAAGAAGCTCTAAAAAGATACAGAATAATACATAATATATTACGTAGAGGAGGAAAGCACAAAACAAGTAGGATTGTTAAAATTTGTAATGATGCTGGAATTCCTGTCAAATTGAGAACAATTCAGACTGATCTAAAAGATTTAGCCCAAGACACTGAATTAGGTTTTTTCTTACCTATTGAAAAAGACGAAAGTACAAAGACTTATTATTATACAGATATCCCTAAAAATATTTTCCCTTCAGTAGAATTAGACCCAGGTGAAGTAAATGCATTGCTTTTTTATGCAAAAACTGTTAACCAATATAAAGATTATCCTGTTTTTAAAGATATTACTAATGCAGTTCAAAAAGTAATAGACAATTCTAATATTAGTCCTGAAATAAAAAAACTTTTTGAAAAAGAGACTTTATTAGAAACTGAAAGACATCCTGAAGTAGGTGGTAGTGAGTTAATTGCAGAAATTCTTGATGCCATTTCAAAGAAAAAAATACTTGAAATAGAATATCAGAAATTTGATGATGAAATTAAAAAGCATAAAATCAAACCAATTCTTTTAAAGGAGGATAAACAATTATGGTATATAATAGGATTAAATGTAAAACGTGAAAGTATAATTACCTTAGCTTTAGATAGAATAGTAGATGTAACTATATTGAATGAAGATTTTGATTCTATTGATTTTGATAGTCTTGAATATTTTAAATATTCTTTTGGAATTACTGTTCCTGATAGTGAAGCAATTGATGTTGTTATAGATTTTGACCCAAAACAAGGTAATTATCTTAGAACACTTCCAATTCATAATACACAAGAGATTTTAGAAGATAGTGACAAAAAGTTTATTATTAAGATAAAAGTTAAACCATCGTATGAGTTTTATTCAAAAATTTTCAGCTATGGTGCAGATGCTACAATTATATCTCCAAAACCAGTTATAGAAAGAGTTTTAAAGACTTTCGAAAAAGCTTTAAGCAAATATTCTCCTAGTTAATTATTAAATAAATTAATCTTTTTTTAATGGCGCAAGTAGGTTGCGCCATGTTGTTATTTATTTGTACCATAAAATTATTGTTTAATTCTAAAAGATAAAAAATGGATACAAAATCAAACAAAGATGAGAAAAATATAACTTTTTTCATTGGCAAAACAAAACATGAAACTGAAAAATCTACTCTAACAGTTAAGCAGATATTAGAAGATTTTGCAAAAGTAAAAACTACAGAAAAATCTCTAGCTCTTAAAGAAGGAAATGGACATCATGAATATGCTGATATTAATGAGTCTATTGATATGAAAAATGGTATGCACTTTGTACTTTTTGACAAAACACCAACCACTGCATCATGATATATGGATCTGAACAATTTTTAAAAGATTTTGAAGAGATAGGTTATACGCCGGAATTAGTAAAGGGAAATGATGGACAAACTTATGCTGTATTTAAAGAGTTCGAAATTGAAATAGGAAAGTTTTCAGGAAGAGTGATTGATTTAGGTTTATTGATTTTTCCTGATTATCCAAGAATAGTACATAATTCCATACATGTAAAAGCAACACCACAACTTTTTGAAAAAACCGATAAAATTGATGGAGTTCGTAATATTCTTGACAGCGGACTTGGATCTGAGTGGAGGTATTGGAGCTATCGTTTTAATGCAGTTCCTGAAGATAATGCTATGCATTTAATGTCGCAAATTAACGGAGTATTTAAAAGGGCTTAAAATGAAAAGATTAAGTATTGCAATCCCAGAAAATTTAAATGATAAATTATGTAATCATTTAATAAGGGAAGATAAGGATGAAGATTTAATTTTTGCATTATGGAACGAATCCATTGGTTCTTATCGGGAAACAGCATTAATTAGTGAGCTTGTTTTTCCTGAAGAAGGAGATCGGCAGAGGCATGGCAATGTTAGTTTTAATCCTCAATACATTAAAAGGGTTTGTAGGATAGCTGCTCAAAAAAATACAGGTATTGTTTTCATTCATAGTCACCCATTTCCTGGTTGGCAAAATATGAGCAATGATGATGTTATAGCTGAAAAAGAGAGGCTTAGTGAAACTGTAGAGGTGTTGACAGGTTATCCGTTAGTAGGAATGACTGTTGGCTCCGATAGGACTTGGAGTGGAAGAAGGTGGATGTATAATGAAAATACAAATGAATATGATATTCAATGGGCTGAAAATGTAAGAAGTGTTGGAAGGAATTTAAAGATAGATTATACGGATTTTTTAGTGCCATCTCCAAAATTCAGTAAGCAATTTAGGAGAACACGAGCAGTTTGGGGCAAAATTAATCATGAAAAGTTGGCAAAGATGCTCATAGGAATTGTTGGTCTAGGCAGTGTTGGAAGCATGGTCGCTGAAGGTCTGGCACGAATGGGAATGGAAAAATTTGTTTTGATTGATTTTGATAAAATCGAGGAACATAATTTAGATCGTCTGGTAGGTTCAACAAAAAAAGATATTGGGAAATATAAGGTTGATATTGCTGATAGACAAATAAATAGTGTTGGGACATCTGCTAAAGTTGATATTAATAAATCTAATAAAAGTTTATATGAAGAAGAAGCATATAGACTTGCTATAGATTGTGATATACTTTTTAGTTGTGTTGATCGACCACGCGCAAGATACATTTTAAATCATATTGCTTATTCTCATTTAATACCAGTAATTGATGGTGGCATTCAAGTAAGATTTGAAGGCGATGAAATTAATGGGTTTAATTTTTCTGGTGCTGATTGGCAGTTGCAAACCATTTCTCCTAATAAGCCATGTTTACAATGCTTAGAGGTATATAATACAAGTGATGTTTCTCTAGAAATGGATGGTATGCTGGATGATGCATCATATATTAAAGGACTTCCAAAAGATGAATATAAAAAGAAAAATAATGAAAATATTTTCCCGTTTAGTTCAAATTTGGCATCATTAGAAATCTTTCAATTAGTAGCTTTTGCTATAGGTGCTGGTGGGGTTTATGACTTTGGAGTTCAACGATTTAGATACAATCCTGGAATGATAAGCCAATATTATGATAGAGAATGTAAAAAAGGATGTGATTTTGTGAAATCAATAGCTACTGGGGATAAATATATTAAGGTTTTTAATTAATGTCAGCCTCTTAAAATTATAACTAAAATATTAAGTAAAATGAGTGTTCAAGTTTTGGTATATTGTTTCATTAAAATTTCATTCATTTGAATCAATGTTACAATTGTTAGAAAGTAAAATTTTAACAGAGATTAATAAGTTGATTTCGGGTAAGGATTTTACAATGAATAGCTTAGAAGAATTGAAAAAAATAAATACAATTTTAAAGCAAGATGAAAAACCCAGCATATAACAAAGAACTGAACTAAAAATTTCACATATTATTTTCTCAAGTTTAATGTAATATTTCCTTTCTAAAACCCAGTAGATAAAAAGATTATCAAACATTAAAAAAAACATTAGTTTAAATTATATTTTTCTATCATTAATTGTATATTTGCCACCGCAAAGACAAGTAAATTTTGTTTTTAAATAGTTCTTTTTGACTTTAGTGTACAATTCGGTGAATCATACTAAATTAAAAGTGTTTAAATACTTGAAATATAGCGGAATACAGAATTAAAATTAGTTCTGCCACCCCGACAAATGGTTTGAAGAAAATTTATTTTCCGAAAATTATTTAAGGCTTTGGTGGAAAGCATTGCTTTTCACAACATAAAGTTTCTGGATTATTAAATGAATCCTAATGGTCGCATAGCTCAGCTGGATAGAGCACCTGCCTTCTAAGCAGGCGGTCGAAGGTTCGAATCCTTCTGCGATCACAAGTTAACCTACTGATATTCAGTAGGTTTTTCTGACTTAAAATGGTTTTGTTTTTCTGCTAGAATCCATTTGCATAATATTTTTTTAATTTTTATAGAAACTTGTATTCTAGTTTTTTATAATATTTATCTTTCTCATATTGACAAAGGTTTTAGGGTACGTCAAATTCTGTGTAGACTTTATAGTTCGTTTTGAAGATTAGCTGTTTAAAGATTAATTTTTTTAAATTACTAGAAAGCCGTTGATTTTCTTTCAATAAGTTTGGTTGACAATACAATCGTTTTATACTTAAATTCTTTGCCTTTTTTATGCGCTTTAATTTCTTTTAATAACAATTTTAATGCTTTTTTTCCCATCTCAAAACCAGGCTGATCTATAGTACTTAAAGAAGGTGTAATAACAGAAGCCATAAACCAATTACTAAAACCAATTATAGCAATTTGATCAGGTATTTTAACGCCAACTTCATTAAAATAAGCAACAACCCCAATACCAACAAGATCAGTTATTGCGAAAATTCCATCAACATCCTTGTGTTCAGTGTAAATTTTCTTTGCAAAATTATAACCTTCATCAAAATTTACTTTTTCACATGTAAATACAATTGATCTATCAAATTTCATATTATAATCTTCCAATGCTTTTTTATAACCTAAAAAGCGATCAATGGAATTTTGTGGATTTAAGGGGCCTCTAAAATGGGCAATTTTCTTACAGCCACATTTAATTAAGTGTTCTGTTGCAGCATATCCTGCATTTCTATCGTCAATAATTACTTTTGAGCAGTCTATTAATTTCGAAATTTTATCAAATAAAACCAAAGGAGTGTTATTTGCAATAACTTTTTTTAAATGATCTAAATTAGTTGTGTTATTAGATAAAGACATCAAAATTCCATCAACCCTTTTACTCAATAATAAATCTATTTGTTTTTTTTCAAGTTCCTCAGATTCATTCGACTGTAAAATAATAACCAAATAGCCTTTTTTTTCAGCTTCTTCAATGATGGCATTTACAATATTGGAAAAGAAGTGGTGAACAATCTCAGGGATTATTAAGCCAATAGTTTTTGATTCTTTAGTTCGAAGGTTTACAGCAAAAGAATTAGGTCTGTAATTCAGCTTTTCAGCCAGTTTTATAACAGCAGCTTTCGTTTTTGGACTTACATCTTTATAATTTTTTAAAGCCTTTGAAACCGTTGTAATTGAAATACCTAATTCTAAGGCAATTTGTTTTAGTGTAACTTCTCCCATATTATAAAATTAGGTAAAATTTATGAATAGTGAAATCAAAATCGAAAACGTTTTCGGCAAAATCGAAAACGTTTTCGATTTTATTTTAGTAATTAAATACATAGTCAGTTTTTACATTCGATTTATTAATCAAATTTAATAACTTTAATATTATGAAAAAACTATTTTTAATTAAGCGGAATTATATTTTTATATTTTTCTTAGCTATTTCCAGTGTTGCTTTTTCGCAAACAAAAAGTATTTCAGGAATTATAAATGATGCTTTTGGTCAACCACTGCCAGGAGTAAATATCTCAATAAAAGGTACTTCGATAGGAACTACGTCAGATATGGACGGGAAGTATATAATAACTAATTTAGAAAGTGGAGATTTCACTGTTGAAGTTTCTTATGTTGGTTTTAAAACTTTTACAAAAGCAATCACAATTCAGAATGAGAATGTAGTTGTAGATGTTGTTTTAAATGAAGATGTTATGTCTTTAGATGATGTTGTGATAACGGGTGTAACAAATCCTCGTTCGAAAATTGAGTCAAGTATATCTGTTACAACATTAAAACCAAATTTAATAGCACAATCTTCACCAAGATCAACCGCTGAAATATTTAGAACAATTCCAGGAATAAGGACAGAATCTTCAGGTGGAGAAGGAAATACCAATATTTCTGTAAGAGGTGTGCCAATTTCTGCAGGAGGATCAAAATATTTACAATTACAAGAAGATGGTTTGCCAGTACTTTTATATGGTGATATTTCTTTTGCTACGGCTGATATTTTTTTAAGAGCCGATCAAAATATTGCTAGAATTGAAGCGATAAGAGGTGGTTCAGCTTCAACGCTTTCAAGTAATTCTCCAGCTGGTATTATAAATTTTATCAGTAAAACTGGTGAAATAGAAGGTGGTGGTGCCGCAACTACAGTTGGTTTAGATTACAATAGTTTAAGAACTGATTTTGATTATGGTTCTCCAATTGGTGAAGGAGTTTCTTTTCACGTGGGTGGTTTTTACAGACAAGGTGAAGGTGTAAGAGATGCTGGATATTTAGCAAATAAAGGTGGTCAAATTAAATTAAATTTAACCAAAAGATTTGAAAACGGATATGCTAGAGTATATTATAAATACTTAAATGATAGAGCTGCTGCATATATGCCAATGCCAATAAAAGTTACAGGAACAAATAGCAATCCAACTTGGGGTAACATTGAAGGTTTTGATACTACAACTGGCGCACAACACAGTTCATATTTATCACAAAACTTCGGTTTAGATGCTGCTGGAAGTCCAAGAAATGCAAATGTTAGTGATGGAATGCACCCTGTTTCAAATGCAATAGGTACTGAATTTTCATTCAATTTTAAAGATGATTGGAACGTAAATAATAAAACTAGAATGTCATTTAATAATGGACGCTTTATTGCTCCTTTTACTGCTGGTGTAGGTTCTGTTTCAAACATGGTTGCAGTTGTTGGTGCGTTTAATGGAGATGATGTTACAGGAGCAACAGTTACAAATGCCATAACAGGAAATGCATTTAGCAATCCAAATGGTTTGGCACAAACAATTATTATGTTTGATACTGAGTTGGAAAATTTCAACAACTTTGTAAATGATTTTAAAATAACAAAGTCTTTTGATAATGTTGATTTAACAGTAGGTTATTTTAAAGCCAATCAAAATATTGAAATGTCTTGGTTGTGGAATACCTATCTAATGGAAGTTAATGGTGGTGACGCAGCTCCGCTGGATATTACATTGGCAGATGGAACAAAAATCACAGAGAACGGACAAGCTTCTTATGGTGCAGCTGCTTTTGGTAATTGTTGTCAGGTGAAATATAACGCCAATTATGATATTAGTGCTCCGTATGCTGCAATTACATTAAAAGCCAGTCCAAAATTTACAATTGATGCAAGTTTGCGTTATGATAACGTAAAAGTAAACGGTTCAGGGTTAGGAGGCGTTCAATCTACAAATTTAGATGTAAATAATAATGGAACTATAGAACCTATTGAGCGTAGCGTTTCTGTAATAGACAACGCAAATCCACATCCGGTAAATTATGATTATGATTACGCTTCTTATTCATTGGGTGGTAATTATAAATTAAACGATGAAACTGCAGTGTTTGGTAGATTTAGCCATGGTGCATCAGGTAAAGCAGATAGAATTATTTGGCCAGGTGATGCTCATACATCTGTTGGAAATCCAAAAGATTTATTAGATCAAGCAGAATTAGGTTATAAAAGAAAATTTGAAAATGCAGGATTATTCATCACAGGTTTTTATGCTTCTACAACTGAAGAAGCAGGTTTTGAAGCTACTACTCAAAATGTTCAAAAAAACGATTACAAATCAATGGGTGTTGAGCTGGAAGGTTCTTTAAAAATGAACAAATTTGATGTAAGAGGCTCATTAACATATACAAATGCAGAAATTACAGGTACAACTGACGGATCTAATGTTGGAAACAAACCTAGAAGACAACCAGACTTTATATTTAGTGTAATTCCAACCTATAATTTTGGAGGAAATGGTGAACACGTAATTGGAGCAAGCATTATAGGTAATTCAAAATCATACGCACAAGACAATAATGCTTTAGTGATGCCAGGGTATGCCTATATAAATATGTTTAGTAAAATAGCAATTACAAAAGGTTTCTCAGTTTCATTAAATGTTAATAATTTATTTGACACTATAGGTATTACTGAATCTGAAGAAGGTTCAATTACCGAAGGTCAAGATAATTATATTAGAGCAAGATCAATTTCAGGAAGGTCTACCTCATTAACATTTGCCTATAATTTTTAAGTAGTTGAATTAATGTTAAGAAAACAGTCCTTCCTTTTTAGGGCTGTTTTTTATAATTAGTAACCCCTCATTTCGAATTATAAAAAAATCTTAAAGCAATCAATAATTTAGTAAGAGTTCACTTGTTAAAACATTGAATTGTAAATTCTAGCAGAAAAAAATGAAGAACAAAATACAACTCATAACCTATATTGATAGATTAGGGTGTGAAAATATTAAAGACTTAAATTCTCTTTTCAAATACGAATTTAAAGGACTTTTTGGAGGTTTACATATTTTACCTTTCTATTTTCCCATTGATGGAGAAGATGCAGGTTTCGACCCTATAGATCATCAATTAATTGATCCAAGATTAGGTGATTGGAATGATTTACTTGAATTGAGCAAAGAGGTTGATATTATGGCCGATTTAATTGTGAATCATGTATCGGCAAAATCAGTTCAATTTCAAGATTATATTGAAAAAGGAAAAAAATCTAAATATGCTTCGTTGTTTTTAACATACGATACGGTTTTTCCAAACGGTGCAACCGAAGCAGATTTGTTATCAATTTATAGACCTCGTCCAAACTTACCATTTACAATGGTTAAATTAAAGGACGGATCAACCAAATTAATTTGGACAACCTTTACCAGTAATCAAATTGACATTGATGTAAAAAGTGAAATTGGTATCAATTATTTGGAAGGAATTTTAGATACTTTTCAAAAAGGAGGTGTAAAAATGATTCGTTTAGATGCCGCAGGCTTTGCCATAAAACAACAAGGAACTTCTTGTTTTATGATTGATGAAACTTATGAATTTATTGATAAATTAACCGAAAAAGCAAAAGCAAAAAGTATTGAAGTATTGGTTGAAATTCATTCCTACTACAAAACACAAATTGAAATTGCAAAAAGAGTAGATTACGTTTATGATTTTGCATTGCCAGTATTGGTGTTAGATGCATTATTCAATAAAAATGCTTCAAGCTTAAAAAAATGGTTAGAAATAAGTCCAAGAAATGCAATTACAGTATTGGATACGCACGATGGAATTGGTATTGTTGATGTAGCGGCTGATGCTGACAAACTAGGATTGATTGAAAGTTCAGTTTTATCAAAAATTGTAGATCAAATGCATAGCAATAGCAAAGGAAATAGTTTAAAAGCAACCGGAGCAGCAGCTTCAAACTTAGATTTATATCAAGTGAATTGCACCTATTTTGATGCTTTAGGAAGAGATGAAAACGCTTATTTAATAGCAAGAGCCATTCAGTTTTTTGTACCTGGAATTCCTCAAATATATTATGTAGGTTTATTTGCTGGTGAAAATGATATGGAATTGTTGGATAAAACAAATGTTGGAAGAGATATCAATCGTCATTATTTCACTAAAAATGAAATTAATGAACATTTAAAAAGACCTTTGATTAATGATTTAAAGGAATTGATGCTTTTAAGAAACAATCATCAAGCTTTTAATGGAGATTTTAATTTAATTGAAACTTCAAATAATGTGTTAAACATAAAATGGACAAATAATAACCATTCGGCTGAACTTTTTATTGATTTAACTACAATGAAAATGCAAACCAATTTTTCATCATAAATTTAAGTTTAGCGTCCTATAACAGTAATATTATTTAATTTTATACAAATTAATACCATGAAAAATCAGCAAGTACAAATAGCCGATTACAATCAAAAAAACATTAAATGGCTCACCTACCTTATGTTTATGATGTTTGCCATGACAACCGATGCGGTTGGTGTTATTATTCCGGAAGTAATGAAAGAATTTAATTTATCAATGACAGCAGCAGGCCTTTTACATTACGGTCCTATGACTGCCATTGCTTTGGCAGGTATTTTTCTTGGTTTTTTAGCTGATAAAATTGGTCGTAAAAAAACCATTATTGTAGGTTTGGCATTATTTGCAGTAAATTCTTATTTATTTTTGTTGGGAAATACTTTTGGTTTTTTCTTAGTACTATTGATAATTTCAGGTGCTGCCATTGGTGTGTTTAAAACAGGCGCATTGGCACTTATTGGGGATATGTCAAAATCAATCAATGATCATACATCTACCATGAATGTAGTTGAAGGCTTTTTTGGAATAGGCGCTATTATTGGCCCATTTTTAGTAAGTTATTTTCTTACAAGAAATGTAGATTGGAAATGGTTATATGTGGTGGCTGCTACTTTATGCGTTATCTTAATTATTATTGCCTTTTTTGCAAAATATCCTGACACTAAAAAATCTACTGAAGAGCCGATAAATATAAAACGAACTTTGAATATGGTTAAAGATAAATATGCATTTGGTTTCTCTATGGCGGCTTTTTTATATGTAGCTGTTGAAGCTGCAATTTATGTTTGGATGCCTACTTTAATAGCTGATTACGATGGTAGTTTTGTTTTTATTGCGCTATATGCTTTGCCAATATTCTTTGTTTTACGTGCAGGTGGACGCTTTTTAGTAGCATGGATGTTAGAACGTTTTGATTGGACTGTTGTCATGGCAATTTCAAGTTTTACCATATTATTGTGTTATGGATTTAGCTTTTTAAACGAATCAGCAACGGTTGTATTATTGCCGCTTTCAGGTTTGTTTATGTCTGTTATTTACCCAACAATCAATTCAAAAGGAATTAGCTGTTTTCCAAAAACCAGTCACGGTTCTGTAGCCGGAATCATTTTGTTTTTTACAGCTGCAGGAGCCGCAATTGGACCTTTATTAATGGGTGTAGTTAGTGATATGTTTGGATCAAATGCAAAGTATGGTTTTATGTTAGCAACATTATTCGCAGCAATATTATTTATTGGTTTTTTGTTGAATATGATTTTAAAACCAACACAATTTCGTATTGCTCAATTAAATGAAAGTGAATATAAAAATTTGAGAAATTTATAATGACTGATAGAAAAATTAAAGGAGTTTGTTTTGGAGAAATTCTGTTTGATGTTTTTCTTGAACATAAAAAAATTGGCGGAGCTCCTTTAAATGTGGCTTCAAGGATTAAATCTTTAGGTGGTTCTATTTCCATTATTAGTGCTGTTGGCAGCAATAGCAACGGGAGAGAATTGATAGAATATATTAAAAATTTAGGAATCAATATAAAAACCATTCAAGTCAAAAATGATTATCCTACGGGCTTGGTAAATGTGATTTTAAATGAAAAGGGAAATGCATCCTATGATATTCATTATCCTTCAGCCTGGGATAAAATTGAGCCATCTGTATCAAATACTTCAATAGTGGAAGAAGCTGATTTTTTGGTTTATGGCAGTTTGGCATCAAGAGATGCTGTTTCACGAAATACATTAAAACAATTATTGGAGGTTTCTAACTACAAAATTTTTGATGTTAATTTAAGAGTTCCCCACTATACTCAAAAAACTTTAATAGATTTAATGAATGCCGCTAATTTCATAAAATTTAATGATGATGAGTTATTTGAAATTGCCGGCTATCTTAAGTCAACTCACAAATCGCTGGAGCAAAATATAAAATTTATTGCAAAGGAAACAAATACAGATGCTATTTGTGTTACACTAGGATCTCATGGAGCCATATTATATTGGGAAAATAAATTTTATCATAATTGCGGATTTAAAGTAAAAGTGATTGACACAGTAGGTTCTGGAGATTCATTTTTAGCCACTTTAATTTATAAATTATTTACAGATAAAGATGCTCAAATGGCCATTAATTTTGCTTGCGCAGTTGGTGCAATAGTTGCCCAAAGTGAAGGTGCGAACCCAATAATTTCAGAGGAAGAAGTATTAAATTTTATAGGTGGGGATACTCTCTCGTCCTAAAATAACGATACAGGTTATTAAATAAATCCTGTTGTAGTTATACAACTAAAATTCTTAACACTAAACTAACCGTAAATTTGTTTTTTTTAATTCAGAATGGCCTATAATATTTGTAAAAGTATTTATGGGTTATCAGTTTGCTTTTTTTCGTTCTTTTAAGCTGTATTTGAGGCTGTGTTTTTCATCCAATAAAAAATGGGTGCGTAACTATTTAACCTTATAAGCTTTGATCAAACTTCTGTTGATAAGTGAAAGTAAAAAACCCACCTCGAAAATTGCGTAAACGAGGTGGGAAAAAATTGCTATAAATAAGCTTCTGCAAATTATCCTATGAATAATAATTTCTAAAAACTTATTTAAACTGCGCCAATTAAAATAAAATGGCAGACAGTTTAGAAAGATAAGTTGCCTAGCGACAACACGATAATTCAAATATACCCTATTTCTTTTAAAAAACGCAATTAATATTATTTCTTTGCAACACGTTAAAAGAAATCCTGTCAATATTTTATTTAACGCGCCAACTTTAAGGATTATCAGGAATTAGTGTAAATAAACTTTTCTTATAAAGAGTTCAAAAACCAATGTAGGAATTTGGATTTCACCACAGGAATGGAATTTTTCAAAATCTAAACCCGAAAGTCCTTCTGAGTTCAATTTTAACAATAAATCCCTTGATATTTATGGAATGTTAAATGTTGAGAAAGCTGAAATACCTGTTGAATAATTGCTGTGCAATATTTTCTGCTTCCATTAATTTTGATTTTACTTCAGCCATTTATTTTTTTAAGTTAAGCCATTGCTTGTCTAATGTGAGTTTTACGATTTTCGGTTTGGTTATTCTATGCTATTTCTATGCTATAAATTTTTCTTTGCTATTAATACTGTGTGAATGTCTTTTTCGGTTTCTGATTTTTTATAATCAACTCTGAACACTTTAAGTTCGTTAAATTTATTCTCAACTAGTTGTGTTTTCAAGTCATCTAAATTATGGTAATAGAAATAAATTCTGTCACCACTGCTGCCAATTTGAAACCCAGATTTAATCGGATCACCTTCTACAAAACTTATATATATCAGTCCATTTTTATTTAGTAATTTGTAACAGTCGGAAATAAGTTTTATGCTGTCCGTATGTGATAGATACGGTAAACAAAAGCCACAAACTATTCCGTCGAATTTTGTTTTGATGTCGTCAATATTTCTACTGTCCATGATGGCAAAACGAGCCTTCGGATTATTTTTTTTTGCAAGTTCTATCATATTTTGTGCAATGTCAATTCCGAAAATGTCAAAATCTGGTCCTGCTGATAAAAGAAACTTTGTAATATTACCTGGCCCACAGCCAATTTCTAATAATTTTGCTTTGTCTTTGGTAATTGAATTACAAATAAAATCATAGGTATTATTATATAAATCTAAATCCATAAACTTATCCTGATATATTGCTGCAACCTTGTTCCAAGTTTCAAATGTTTCTTTGTATCTGTCCATTGCTTGTTTTTTTTTAAATGCCGCATTCTGTACAATGACCGCCAACGGCTTGTCTGTCTAAGAACCTAAGTTCATCTGCCAATTTTGGACTAAAATAAGTATTTTTTTGCGAAGTTTAAGATTGTTGCAAAAAAGCTGTTCCCGGCATTATATGGGTTAAAGGATTTTAAAATGTATTTTTCAGGGCTGAATTAAGGCCCTTAACAAAGAAGGAAAAAATTATGGAATTCCCTCAACCTATTTTTACCCATCAAATTGAATATTCGATTGAGATTGCAGGCAATGAAGATAAATCCAACATTTGCAAAGTTCAGGACCTTGTTAGATACGCTGTCCGAAAGTCAGTAGATTGTTATCCGGGTCAAGCTAGGAAAATTCCTTCTGTCCCCAGGCTTTTGTCTGTAATTCACCATTTGGGTGTATGCTTATTTTATTGTCCAATAATGATTGATACAAACTCTCAATGCTGTCGGTTCGGATGTAAACCCCTGCATAGTTTTCCTTTGGTTGTGTTCCCTATTTTGTTTATATTCTTATTGTTGATGAAAAAGTTCTAGTCAATTAATCATCGGAAGATATTTATTTCTGTTTTCATAAATCACCCATAAATATATAGCAAGCAATGGAATGACAATCGTTAGTCCTTCTGGTGCTATGGTAAAATGAGTGAGCATGATGCCTGTCATTATAGGGGCAAGAATTACGGCTCCCAATGCCCTCACTTTTGTAAAGATAAATAAGATACCGCCTATGATTTCAGCAATAGCAATAAGTGGCATCAGCCATCCAATCTGCATCATGGCCGTAAACATTTGCATGGAGTCCTCCGGCATGTCTTCTGGAACAGGCATGTAGTTAAAAAATTTGTTCAGCCCTGCGTTAATGAACATCAATCCAAAAAGTAGGCATAAGACGAAAAGAATTTTTTGTTTCATTATTGTCGTTTTTAAAGTTAGTATTTCATTTTTTAATTACTGCCAGCCGTTTCTATTATTCGTAGTCGCGTGGGTTAGCACTTAACTTTGCAATCCTGCCTGACTGTCGGCAGGTACACCTCTTCTGAAAATTTCGAAGGAATTTTCAGAAGAGGTGAGCGCAATTAATATGGTGATTGTTTGTGCCCGGCATGAGCAGTGCTCACACTTAGTGAAGCTAAATGAAAAAATCCAAAAATGCAAATATGAATAGAAAAAAGTAAAATTAGTGTGATTATTTTTCCAGAAGGTGAGAGACCTTTATGTGTGGACTAACGACCCTAGCATTTGTTACGGGTCAACTGCACCAAGAAGTCAGCAGAAGTCATAGTACTTAGGAAAACGAGTTACGAACAGATAAGGCATAGTGCTTACAAACAAGCAAAGACCGAACGTAAGTCCCCGAGAAATTCGAATAGGAAAGTAAAAGTCTTAGCCAATTCTCAAAGTAAATAACGAATAGCAGGATACGTGGCAATCTTGGAAATTATTTGGAAATGGCGGAGTTCATTCAAACCAATGGCGCCAATATTGAAGGAAATTTACAGCAACTTTGGAAAAGAATTGTTTTCTTTAAACGAAGAGCGATTTAGTTCATTTTAACAAAAATCAATTTTTCTGTTTATCAACCAATATTTTTTAATTATCAGGAATTACTATAAATAACCGTCAATCAATTTTTAAAGAAAATAATACATTATATTTGACTGTAAACTTGAGAAAAATTGCTGGAAATTTTCAATTATTAAAAAATTTAAACCGATGAATGGAATTTAACTTCCATTTAGAGGTTATTATATTGGGATATTTTGCTGGTGGTTTTATTATAAAATGTTATAAAAAAATGAAGAAAAACAAATTATTATTTCTGACAACAATTTTAATTTTAGGAATTTATTCTTGCAGCAATGACAAGGAAAGTGAAATTATATCAAATGATATGATCGTTGGAATATGGAAACCTAGTGTAGAAATCTATTTTATGCCTGACGGAACACAAATTTCGCAAGATTTCAATGATTGTGTTAAAACAAATACGCTTAATTTCAAAGGAAATGGAAATTTTGAATCTACAACCTACGATCAAGACACCAATGGTAACTGCGTTGAAACTTCTGACCATTCTCAAATTATTGAAGCGCAATGGGAAAAATTAAGAGACATGAAATATAGAATTACGACGAAGACTAAAATTAACAATCAGATACAAACAACTGTTCTTGAACCCGATGCAATTATTTTTCAAGACATCAATACAATTCGAATTAGTTATGACGAAACTCAGTATTATCAAGGAGTAAAAATTGAAAGAATTTATCTTGAATATATAAGAATTGAATAAATAACAGTTTGTCATCAGAAATAAAAAATAGCTATGCTAGAGCTTATGAAAAAAATTATATTCACCTTACTCATGCTAACATTCATAAATTGTCAAAAGGAGAATGAAGTCGATGTTATTTCAAGTACCGATATTGATTTGATAACTGGAATAGAAATGACAAATATTTATGGTGTGAAAGAATACCGTATCGGCAACCCAAATGTGCTAAGCAATGGTCTGCTAATTTATCCAAACCCCATAAAAGGAATTATTGGCATTATGAGTTTAGAAGGGGTTAAAATTACTGATTTTTGGATTTTAAAAGGGTACCCTAAAAAATTGTTTCAAGACATAGACTTTGATAAAGTGCTGTCTTCTGATCTATATACTGAAAATGAGTTGAATAATAAAGCCTTAAAAAGAAAATCAGATTTAGAAAATTATAATATTTATATAAATCTGGAAGATTTTGAAACGGGACATTACAGAGTGTTTATCAAAGTAGATGGAAAAATAAAATGGGATAATTTTTATATTTTAAACGAAAAGGAATCTCCTCTTGATTTACTGGATAACTTTTGGAAATAATGTCAATAACACGCTATAAAATTTTTGCTCAAATCGGATTTAGTACAAACCGACAAACATTCAATAATAATTTTGCTACGGCGGAAAAATCTCCGATTTTTTAAGACGCACAAATCATGATACAAAACCAATAATACTCAGAACTATATTTCATAAAAAATGATTTTGAATTTGGAAACATTAAAGATAATAAAAGATATATAAAATTAAATTGGAGTCCAGATACCAAATTAAAAACGGGGCGAAACCGAAAAACCAAAGAATTCGGCACTAAATAAAAGCTATTAAAAAGATGAATTCAAATTTTTTTGACTCAAACAATTACTTTATTGATGAGAAAGTTAATTTTTTTAAATTTGAGAATTGTTACAAAGTATTTAATGATAAAGGAAATGAGATTGGTTCCATAAACCAAAAAATCTCCATAGGACAAAAGCTACTCAGATTGCTATTGAACAAAAACATGTTGCCTTTTCAACTTGAGATAAAAGATTCAAAAGGAATTTTACAAACATCAATATCCAGAGGCTGGACTTTTTTTATGTCAACAATTATAATTGATGATTCCAAAGGCAATAATATTGGTTCCATAAAACAAAAATTTAAATTATTTAAGCCAACTTTTAATATTTATAATAAATCCGGGCAACTTGTTGCTGTTATTACTGGAGACTGGAAAGCTTGGGACTTTCAAATAAAGGATTCTTATGATAGACAAATTGGAACAATAAGTAAAAAATGGAATGGGGCAATGAAAGAAATTTTTACCTCAGCAGACAAATACAATGTGGATTTAAATTCTAATTATACAGATGTATCCAATAAAATGACAATTCTATCAAGTGCAATAACAATTGATATGGTTTTAAAAGAAAGTAAATAATTTAGCAAATAAAACCAGCACCGCATATCATTTATGCTCAAATCGGATTTAGTTAATACCTAAAAGCATTTAACAAACGACTTGCACACCCCAAATATCATATGCAAAACCGCAATATACAACTTTAAGAATTCAACAATAAAAATTGAGAAAATGAAAAAAATATTATTAATTATAATTACTATCTGTCTATATTACACTGGGATATCTCAAGAAATTGAAAAACCAAACACAAAAATACTTTTAAAAGAATTGGCTGAAAATGGATGTAAATGTATCGACTCCATACAAGTATATAATAAATCCAAAATACAAGTTTCAAAAGAAATTAATAAGTGTATAAATGAACAAACTGTTACCTATCAACTGGGTTCTAAATTAATGAAAATTGATTCTGCGAAAGCGTCCGCTGAAATAAAAGATGGAAAAAAACAGGTTAATATTTCAATAAATACGAATGAAAAATCAGAGGAATATAAAAAGTATTATTATGAGATGGAGGCATTTTTGATGGAAAACTGTATTTTTCTAAATGAAAAAATAAAAAATAACGAAGAGCAAAGCAATAAATCATTTTCTAAAAATCAAAAAGCAATTGACTTATATTCACAAGGAATTGATGAATCAAAAAAAGAGAATTTTAAAAAAGCCATTGAATATTTTGAAAAAGCCTTAAAGATAGATCCTGAATTTGCATTTGCCTGGGATAATTTAGGCGTAAGTTATAGAGAATTAAATAATTATGATAAAGCATTAGAATCATACGAGAAATCTTTAGAAATTGATCCAAAAGGAATTACGCCATTACAAAATATTGCAGTTGTTTATCAATATAAAAAAGAATATCAGAAAGCTATTGAAACTTATAAGAAATTAGCTGAAATAGATATTAACAACCCCGAAATTTACTATGGAATAGGCCAGATATATTCTTTATATTTAAATGATTACGAAAAAGGACTTGATAATATGTGTAAAGCATACAATATGTATATCAAACAAAAATCACCCTATAGAACTGATGCAGAAAAAGTCATTAACCTAATTTATTCTGAAATGAAAAAACTAGGCAAAGAAGATACTTTTAATGAGATTTTAAAATCAAATAATATAACACAAAGTTAAAAATGCTATACCCAAAAAAAGTTAAATTTAATTGGACATAACAAGGTGGCAAACATTAGAAAACAAGAACGGAATAACATCATAAATAATGAGATACATTAAAGTCATACTTGTTTGGATCGCAATATCAATACCTTTTGGATTTTTTTTTAAAAACATCTTAGAAACAAATCAAAATGGAGTTTTTGCAGTTTTTATGAGTATCGGTTTATTAATCGGTTCTGTAAAGGCTTTCCTAATTTATTTTGCATCAATCAGTAAGTCTTCAATTTTTACAGATGCGAAAGAAATATTTAATGGAAAAATAAATTTAAACGGAGAAACAGAACTGATTATAAAAGGCAGAAAAATAATTTTAGATTATAAATTAGAAAATAACGGAAGAGGAGTCGCTGAATTTATTATTGCTAAAGTTGATTTGACTAATATTGATACTGGAATAAAGACCAAGCTCAAGCAAAAATTTGACATTATCGAATTAAACGGCAGAACATATGCAGTTGTTTATTGTTCGTGGGGATATAAAGGAGAGAAATTTAAGGAAAGAATTGAAATGAAATTACAGCAGATAGATGATTTTATAAAAGAAAAAATGTTTGCCAACACAATATAAAATTTATGCCCAAATCGGATTTAGTGCAAACCGACAATCATTCAATAAAAATATGTCAACGGCGGAAAATCACCGATGTTGATATAGCACAATTTATAAGATAACACCATTATGGACAAGTAAAAAAAAACCTTGCGACCCCATAAAAAAATCCGGTTAAATGAAACAATAAGCAACATCAATTTTAACAATTTACAGCAACCTGAAACTAGCACAGGGAACTTAAAATCAGCATCAAAAACAAAGCGGAAACCGAAAAGCTGTACGAGTAGGTATTAATAAAAAAAAAAATATGGAGAATTTTGACAACAACGTGCAAGGTGAGCACACATTTATTAACAGCACCGAAATCACCAATTATTTAATGGAAACCTCAAAATGGGGAAAATTTTTAGCCATTGCCGGCTATGTCAGCATCGGAATACTTTTCCTGATAGCAATTTTTATGATGATTGGATTGTCAGGTATGAGTGAACTTACAGGTACAGAATTTCCTATGGGTGCTATTGGATTCATTTATATCCTTATGGCTGCGCTGTATTATTTCCCGGTTACTTATTTGTATATGTATTCCGTGCAGATTAAAAAAGGGCTGAAATCAAATGATATCACCACCATCACTGCCGGTTTTCAAAATCTTAAATCCCTGTTTAAGTTTATGGCCATAGTGACCATTGTGATCTTATCAATTTATGGGCTCATTTTAATTGTGGCAGTGCCAACGATATTATTTTTAAAACCTTAAGGATAAGCCGGTGATAAAGAAGCGGAGGCAGTTTATTGCTGATTCCTGTGTGGCGAAGGTTTTTAAGCTGAGGGCAGGCCAGGAGCTAAGGATTTGGAACCAATAGGGAGATTGTTGTTAAATTTTAAAAAAGTTGGGCAACTAATTTAAAAAGTTGGGCAACTTATTTCAAAAGTCGGGCAACTTATTTTAAAAGTTGGGCAACTTATTTTTTAAGTTGGGCAATTTTTGCCTAAAAAACAAGGCACAAAAAAAAAGAAGGTAAGCGAACTTACCTTCTTTTGCATTTAAAAAAATGAATTACTGCACTTTTTCGAACTTTACAGAGGCCAGTAAATTTCTAAATTCACGGGCAGGCCTGAACCTTATGTTTAACTTTTTAATTTTTTTTGTATTAAACTCTTCTTCTGTCGCTACGCCATCACCAGACAGGGTAGTTCTGAAAGTGCCGAAATCGCCCAGTTTAATTATTTTACCATTCACGATTTCGTCGGGAATAATTTGCAGCAATCCTTCAAGCACTGCCATCGTGTCCATCATACTTACGGTACTTTCGCGACTGATGCGTTTTGCAAAATCTCTCAGGTTCAATTCTTCCTGAGACTGTTTAACGGGATATAATTTATTTGGCGCAGTCAAATCCGTTGGATTGATACGCTCTTTCAATGAATATTTAATCATTTGATGTATTTGTATTAAAATTTAAGAATTTTGAAAGGCATATAGTTGCCTTTTCGTCGACTCGCTTTTGAATACACCTTTAACGTATAAACGAAACAACCGCGATTTGATTGATTCGCATACCAATTTATTAAAAAAAAGTATGGGTGTTTGCAGGTTTTATCAGGTCTTCATAGCTTACCGTGCACCTCATTTAGGAGGTGCTAAATTTTTTTGTTAAAATTTTAGGTAGGCTAAAAGAAGTAGTGTAGATTTGCATTATGATAAAAATCTGACGCTTCTTTTAGCGTTACCACATTTAAAAGTCTTAAAGTTGTCGCTTTAGGACTTTTTTTTGTCTTACAAAGATAAGTGTTTAATAAACTGCTCTATAATTTACTTATTAACACGTTATCAATATAAAATATAAATTGTTAATGCCTTTAACTATTTTAACACTAAAAAAAATGCAATTCTGTTAAATTTTTGAGACATTAGCAATTCATTCTTCAAAGATAAAAAGAATAATTGGTAAAAAAAACTGTCCAAGAAATCATGCTGAAAATTAATTTATTTAAAAATACCTACACCTTTTAAATTCCTTTTGAATTTAACCCTTCAAGGCAGTTTTTAGGATGTTTGTGATTAAAAGTAACTCCACTAAAAGAACACAAAAATACCACTACAGACAGCCTGAAATGTTAAAATAGGGATGAAACAGGCTTTTCCTCTTGAAATTAGTATAAATAAACTTTTCTGTGTTTTTTAATCCTAAAAAAAAACTATATTTGAGCATAATACTTGTGAAAAATTGCTAAATATTCCCAGTACTTAAATTTTATAAAATGGATAAGTTTATTCAATAAACTTTTATGCAAGCATATTTTTTTGGGGTAATGGTAAAAAAGTAATGATATAACGAGTTGTAAGCAATTTGAGAAACTATGACAGAAAAAATTAAAGAATAAATAATCCTTTGACAATAATAGCAATTTTTGCTGCTTTGGCAGAGGTAAATGCTACAATTGCAATTGGTCTTGTAGACCCAAGCTTACATAGTATTTTTATTTGGTTTGTAATGGGATTTCCTACTGTGTTAGTAATTCTTTTTTTCCTAACATTAAATTACAACACGAAAGTTATGTATTCCCCAAGTGATTTTAAAGATGATAAAACATTTGTCCAATCCCTATATGGAAAAATAAATTCTGAAGAAAAAGACATGGATGGAATATTAGAAAAAATAGGAGATTTAGAGAAAAGAATAAACGAAACAATTGAGAAACAATTAGGAGAACTTAATATAGGTAACCCAAAATTAGAGGAGGAAATTAAGAAAATTAAAGACCAACTTAAAGATTCTACTGACGAAAATATTAGAGAATTTATATCTGAATTTAAAATAGATATTAATCTAAAAGATAAATTAATTGAGTATAGAAACTTTCCTGCCTATTTTTTAATTATTGATTCAGTTTTAGCCAGTAATGCAACGAACATTAATGATTTAGAAAAACAATCTAAAAGAAATTATTTAGCTCAAGGATGGGAACAAGCAATGGATAGTTTATTCAGAAATGATATTCTTATTGGAGATTCTGAAAATTTTGAAGTAAATCCCGAATTCAAAAAAGACCTAATTAAATGGAGAAAAATGAATATAAAACATTTATTTATAATCAGAAAAATGATTAAAGATGAAGAATCTAAAGAGAATTCAGAATTCTCTCCAGAACAATTACTTGGAAGAACTAGAAGAATTGCTCAAAGAATTAAGTTGTAAAAACTGCTTACAACACCGTATATAATTTATGCTCAAATTGTAACTAGTACAAACCGACAAACATTCAATAATAATATTGCTTCGGCGGAAAAATCTCCGATTTTTAAGTCGCACAAATCTTATAAAAACACGCTCTTAATCAAGCTTTCAAAATAGCTTACAATTTTTTAGAACATTTTTAAAAATAAAGGAAATGCCATTCGCAAGAGTGGCATTTCTTTTATTGAATTAACTTATTAATAATAATGAACAGTGACTCATATGCCGTTGCGTCAAAAGCAACATTCAAATAGATTTGTATAATCCTTTATATAAATATTTAAATTTGTTAAGAAACGAGAAAATAAATGGTAATTTCATAAAAATTTTTAATTAATATAAAAACAAAATGGCTAGAGAAAATTGGACAAGAGAACAAACCATAGTAGCATTAAATCTTTATTGCAAAATTCCATTTAATAGAGTTAGTTCAAATCATCCAGATATTATTAGAACTGCAAAAATTATTGGGAGAAGCCCAAATTCTGTAAAAATGAAAATAGGAAATTTTGGAAGTTTCGACCCAGAATTAAAGAAGAGAGGAATTGTAGGATTGGCAAATGCAAGTAAATTAGATGAAATTGTATGGAATGAATTCAACAATAATTGGGAAAACCTCGCTTATGAAAGTGAAGTGTTAATTTCTTATTTTGCTAATGAACCAATAGAGAAAACATCCAAAATAAATATTGATGATTTGCCATTGGGAAGAGAAAGAGAAACAATAATAAAAGCAAGAGTTAATCAAAGTTTTTTTCGTTCAACAATATTATCATCTTATAATCTAAAGTGTTGCATAACGGGTTTATCCATTCCTGATTTTTTAGTAGCAAGCCATATTATTCCGTGGGCAAAAGATGATAAAATTAGGTTGAATCCTCATAATGGTCTGTGTTTAAATTCAATTCATGACAAGGCATTTGACAAAGGTTTTATAACAATTACCCCTGATTATAAAATTAAAGTTTCCAAATATTTAAATGAATATAAAAAAGAAGATGCCGTAACTGATTTCTTTTTGAATTATGAAAACCAACCAATCATTTTACCAGATAAATTTCTTCCATCAAAAGAATTTTTAGAATATCATCATCAAAATGTTTTTAAGCTATGAATAAATTTTCTCAAATCGAAGTTTTTTATTTACGGTCTTCAAGAACCATTGAAACTATTTTATTGGAAAGTTCAAGTAAAAAAAGAATCGTTTACGTCTATAATTACGAAGGATGGCATTTTCGTGTTTTTAACAATATTATGGAAGTTATAAATTTTTTTGACGATAAATTTGAACCCGAAATTAGTTTTGAAGATGAGGAAGAACTTGATAAGTATTTGCAAAACTATGATTTGAATAATCAACAAATTTGGTAGAATAATCATTAACCGATGACTAATGTTTCGAAATCTTCAAATGTTAATTTAATTTTACAATCTTTGCAAGCAAAGAAAGTCGTTTTGAATTCTAAGACAATAATTTTAAACCTAAAGGTTTTTAGATTCCTTAAAACAGGCTCAGGAAATAATTTTATTTTTGAAATTGAGAATAATTTAAAAATTTCTATAGATGAATTTAATAAGGAAACTTATAAACCATCGGGTAAAATATCAAAAATCACTGCACGTCTTCAAAAAATTAACAGCGAGCTTGGTTTAAAAATTAAATTTAAAGAAGTACAATCAAATCAGCTTTGGAGAAATTTGAAAATGATTGACGGCGATTTACCTGAATTGCTTGCGTATTCTTTATTATATAGATGGCTAGAAAGAGATACTTCTTTATTAAAAATTTCTAAAATATTAGAGGAAAAAGACCCGCTTAATTTTTATAATGGCGAAAAATCTAGCCAAAAACTTTATGAGTACAAACTAAAACGATTTTTAGCTGAATGTGCTATGGGAATGACATCAGAAACTCCGTGGCACGGAATTTATGATGCTACTGGCGGCGTGATAATTGCAAAAGAAGATGGGGATATTGTATGTTTTCATATTTACGACTTTAACCTATTTAGAGAATATTTGATAAATAACACAATGTTTGAGCAACCATCAACTGGTGAAGATGGAGTTAATCCAGGGCATAAAAGAACAACAAAGGGAACAAAAAAATATTATTACGGATGGTTATATGAAGAAAACGATAAATTATATTTCAAAATAAATCTGCAAATTCGATTTAAATAATGTCTTAAAATGGATCGCATTACGCCTGAGCAACGCTCAAAAAATATGCAGGCTATAAAAAGCACCGGAACCAAAGACGAAATTCGTCTGGCGAAAGCGTTGTGGCATTTGGGCTATCGTTACAGAAAAAATAACAGAACCGTATACGGAACACCCGACATTACTTTCAAAAAACTTAAAATAGCCATTTTTGTGGACAGTGAATTTTTTCACGGCAAAGATTGGGAAACTCAAAAACTTCAAATTAAAAGTAATCAGGAATTTTGGCAAAAGAAAATAGAGCGAAATAGGCAGCGTGATATTGAAGTTAACAATTACCTAAAATCACAAGGCTGGAAAGTCATTCGCTTTTGGAGTGCCGAAGTTGAAAAGGAATTGGGCAAGTGTATTGCTATCATTCAAAAAGCGATTTTATCATAAAATAATTACTGATAATTTGTTATATTTAATAGCATTAACATTTTCATCATGTGCTACGATATCAAAACAAATTTGGAAGCGCAATTAAGCCGCGCCAACAGGAAAGGCGATTTGCAGGCAATTGAAGAAATTAAGGAATAATTGGTTCCTTTAACCGACTTGCCCATTTACCACACCACGGGTTTCAACCATCCAAAATTGCTGATTTATACCGATCGTTCTCCCTGGATTCCAGAAGTTTCAACCTGGGGTTTGGTGCCGCATTGGGTAAAGGACAAAGAACAGCTAAAGGAATTATGGAATAAAACTTTGAATGCCAGGGGAGAAACCATTTTTGAAAAACCTTCCTTCCGGGAATCGGCCAAACACAACCGCTGCATTATTTATGTCAACGGATTTTATGAACACCACCATTTTGAGGATAAAACATTTCCGTTCTACATCCATCAAAAAAACGAAAAGCCTTTGCCATTGGCCAGACTTTGGAGCGAATGGACCGATGAAGCAACAGGGGAGACCCTCAATACTTTTTCCATAGTGACCACCAAAGGAAATAAAATGCTGGCCAAAATCCATAACAACCCAAAACTGGATGGGCCGCGAATGCCGGTGATCTTGCCGCAGGAACTGGAAGACCAATGGCTCAATCCAATAGAAGACGAACTGGATGTTAAATCCATTCAGGAATTAATAAGGGAATATCCGGATGAAGAACTTGATGCCTATACGGTCTGACGATTAAGGGGAAAAGAATATATCGGGAATGTTGAAGAGGTATCAGAACCTTATAAATACTAAGAACTCAAAATTTAAAATACCCACTTAAATTAAGGTGCTCAGTCCGAGCATTGCGCCATTTCCTTCAGCAACAAATCGGGGGTAAGATCTCCTGTTAATTCAGCAAGTTTTAGTTCCTCTTTAAAAATTAAAATATCATATTTATGATATTCTTGCTTGTCTTTATTGGCTTCTTTGGCTTTATGCAAACCAAACAGCACACCTTCCAAATGAACAATATTCATCAGCCGTTGAAATTGCATCGTAGACAAATTCAACCTGCCCTGCTCTTTGGTCATCAATCCAAAATATTTCGTGTATTTCATAATACAAAATTAGGAAAATACCCCATTGCTGATTGCTTACGTTTTTAGCAAAATAAATATAATGAAAAACCCACCCTGCTTGCTATGAAACTTTTAAGGTGGGAAAAATTGCTAGATCTATGAAAACCTTCGTTTTCAAATATAGTAGAATATATTGACCAAATTATATTTAGTAAAAAGAAATCTTTCTTTCTAATAAATGTAAAAACACCCTCATCTCAAGCAGTATTCCATTTATCCTGAACTTGTTTCAGTACCTTATGAATTAAAATAAATTAACTGCATACAGTTTCCAATTCCGCACAATAAAAGCCTTATCAACAATTTAATATTAAATGCCTTCGCTTCGGTTGGTTATTTTTTGTACTCTTAAAAAATCTAACATCGCGGTGTTTATTTCCACATTCATATTGATATTCCAATTTTCTAAAGTTAATTTCAGTTCATTTTTTCCCTTGTTCAAATGTACCTTATGCGAATTGGTATAACCCCAATCCGACCATTCATTTAATCCTCTTTGAGGAAGTACAATGGTACCAACATAATCCTTATTTAAGTACAATGACCTTAAAGCGCATTTATTATCGGTATTCCAAGGCCCACTTCCATTTGAATATCTAAAATCTAAATAATATTCCCCTGTTTCGGGAATATCAATCAAGAATGTTATTTTATTGTCGGTGATATTCGATAATTCCACATATCCTTTACCGCTATAATTTACATAACCCAAATTGGCCTTTGGCATAAAATTTTCTAGTTCGAAATTTATCGCAGTTTTTTCTGAAATAAGGATAGGCTCACTAACAAATGATTCAAATTTATCTGAATCAACGGCACTTACCATATATTCATTTGACAGATTATTGCCAATTGGATATGATGTTGATTTTATTGTTTTAATGACTTTGCCATTCTCATAAATATTATAAGAAGCCGCTCCTTTGATTGGATTCCAAGATAAAGTGTTGTCAAGTAATTTTACGATAGGATTACCGAGTGAATACTTGTTTTTAACCAAATTAATTTCGCCTGATGAAAAATCATTGTTCATCATTTTAATTTTAATTTGATGCTCACCTTCAATCGTGCTTGGTATTTTGGCATTTACCAAATTAGTGCCATCTAAATATATGGAAGCGATTTTATTGCCAAATCCTTCAACTTCAATGTTTAAAATGGCCTTCCGGTATTTAAAATTTTTCAAACTTTTATTTCCGCCATAGCCTTTAGGTATTGCAGGATTAAATAGAATTCCATCCTCTTTAAACTCCATACCTAAAAACACCCGATAGACCATGGCCAAATTACCGGCCATACTCCACAACATGCGATGTGAATTTATTTCTGTTCCTTCAAAATCTCCCGTATTTGCCACCATATTTTCATAATTGCTCAAATATAAACCGGCAGCTCTGTAAATGGAGGCCAACCCGTGATTCAAAACCTTTTCATTTCCGACTTTTGCGGCGGCAATATTCCAGTAAGATTGTACAAAAGGCCATATTCCATCATTGTGATAAGGCGGAATATTTGGAATTTGAGGATAAATACAAGTAGCCCCAAATTCAGTTAATGGCGATTTTTCAATAATTGATTGGCTCTGTGTTTCATTGGCAACATCAAATATAACTGCCAATGCTTCTCCCAGTGCTTCATATTTTTTTGAAGCAATTAAATGATGTCTTCCATATAAATATTGTGCATAATACCCTTTATCTTCCATCCATAATTGTTCATTTATCCCTTTTTTAATGATGGCCGCAATTGCTTCATATTTTTCTTCCGGTTCTCCTAGCAACTTCGCCATTTTAGATAAAATAATATGGGTTTGGTAATGAACAACATTGGTTCCTAAATTTTGGGATACATAAATATCCATATTCGACATCCATTTTGGGTAGGTTTGTTCTCTCCAATCCAGAAAAGAGGACTCACCGGAATACATACCGGTTTCTTTTGAACGGATTACCTTATAATCATCATCTACGCTATTTTTGATGATTTCATAAGATTTTTTAAGCCAATTTTTATCGCCTGTAGTTTTATAAACTTCCCAAGCTGCCAATGCCCAAGTTGTTCTGTCCGATGAAACCGGCCACGCGCCACCCGATCCGGTATCTTGAATAATTCTGTTTCTCTTTACTTTTTTCATTAAGCTTATTTTGGCAACTTCGGGCTCTAAATAAGCAAAAGCCAACACAATGCTGTAACTGATGTCTCTGGTCCAAACGCCGGCCCATTTAGCGCCGGTTCTAAAAGTGCTGTCGGGTTCAATTGCCAATAATGCTTCTTCTGAAGAAAGGTTATAAAGTACATCTACAATGGGTTGATCTGATGAATAAGAAGGTTTTTTGGAAATATCTTGCGACAATTCCCAGGTTTTCGATTCTTTTTTAGTAGAATCATACGGGTTTAATAGCAAGATAATTTCATAAATACCATCGCCATCTTTATCAAAAAGTTCCAAATTATTTTCTTCTAAGTTAGAAAAATCCCAAGTAAGCGGTTTGGATCCTCCAGCAATATAAAAGCCTTTAAAATCCTGCTTTGCAATTCGGCTTTTGTCGTAGGCTTCATAATACCCTTTTTTTTCAAATGCATCCAAAACGGGAGACATATCTACTTTAAAAGTATATTGGTAATTTGGATTCAATTTTTCTCCTTTATCAATTGGCAAATTTTTATCAGCTTCACCAAAAACAATAATTGGAGACTCATTTACGCCATTTTCTATTAGAACATGATGATCATTCCCAGATGGCAACTCAATGTCCTTTTCGTTAATTGTAAATTTAAAACTAACCAAATTGGAATAATTTTTTGTTGATGTGCTTTTGTAATTGGAGGTTATTTTTTTATTGGAAATTACAACTGCCTTATTTTCGCCTTGTACCACACTGTCAGTATAAACAGTGAAAGCACCCGATTTGTAAAGTATATTTTTATTACTTTTCTCTGACTTAGTAACGCATCCTGTTACTGCGACAAGCAAAACAATGATCCAAAAATTATTTTTAAAGCTTACCATATATTCTTATTTATTTATCAATATAATTTTCTCCCTTTTATCGTCCTCAAATCTTATATAAAGAAGATTTAAATTCTTGTCGTGGTAATAACCTAACGCATTAAAAGTGGTATTCAAATTTTCCGCTAACTTTGGTTGACTGTATTTTTTCAGATTTTTATCGTTCAGAAGCACTTTTTTGGGCTTATTGACCAAATGGACCTTTAGCCAATAGTTCCGTTTTTCCAAATCATCAAAATTGAAATTTTCAGGTTTATGAATTGAAATTCTTATTTCGGATGAAGTTGTTTTACTTTCAATGTTGGTCTTAACGAACTTACCTTCCTTATAATTGTTGGTTACCCCGTCATCTTCATACAATTCGAATGAGGAAGGTTTATTCAGAGAAGGGAAAAACTCAAGAATCATTGGCGTATTTTTCATAGCGCCTATATAAGGCATAACAGGCATCAATGGCAGTATAGCGCCTTCTTTTACGAAAATTGGGGTCACCTCTAAAGGTGCGTTATAATCAATATATTGTTTTCCGGTAAACACTTGTTGCGGATGACGATAATCTACCCAATTTCCTTCCGGCAAATAAACTTTTTTGGTGGCATTTCCCTTTTTTACAACAGGAGCCACCAGCAATTCCGCTCCAAACATAAATTGATGATCTAAAGAATGCGCTTCTTTATCATTGGGATATTCTAATACCATAGCCCTCATAATAGGAATCCCCGTATCATAGGCCTGTCGTGCATAAGTATAAATATAGGGTTGTAATTGGTATTTAAATTCAATTGATTTTTTAGCTATTTTTTCCGCCTCTTCACCAAATAGCCAGGGTTCTACAGCGTTATTTCCCTCATGATGTACACGGCTTAACGGATTGAAAACCCCGAACTGAAGCCATCTCACATAGAGTTCAGAAAATTCCGCATAATCTGTTATATCCCCGCAATATCCAGAAATATCGGTTGTCCAAAAGGGGATTAGACCCATTCCTGCTGAAAGTCCCAATGGTATTTGATTCGCTAAATTATCCCAGCCATCAAGAACATCACGTCCGTTCCCGCTATCTCCAGACCACCCAAAAGTATAACGTTGCATTCCTGCATAAGCAGCACGTGTCATTTGGAAAACGCGTTGGTTTGGATTGTGTTTTTCAAACTGTTCCGTAACAACTTTATCCCAAGTGAGTCCATAAACATTATGTATTTCATCATGCATTCCCAAGTGATGTTTCATATGTAAACGGTCAGTGCTTTCTTCGTTGCTCCAGGCAGGTTCCCCCATGTCTGTCCAGAAACCTTTTACGCCGTCATCAATAGATTTTTGCTGAAGCGCTCCCCACCAATCTGCAACATCCGGATTGGTAAAATCGACCACGCCACAGTTTCCTCCCCATGGCCATGGCATGTCATAGGTTTTCCCTGTACGAATATCTTTCGTAAAATATCCCAATGAATCAGCCTCCTTCCACTGGGTAAATTGATTTAGAAGATTTTTGGTATGCCAGTCGACTGAATTGCCTTTCGATACAACAGGATCCTGGGAAACAATTATTTTGAAACCCAAAGTCGCCAGATTGGCTAACATTGACTTTGGATTTTCGTATGCCCTTGAATTCCAATTGAAATCCTGAAGTTGCTGAGTCCAGCCGATGTCTTGATAAATAATATCAATTGGAATATTTCTCTCGCGATATGCGGTTGCAATTTCCATAGTTAGCTTTTCGTTTGTCAAAAGACCCCGACTTTGCGACCAACCTAATGCCCATTTCGGCGGCATGATAGGTTTTCCGGTAAGTTTTGTGTAACTGCCTATGATTTCTTTATAATCATTGCCAAACATGAAGTAGTATATGAATGGTCCATTTGGTGTTGAAAATGAGATATAATCCTGTGATTTATTGCCAAAATCAAATGTTGTTTTATAGGTGTTGTCAAAGAAAATTCCATAGTTGTAACTGCTCATAAAAAAGGGAATGCTTTTATAAAGCGGATCCTCAGTTTCAGAATAACATGGCTTGTCACTGTTCCACATGACATAGGTTTTTCCTCTTCTGTCCAATGTCCCTGTTTTTTCACCCAATCCAAAAAAATGTTCGTCTGGCCTTAATGACTTTTTGGTTATTGCATTGGAATCCTGATAAGAGTAAGTTTCCTGGTTAAAATCACCCATAATTAACTTTTGATATTTATCAAAAATCGAAATATTAAAGGGCGATTTTGAAACACGAACTCGTAAATCCCCTGTGAATATTTCAAAAGCGGCATTAGAATCCTGAACTGTTATCGCCATTGAATTGTCAAAAATTTCATTAACAACAGCAAATGATTCATTGTTTCGTTTAAAATCCCCTTTTGGCGAAAACCAGAATTTTATGTTTTTGGAATCAAGAAATTCAAGGGAGATTTTAGCATTGTCATTACAATTGAAAACAACTTTATTCTTAACAATGCTATAAGAATCGCAGACTGAAACCTGATTTACTTGGGAATGGGTTTGCATTCCTATGAACAGTAAAATTAATAAGACATATGGATTTTTATTTTTATTCATTTGATTAATTTTTAGAGTTATGCTTTCTTCGCTAATTTCAATCGATTATTATATTTAACTGTACTCAACCACAATCATTCCCCAATATTGAAGAGAAGGAATTTTAAAAATAAGATTGTTTCCGTTTTGGGAAAAATCCAATTCCACCGAACTTCCAAGATTCAAATCGGGTGAGGCGTACCATACCTTGGTTACGTTTTTACTGCTGGACAAATTCAAAATAAAATCTTTTTTGATTTTGGGTGTTTGCTGTTCTCCGTTAAGATCTCTCCAATTTAGGTTATTTGCTTCTGAAAAATTTATTAAATGAATAACTTGCTTATCAGAAAATTCTTTGCCTATTACTGATACCTTTGAAGAAATTGGCGGCCAATTATTCAAATTTACTTTGCCATCTCCAGAAATCAACATTGGATTGTTAAATGTTCCGCCATCTCTCAATAAGTTTTGGTAAGCCACTAAAAAGTTATAATAGGAGCTAAAGCTATTTTTTAATTCATTGTTAATTGCCAAATTATTGTTTGGAAAATATTCTTTGCCTAGCATATGCTCTCCCAATTCTAAATGGGCACCACCAAAAGCAAAGATGACTGCGTCTGTCAACAAAACACCCGGCGTATTAAAAACTCCGGTATTGTTCGCCAAGTCATAATTCATATAGGCCGCCAATACAGTATTCTTGGAATTATTTGAGAGGGTATTATTGCGCTTTATAATGGTGGCAAGATCGTCAAATCCTTCATTGCCCTGCCAAACCTCCGTATAGGCAAAATCTACCGCTTCATTTAAAATTTGCGATTGCCCATATTGGTTTACAGCGTTTAGAACCATTTTTTTATTTGGGAATGCCTGCTTTAAATTTCCCAAAAAGGGACCAAAAGCATTATCAAGGGCGACAATTTTTCCATCATAATCATAAACAGTTCCTCGATTTCCTAATTGATCCAAATGCCAACCATCAAAATCCAGATGATCATAAATAGATTGTGTTTTTTTAAAAATATAATCTTGCCATAAAGTATTGGCCGGATTTAAAACTAAAATATCGCTTAAAGCCCAATTAGCATCCAAATCATGTTTATTGATGTTTTGATGATTGGAATCATTAAAAAGCATCCATTCTCTTGAAACCCCGTCGGAAGCAAAATCCTCCCAAGCGCCATACAAAAGGTTATAGCTCATAGAAGCAATATTTTTACCTTTTGATGCCGTTATGTATTTTTCAACGGTGCTAAAAGACGTCTCACGTTTTGCAATGTCTAACCAGTTGGATGCAGGTGAGTCGCCATTCATTTTCAACGGAAAATGATGTTTATTGTGCCAATCATAATATTGCAGGCCGTTAATATGATAATCTTTTAAATTATCCACGACTTGGTTAATTTGACTGTCTGAAATTGCGTCAAATTTTGAGAGAAAACCATATCTTGGAAATTTCGTCCAATCCGATGATACATCCACAGCCACAGAACCCACAACAACTTCTTTTCCATCAACCATTTGATATAATTCAACCATATATCCTTTAAAATCATCGGAAGGGGAGGACCATTCCCATGAACTTCCAGATAAAGGCTGTTGTGCAATAACAGTATTGAGGTACTTATATTTTACGCTGACACTGCCTGAAAATTGTGCGGCCGAAAACACCACTTGTTCCCCTGGAACATAGGCTGCTTTATCTGTTTTTAATTCAATTTGAACAATTTTAACGGGTTCTTCCTCAGGTGTATAATCGAAGTTTTCAGAATCACTTTTATTACAGCCTATCGTTAGTGTTGCCGCTAAAAGGTAAATTATTATCTTGAAATTAAAATACTTCATTTAATTATATTTTTTTAACCTGAAAAAACTTATGGTTTTTCATACTTTAAATTTGATTAGCCTGTCAGTAATTCTTTTTGGCAATGCAAATAAAGGGGGCTATGAATTAAGCATAACCCCGTTTTATTGCATTCAAAACTTAATTAAAATCACTTAAATATTATTGCTTGATGATTTCCATGACATCTTGCTCTAAATTTATTGTTATTTTGTAGTTTCCTGATTCTCCTTCCTTTAACTTCCATTTGTTATCTGGGCCATCACAACCTTGCGTAAAAATAAAGTTAGTATTGTAAACAGATTGTGAAGCTGTTGCAGAATTTATCCATTCGCCGTCACACCAATCTCCTTTAAATTTTGCAATTTTAAATTCACCTGTTGCATTGCCTGTCCCTAATTCGCCCGTAAATGTGTATATGCCATTTTCATAGGTAAAAGGAGTAGGTGTAGCTATATTCCAGCCGTTTGGACCTCCATCGCCTATTAAATAAAGATTTACTTTTTCAATTTTGACTGTGTTATTAAGAATGTCTAAAGTAATTTTATACCTTCCCTGGTTTGCGGCTGTTATAGTCCATTTATTATCGGTGTCGCAACCTGAGTTTTGTGCCACGTCAGAAGAACTTAGATCCTGCCCGTTTACTAAAGGCCTGTACCATTGCCCGCACCAATCTCCCAATGGACCTGCAAAAATCTTAAAATCACCGGGCACAAAAACGCCCTCATAAGTAAATATAAATGGATTGCTGCTCCTAGTAAATTCATCTGGCGTATTTATATCCCATCCGCTCGGGCTCGCATCTCCAACAATCCAAATTTGTGAAAATAAAGGGTCCTCACTTTCTTCAATTTTAATGGTTAGTTCCACTAAGTTGACCTCTATTTTATATTTTCCTCCAGTCGTAATTTCCCATTGAATGTCATCGCCGCTGCCTCCAATATTATGAACAATAGCCATCGCATTTGCAGGATCTTGTGTGTAAAAATCTTGGCACCAGCATCCTTCATTACTTACTGCGAACTTGAAACTTCCCGGAGACAACAATCCTTCATAGGTAAATACGCCTGTTTTAGTGGATGAAGGACTTAATTCGATGGCATTTGAAATATTCCACCCTATAGGCGTAGCGCTTCCAACTATAAATAACTGACTTGAAACTGGCTGATAGGATGTAACCATAAATGTGGTTGTGGCCGTTTGGGGAGAAACCGTGCCGTCTGCAAATGTTGCTGTTACCCGAGCTTCAAGTTCAATGGGGGTATTGGGTTCTGCATTAAACGTATTTAACAAAATCTGATTCAACGTTTTATAATTAAATGAGAATAAAAACTGATTTTTCCCCATATCATAAGTCAAAGGCAATGAAAAATTATTTCCAGCCTTGTCAATTTCAAGCAGGTAGGAAATAGAAGAGCCGGTGTCTTTATTGCTTCCCGTAGTCCAATTAATTGTCACTTTATTTTCCGTAAATCGTTCCTCCAGAATCACCTCGGGACTTGATACAGTCACAGTAAGCACATCATCTGTCGCAAACGAATCATCTGTCAGTTCCTCATCACATGAAAACAGAAACAAGGCAAGCGTGAGAGAAAATAAAATTTTTGCGTAATATTTTATATTTATTTTTTTCATGATCTTAAGTTTTATTAATATCCCGGATTTTGGGTTAATTTTGGATTTCTGTCTCTTTCTATTTGAGGTACGGGAAACAACAAATGTTTTTGTGACGCATTTGTCTTTCCGATGGAATGGATAAAATCAAGGCCATATTGACCGTTATTGACTCTAATTAGATCAAACCAACGTTGACCTTCAAAAGCAAGTTCAATTCTGCGTTCATGTAATATAGCGGCTCTTAAAGAGGCTTGATCCTTACCTGATGCAATATTTGGCAAACCTGCCCTGTTTCTTACTTGATTTAGAGGAATTTCAGCTTGTGATCCTTGTCCTATTTCATTTAAAGCTTCTGCTTTCATCAATAAAACATCTGCAAAGCGCAAAACAGGGAAATTTAATGGGCTGTTATCATAAGAAGAAGACATACTTAAGGGAATCAAGAATTTTTTTACATTATATCCCGTTAACGAATAAGAAGCTTTATAGGTTTTGCCATCAAAATCGGGGCCGCCTGCATATAAAATGGTTGCATCTTTTCTTAAATCATTCGGCTCATAAGAATTTACAAACTCTTGAGTTGGTTGGTTCCATCCATAAGCTCCGCCAACAAATCCGGAACCTCGTGGTCCCATAAATGGGCTCAACCAGGATGCTTGATTTTCGTTGCTCCAAAAGCTATAACCGCCATCGCTTGCATATTGTACTTCGAAAAGAGACTCATTTGAATTCTCTGTCAAAGGATTAAAATTATCTGAATAATTTTGGTTTAAACTATAACCCAATCCCTCAATTTGTGAAGTTAGAAGCACCACTTCATTTAAATTTCCTAAAGTGAGATGCACTTTTGCCAAAATTCCCATTGCTGCACCTTTACTGGCCCGGCCAATATCAAACCCTGCGTATGCTCCTTTCACCGGCAATAAACCAATTGCTTTCTCAAGGTCACTTATAATTTGGTCATATACCAAATCCTTAGAGACCCTTTCAGGAAATAAGTTATCATCTGAAGACTGGGGTTTAATGATTAATGGAACATCTCCAAAATACCTTGTCAAAATAAAATAATAATGTGCTCTTAAAAAATAAGCTTCCCCCATAGATCGATTTTTTATGGATTCCTCAATTTCCAAACTTGGAGCCACGTCCAAAATAATATTTGCCATCAATATCCCAGGCCAAGGTCCTCTCCAAAGATCTAAAACTCCTGCATTATCAGTACTTGTGACGAAATTAGCCATATCTTGGGTTTCAATGCCATCTGAACCTCCTCCAGCGCCAACAATACTGTTCCCCGCCATAATATCTGAAGTCCACATTCTTAAATTGTAAAGTTTTGGCCATTGAAGAGGTTGGTAAGCCCCATTCACTAAAGTCACCAACTCTTCCGCGGTAGCTGGGTAATTTTCAGTATTTATAGTGTCTAAAGGCATTTTTTCCAAAAAATCCTCAGAACAATTAGTCATTGAAATTACAATGAATAATACAAGCATAATTTTAATTTTTTTCATTTTCTTATTATTTAAAATCCAAGGTTTAGTCCAATAGAAATAGTTTTAGTTGAAGGGTAAAGATTGTTGTCTATACCGCCAATGGAAACTTCAGGATCTAAACCTGTGTAGTTTGTAAGGGTCAATAAATTTTGTCCGGAAACGTATATTCGGGAATAATCAAATAATTTCGCAGCGAAAAATTCTTTTGGAATGTTATAAGTTAATGTTACATTTTTCACTCTCAAATAAGATCCGTCCTCAATATATCTGCTGGAGGCTCGGCTATTATTATTTGGGTCACCAAATACCGCTCGAGGCACATAGTTACTTGTTCCGGGACCTGTCCATCTTTCTAAAGCAGCATCTATCTGGTTTGTGGTTATGGACATTCCTTCGGTAAATATTCTGTTGGCATTAAAAATTTCATTGCCATATACTCCTTGTAAGTAAATATTTAGACTGAAATCACCTAACACTAATGTATTATTTAAGGAAAATGTAAAATCAGGATTTGGGTCTCCAATAAAGGTTCTGTCAGCATCTGTAATTAAACCGTCGCTATTTAAGTCCTTATAACGAATGTCGCCGGGCGATGTGCTATTACTAGGTGAAGTGCCTGGAACCTGTACCGCATGATTGTCTACTTCAGCTTGTGTTTGAAAGATGCCATCTTGTACAAATCCATAAAAAACATCAGTCGGATATCCCTTTTGAATTCTGGCTAAATTATAATTCAACCCTATACCGCCTCTAATTAATGGTGTGTCTCCGTTTATGTCAATGACCTCATTTTTATTATATGAAAAAACAAAATCCGTATCCCAAGAAAAATTTTCTTTCACAAAGTTTTTAGAACTGACCATAATCTCAATTCCTTTGTTTTGAATCTCGCCTGCATTTATATATGGAACGTAAATATCAGAATATCCCGAAGTTACCGGTACAGATTGTGGAACAAGCATATCCTTTGTGTTCTTGATATAGGCGTCAACAACTAACTTGATTCTGTCGTTTATCAGGCTGGCATCAAAACCAATATTAAATTGCTCTTGAGACTCCCATTTAACATTTGAATTTGGCAATACTGTTGGTACTGCGGCACTCACAAAATTTCCATTAAAGTTGTAAGCATTGGTATTGTAAGATGATGCGAATGAATAATTGCCAATTTCTTGGTTTCCGGTAACACCGAAACCTGCCCTAAGTTTTAGATCATTAATAAATTTTAATTTGAAAAATTCCTCGTCCGATATTCGCCAAGCTAATGATCCCGAAGGAAAAGTGCCAAACCTGTTGTTTTTACCAAATCTTGATGAACCATCTCGTCTTACAGTGGCAGTTATGTAGTATTTGCTTTTATAATCAAAATTTGCCCTTGCAAAATAAGAGAATAAGGCCCATTCTAAGCCACTTCCATCTAAGGTAACTTGATCCAAACCGTTGTTTAATGTTTGTGTTTGTTCACTTGGGAAATTTTGAATGGATCCTCTGATGTACTCAAAATTATGTTCTTGGGCACTTGTTCCAATAAGTGCGTTAAAATTAATTCCATTTTCAAAAGCCTTTTTATAGGTTAATGTATTGTCCCATAGTGTGGTAATACTTTGGTTGGCAGATTCGCTCAAAAACGCATTCTGTTGAAAATGGGCATCCCATTTATAGGATGGGACCCAAGTTCTATTTTTCCAAAAATTTGCTTCTATACCAAAAACAGTTTTGAATGTAAAGTTTTTTAATAAGGACAATTCTCCAAAAACAGTTCCCTGTATATTATATCCTTTAGTCTCGTTGTCAACAATGGTTGCTTTACCTATAGGATTCACAACATCCCCAGAGAAAATAGGTTGTCCAATAGGCCCTGAATAATTGCCATTCTCCCTATAAATGGGTTGCGTTGGCAAAGAAAAAATGGCGCTCTGAATATTATAGTCACCTTGGGATTTTATATCATGGTTTAATTTTAAATTATTGCCAAACTTTATTTTATCTGAAATTTTTGTATCGCTATTGAATTGAAATATATATCTTTTATAATCAGTGTTTAAAACAATTCCTTCTTGATCAAAAAGATTTAAGGAAGTATATACCGTAGATTTTTCACTGCCATTAGAATAAGATAGCGTATGGCTATTTGTCATAGCTGAATTAAAAAAAGGATTTAACCAATCTGTTCCTTTTCCTAAGGTTTCAGGGTTTGAAAAATCCGGATTTGGCGTCATGCCACCATTACTCAACATTTCATTGTGTAATTGCGCAAATTCGGAAGCATTTAATACTTTTAACATATTTGTGGCCTCACTAAACCCGGTATAAGTGTCGTATGTTATAGTTGCTTTACCGTCTTTCCCTTTTTTTGTTGAAATGATAATGACTCCATTGGCGCCTCGAGAACCGTAAATGGCTGTTGATGATGCATCTTTAAGCACTTGTAGTGATGCTATATCGTTCATGTTTACTTGATTTAATGGACCATTTAAAGGCATTCCATCCACAACAATTAAGGGCTCATTATTTCCAATGGTGCCAGTTCCCCTAATTCTAAAAGACGGATTATCACCGGGCTTGCCCGATGTTACTACCTGTACGCCCGCTGCACGCCCTTGAATGGCATCCCCGACATTTGCTACTGGCTGCCCAGTCAATTTTTCCACATTAACAGAAGATATTGAGCCGGTTAAATCCTTGGCTTTTACCTGTCCATACCCAATTACCACAACCTCTTCTAAAGATGTGAGATTGGGCATTAACTTCACAAAAATAGTTTGAGTCTCTGCAGAAACGCTTTTTGTAAGGTATCCCAGGTAATTAATAACAAGCACCGATTTTGAGTTCTTTACAAAAATTTCAAAATTTCCGTTAAAATCTGTTGTTGTCCCATTATTGGTTCCCTGTTCCAAAACAGAAGCTCCCGGCAATGGATTTTCAGTTTCGTCAACTACTTTTCCTGTCAATTTTATTTTATTATCCTGTGCCAATAAAAAGAGTGGCGCGATAAGAAAAATTAAGAGCATTAGGGTAAATTTTCCCCTACTAAATGAAATGAATTTAAACTTATTGTTCATACAAATTAATTATTGAGTTAAAGTTAAATTAGCCTGCATACATCATAAAATGTATACGATCTAAGCAAATTTGCAATAAATAATAAATGCTATTACCTGTTAAAAAAACAGTATAGATAAAAGTAGGCTAATTTAAAAGTAAAAAATATATAAAACACTATAAATCAGTATTTTATATATTTTATTAATAAATGATTTATATAGAATAAAATAAATAAAAATATTAACTTAAGGCTTTATTGTAGTGATTTCCAATAGTTTTTGATCAAAATCATCTTTGCCAATTAACGATTTATTGCGAATTTTGGTTTTATAGGCATAAATAGAGTTTACAGAATAACCCAAAATTTGGGCAATAATTTCACTGTGCTTAATACCCAATCTAATAAGTGCATAAATTCGCAATTCTTTGGTGAGCAATTGTTCGCTTTCAAGTTCAATTTTATGTTCATCTTTCATTAAAGAATTAAATTCCTTGATGAAATTTGGGAAAAGTTTTATAAAAGCCGAATCAAAATTTTGCAATAGTTTTTCCTTTTCCCGTTTTAAATTGTAATTGATGCACTGGTATTTTACTTTTTCATATTTACCTTCATCAATATTTTTTTCAATGTTAGTTTTGAAAAAATTGAACTTTTCAAAAATATCATCATATTGCGTAAAGAAGAATCCAAGATATTCTTCTTTAATTTTATTAGATTCAAAAAGTTGGATATTCACCCGTTCTATTTCTCTGTTACGTGCATTAATTTGATCATTAACATTTATAAGTTGTTTGTTTGTCTTTTTTAAATTTTTATGCGCCTCTGCTATAATTTTCTTGGCTTTTTTCAATTTTCGAAACTGCAGATAAATAATAAATGTGAAACAAATGACAAAAATTAGAAAAATACTTACCAAGAGATACTGCCAATAAAGTCTTTTTTTTTCTCTTTCAACAATTTGAACAATCTCTTGTTCAATAAGCGGTAAAATTGCGCCTACTTGTATTTTTCGCTGTTGGGCACCATAAAAGAGCGCGTCTTCATTTGCTTTGTGAATGAGGATGGATGCATTTTTGATATCGCCCTTTTTAAAAAGTATTTCGGAAAGTCTTATAATGGCAAGCGATTCTTTGGTTGAGGTTTTAATATCAGCTATAACGGCATCAGTAAAATAAGGGATGGCCTTGTCATCATTATTTAATTGCAAGTTAATATCTCCTAGCATATAATTAACCAAGGCTTTCTCACGCATATCAAGATCTCTTTGTAACAGCACTTTAAAATCGGTGAGGGCTTCATCCAATTGATTGTTTTTTGACTTATTGAACGCTTTTAAAAATGAATTAAAGAAAGTGCCTTCTTCCGTCAAGGACAATGCTTTTTCTCTATAGGTTCTTGCCAATTTGTTATAGGTTGAATAGAAATACGGTATGTTGCTGTATTCTGCCATATCACTATAACAACGGCCTAACAAACCGTAATATAGTGAACGGCTGTCTTCAGGTATTTCACTATTTCCTATGAACTCTAAAAAATCCAAAGCTTCTTTGTACATACCAACTGATACACAAATATCAGCCAGCCTAATATTTGCATCAACAATAAGCAAGGTATCTTGAATTTTAAATGCAAGCTGTTTGGCAACTAACCCATAATGGAAAGCCGAGTCTCGCTTAAAAACTTTATACTCATTGAACAATTGTTGATTTAAATTATATTGAGTTATCAAGTCATTACTTTTCGTATTTTTCAAAATGGTCCTTAAGCTATCAATTTGAACTTCCTTCTTTTGATCATAACTTGAATAAGATTCAATAATTGCATTTAGTTTATTAAGATCCTTCTTTTCTTGGCCAATTAGAACAGTAGTCGTCAAGAAATAAAAACATAGCAATATTTTTAAATTCTTTATTAAGTAGGCACCTTCCATTTCTTTATATATTTTCAAACTGGTAAACCTTGTAAACATAGTATTTTTGTTCTATTAATACGCTTAAGTTTAATATTTTTTTTGCTATTAATGTCGTTTTCAAGCGAGGTTTCTTCCAAAAATTGGATAAATCGATACTTCTAAAAAGAATAATAAAACAAATATTCCCCATATTTCAAATAGTTTCACATTCCTTCAGAAACTGCTTGGATTGTTTCAGAACCTAATCAATTATAATACAATTTCACCAAATACGGCCTCCGATTCTGCAATAAAAGCTTCCTAATGTCATGTCCTGGGCTAGACTACAGAGCACAGTCAAAGGGTCTGGGCAATGTCATTAAGTTAAGGATATTTGTCATTCCGAAAAAGGAGGAATCACAACAAACTAGCTAACCATTATGAGATTCCTCGTACCTCGGAAGGACAAAAAAAAGAGCGTCAAAGTCTTAACTTAATGACATTGGGGTCTAGGGATCAGCCTATATTTTTTGCCCTTGCTCTGAAAAAAGTTAAAGAAATTTAAATAAACTTAACAATAATTCCTGCTTCCTTAACAATTTAATATTAAATGCCTTCACTTCGGTTGGTTATTTCATGCACTTTTAGAAAATCTAACATTGCTGTGTTTATTTCCACATTCATATTGATATTCCAGTTTTCTAAAGTTAATTTTAGTTCATTTTTTCCCTTTGTTTAATTGTGTTTTGTATTCAATGGACATGACAGTTACTTTAAAAATATTTATTTAAAAAAAAGAGTTGATTTTCACCAACTCCCTTTCCAATTCAAACAATTAATATTTTTTAAAATCGAAAATACCTCACAACGAAAAAGCATTTAAGAAAATTATACTAATAGTACTTCTTGCCTTTAAATTCCATTAATCTTGAGAATACTGATGGCAAATCCGCCTCCCGGAGCCAATTTTAATTTCAAAATAGATTGATTTGTGATTTCAATTTTTCTGATGTTGATGGCGGTTGGGTTTTTATTCCAATCTGCATCTTCCGCATCTTCATAAATAGTGGCTTCATAATTTATGTTTGGGCTCAAAAAATCAAATTTGATGTCCATTTCTCTTGCATTTTCATCGGTAATTCCGCCAACAAACCAATTGTCGGTATTTCGTTCTTTTCTGGCAATGGACACAAAATCTCCAATTTCACCATTCAACACTTTTGTTGTTTGCCAATCGACCCCAACATCTTTTATAAACTGAAAGGCTGGATTTCCTTCGTAATTTTCTATTAAATCAGCCGCCATTTGAATAGGGCTATAAATCACGACATATAATGCCAATTGTTGCGCAATAGTTGTATTGACCCGATTGTCTTTTTTCCACTTGTCAAATTTAATGTCGAAAATTCCTGGGGTGAAATCAATTGGTCCGGCCAACATTCTGGTAAAGGCCACAATGGACAAATGTTCCGGCGGATTTCCGCCGTCAGAAGCCCACGCGTTAAATTCTTGTCCGCGCAATCCTTCACGAGAAATGGTGTTTGGATAGGTTCTGCGCAAACCTGTATCTTTAATGGGTTCATGCGCGTTGATGGCCACTTGATATTTTGCCGCTTTAATCACCGCATTGTTGTATTGGTTCACCATATATTGTCCGTGATGGTATTCTCCTTTTGGTAAAATTTTACCGACATAACCAGTTTTTACTGCATGAATTCCCAAACTTTGCATCAATGCATAAGCGGTGTCTTGTTGTTTTTCATAGGTTTCTGTAGCTGCAGAAGTTTCGTGGTGCATAATAATTTCCACCCCTTTTTCTTTTCCGTAGCGCACCACTTCTTTTATATCGTAATCAGGATAGGGCGTCACAAAATCGAATACGCCTTCGCGGTCTTCAAAACCAATCCAATGTTCCCAACCGGTATTCCATCCTTCAACCAAAACAGCCCCGATATTGTTTTTTGCTGAAAAATCTATAAATGCTTTTGCGTTTTCTGTAGTGGCTCCATGTTTGCCATGTGGTTTGGCCATTGTGGTATGTGAACTCATATCTTGTTGCGCACTCATATCCCAAGTGGATTTCCCCAAATGCATTTCCCACCAAATTCCAGTATATTTTGTGGGTTTAAACCAGGAAACATCGCCAATTTTATTAGGTTCGTTTAAATTTACAATCAATCGAGATTCAATTAAATCACCCGCTTTCTCCCCAATTTGAAGGGTTCTCCAAGGGGTATGAAACGGAACGGCTCTTTTTACTTTATAGCCTGTGCGTTCAGAACCCACCAATTCGCTGTTCATCGCTAAATTTTCCTTGTCGATTTTTAAGGTCATATCCGAATAATCCACCAAACTTGCTTCATGAAAACTCAAATACAAACCCTCATCAGTTTTCATGGTAACGGGCGTATTTACCGCATTTTCAGGAATGTACGTTTGCGCTAAATTTGGATGGTTTGCCTTTGAAAGCGCATCAATTTCCATGAACTTTGTGGTGTTGTATAAATGCTCATAAATATCCCAATCGCCAGGAGCCCACCAAACCATATGGTTGCCCGTTAAATTAAACTGCGTATTTTCATCGGTAATGATCACTTTGGAAAGATTTTCCTGCTCAGGAAATTCATACCTAAATCCCAATCCGTCATTATAAACCCTGAAAACGATGGTTAGTTTTCTTTTTAAATCCGCTTTTTCCTGAAGCTCAATTTTTAATTCATTGTAATTATTTTCAACTTTGGTTTGTTCGCCCCAAGGCATTTCCCAAACTTCATTGAAGCCACTTGTTGTTGCATTTACAATTTCAAAGTTGTCTTTTAAAGATGCCATTTCTTTTAAATCGAAACCCATTGCAGATGTTTTTATGACTTCTTTATTTTTGAAAGTCACCAAATAGGTTGGCTCTCCTTTATCTGTCAGCTCAAATTCGACTTTAACATTTTCGTCCGGAGAAACAACGACTGTTTGCCATTCACTCTTTTTTGAACAGGAAAACAACAAGATACTTATGAGTATTAAACTCAATTTTAAATTATTCTTCATTTATTTTTATTTATGTTTTCTAATAAATAATCACGTTTGCTGTCTAAAAACCTATTGATAGATTGATTTATAAACACAAAGCAATTCCCCCCTTAAAACACATTGCCCCCTGTAGAGGAAATTGGTTTTGTATTTTTTTTATACAATTAAACCATTTAAATTAATCAATGGCCTTAAAATATATTGCTTGTCCGCCGCCTTTAGCAAGTTTAATTTTAAGGATGGTTTTGTTTGAAACCTCTTCATTAGAAATACAATAATCAAGTGGATTTTCATCCCAATGGGCCTTTTCACCATCCGCATAAATAAATGCACGGTATTTCACTCCCTCATCCAAAAATGCAAGCGGAATATCAAAATCTCTTGAGTCTTCATTTGTGATGCTGCCCAATGCCCAATTTTTTGCATTTTTTTCCTTTCTTACAACAGTTAAATACTCCCCAATTTCTGCATTAATAATTTTTGAATCATCCCATTCAACAGGGACGTCTCTTATAAATTGAAAAGCAGGGTTATTTTCGTAATTTTCAGGTAAATCTGCCGCCATCTGAACGGGACTGTAAAAAACCACAAACAATGCCAATTGCTTTGCTAATGTTGTTGGGATCTGATTGTTTTCACGATATTTTTTAAGTTTAATGTCGAAAATTCCAGGGGTAAAATCCATTGCTCCTGCCAACATTCTAGTAAATGGCAATATCAAAGTATGTGAAGGATTATTCCCCGGTTTTCCCCAAGCGTTAAATTCTTGGCCTCTTGCTCCTTCCTGTGACAATAAATTAGGATATGTTCGACTAATTCCAGTTGGTTTTACAGCTTCATGCACAAATAGCTGGATTTTATGCTCTGCTGCTTTCTCTACAGCTAATCTATAATGTTCAACCATATATTGACCCTGTTGATAATTATTGGCAGGAACTTTTGCACCTACATATCCCGATTTTACTGTATTAATACCTAGTTCATTTAAATAATCATAAGCACCATTCATTTCATTGGTATACTTCCCCGCCAAACCATTTGTTTCGTGCTGCCCAATTATTTTCACTCCTTTTTCTTTTGCATAACGCATTACTTCAGGAAAATCAAAATCTGAATAAGAAGTTACCCAATCAAATTGACATTTTCTTTCACCTACCATCTGCTTAGGATTACATTCATTCCATCCTTCAATCAAAACAGACTCAATATGGTGTTTAGCTGCGAAATCAATATAGCTTTTAGATATTTCTGTGGTTGTCCCATGATTGTTCTTATCCATTTCCCAATCATATTTATTTACGTGCATTGCCCACCAAAGTCCAATATATTTTTGTGGATGAATCCAATCAGTCTCCGCAATTTCACATTTTTCGTTTAAGTTCTCAATTAAATTCGACTCAATTAAACCTCCTGCAGTTTTTGAAATCTGAATGGTTCTCCAAGGAGTTTCAAAAGGAGTTTGCGTTTTTACTTTAGTGCCATCTTCCCATGCAACAAGCGCGCTTGTCATTTTTAAGTTTTTGGTGTCACATTTCAAAGTCATACTTGCGTAATTTGTTAAATTGGCTTCATGAAAACTGAGGTACATTCCCTCTTTTGTTTTCATAGTTATTGGCGTGTTTACTGCCTTGACGTCTGGAATAAAAGAATGCGTTAATTGATTTTTTAAATATGAAGTCCCATCAATTTCGCTGAATTTTGTTTTGGAAAAGAGGTGTTCATCACTATCCCAATCACCTGGATTCCACCAACAAGTGTAGTCATCACTCAATTGAAATTCGGTTTTTTCGTCTGTAATAAGCACTTTTCCCATGTTTTCCTGTTCGGGAAACTCATAACGAAATGCCACTCCATCATCATAAACTTTGAAAATTACATTAAATGTTCTTTTCAGTTTTGACGTTTCCTTAAGCTGAATTTTAAGCATATTGTAATTGTTCCGGACTTTAGGTGTTGGGCCCCAAATTCTTTCCCAAGTTTCATTAACGGCATCCGTTTTAAAATCAATAATGGCTAAATTTTTATTTAACTCTTTTGCGTCTTTAAATTTAAATGAAATGAAAGAATTTTCTATTAATTTCTTATCTCCATAAGAAACATTATAAAATGGCCTGCCTTCATTGTCTACATTAAATTCAACCATAATCTGGCCATCAGGTGATTTAATATATTTGACCTTGCCACTGGAATATAAATTGCCGGCGGCCAATAGAAAGAATAACGAAAAAAATAAGTGTTTTATCATGTGATTTTGTTTTTATTTGGATAAAATAGCGTGGAGACGTTAATGAATACCGCTATATCTCAATTTATATTGTTTGAAAAACATTTAGGCAATAACAATGCACAACTACTTAAAAAAGTAATTGATTTACTGTTAGACCTTAGATTATTATTTTGTTTATTTAATCAGAGAAATGGATTTTTTGAAATCCGATAATTATTGGACTCCCCTTTATTGAGGAGTCCAATAAATTACTAATAACCGGGGTTTTGAACCAAGTTTTTGTTTTTCTCAAGTTCTGTTTGCGGTATAGGGAAAATACCTCTATAAGCCGGTGTTGCACCTTTGTTCCACCAAGGTTGAAAGAAATCGCCAAAACGAATATTGTCGGTTCGCCTATGTCCCTCATACACAAATTCAAATTTCAGTTCATTATTGATGAAATTAAGATCAATGGTTCCAGGTGCAGGCAATCCTGCTCTGGAGCGAATCTGTTGAACCAGTGGAGTAGCCATTCCTATATTCCCCATCCTCACATAAGATTCCGCTTTCATCATCAGTATTTCGGAATAACGCATTACTACCCAGTCATGGTCACGTTCCCAGCCTTCACCATCTTTTGTTTCGTATTTATACATACGCACTCCTTCATTTGGTTTAGCGGCATTCAAATCTGAAATTTCCTCAGTATAATTAAGCGGGCTGCCATCATCAAGTAATATTACATTTCCAGTGCCTATGTTAATTTGAGTCCCTTCAAGCAATGATTTTTTTCGTAAATCGTTATCGTCAAAAGAAGAATAAAGACCTGGCTGGCTAAGCAAACCATTTGGACTTCCTGGGTAATTGCCAGTTCGTGAAATGGCAAATTTTTGATAATCATGGACTGTCATTGACTGTAGATAATTACCTCTGGTTCCAGATTTACTGTCATAAGGAATTGCAAAAATAATTTCCTTGGATACCTCATTTTGAATTAAAAAATTTGTAAAATAGTCCGGCTCAAGAATGTAATCAGTTACTTTATCACAAGCATTGATACAATCTTGCCATCTAGGAGTTCCCGTAAAAACTTCTGCGTTTAAATACAATCTGCCTAAAAGTGCATTTGCAACATTTTGGGTGAATTTTCCATAAATTGGCGCACTTGGAAGTTCTGTCACGATGTCTTTTAATTCCGATTCAATAAATTCAAAAACTTGTTTTCTGCTTGAATTTGCAGGCAATTCAGCAACTTCATAATTGGTTACAATAGGTACATTTCCGAACATATCTAACAATATATAGTAATAATAGGCTCTTATCCCACGTAATTCTATATTAACTGCATTTTTTTGTTCATCTGTAAGATTGGATTCATTTACCTGAAAAATAACTGAATTTACTTTTGAAATACCCTGAAAGCAGTATCTCCAAGAAGCTAAAATCATTCTATTTGCAGGTGTCCATGTGTGTTTTTGAGCTTCCAAATAAACACCGCCATCATACCAGCCACCGCCAATTTTAGTCGCAATGCATGCTTCTTCCGAAGCAATTTCATTTAAAAAGAAAACATACTCGCAGGTTGGATACGAAATTGTAATCCCATCATTAAAACCACGTAATGAAGCATAGGCATTACCAACGATTGTTTTGATTTCATCTTCGGTTTTCCCATATTCAGCTGACGCTACTTTATCATACAGCTTTTCGTCAAGATCCGTACAGCTTAAGGTTAGCAGTAGAACCATGGATATATAAATTATTTTTTTCATCTTGATATTTTTAAAACTGGTTAAAAAGAAAAATTAAGGCCTAAAGAAACTGAACGAGTTTTAGGATAGTAATTATACACATCCATTCCCGGATGATCTAGGCCATCAATGTTGACTTCGGGGTCAATCCCATTATACCCTGTCAATACAAATAAGTTTTCACCTGTAAGAGAAAGTCTGCATTTTTCAACACCAATGTTTTTGGTATCAAAATTATACCCAATTGTAACATTTTGAAGTCGCAAAAATGATGCGTCTTCAATCCAATGACTTGAGTAGGCCGCATTTGAAGTAATGCCGTTTGTTAATGAACTATTTGTGGCATTGTTAATAGGCAAACGATTAGGATCACTTAACACCATGTTTGTGGCATTAAGCACTTTTTGTCCAAACATACCATAGGTTGCCACCTGAAAATCAAATTTCTTATAGGTCAAATCCGTACTTAATCCAAAATTATACTTTGGCTGTGCATTTCCTAAATATTGCGTTTCTCCATCGTTTTCATAAGTTATTTGTCCATTTGCATCTATTCCTGTGCTTTTTGGCCCCCAAAATGTTCCAACAGCATATCCTTCTTTGATAACTTGGGCATACTGGCCCGACATTCCTGGAAGGCCATGTAATGAGCCAGTTACAATAGCGTCTGTTTGATATGTTTCATTAGATAATTTTTCAATCTTTTGAGTATTATGAGAAAGAGTCAGCGTTGTATTCCAATTCAAATCTGTTTTTTTAGCCAAATTGGCATTAAGGGTCAGCTCAACCCCTTTATTGCTCAAATCCCCAACGTTAGCAAGAATAGTTCCAAAAAGATAAGGTGGTTGCGGAACTTCATAGGTATAAAGAAGGTCACTTGTTTTTTTATCATAAATCTCTAATGATCCATTTATAAATTTGAATAGTGAAAAATCCACCCCAATGTTAAATTGTGCTGTTGATTCCCATTTCAAATTAGGATTAACGTTCTGTATGATACCATACGATTGTTTCCAAGTACCCGTTTCCGAATCATAATATGGAGCACCTCCCGCGCTAATAAGTGACAGAGATTTGTATTCGCCTATACCGTCTTGGTTTCCGGTAATTCCATACCCAATTCGTAATTTTAGATTTTCCAACCACCCCGCAGAACTTTTCATAAATGATTCTTCCGAAACTCGCCATGCAAAAGAAGCCGATGGAAAAAGCCCCCATTTATTGTTTGCTCCGAAACGTGAAGAACCATCTTTACGCACACTGGCAGTAAATAAATATTTATTTAGGAAGTTATAATTTGCACGGCCATAAAATGAAATGAGTTTAGATTCTCCTTTGTAAGAACTTACATCAGTGGCCCTAACATCTTGTCCAGCGCCAAGGTTATTGTACAAAAACGAGTCTGTGTCAAAACCTCTTCTTTGCGCTCCAAAACCTTCATATCCATGTTCAAGATAAGAATAACCAGCTAATAAGTTCAATTTATGATCATTGTTAAATTCTAAATCATAGGTAAGATATGATTCTAATTGTTTATTTGAAAAATCAGCCAAAGATCGTTCTGCCCTGCCATTTTCCGACTGACCATCCAATAATGCATAAGTTGGAATATAGAGACTGTTTTTTACCGAATTATATTCATAGGAAACAGTTGTAACTCCCCTTAATCCTTTAATAATTTCCAATTCAACTTTCCCATACCCAAAAATTCGTTGTTGTGCATTGTCAGATGTTCTATTGTTACTGATTTCTACCGGATTCTCATAAAATACCCCCGCATAATTAGTGTAATTTCCATCTGCATCCCTTATTGGAATAGTTGGATTAATATTGTAAGAACGCTGAAATACCCTATAATCTATTTGGCTTGATTTATCGAAAGTGCTGTGAATTCCAGCTTCTAACCTTAATTTTTTATCAAAGGCATATTGATGTCCGGCCAAACTGGCGCCAAACCTTTCTAAATCACTTTTTATAATTACACCCTTATTGCTCAGGTAGTTCAAAGAAACGCGATTTCCCCCATCTTCGCTATTATTAACAAATGATATGGTATGTGAACTAACAATTGATGTTTGTTGTATTGCTTTTTGCCAATCGGTATCTCCGCCATAGTCAATAGCCCCTACAGGATTTTTTTCACTAACATATTTTCTCCATTGGCTGGCAGATAACAAATCAATATTTTTTGCAACCTTACCTGTGGCGTAGTATCCATCATATTTCATTGTTTTTCCTTTTCGGGTGCTATTTGTTGTTACTATAATTACCCCATTGGCACCTCTTGATCCATATATGGCGGTGGCTGAGGCGTCTTTTAAAACATCGATTGATACTATTTCGGAAGGCTGAATTGTATTAAAATCAACTCCAGAAATTCCATCAACCACAACCAATGGTCCATTGCCGGCAGAAAGTGAGGTACCTCCTCTTAAACGCAATGATGCTGTACTTGTAGGATCACCTGATGACTGAATAACCGATAGTCCAGCTACTTTACCTTGCAATAATTGCTCTGTGGAAAAAACAACCCCTTTTTTGAGTTCTTTTGCAGAAACTGACGAAATGGAGCCGGTTAAATCACTTCTTTTCATCTTACCATATCCAACAACAACAATTTCATCAAGTGAAGCCAAATCCTCATCAAGCTGAACATTTATAATTGTTTCCAATCCAACTATTATTCTTTCTGTTTTCATTCCAATGAAAGAAAATTCAATAATATCTCCTTCCTTAGATTCAATACTATAGTTTCCATTAAAATCGGTCTCTGTTCCTTTAACAGTTCCAACAATTAGTATGCTTACTCCCGGAAGCGGCGTTCCATTACTGTCGGTCACTGTTCCTTTAATTTCTAATTGTTGATCAATTAATAAATTAATAGGATTTTCTTCTTTATCTTTTGGAGTATTTTTAATGATAATTTGTTTATTCAATAACTCAAATGAAACAGACATGTCTAAAAATATTTTATTCAAAATATTTTTAACTTTTTCATTTTTCGCCTTAACTGAAACAAGTTTATTTACATTGATATCATCTCTACTAAAAAGAAATTTAAACTCTGTTTTCATTTCAATTTCCTTTAGCACCTTTTCAATGGTGACATTGTTAAGATCCAATGTTATTTTTGTGTTTTGGGCATAATTGCTTGCTTCGATTTTGAATATGGAAACAATAAGTAAAAATGTGGTTAATTTCATTTTTAAATTAAAATTTAAGCAGAATAAGGACATAATCCTATTCTTAATAAGATTTTTCATACTTTTGTGTTTGATTAGTGATTAATTAATAATGGTTAATTCACTTTATTATAATCGGAAGTTGTTCTAGCATCTTCCGGTTTTTTATTTTATAAAGTGAATTGAGTTATTGGTTAAGTTTCAATTCATATATTTTTATAATTTAGGTTAGTTAATAATTATTTTATTGTTCTCTATTGTGTACTCAATTTCATAATTTTTGTTAAAAGAGTTTAATACTTCTTCTATTGTTTCTACATCAAATGTTGCATCATAATTTTTTTCATCTAATTTGGAGTTGTTATTTATGATGGTAACATTATAATGTCTTTCAAGTTTTTTAATGATGTTTTTAAACTGTATATTTTTAAAAATAAGTTTCCCGTTTTTCCACCCAGTGTAAATATTTGTATCGACCTCATCTATAGTAGCATTGTTTTTAGTCTTATCCCAAGATGCCATATATCCCGGTTTCAGTTCTAGTGAAGTTGCCTTATCATATGTTTTATCTTTTCCAAAGATACTTACTGCTCCCTCTACGAGTACCGTATTTATTGATGAATCTTCAGGGTAAGTGGATACGTTAAATTCTGTGCCTAACACTCTTATATTAATGTCATCGGCGTTTACAATAAAGGGATGTTTCGGGTCTTTAGCAACGTCGAAATATGCTTCGCCTTCTAATAAATAAACTTGCCTATTTATTCCCGTAATAAATTTTACGGGGTATTTTAAAACACTACCGGAATTCAAATGAACCTCTGTTCCATCTGATAAAACAACTTGAAATTTTTTCCCATTGGGAATAGTTAATATATTGTAGGCCAATTCTTCTGCGCTATTTTCTTTTTCATAATTCAATATATTTCCTATTTGTTCAGCGACTACCTTTCCTGATATGTTTATGCGCTGTTGCTTTCCACCGGTTTGTATAACTTTCACATTTCCATTTTCTAATTCAAGCGTAATTTTATCATCAGCAATTTGTAATTGATTTCCAGACACCGCTGTTGTCTTGTGCTGATTCATAAAATAATAGCCAATGCCAATAACTCCAATAAAAACTGCAGCATATTTTATAAACCTTATGCCTTGTCTTAAAAATCTTAATTTAGAAATTGGCTTTTCAAGGATTGGAACTATATTCGGCTCCTGATGAAGTTTTGTATTAATGTTATTCCAAGCATGATTACTGTCTACATTTTCTGTAAATCCAATTCTTCTTGATTTCTTATAAAAGTATAGGTACTCTGAAAATAGCTTCGTATTTTCGGGATCATCATTTAACCAATCCTTTAGTTCGTTAAATTCCTTCTCACTTAAATCCTGGGAGATATAAGCAAGTATAAGTTTTAAAATATAAGTGTCATTTTTTTTCATTGCAAACATTTCTATGTCATGTATATTTATAATATGACAAAATGTTCAAAATGGGTGAACAATATTTTACTTTTTTTAAACTAATAGTAAAACAATGATAATATCCAATGATTTTCTAAGTTGTTTTAACGCATTGGAATAATGCGTTTTAATGGTGTTTACCGAAACGCCAAGTTGTTCGGCAGCCTCTTTATACTTAAGATTGTCCAGTACAATGGCTTTAAAGACCTTCCTGCTTTTCTCAGGCAAAGCTTCAATTTCTTTGTATAATTTCCTTTTTTCTTCTTCAATATTTTCGATGTCTACAACCTCATCCTCTATTAGTCTGTTGACCTGGCTCTCAATTTCTTCAAAGCGATACTTTGCATTTTTCCTTATGTAGGACAGTGTATTATTTTTTACTGCTTTAAAAAGGTATGGACCAATTGAATTTTTAAGTTTAAGGTATAACTTGTCATCCCAAAATTTTACAAATATTTCCTGAACAATATCCTCTGCCTGATCAAAGGAATCGCAATATTTTAACGAATAAACACTCAATGGAATATAATATAGGTCAAATAAATCTTTATAACCGGATTGATCCCCAATTTTTAATTTTTCTAGTATTTCGATATCATTTAACCTCATAAAATCCAAATATTGAAAAAACAGCTATTTTTTTCAATATTTCGCTAATATAAAAGATTTTTTTAAATATAAATTAAAAACACTTTGAAACTAAATAATATGCAATTTAGCAATAAAAGGAAAATTTTGAAAAAAAATCATACATCTCCAGCAGTATTTCATTCCTCCTGAACTTGTTTCAGGATCTTATCAATTAAAATAAAATTAACTGCATACGGCTGCCAATAAAAGCTTCCTTAATACAAATCTAAAGGAGCGGAGTCGAAGGGAGTAAGCCTTTATTCTTTGCCTTTGTGCTTTAAATCCCTGCTGATGTAAAAGAATAAATTATTATTTTTTTAAATAATTCTTTCGCTTTTTCCTCTTTTATATCTCACAATAGCATAATCCTAAAATATTATGCAAATAAATCGGTTGTTAAATATCCATTCATCACATTTTTTAATCAAATTCAGCCATGGTAAATTTTTGGGATCCAAGAAAGTTTAATATTATGTTTAAAAAAAAACAGGAAGCCAAAGCTTCCTGTTTCCTGAAGAATTTAGTATATCTGGTAACTTTTAACGAATCCTTAGCATCACTCCATTTCTAAAATAATACCAAAGAAAGTTTAAATTAGCAAATGTCTATAACCCTTCATAAATCCTCAATACTTTTCAGTAATGAAGATCTGTTTTTTTTGAAAAACAGGAAGCCGAAACTTCCTGTTTCCTGAAGAATTTAGTATATCTGGTAACTTTTAACAAATCCTTAGCATCACTTCATTTCTAAAATAACACCAAAGAAAGTTTAAATTAGCAAATGTCTATAACCCTTCATATTTTCTCAATACTTTTCAGTAATGAAGTTTTATATTTTATATGCTAAATCAATGAACTAAATTAATAAGCCAAAATTACGTCATCAATACCTTCTCCAAAATGATCTTTATCAAATTGCTATATGATTGTTATCAAATTACTATATGTTACGATATGATTGTTATCAAATTAACTATTGACAAAAGAAAAGATTATTTTATTTCAAAATTAGCAGTTAAACTATATTTTATTATTTCACTGTCAAGATCTCTTTTGCAATGGAAAGGGGTCATCATTTTAAAATTAACCTAAGCTTTAATCCGTTTCCATTAGAATAGCCCCAACAAAACAGAATGTTTAGCAGGTAATAAGGTGTTCGAAATCCGCTTCATTTTGTTTCATAAAATATATCTGCAAGGGCATTAAATGTAAAAGAAAATATAAACTTGTATCGATAGTTAATTATAAAACCCAAATCCCGGTAACCAACCCTTGCATATACCACAAATAGCACTACTGCGGTGACACATCCTCGTTTAGTGCTATTTGTTTATTTTCAAAGTGGAGCGTTATAGGAAATTTAATCCTACTGTGATCACTGAAACAATACTCAAAAGGTATCCTGAGTTTAGTCGAAGGGTTTTTGTGTCAAGACAAGGCGAAGCACTTCACAATCATCAAAACAAATAAAAAAGGGGGTGAGTAGATGTTAAACTTGATTGGTTTCGATGAAAAAGCAAAAAAACAAAAGGAATTAGATGAATAACCTTAAAATACAATTATAAAAACTGCCATAAAATTTGGAGGCGAGAATTAATTGTTTGAAGAATCCGTAAAAATGAGGAAATGGATTAAAAAATGGCCAATATTTAAATAGTGAATTAATAAACTTAAATTAAAAGCTTCATAGCGTTAACTTTGTTATTTTTGCAGAAGATTTATTTTAAAATGCCTTTAAAAGCAAAACAACGCGCTGCCTTAAGTACCTATTTCTTTTTATCGGGTTTATGTTTTGCTACTTGGGCTTCTCGAATTCCAACAATAAAAGATTTTTTCAATTTCAATGAAGCGCAATTAGGCACCGTGTTACTGTCAATGCCTATTAGCTCACTTATTGGATTGCCAATTTCAGGTTGGCTTGTTTCAAAATTTGACAGTCGTTTCCCATTGATTGTGGCGATAATGTTTTTAGCAATGGCTCTAACGTTTATCGGTTTTGCCGATACCCCATTTTTATTGGTAGCTGCGCTTAGTTTGTATTCTTTTAGTTCGCGTATTTTATATATTTCAATGAATACCCAATCCATTACCATTCAAAAAAAATATACAAAAAAAATTGTTGGTTCTTTTCATGGTCTTTGGAGTACTGGAGGTTTATTAGGGGTTGTTTTGTCAACCATTATGGTAAAATACAACATACCTTTACATATACATTTAGCAACAATAGCCGTATTTATAGCAATCATTTCCTTATTGATATTTTCCTATACACTCACGAATGATAAATCAACTTTTGGTAACAAGTTAATTTTTGGAAAACCAGATTCTTTTATTTTTTATTTAGGCTTACTGGTCTTTTTTGCTGCAATTTGCGAAGGAGGAATGTTCGACTGGAGTGGTGTTTATTTCAAAGAGGTAATAAATGAACCTATTTTTACTTATGGATATTTATTATTTACGGCAGCTATGGCTTTTTCCAGGTTTTATTCAGATAGATTGGTAGAGGTAATTGGATTGGAAAAAATATATATTTTTAGTTCTCTATTAATTGCTGTTGGTATTTTATTGGCTATAACATTTCCTTATTTCTATCCGGCATTAATCGGCTTTAGTTTGGTAGGTCTTGGAACAGCCGCTATTTTTCCAATGACATTTATGCTTGCGGGGACATCAAAAAAATATTCACCAGGAATGGCGATTTCAATTATATCAACCTACGCCACGGTAGGAATGCTTGTTGGCCCGCCATTAGTAGGTTATGTGGCCCATGCATTTGGTTTAAAAAATGCCTTTTATATTTTTGTAGTTGCAGGGTTGCTATTTATTCCTTTATCACAATTTTTCTTTAAACTTCAGAAAAAAAATTAACGTATAGAATTTTAAAATTTACTGGAAATCGCATCAAAACCAGCATATTAAAATTTCAATAAATCAAAATATCATATTTATGATAGGCTTGCATGTCTTTATTAGTTTCCTTGGCTTTATTCAAACCAAATAGCACTCCTTCAAGATGAATAATATTCATAAGTCTTTGAAATTGCATCGTAGATAAATTCAATCTACCCTGCTCTTTCGTCCTCAATCCAATATATTTAGAGTATTTAATGTTACAAAATTAGGAAAATACCCCATTGCTCATAGCTTAGGATTTTAGCAAAATAAAAAAAGAAAAACCAATATCAAATTTATGATTTTGAAAACACGCTTTAAGTAATTGTTAATATCAGTCCGCTTTTTGCTGACAATTTATACTCAATTTTAAAAATGAAAGGCTCAATTCAAATAATATGAATACATTTGCACGAAATTTGAAAATACAATTTATGAAGCGTATCAATGAATATAAAAAAATATTTAAGGTAGAAGGAGAAATTAATCTGAAAGAGCTTAAAACTACTTACAGAGACCTGGTAAAGGAATGGCATCCAGATAAATTTCAGGACGAAGCGAAAAAACATGAGGCAGGAATCGTAAGCACAAAAATTATTGATGGCTATCATTTTTTAGTAAGCATAGCTCCCGAAACGAAGGAGTCTAATCTAAAAGAATACGCCAGCCTGACTTCTGAATCAAAAATTGAAAACTTCCAACATAAAAGCATGCTTTTGGAAATTACCTTTGCTTGCGGAACCACTTACGAATATTTTGGTGTGAACCAAAACCTATTCACCAAATTCGTGAATAGCGGTCAGCGATCTAATTTTGCCAAAAGAAAATTGTATAACTCTTTCCTTTACAGAATGTCGAAAAAAGCGGCCTAACTGCCTTACTCTATAATAAAAATACAAAGCGCCCAATAATTTCGGGCGCTTTGTATTTTTATTATAGTGGAAGCAGGAATCTTTATATTAAAAAATTCATAAGACACGCACTGCTTTTACAAATCGGCGCGTATAACCCGCTTTTTTCAGACTGGTAACAATCACTTTCTTTTCACCGCCTGAGGATGCGTGTATAAAATCACTTTCCTTTCCTTTCGGATCTGTAACGATGCCCACATGGCCAATAACATTTCTTGTCGGACTCAAAAACACCAGAATATCTCCTTTTCTTACGCTTTCAATCGGTATTTCTTTTCCGAAATTTTTAAATTGTGAAGAACTTCGCGGAACCTGAATTTTAAAATGTTTAAAAACATAGTAAACAAATCCCGAACAGTCAAACCCAACTTTACTGCTTCCTCCTCCAACATAAGGTGTGCCCAATAATTTCATTCCAAAGCTTACAATGCTGTCTTCTAATGAAGGATTATTTATCTCTATATTACTGACAATAGTTTCACTGCTTTCAGGTAAACTCTTTACTTCTCTCGATGCACCATATGTGTGGTTACACAATAGAATTAGCGATAAACTGATACGGGTTGCAAATTTGGAGAGATTTATCTTTTTATAGGTCATATTAAAAAATTAAATTAGCGAACTTAAGTTCATAAAATCTGTTCAGGGAATCCTGTATTCCATGATTTAATAAATAAGTGGATGATTGACATCTGTCTTACAATTTGCAAATTTAACCAAAATTAGATGATTTGGACTTAAAGAAAATAAAAATGCATAACTAATAAAAGAGATTTGGGTTTTAAGCTTATAGGAAAATTAGCATTATTTGACAAATTATACCAATCCGAAAAATTAGGCTTTAGATAGCCTCAAACCTAGTTTAGCATTGAAATGACGTTGGTGATAATTATAAAAAATAGGCTTACTGTGCTAAATTATTTATAGATGCAGATAAGTAGCATAACCAAACTCACAGCTATCAATAATTTATTTAAAAACGCCAATTTTTCATCGATTGAAGCTATTTTTTTTTCGTATTGCTCCAATTGAAAAGCAATATAGTCTAAATCTTTTTCCATTTTCCCAATTTTAAAAACGCCAAAATTTGTGGGGCAACAAATAATAATTAATTAAATGATAAAAATTATGGGGTTATTTTGGGGTATTTATGGCTGGGGGTTATCCAAATTTTTTGGGTGTTCTCATATTTTCGTCCATTTCCTTTTTTAAATCAACTGCCTGTATGTAAATGGATATTTTACTTCTAATAAAATAAAGAATTACAAGAATTACCACCAGAAAAGGAACGGTATAGATAAACTCCACTTCATCCATATACAATTCACTGTCATTAATAACTGCTATAAGTTGAAATAAATAAACTGAAATAGGTATAATCAGTGCATGCACCCACCAATTTTTATTGGTAATAAACCAAATAAATAATAACATTAATGGTACAAATTTTGAAAATAAGGTGTAAATATATATTTGTACTGTTGCATAATAGCCATTTTTTACAGTGCCAAAAATAGTATCCATAGTTTTTAAATCATCAGGAATATTTTGGTAAAAATATAGCAAATAAGGGGTTGAAATGATGAATATCACCATTAAACTGCCAATGAATAAGGATGTTTTTTTGTTGTCTTTCATTATGAAATTGGGGTTATAGATTTCAAATATAATATAATAAATTGGAATTAACAACTTTATTCCAGGACAAAAACCACAATAAAATTATATTGTGGTTTACATTATTAAAATAAATGTTTGTTCTATGCGATTGTTATCCTTGTCTAGGAATAACCATGTCTGATTTTAAAATAGCTTGGCTATCCTTTGATGCGTAGCTTAAAACTGTTATAGCTATAAAACCTGCTACAAGTAGCAACCCGAAAATTAATTTTAATTTTTTCATTTTTAGTAAGAATTAAATGATTAGTAAGAACATCAAATATAGTATAAATCTCACATAAAGACAAAAAAATCCCGATTTTTTCTAAAGAATTTTAGAAAAAAGGGGTTTGAAAAGCTATTTTTCTCTTATTTTACAGGGCTTGAGCCTTAAATAAAAAAGTTAAAATACTTTTAAATTTTACTAAATAAAACTTCTATTTTGGAGATTTTAAAAGCTAAAATTGATTTTTAAGGGATAAAAACGGGTATTTTTATCGTACAAATCAACTAATTGCAAACCCTCTCCGTAAAAATTTGCAATCTTAGGGACGCTCTTATGGGCCAAATGTAAAATATAAATTTTATATACGCAAGAAATTATGCGAAATATTATATAAAATATGTATTTTATGTGTTAAAACGTGTATTTTGTTTATTTTTCGGAGTAAATGGTTGCTTTGTTCCCGCGTGAGAAGCCAATCAGACAAATACCAAATTCTTTGGCAAAATCTACCGCTAGAGTAGAACAGGCAGACACAGCGACCACAATTGGGATTTTAGCAATAAATGCTTTTGAGATAATTTCATACGAAACCCTTCCGCTTACAAGCATAACAAAAGATTCCTTTAATTGTTCTGTATTTAACAATTCACCAACAACTTTATCTACGGCATTATGCCTTCCGATGTCTTCTTTTAAAGAAATAATTTCATACTTTTTATTGAAAATGGCAGCTGCGTGAGAACCTCCAGAAATTTCAAATGTTTCTTGTTTCAGTTTCATTTCATTAAACATTGCTGACAATCTTGTGCTGTCGAAAATAGCGTTGTTTGCTAATTTAACGCCACTATAGTTAATGTCTTCCAATTTTTGTTTGCCGCAAATGCCACATGAGGATACAGAAAGCAAAGTGCGTTTGTTTAAATATCCTTTACCAAGTTGTTTTTTTGCAATGGAAGCATTCAGAATGGAAAATCCGTTTTCGCGTTTTTCAACGACTTCAATGGCTAAATTTTCATTTCCTTTATAAATATCTTCCGCATAAAGCAAACCTCTAATCAATTCAAAATCGTCTCCTGGCGTTCGCATAACCACTGTATAAGGTTCGGCGTTTATATTTATTTGCAAAGCAGCCTCAACCACCAAAGCATCTGTTACTTTTTGCGGAACGCCATTTGTAAGTTGTAAACCTTCGTAATTTAATGTCTGCATTTTTTAATGGTTGTAAAGTTGGAAAGTCGGAAGTCGGAAGTCCGAAGACCGAAGTTCAAAAAGGGTTTAGGGATTTTTTATATTAGATGTTCGGAATTTCTTCCGTCTTCCGACTTCCGACTATTGGCTCATCCATAATTTTAAACCTTTTCAAAATCAACGGCAACCACTTTGTATTCTGGCGTCATGGTTTCTTTGTCTCCAACGCTTCCTGTGATTAAATTGATAAATACTTCAGGCTGGTGGAAAGTTGTTCTTAAAACGCCTCTTTTAACTGTTTTGGCGTACTTTATTGGAATGTTAACGCTTCCCCTGTCCGAAAACAGGTTAACAATGTCACCATCTTTTATTCCTTTGGCCAAAGCGTCTTTCGGATGCACTTCTAAAATGTCTTTTCCCAGAATAAGTTGATTGTCCGTTCTGCGCGTCATAGTGCCCGAATTGTAATGTTCCAATTCTCTTCCAGTGGTTAAAATAAACGGATAAAATTTTCCGTGAGAAACAATTTCTGGAGATTCTTCAAAATCGAAATGGTGAAATGTACCTATTCCTTTTTTGAAATTGCCACCAATATGAAGCATTTTTGTATCGGTTCCATCTTCTTTAATCGGCCATTGCAGTCCGTTATCACCCAATCTTTCCCAAGTCAGCCCTTTCATAAAAGGAATGACACCTGCAATTTCTTCAATAACTTTTGCGGCATCATAAATCAATCCGGTTGGCTGGTCGTAACCCAATCTATGCATTACATCGATAATTATTTGTCCGTCGGGTTTTGTGTTTCCAATAGGTTCAATCACTTTATTAACGCGTTGCACACGGCGTTCTCCATTGGTGAAAGTGCCATTTTTTTCGAAATAAGAGGAAGCAGGCAGCACCACATCGGCCATTTCTGAAGTTGCAGTCATAAATAATTCCTGCACCACAATCAATTCTAATTTTTCAAATGCTTTTATGCTGTGATAGGAGTTAGGGTCGGTCATAATCGTATCTTCACCCATAATGTACAATGCTTTAATTTTACCGTTTATGGCTGCATCAAGCATTTGAGGAATTTTTAATCCTGTACTTTCAGGCATTTTTTCAATTCCGTATTTTTGTGCATAATATTGTTGAATATCGGGTTTGCTGACATCCATATAGCCTGCTCCCTGATGCGGTTGCACGCCCATATCCGCAGAACCCTGCACATTATTTTGTCCGCGCAACGGATTCAATCCAACGCCATTTCGCCCAACATTTCCTGTCATCATTGCTAAATTAGACAATAACATGACGGTTTTACTTCCCTGAAAATGCTCCGTTACCCCTAAACCATGAAATTCCATCGCTCTCTCTGCGGAAGCATAGGCAATCGCGGCATTTCTAACCAATTCTTTAGAAACGCCCGTAAGTGTTTCCAATTCATTCATATTTAGATGTTCCACATGGTTTTTAAATTCGGCATATTTCTCCGTATAAGAATCTATAAAATGCTGATTCACCAATCCTTCTTTAATGATGTAATAGGACATCATATTAAGAACGGCCACATTCGTTCCCGGCCTGATTTGAAGAAAATAAGTCGCCAAATCGGCCAAACTCGTTCTAATCGGATCAACAACGATGGAAGTCACACCTTTCATAAACGCCTGCTTAATTTTAGCGCCTGTGACCGGATGCCCTTTAATCGGATTTGCCCCAAAAAGAAAAATAGCATCAGTTAGTTTTAAATCTTCTATGGAATTTGTTGCAGCGCCGGTTCCGAAAGCTTTTTGCATTCCGAAGGCAGTAGGAGCGTGGCAAACACGAGCGCAGCCATCAATATTATTGGTGCCAACGGCTACACGAATCATTTTTTGCATTAAATAATTCTCTTCGTTTGTTGCTCTTGAGGAAGAAATTCCGCCAATAGCATCCGCGCCGTATTTATTTTTGATTTCGGTTAATTTTGAAGCGATAAAATCATAGGCTTCATCCCAAGTAACCACTTCAAATTTGCCGTTCTTTTTGATCATAGGCTCTCGCAACCTGTCGGGATGGTTGTAAAACTGAAAAGCAAAACGACCTTTTAAACAAGTATGTCCCTGATTTACCTCAGCAGTTTCCGGAGCTTGAATTCCCCTGATTTTTCCGTCAATAACCGAAACTTCTAACTGACAGCCAACACCGCAATACGTGCAGGTGGTTCGCACAGTTTTATCCGGAATTAATGTTTTGGTTTCATATTTATCGGTCAACGCTTCGGTTGGACAAGTTTGCACGCAGGCGCCACAAGAAACGCAGGCCGATTCGTTAAAAGTGGTGTCGAAACCTTTGATAATGTTGGTTGCGAATCCGCGACCCGACATTCCCAAAATCATTTCTCCCTGTATTTCTTCACAGGCTCTCACGCATCTAAAACAATTGATGCACTGCGATAAATCCGATTTTATATAAGGATGCGCGCGATCTGGCTGAATATCTAAATGATTTTTTCCTTGTGGATAGCGAATATTCGGAATTCCGATTTGCGCAATAGTTTCTTGAAATGGCGTTGCTTTTTTTCCTGCGGAAGGAAAAACTTTATCAGAAGGATAATCTGTTAGGACCAATTCGACAATATTTTTGCGAAGGCGTTTTATTTTTTCTGTGTTGGGATAAATATACAATCCTTCAGAAATAGGGGTGTGGCAAGAAGCCATGGTTTTTGTTGACCCATCTTTTTCACGCGCCACTTCAACCGAACAAACCCTGCATGAACCGAAATTTTCCAGTCGGTCATCCTGACACATCGTCGGAATGGCATTTTTATTTTCTTCAATTCTTCTTACAAATTCCAACATGGTTTCCCCTTGCAAAAATTCGTGCGCGATGTTGTTTATAAATGCTTTCATGGTCGTTTAGTTTGTAGTGAAATACTGTTTTAACTCGGCCTCAAAATATTGCAATGCATTTTTTACAGGCAACGGAATTCCGCCGCCCAAAGCACAAAGCGAACCAATTTCAAGGGTTTCCAATAAATCATCAAATAACTGGCGGTCAATTTTATAATTTTCACGTTGCGCTTTTTGAAGCATCTCCATGCCTCTAAAAGAACCGATTCTGCACGGATAACATTTTCCGCAGGATTCATCCGCAGTGAATTCCATTAAATGTTCCAAAAATTGAATCATCGGAAAATCCTTTGGAATGGAAACAACACTTGCGTGTCCCAATAAAAATCCGTTGCTGTTTAACGATTCAAAATCCAATGTTAACTCGTTAATTTTATCAAAAGGAACAATGCCACCCAACGGTCCGCCAATTTGAAATGCTTTTATTTCCGATTTTAATCCGTGTCCAAATTCATCAAAAACAGTTTTTAAGGGCGTTCCCATTTCAATTTCATACATTCCCGGTGTGTTGAAAAAACTGTCCAACGAAACCAATTTTGTTCCTGTTGATTGTTTTGTTCCCAATTTTGAATAAGCTTCTCCGCCATTTTCTAAAATCCAATGAATGTTCGCAAATGTTTCCACATTGCTTAAAACAGTTGGTTTTCCAAACAAACCGTATTGTGCGGGATAAGGCGGACGAACTCGGACTTCCGGGCGCAATCCTTCAATAGAACTCAATAAAGCGGTTTCCTCGCCGCAAACATAGGAACCTTGTCCGCGAATAATCTTGAATTTAAAATCGCCAATCAGGTTTTTTTCTTTTAAAAATTCAATCGCTTCACCAACAATGCGAATCGAATCCGGATATTCTCCCCTGATGTATAAAACGCCAGTATTTGCTCCAACGGTCAATCCTGCCATAAACATTCCGAAAAGTACTTTATGCGTCTGATGTTCCATCAAATACATATCAGAATAAGCTCCTGGATCACCTTCATCGGCATTGCAAACAATGTATTTTTGGGCATTTGTTTCCTTTATAACGGCATCCAGTTTAAACCAAAACGGGAATCCGGCACCGCCGCGACCGCGTAAATTCGATATTTTTAATTCATGAATTATTTGTTGCGGATTGTTTTTATAAACTTCCGCCAATTGATAAAAGGCTTCAATACCTCCAATTTTTGAAGTTAAAATTGGAGTGGTGTTGCAGCTTATGTTGTACTTATTTTCTTGGTAATTTTTGTTTTCAATGATACTTTCAAGTTCCTTTTCATTTGAAGAAGAATAGGTGTTCTCATTGTACATAAACGCATTGTTGGTGTGGCAACGGCCCACGCAGGCAGCGTGACCGATTTCGACTTTGTCAAAATGATTTTCTATTTGCTGTTGCAATTTATTTTGTGTATTGGCCACCATGCAAGCCGTTCCGCTGCACACATGAATTTTTTTGTTCCGATTGCTTTCTCTGGTGAAATCATAAAAAGATGCGGTGCCTGCAATAACGGAATCATCAATCATAAATCGTTTTGCCAGTTCCTGAAAATCAGACTTTGGAGCGTTTTTATGCGATAAATCTGCGATATTTTCGAACAAATTATCATCCAATTCCTTTCTTGACGATAACGAGCGTATATTTTTATTTGCCATTTTATTGAGTATAAACGGCTAAAAATACTAAATTTTAATGATTTTTGCTAAAACAACTTTTACACTTTCTCACAAATGAGCACCAAATGCTTGTTGTTAAAATCGGTTGTAAAAAATAGGTACTGATTTCCGCCATCTTTTAACCCTGTTCTTTTCCGAATCTGGGCAACGGTTTCGGGGAAATTTCGAATGGCAATATTGGCTTTTTTTGTAGGAATTAGTTGCAGTAATTGCTTTTTGTCGTAAGAAATACATTGTTTTATTTCAAATTTCCTTCCGGGAAAATCGATCAATTTATCTGAAGTGTATAAATGCGAATGCTGATGCAATTTAGCAATATTTAATTTTTCTGAAACCTGTAAAAATGCGCCTGCTTTTAAGATGGCGGCATTTGGTTCATACACATATTTTTTAGGTTCAGAAAAAGTGACATTTGTGTTTTCGCCTAAATTAAAGTCGAATTTTTGGGTATTTGTTTTCGCGATGTTAATGGTTTTAACTTTGATGGATTTTGTGTAATTTTTCTCCAATAAAAACAGCAATTCTTTCACTTCATTTTCAACGGCAACCACATGAATTTCTTTCACGTTATTTAACTCATTGATGGCGCTTTTGAGGTCTAAAATAGGGGAGGCCTTCAGCAAAATATGATTGGTTTTTTGAAACAATAAATCCAGGTTTTTCGGAATATTCGGCAAGCAGTCTTCCAACAAAAAAACTTTTTCCTTGGCGTCATTTCTGCGTGAAGGATCGGCGTAAATCCAATCAAATTTTTCTTTGGATTTTTCCAGAAATTCAATTCCGTCACCGAGATAGGTGGTGATATTTTTTACCTTTAACTGTTTGAAATTATGAGACACCATTGCAGACAATTCCTCATTAATTTCACAATGTGATATATTTGTAACTTTTTGTGAAAAAAAGTAAGCATCAACGCCAAATCCGCCGGTAATGTCGATTAATGTTTCTCCTGAAACCAAATCGGATTTATATTTGGAGGTAATTTCGGAAGAGGTTTGCTCAATGTTCAATTTGTTGGGATAGTAAATATTTTCAGCATTGAACCAGCTTGGCAATTTTTTTTCACAGCTGTTTTTGGCCAATATCTGTTCCGCAATTTCCTGGATGGAAACGGATTCAAACGGACTTCCCTTTAAAATCAGTTTAGTGATATCCGATTTTAAATGAGCGTTGATAAAGTATTGAACTTCTTTATTTAATATATGGTGATTCAATGAATTGGCGTTTTATAAATTGCTAATTTCCACTAGTTTTGAAATGGTGTTCCAATTTCTTGTTGTTGCGGATATTTTCAATTTTCTTTCAAATAAATTGTTGTTTAAGGGCGTTTTTCCGTAACCATTTGGGCAATAAAGGTAAATTGTTTTATCAATAATTATGAAAGTATCTTCATTTTTACTTAAAGTATTAAGTGGAATAATATCGTTTTCATTTGGTTTGTTGCTCAAAAGCGTCACATGAAGTTTCGTGATGTCGATGTTTGGATCTTGTAAAAACGGATTCGAAACATAAATGGTTTCCAACGATTTTTTGGTTAAAACGATCACTTGAACCAAGTAACCAAAAGTTTGCTTTATGCCATTTATAATTTGTTGCTCAATTTTATCAAGTTCCTCTAAATTTGTTCGAAAAACCACATTGCCGCTTTGTATATAAGTTGTTACATTCTTAAAATCCAATTCAATAAAAAGCTGCTGTAGCTCGGTCATTTTTATTTTATTGCAACCAGAAACGTTGATGCCTCTTATAAACGCTATGAAAGTATTGGTCGCCATATCTATTTAATCTTTTTTGTAGCCAATTTTTTTTCTTGGAATTTTATTTTCTTTCTTTTCTAACAATTCATCCAAATAACTGAAAACCAATTCTATATTTTTATTTTGATGCGATAGTTTTTTCTTTATTTCCTCAATTTCAAGTTTTAAGCTTAAATTATCGGTGAATAGTTGCCTTAATTTAGTAAATACCCTTATAATTTGAATATTTACTTTTATGGCGGTTTGGCTGTTCAAAACGCTAGATAACATGGCGATGCCTTGTTCAGTAAAAGCGTAAGGAGCATAACGAGTTCCACCCCATTTTGAGGTGCCAAATTGGCTCCTCAAGTTTTCGAATTCATTTTTGGAGAGTTCAAACATAAAATCTTCGGGAAAGCGTTCTATATTTCTGCGAACCTGCCTTTTTAACTGTTTGGTTTCCACTTTATAGAGTTCAGCTAAATCTTCATCTAGCATTACTTTTTGTTCCCTGATTAAATATATTTTATTGGTAATTATTTCATCAGGAATGGTGATTTCATTTTTCATAGCGCAATATTTTTATTGTAAATCTAAGGTTTAAAAATTTAAAACATAAATTTGGTGTTAAAATATATTGCTGAAATACAGTTTTAAAAACATTCTTTTAAGTTGAAATTGGAATTCTTAAAATCAATTTGCGTTAGGGGGTGAAGCGGAAATCCTGTTTTTGCGAGGCACGAAGCAAGAACAGATTGAAGCGAAAAACCCGCCCGCCGAATAGGAGGGAACGCCTAAACATAAATAATCTTAGTGTTTAAGCAAAATTAGAGATCCTTAGTCATCAATTTCACAATTTTATTAGCCGGTAAAAATGCTTTTAAAATGACTTTTACGGCGGTATACATTGGCACCGCCACGATCATTCCTGTAATGCCAAATAAAATTCCGCCAATAATAATCACTAAAAATATTTCCAATGGATGCGATTTTACACTTTTTGAAAATATAAAAGGCACACTCACATTATTGTCAATAAATTGGGCCACCATATAACCAATCATCACATAAATGGTGGTTGGCAATATTTCTGTTTGAAAATCTTGTCCTAAATTGTTGCTCATGGTTAAAATCAGCAGGAGAACGCCGCCAAATAACGGACCTATGTATGGAATTAAGTTTAGCAGTGCACATAAAAACGCGATTACTATGGCATTTTCTATCCCAAAAATTGCTAAAATAATTAAATACATGATGAACAGGATTAAAATTTGAAGCACCAAACCAATAAAATATCTCGACAATAAATAGTTGATGGAGGCTAAAGCATTTCTAAGTTTTGGCTCGCTTTTGTCATTGACTAAGGCATACAGGGAATTTTCCATGATGTGAGAGTCTTTCATTAAAAAGAAAGTGATGAAAATAACTGAAAATAATCCAACACTGAAGCTTCCAATTGTTCCGATAATCGCATTTAATAAATCTGGAATAGCTTTAAGATTTTTAAACAAATCGGCATTTTTTAATTCATTTAAAATATCAATATTATATAAAAAAAAGTAATCGTTAATCTGATTTAATAGTTGTTCAATATTCATTTGAAGTTGCTCAATATTTAACAAGGATAAATTTTCGCCCTGTTTAATGATAAGCGGAATAAACATACTAATTACTCCGGCCAAGATCCCTAAAAACAACAACATGGTAGTCAAAACGGCCACAGCGTTCGGAAATTTAAGCCTTCTTTTTAAAAAATGAATAATCGGACTTCCAATCAACGCAATAACAACTGAAATTGCGATATACGCAATAACGGATTGTATTTCGTACAAAAAATACAGCAGCAAAAAAACGCCTGCAATAACTCCAATTGCTTTTAAAATTCCGTTGGTTATTGTGTTGGAATTCATATTTTTAAATGTTTAATCGTTTAACAGTTAATTAAAATTAGGAAAAACTTTTAACTTTTTTAAAGCCCAACGTGTCAGCTGGCACTTTCACTAAAATTGTTTACTGAACATTTTTTTAGCGTTCTTTCCCCCTTCGTGGGTTAGGGGGCCTAAAATCCAACCGCTTTATCATCGCCTCTATAATCTGCGCCGCCCTCTAATTTTCCGTTTGGCAATCGCAAAATTGCATCAACTTTACCCAAAATTACGCTATTTTCCTGTTTAATTTGATAGCCTTTTTCCTGTAATTGATTTAGCAGCAAACTGTCGAAACCTTTCGGTTCAAAAGTTACAACATCCGGTAGCCATTGGTGGTGAAATCTTGGTGCGTTAACGGCATCTTGCATGCCCATTTTAAATTCATAAACATTTAAAATAGTTTGCAATACAGAAGTGATAATAGTTGAACCTCCCGGTGAGCCAACCGACATATAAAACTGATTGTTTTTTTCAACAATTGTGGGCGTCATAGAACTGAGCATGCGTTTTCCGGGTTCAATTGAATTCGCCTCGGCGCCAACCAATCCGAACATATTGGGCGTTCCCGGTTTCGAACTGAAATCGTCCATTTCATTGTTTAAAAAGAAACCGCCTTCAGAAACAAACACTTTTGAACCATAAGCACCATTTAAAGTGGTGGTTGCAGAAATTGAATTTCCATATTTGTCAACAATGGAATAATGTGTGGTTTCGTCACTTTCATAGCCGGTAATTTTTCCGTGTTTTAAAGTCGAAGAAGGTGTGGCTTTGTCCCATGAAAAATTGGCCATTCTTTTTTGAACGTATTTTGAAGAAATTAATGTGTCGATAGGAATTTTCACGAAATCGGGATCGCCTAAATAAAAGGAACGGTCTGCATAGGCCCTTCTTTCAGCTTCGGTAAGCAATTGAACAGATTTTAAGGAATTATGTCCGTATGAAGCAATGTCAAACGGTTCAATCGCCTTAAAAATTTGCGCGTTGCAAATTCCGCCGCTTGATGGGGGCGACATTGAAATGATTTTCAGGTCTTTGTAATTAAACTCTATAGGAGTTCTCCATTTTGCTTCGTAGTTTTCCAAATCCGTTTTGGTGATAATTCCACCCAATTTCTGAACATAATTCACCAGCATATCTGCAGTTTCTCCTTTGTAAAATTCATCCCTGCCAAAATCCCTGATTCTTTCCAGCGTTTTGGCCAGCTTCACATATTTAATGGTGTCGCCTTCTTTCCAATCATTGTCTAATATAATTTTGGTATCATTTACTTCCGAAAAAAAATGTCGGTATTCCGCCAGTCTTTCCGCTTGTTTTTTCGTAACAACTACACCTTTATTCGCCAAATCAATGGCTGGCTGAATCAATTCCGAAAATGGCAAACTCCCAAATTTTTCGTGAACTTTAAACAATCCGTCCACCGTTCCCGGAACGCCAACAGCCATTGCGCCCAAAGTGCTTTTTCCTTGAATAATATTGCCATTTTCATCCAAATACATATTTTTTGAAGCAGCCTGCGGCGCTTTTTCCCTGTAATCCAAGGCCCCGGTTTTGCCGTCGTTGGTTCTGTAAACCATAAATCCGCCGCCGCCAATATTTCCGGCAAAAGGATAGGCAACCGCCAAAGCCAGTTCTGTCGCAATCATGGCGTCAAAAGCATTTCCGCCTTTCTTTAATATGGCTACGCCAATTTTTGAGGCTTCTTCCCGTGCGCTCACAACCATAGCGCTATCGGCAATAAAACCGGTAATTTTCTTATTTTGGGCATTTTCTACAGGATTTACTTTACACTGTGTAAATAGAAAAGCGATTGCAAAAAGTGTTAAAATTTTCTTCATTTCAGTAATAAATTTATTGTTTTTTCTTCTGAAAATTGCATCAATTCCTCAAAAAATTCCGTGAAATCCGATTCAAAATCCTCGTAGTGTTTTATCAAATCTTCCGTGGCCAAATCCATTTTTGAAATTCCTTTGGATCGCCTGTTCATTCCCGCTAAAATTTTTTCAATTCCGGGAATGGAAGCGTTGCTTACCAGCCAATTATATTCAATCATATAAGGAAGAAATTTCTGGATTCTTTCCGGAAAAATCTCCTTGTTTTCCTGCAAGAATCCATAAACGTTTTCTGCATAAACCGCTAAAGGGGTATCAGAATACTGTTGCCAGTTTTTTGCCAAAAAATGATCGTAAAATATGTCGATAATTACGCCTTTGTAATGCCTGTATTGCAAATTTAAACGGCGTTTGCTTGTTTTAACAATTAAATGCGTGTCGGTATAATTGTCAATTTCCCGATGCAATAAAATGCCTGCCTGAATCTCTTCAGGAAATTTTTTAAAGTCACTCCCTTTCACAGCATCAGCAATAAAATTGCCGATTAAGATGTTTTTGTTATTTTTTGAAAGGTATAAATGCGCCAGGAAATTCATAATTGGGATTTATAACAATAATACAAAAAAATCCGCTAATAGCGGATTTTTAATGTTTTCTATTTAGAAATGTGCTTAGTTATTCAACATCACCGGCATCACCAACATGGTAATAAATTAAATGCCATCAATCACGTCAATTGTGGTTAAATTATTCTCGTTGGATCAAATTTTAGGATGAACTGATTTAACTCATAAGTTGATTCCTTATTTGTTTTTGATTTAGGTGAAACTCTCGGAATAATTTCTAATTCAATATTATTTAATTTAAGAGTTTTCATAACTCTGTGCATTCCAAGACCTTTCCCTTTATCAGTTAAAATAAGAGCACTCTTAGCTCTAAATTTTTTTTGACATATTTTATTTACTTCATAATCTTCTATCCTAAGTGATAACATTTCAAATTTCACCAAAAATAAATTATCAGAAACTTCTTTAAATATTACTTTAAAATCAGAATTCTCACAACAATATTTTACAGAATTTTCAAAAATATAAAATAAAGAAACAAACAAAATATCATAGTCAAAGTATAATCTCTTTGAGTTTGAATCAACAAATACTTGAATTTTCTTTTTTTCAAAATCATCAATAAAAATTTGAAGGATTGAAAGAATGGCCTCTTTAATAGAATATTCAATTTTTTGAACACTTGGATTGAGTAATACTGTTTTTTCAAATACAGAAAACTCAACTTTCATTGCAAAATTGTATTTTATTAGTTTTAGTATTGTTTCTGCTGAAATATTAGGTTTGGTTGAGATTATTTCTTTTACGGTGTCTTTTTGTCTATTGATATTTTGACTTAGTACATTTTGAGGAATCAAATTTTGCAAATCGAGAATGTTATAAGTATTTAGGGAAGTCAAATTATGAATTAAATCTTGAACATATTCATTTTGATTTAATGACAAATTCTTTTTGAAATCCACAATAGAATCTAATATAATAATACTCATTTGTATTAATTCTTTAAATAATTTTGAACTATTTATATATTTTGATTCAGTAGTCAGAACGTAAATTATTCCATTTGAATTCTCTTCGAATCCACATCTTGAGTCGACATCTCTTTGATCTATAGAAACTTTCATTTTTATAGATTTTTCAGTTATCTTTGAAGTTAAGGTCTTTAATTCTTGTGGGAAATCACCAAATATAATCTTCCCTTGATTATCAATTATTTGTTTATAAGTGCCCATATTAATTATGAGTATAACTCTAAACCATATTTTTCTACAAGTGATTGAAATTGATAAAAAATTGCATTTTTTTCTAATTTATAATCACAGATATCCCAAGCTTTATGGAAAGAATAAGAGGTGTTATTTGCAGAATAAATTATTACTTTTTTATTTGGATACTTTTGTTTAAGCATTAAAGCAATATCTAATCCTTCATATTGGCAATTTAAAAGTTTTCCAACACCATTAATATCCACAAAGAAAATGTCCGTTTCTTTAATAATAGGGATGTCAATACTTTTAATATCAATAACGGATGACGTCTTTTTCCATCCACTATTTTTTAGCGCCTTGACGACACTAAATTTAGTATCATCATCAATGAACAAAATGTGAACCTTATGTTTAATAGAGTCAATCTTAAGCGTCCTTAAATCAGCCAAATCACCATTATCAGACTTGTCTGTTTTTGAAGAGGAATTAGAATTTACTTCAATATTAATTATATTTTTTTGGCTTGTTTTTGGTTGAATAATTGAATTTATAGGATTATTACTTGTAGCTTCTTTATTCTTTTTATAATAGTTTTTGATAGCAAAGGTAAGTGATATAAGCCCAATTAATACAGCCATTATATAGTACCAGTTAACAATCCAGAAATTTGTTGCGTCAATTTGTAATAGAATAAGATTAGGTGTCATAAGCAATTGATTTTCAATATTTTATATAAATATAACAGCTAAGATATAGATATATATGGAATGAATATGATTATTATCAAGGAATCTGGTGTTTTCTAATAAATCAGGTTTCGATTATTAATTTTATTTTATTAATTCTTAAGCTTCTACTATAAAAAAGCCATAACATATTTGTTGTGGCTTTTCAATTTTATACAGACAGAATTGTGCTTAATTATTCAACATCACCGGCATCACCAACATCGTGATAAATTCACCGGCCTCAATACCGTCAACCGGCGTCAAAATTCCGGCCCTGTTTGGCATCGACATTTCAATCAACACTTCATTTGAATTTAAATTGCTCAACATTTCGGTTAAAAAACGGGAGTTAAATCCAATTTGCATATCGTCGCCTTGGTAATCGCAGGCCAAACGTTCTTCCGCTTTGTTTGAATAATCAATGTCTTCCGCAGAAATATTTAATTCGGTTCCAGCCATTTTCAAACGAATTTGGTGCGTTGTTTTGCTTGAGAAAATCGATACACGTTTCACCGAGTTTAAAAATGTGCCTCTGTCAACTGTCAGTTTATTCGGATTTTCCTTAGGAATAACAGCCTCGTAATTTGGGTATTTTCCGTCTATCAATCGGCAAACCAACACCACATTGTCAAATATAAATTTGGCGTTGGAATCGTTATATTCTATGGTAACATCACTGTTTGATCCGGCTAAAATTCCTTTTAATAAGTTTAGCGGTTTTTTTGGCATAATGAATTCCGCAGGCTGGTTTGCGGTAACATCAGTTCTTGTATACTTCACCAATTTATGGGCATCTGTCGCCACAAAAGTAAGGTTACTTGCATTAAATTGAAAAAACACACCGCTCATCACAGGTCTTAAATCATCGTTTCCAGCTGCAAATATTGTTTTTGAAATCGCAGTGGCCAACACTTCTCCCGGAATTGTGGTGCTGCTTGGCGACTCAAGCGTCACCGCTTTCGGGAATTCGTTGCCGTCAAAATACGCCATATCATATTTCCCGTGGCTCGAGCTAATTTCTATGGTGCTGTTTTCTTCGGTTTTGAAAGTTAAAGGCTGGTTTGGAAATGTTTTTAAAGTATCCAATAATAATCGTGCTGAAATTGCCACAGATCCTTGAGATTCAGATTCAACTTCAATAACGGTGCTCATGATTGTTTCCAAATCCGAAGCCGATATTTTTAATTCGTTTTCTTTTAATTCGAATAAGAAATTATCTAAAATTGGCAATGTATTATTGCTATTGATAACGCCTCCCAAAACTTGGAGTTGTTTTAATAATTGACCGCTTGATACTATGAATTTCATTTATGATTTTTTTAATGGAATAAGTTACAAATATATTCTAAATATGTTGTTATAAAAAGATTTTTTATCAACACGTTATCAATATAAAATATGCGTTAAATTTTAGTAGATTTTAATCCTAAAAAGATATTTTTGGGCGTTCCCGCTGAAAAAGCGGGCAGGCTTTCGCTACTCGCTTTTTTTGTTGCGAAAAGCAACAAAAAAAGAGCTCAAACAAACCACTCAATCCCTAACGCGACTTCAATTAATAATGAATAACGTATTACAAATAACATTTAGCATTCCAACTTTTACAAATATGTTAATACCTTCATAAAAAAAAGTGAAGTCTAAAATTTAATTTTATATTTGATTTCTGCTAAAAAATCAAAATTAAATGAAACGAGCCTATCAAATTTTGACACACAATGGAATGATTAATGGCGAACAGCATCTGTTACCACTAAAAAATAAAATTTAAACAGATGAAAAAAATAGTTTCCCTTTTATTCCTTTCACTCTTTTGCATCACCATAACTTTTGCGCAAGCGCCCAAAAAACCAACTTCAGGAGAAATCTACGAATCCATTCAAAAACTTAACTTTTTAGGGACGGTTTTGTACATCGCAGCACATCCCGATGATGAAAATACCCGACTTATTTCTTATTTTTCAAACGATGTAAAAGCGCGTACCGCTTATTTAAGCATTACAAGAGGCGACGGCGGCCAAAATTTAATCGGACCTGAACTTGGGGAATTGCTCGGAGTTATCAGAACCCAGGAATTATTGGCGGCACGACGTATAGACGGCGGCGAACAATTTTTTACGCGCGCCAACGATTTTGGTTATTCAAAACATCCCGATGAAACGCTAATTATGTGGAATAAAGAAGCCGTGTTAAATGATGTGGTGGCAACCATCAGAAAATTAAAACCCGATGTGATCATCAACAGATTCAATCACAAAACTCCCGGAACCACGCACGGACATCATACTTCTTCTGCAATGTTAGGCGTTGAGGCATTTGATTTGGCTTCAGACAAAACCTACAAAACACATTTGGAAAACGATGCCGTTTGGCAGCCAAAACGATTGTTTTTTAACACATCCTGGTGGTTTTACGGAAGCGAAGAAAATTTTAATAAGGCTGATAAAACCAATTTACTGACCTTGGAAATTGGCACTTATTATGTAAGCAAAGGCCTTTCTAACAGCGAAATAGCTTCTTTGAGCAGGAGCCGACACGAATCCCAAGGTTTTGGAAGCACGGGTTCAAGAGGCACGGAAAAGGAATATTTAGAGTTTTTGAAAGGAGAATTTCCGGCAAGCAGAAATGTTTTTGATGGCATAGACACTTCCTGGAATCGCGTTGAAGGCGGAAAGGAAATCGGGAAAATTTTACAAAAAACAGAAACCGATTACAATTTTAGAAATCCGGCAGCGAGCATTCCTGGTTTAATTGAAGCCTATAAATTAATTCAGCAGTTGAAAGACGACCATTGGAAACAACTGAAATCCGAAGAAATAAAAGAAATTATTGCAGCTTGTGCCGGTTTGTATTTGGAAGTTGTTGCCAATAATGCATCAACAACCGCCAATTCAAAAAATAGTTTAAAAATTGAAGCGGTAAATAGGAGCAATGCCAATATTACGCTGGAATCGGTTGAAATTTCACCATTAAAGGCGCGACTTGATTCCGTTATTGTCTTAAAACAAAATATTGCCAATTCACTTTCTTTAGCTGTTGAAATTCCGTCGGAAATTAAGCAAACTTCGCCATATTGGCTTCGGGAAAAAGGAAGTATCGGAATGTACCAGGTTTCCGATCAAAATTTGATTGGTTTGCCTGAAACTCCAAGAATTATCGTAGCGAATTTTAAGGTTAATTTTAACGGGTTTACAATTCCTTTTGCCAAAAATGTGGTTTATAAATACAACGATCCCGTAAAAGGAGAAGTCTATAAACCTTTTGAAATTTTGCCCGAAGTTTCAGCTACGTTTAACGAAAAGGCCTATATTTTTGCCAATGATGATGCGCAAAAAATTAGCGTTAAAGTAAAAGCAATCAAAGAAAATTTAAGCGGAAATTTATCCTTGGAGATCCCCGAATTTTGGACTGTTTCCCCAAAAAGTTTTTCATTCAGTTTAAAGGAAAAAGGCGAGGAGCAAAATTTTGAATTTGTGGTAAGGCCACCTTCCAAAGCATCCGAAGTATTTATCAATCCGGTGGTGCAAATTGGAAACAGCAAATACACCAACGAATTGGTTGAAATTAATTATGATCACATTCCGTTTCAATCGGTTGTGATGCCTTCAGAAGCAAAATTGGTTCGGTTAACCATTGAGAAAAAAGGGCAAATAATTGGCTATATTCAAGGTGCCGGCGATGCTGTTCCAACTGCTTTGCGTCAAATGGGCTATACGGTTGTTGAATTAAATGATGATGACATCACTCCTGAAAAATTGACAAATTTTGATGCCATAGTATTGGGAATTAGGGCTTATAACACCAATGACCGGACGAAATTTTATCAAAAATTCTTGCACAGTTATGCGGAAAATGGCGGTACTTTAATTGTGCAGTACAACACCAATTCCCGACTTAAAGTTGATGCTCCGGCGCCATTTCCTTTAAAATTATCGAACAACAGGGTTACAGAAGAAGATGCCAAAGTTCGGATGATTAATCCTGCCCATGAACTGTTGAATTTCCCCAATAAAATTTCGGATAAAGATTTTGAAGGCTGGGTTCAGGAACGTGGTTTGTATTTTCCAAGCGAATGGGATCCAAAATTTGAAGCAATTTTAGGTATGAACGATAAAAATGAAGCTGAAAGCAAAGGAAGTTTGCTGGTTGCCAAATACGGCAAGGGGAATTTTATTTACACCGGATTGAGTTTTTTCAGGGAACTGCCGGAAGGCGTTTCAGGAGCCTATAAATTGTTCGCAAATATGCTGTCTATAGGAAAAAATAAGACGGAAAAACCTTTAAAAAACTAAGATGGAAAAGCAAAAATACGTCTGGAAAAAGGAATATACTTTAGTTTTACTCGCCAATGCAGTTTATATCGTGCTGTTCTATGTCATTATGAAAAACTTTTCCTGATATGCAGTGGTTGGACTGGCTGGTGCTTATCGGTACCTTGGGATTTATAGTGATTTATGGCGCATGGAAAACACAGGGAAGCAAAAACGTGACCGACTATATTAAAGGAGGAAATGAAGCGAAAGGGTGGGCGATAGCTTTATCAGTAATGGCAACCCAAGCCAGTGCCATTACCTTTTTATCAACGCCGGGCCAGGCATTTCACAGCGGCATGGGTTTTGTGCAATTTTATTTCGGATTGCCAATAGCGATGGTTATTATTTGTTTGGTTTTCATTCCAATTTACCACCGATTAAAGGTTTTTACCGCCTATGAATATTTGGAAACCCGATTCGATTTAAAAACCCGAACCATTGCCGCAGTTTTATTTCTGATTCAACGCGGATTGGCAGCCGGAATCACCATTTTTGCGCCAGCCATTATTTTATCGGCTGTTTTGGGCTGGGACTTAAATACTTTGAATATCATTATTGGCGTGCTGGTGATCATTTATACGGTCACTGGTGGAACAAAAGCAGTGAACGTTACGCAAAAACAGCAAATGGCGGTCATTTTTTTCGGAATGTTTGTGGCATTTTATTTAATTGTGAGTTATTTGCCTGCAGACATATCATTTTCCAAAGCCCTGAAAATTGCCGGTGCCAGCGGTAAAATGGAGGTGCTGGATTTCTCTTTTAATTTTGAAAATCGCTATACTTTTTGGAGTGGCATTATAGGCGGAAGCTTTTTGGCGCTGTCCTATTTTGGAACAGACCAAAGTCAGGTGCAACGCTATTTGTCGGGGAAATCATTGAAAGAAATGCAACTCGGACTTATTTTTAACGGATTGTTAAAAGTGCCGATGCAATTTTTTATTTTATTGGTGGGCGTGATGGTTTTTGTTTTTTACCAATTCAACGCTTCACCCTTAAATTTCAATCCGGCTGCCGATAGCGCCGTAAAAAATTCGATTTATTCCGAAGAATATAAAGCATTGGAAAATAAACATTTAGAAATTGAAAAAAGCAAATCTGTTGCGAATTTGAACTACGGAATTTCCTTGGATAATGAAAATAATTCAGCTCAGCTTGAAAAATCGGTACAAGAAATACAAGCCTTGAATTTGTTGGAATTGGAAAACAGGGAACAAGCCAAAGAAATCATTAAAAAAGCAGATGATTTGGTTGAAACCAACGATAAAGATTACGTTTTTATTCATTTTATTTTGAACAATCTTCCACGTGGATTGATAGGATTGTTGCTGGCGGTAATTCTTTCTGCGGCTATGTCCAGCACAGCTTCCGAACTCAATGCTTTGGCGAGCACTACAGTTATCGATTTGTATAAAAGAAACGAAAAGACGGTAAAAAATGACCGGCATTATGTGAAAGCTTCCAAATGGTTTACGCTGCTTTGGGGAATATTGGCGATCACATTCGCCTGTTTTGCCAATTTATTCGACAATTTAATTCAGTTGGTCAATATCATCGGTTCTATTTTTTATGGAAATATTTTGGGTATATTTTTACTGGCATTTTTTGTGAAATACGTAAGAAGCAATGCGGTTTTTGTGGCGGCATTAATCACACAAATTATTGTAATTGTTGGCTATATTTATGATTGGATGCCTTATTTATGGTTGAATTTATTTGGCTGTATGTTGGTAATGGGTATTGCGATTCTGCTTCAATTTTCACCTTCAGCGGTTAAAGATTAATTTTTTGGTTCCCCCCCCCGATATTTCTTTTAATTTTAAAATTATAGTATCTTTAAAAAAAAGTTGAGTAATTTATGACAAAAGAAACCGCATTACAGATGTTTGAACAAAAGCAAGTGCGTTCCTATTGGAACGAAAACGAGGAACAATGGTATTTTTCAATTATTGATGTCATTGAAATTTTAACAGAAAGTTCTATTCCAAAGAGATATTGGTCGGACTTAAAAAAGAAACTGACAAAAGAAGGAAGCCAGTTGTACGAAAACATCGTACAACTTAAATTTGTTGCTGCTGATGGGAAAAAATATGCAACAGATTGTTTAAACACAACGCAGTTATTTCGATTAATCCAATCTATTCCGTCACCAAAGGCAGAACCTTTTAAACGATGGTTAGCCCAAGTAGGGAGTGAACGGATTGACGAAATGCAGGATCCGGAATTATCTATTGACAGGGCTTTGGAACATTATTTACAATTGGGCTATTCTGAAAACTGGATTAACCAACGTTTAAAAAGTATTGAAATTCGCAAAGAACTTACCGATGAATGGAAAAGTAAAGGATTAAAAAAAGGTACTCAATTTGCCATTTTAACAGATATAATCACAAAAGCATGGTCTGAAAAAACGACCAAAGAATATAAAATTTTGAAAGGGTTGAAAAAAGAAAATCTTCGGGACAATATGACGAATACAGAATTAATTTTGAATATGTTGGCAGAAGCTTCCACTAAAGATATTTCGCAAGCGATAAATCCAAAGAATTTTAAAGAAAGTCAAAAAGTAGCGCAACAAGGCGGTAATGTAGCCAAAGTTGCCTTAACAGAATTGGAAGATAAAACCGGCAAAAAAGTAGTTACGGCTATCTCTGCGAGGACACTTTTGGAAAATAAAAGAAGAAAAGAATAATTTAACTAACGACTTGCAAAGTCTAAAAGTCTCAAGTAAGCTAACTTGAACTTCCGGTAAAATAATAAAAAAAAGGCTGCCTAAATATTTTCAGACAGCCTTTTTAATTGTTTAATGTAAGGTTTTATTGAACCGGAATGACGATTTTAACTTTTGCCCATTTTATGATGATTTCTTTTTCACCAATAGCATAATCTAATGCTTCTTGGTTATTATCGGTATAATCAGGTTTCACATTCATTCTTAAAATATCTTCTTCCTGTTTGTACGCATTGGAACCCCAAGCGTCATTTTTGCTATTCAGGATTACGACCCATTCCTTGTTTTCACTTGGAATAATAAAAAAACCATATTTACCTGCTTTAACTTTGATATCTCCAATTTTAACGTCTTTATCAAATGAAAAAGTGGTGTTTTCATTGGCTCCGGCTCTCCAAACTTTTCCGTAAGGCACAAGTTCTCCCCAAATTGTTCTTCCTTTAACACTAGGTGAACCATAATCAACAATTGCATTTGCCGTACCTATTTTGCCTGTTGCTTGTTTTCTCGGACTTTCTTGCGCGAAAGTCAAAGTTGCAATCATTAATAATATGAATGTGAATTTTAGTTTTTTCATCATTATTTTTTTGTCCATTCTTCAATAGATTCTTTATTCATTTTTATATAATCTGCATTTCCTGCTTTTTCAGCTCCTGCCAATGATTTTTTTGCAGTGGCTATTGCGCCGGCTTTGTCTCCTAAATCTGCCTGAATCAAACTCATTCTGCGCAAATACCAGAAAGCAGGATCATCGCCAGCTGTTGCTTTTTTCATCCATTCCAATGCCTGTTTTAAATCTTTTCCAGAAGTATGATAATAGGTAGCTGCCTGAAAATAATCATTTTTTGTTGGTCCAGCCAAGGCTGTTTCTATACTTTTCATGGTTGTTTTATCAGTAGGCACTTCAAATTTTACGCCTACATAGGTATTTTCCCAAAGTATGCCTAATACTGCAGAATCGTTGTTTACATCATCGAATGTCATTGTAAAAGATTCAATTTTATTGGGCAATAAATGAACTTCAACAGCAGTTTTTAAAGCGACTTTGCTTTCATCCCATTTTGCCGGATTCCCCCAATTGGTGGCATCACTGTAAAAAATAACGTCCCAAGAAGTTGCATTTGGAATGGTGTAAATGGCGTAAGTTCCTTTTTTTAATTCTTTTCCGCCAATGGTAACATCATCGCCGAAAGTAATTTTTGTGTTTGCATTTGCGCCGGTTCTCCAAACTTCCCCGTAAGGAACCAAATCTCCAAAAATAGTTCTGCCTTTCATTCCAGGTCTTGAATATTCCACCGTAACATCGGTCAAACCAACAACTTGCTCCATTTTTGCGGCCGGACTTGGTTGTGGTGTTTTAATTTGAGCGTTAATTGTTGAAGCTATTCCAACAACTGCCATTAGCATAAATAAATTTTTAATCATCTTAGTTTTAGTTTAAGTTATTATCAAATATAGCATATAATAAAGCCCAAAAAACGGATTATTTTTAATTTTAACAATATTTTAAGAGGTAGAAATCGTGTGTTTATTGGTATTTTTTCTTTCTGAAATAGTTGAAGATAAATCCAAAAAATGCGAGTATCAATAAGGGAAAGAGAATATTTATCAATTGCCATTTGGTTGCTTCTTCAAACGCTTTTTCTTTATTTAAAAAGTCGAGTTTAACTTTTTTCGAACGGATGTTGATTAAACCGGTGTCATCCAATAAATAATTTACGGCATTCAGCAAAAATTCTTTGTTTCCATAGCGCTGATTGGTCCATTTGTTAAGTCCCAATTCCAGCGGTTGTCCCTTAGAAATTTCGTTGGCAATAACATCTCCGTCAGCAATAACCAACATTTTATTTTCTACGCCGTTTTCTTTTGATGCCGCAATTTTAAAAGGATTTATTCTTTCAAAATAAGCCGATTTAAATTTCCCTTCCAACAATACTGAAATTGGTTTGTTTCCTTTATTGTATTCGGCCTCATTACGTTTTTGGGTGATTGTTCTCAAGGAAATGATGGAAGGCGTTCCAACCGATTTTGAAAGCGGTGAACTTTGAAGCAATATTATTTTTTGAATGTTGTTGTCCAGCAGGTCAATACTATTGGCGAATTTCGTGCTTACGGCTTCAATATTGTTGTTTATCGGATGGTTGTTTATGGAATTCACCAAAGGAAAATATTCCCATAAAAACTGATTAAATTGCGTTTGGTTTCCAATATTTCCTGTTGCCAAAGGAATTTCGGAACTGTATAAATCCGTAATTAAATCGCTATTAATTCTAATGCCGTAATTAAAAAACAAATCGGTCAATCCTAAATCTCTCGGATAAGCCAACGTTTCACCGGTTTGCATTAAACTGTCCAGTTCTGCCTGCACATTGTCAATTAACCAAAGTGTTTTTCCGCCATTCATTACAAATTGATCCAGCGTAAATTTTTCTGCTTCGGTAAATTTTTCGGTCGGTTTGGCTATGATTGTGAGGTCAAATTCTAAAATTTGCTCAAAAGTTTTTTGTGGTTGGAAAGCAACACTGTCTAAGGTAAAAGGCGCCAAAAAGTAATATTCGCCTAATTTTCGTAAAAAATCTGCGATGTAAATGTCGTTAAGTTCTCCGTTTCCTCTTAAAACAGCGATTTTTTTTGATTTTTCTGAAGTTACTTTATGAATGGCGTTGGCAAAGGCAAATTCTAAATTTTGTATGGAACTTTCCAATTGCTGATCCTGAGAATTTGAAAATACATCTTTTAACAGCGACACATTTTCGGTCTTGTCTTTATAGGAAACAACCGCCCATGGAAACATGATAATTTCAGATAATTTTCCGTTTTCCTGAATTTGTAAGCGACTTGGTTCAAGTCCGCTTTCAATTAATTTTTGGGCAATTTCTGTAGGATTTACAAAACGGAACTGAATATTTTTATTGCGGGCCTTCAGCTCTTCCAAATGCAACTTGGTTTCTGTCTGAAGCCGTTTAAATTCCGCGGGAAATTCACCTTTTAAATAAACCGTTATTGTGGTGATATCTTTGACGTTTTCAACTATTTTTTCAGTTGCTTTAGACAATGTGTAACGATTGTCTTCGGTTAAATCGAAGCGTTTGTAAATTTTTGAACCAATAATGTTCAGCAAAACAAGGCCTATCAGCAATAATATTATTTTAGAATACTTATTTTTCATGTTGAATTCTAAAATGGGTGAATGCCAAAAAGATAAAGGTGACGGACAAAAAGTAAATCAAATCTCTTGTATCAATAACGCCTTTGCTGATGCTGTTAAAGTGTTCGCTCATCCCAAAATTTTGAATGGCGTAATCTAAATTCCCCAGCAGATTGTAACTTGCCAAAGCTTCAAATCCGTAAAATAAAAAGAAGGAAATAAAGACCGCGATGATAAATGAAACGATTTGATTTTTTGAAATTGTGGAGGAAAAAACACCAATGGCAGTATAAGAGCTTGCCAAAAACAGCAATCCGATAAAAGATCCAAAAGTGGTTCCAAATTCAATATTTCCAACCGGATTTCCCAATTGAAAAATGCTGTAAACGTAGATTAATGTTGGGATTATTGCCAATACAACCAAAATTAAGGCCCCAAAATATTTTCCCAATATAATTTCCCAGTTTGTAAGGGGTTTGGTTTTTATAATTTCGATGGTTCCGGTGTTTATTTCTTCAGAAAAACTGCGCATTGTAATGGCCGGAATCAAAAAGATAAAAATCCACGGCGCTAAAAAAAAGTAACTGTTTAAGTCTGCGAAACCTGCGTGCAATATGTTAAATTCCCCATTAAAAACCCATAAAAACAATCCGTTAATCACCAAATACACCCCAATAACCAAATAGCCAATTGGCGATGAGAAAAAGGAATTTAGTTCTTTTATTAAAATAGATTTCATTAAAAATGTTTAACTGTTTAATCGTGTATTTGTTTCCCTTCGACTCAGCTCAGGGTGAAAATTGTGTATTTGTTTATTTTAATTTTTCAATAATCATGTCAATGATTGAACTTTATCAACGCTCCAGGCTTCTGGTTTGTTGTTGAACAATGCTTTTGCTTTTCCCCAAACCACTTTAAAAAGTTCAGAATTTCTGTAGGCTTCCAAATCAGCTTCAGTTTCCCAGTAACTATAGGTAAAAAAGGTATTGGAATCGTTTTTGTCTCTGTACAATTCCAATAAATTACATCCTTTAAAATTTCTTATTTTTTCTTTATTCTCATTAAAATTTTCAAGGAACAAGGCTATGTTTGATTCTTTAAAATTCATTTTTACAATTCGCACAAACATATTATTCTTGGGGTTTTTATTAATTATTTAATTGAACTTGACGGTTATTACAGCCCTGTAATTTAATCCCAGAAGCGAAACAGCGCCGCCCACAGTGCTTGTATTGCTGCGGTACATGGCAATTTCTAAAAAGTTGGCCGAATTGAATAACGCCAATCTGGTTCCATCTTTTTGACGTTGCTCTTTTGGTAATGAAAAATCGACAATATCGCTGTATTTTTCATGAATCTTGGTGAATGTGTATCTATTAGCAATAACTTCAAAATCGCGTCCTTTTCCAACTTGGCTAAATAGTTTTTCACTGATGTTACTTATGGAATTTCCATAATTGTCAACATAGATAATATTGCCGAAAATTGTATTATTGTCGCCTGAAATTGTCGGCTGGAGTTCGCTAATTTTTTTGAATTCGGGAATCGTTTTTCCGATGATTTCCAATTTTCCGCCACGGGCAATATGACAGGCTACTTTTACAAAAACGTCTAAAACAGGAAAACTGCTTTCTATATATTCATGAATGTTTATTTCAACAATTTTTTCAGGGGTGATTTCTGACGCCAAAAGGGAAATAACGCCGTTATCCGGACAAATAAAATAATGGTTGTCCAGTTTTATTGCAATGTGTCTGTTTTCATCATTTAATTCCGCATCAACACCAATAATATGAATGCTTCCATCAGGAAATTTTTTATAGGAGTTCCTTAAAATATAAGCGGTTTCTGTAATGTTAAATGGTGAAATTTGATGAGAAATATCCACAATTCGCGCATCTGGCAATTCGCTGTAAATAGTGCCTTTTACCGCCCCAACAAAGTGGTCTTTGATTCCAAAATCGGTGGTTAAAGTTATTATGGACATATAATATTCAGACGAAATTTTTGATGAAAATTAAAGCAAATTTTTAATAAAATGTTTACAACTTATTTGTAATAATTCAATTTTTGTTATTTGATATTTACTACATTTGACATGCAAATCTAATCAATTATTTGGTGATTGAAAGACTATTTTTTTAATAAGACTTAACACTTTTATCATTTGAACGAACGTATTATTGTATTAACCGAAATTCATCCAAACGACTTATTTGGCAATAAAAATTCCAATATAGAACTTTTACAAAAATATTTTCCGAAACTTAAGATTGTTGCCAGAGGAACAGAACTTAAAGTCTATGGTGAACCAGAAATTTTAGATGAATTTGAGAAACGGTTAGAAATGATTATTTCTTATTTTGGAAGATACAATAAACTTGACGAAAATAGTATTGAGCGTCTTTTGACCACAAACGGCAGCGAGCATAAAAGTTCACTTGAAGCTGATGGCGTTTTAGTTCATGGCGTGAGCGGGAGACTTATTAAAGCCCAAACGCCAAACCAACGCATAATGGTTGAGAAAATGGGTAAAAATGATATGCTTTTTGCAGTTGGACCTGCCGGTACCGGAAAAACGTATACAGCGGTTGCTTTGGCTGTTAAAGCATTAAAGGAAAAAGAAGTAAGAAGAATTATTTTAACGCGGCCTGCAGTGGAATCTGGTGAAAATTTAGGATTTTTGCCCGGAGATTTAAAAGAAAAATTAGACCCATATATGCAACCATTATATGATGCATTGCGTGATATGATTCCATACGAAAGGCTGGATTCCTATTTGGAAAAGGAAATAATACAAATTGCGCCTTTGGCATTTATGCGGGGACGGACTTTAGACAATGCGTTTGTGATTTTGGACGAAGCGCAAAACACAACCCATAACCAAATGAAAATGTTTTTAACGCGGATGGGTAAAAATGCAAAATTTATTATTAACGGAGATCCCGGACAAGTAGATTTGCCAAGAAGACAAATATCGGGTTTAAAAGAAGCAATGCTTACGCTTAAAGATATTAATGGAATCGCATTTGTGCATTTTGACGATAAAGATATTATTAGACACCGATTGGTAAAAGATATCATTTTGGCTTATACAAACCTTGAAGTAGGTGAGTAATTAAACAATTGACAATTGATAATCAGCAATTGATAATTAAAAAATTAAACAGATAAACTAATATACAGTTAAACGACTAAACGATTCAAAACTTAAACAACTAAACGCCTAAAAAATGAGCAACACAATTAACAACACTGCATTTAACTTCCCAAATCAAAAATCGCTTTACAGAGGTAAGGTTAGAGAGGTTTACAATATTAATGATGAAATTTTGGTGATGATTGCCTCCGACAGGCTTTCTGCTTTTGACGTAGTGATGCCAAAACAAATTCCGTTTAAAGGGCAAATTTTAAACCAGATTGCGGCTAAAATGATGGATGCCACCAAAGATATTGTGCCAAATTGGATTATTGCCATTCCAGATCCAAATGTTGCTGTGGGTCATTTGTGTGATCCTTTTAAAGTTGAAATGGTTATTCGCGGCTACTTATCTGGTCATGCGGATCGTGAATACAAATTGGGAAAACGATTTTTATGCGGTGTTGCAATGCCCGAGGGAATGAAAGAAAATGACAAGTTTCCTGAACCAATCATTACGCCTTCAACAAAAGCTGAAGGAGGCGAGCATGATGAGGATATTTCAAGAGAGGAAATATTAAGCCAAGGAATTGTTTCAAAAGAAGATTATGAAGTGTTGGAAAAATACACCAAAGCTTTATTTCAACGCGGAACCGAAATTGCGGCAAAACGAGGTTTAATTTTGGTGGACACCAAATATGAATTCGGTAAAACCAAAGATGGTAAAATTGTGCTAATTGATGAAATTCACACACCCGATTCTTCTCGTTATTTTTATGCTGAAGGTTATCAAGAAAGACAAAATAAAGGGGAAGCCCAAAAACAATTGTCTAAAGAATTTGTGCGCCAATGGTTAATTGAAAATGGTTTTCAGGGATTAAAAGATCAACAAATTCCGGAAATGACCGTAGAAAAAATAAATGAAATTTCAGACAGATATATTGAATTGTATGAAAAAATCACCGGTGAAAAATTCGTAAAATCGGATGTGAGCAATATATTAGACAGAATTGAAAAAAACGTACTGTTTTTTTTAAATAATAGATAAGGTTTAGGCAGGTATTAAAGATACTAAAACATCAAGTATTTCGTCTTTATTTAGGTTGCTGTTAAGCCATTCCAACGCGTTTTCGTTTGTTGAAAATATTTCAACCGACTGGGATTTATTTTGTTGCATCATTTTAAACATCGTGGTAGAAACCACTTGATTGGGCGTGTTCGTAATAAGCGCAACACGCCTGTTCCCGTAAACCTTGGAATTGGCATCTAAAAACCTAACGTATTTGTCAATATCTTCCGGATTTGTGTTGAAAGTAACCTTTTTTAAATGTACGAAGTAATTTAAACTTGGTAAAAATAAGGGATCTAAAGTGATGCTTTTCTTAAATTCTATAAATGAATCAGCATCTAAAATACCTGTATGGTATTCAACTATAAGGTTGTGTTCCTTTAAAATTTTATAATTACTTATTAAACCTGACATTTATCAATTTTGTATAAAAATAAAAAAAAGTCCCAATTAAATATACATTGGGACTTTTTTTTACTGTTTTTTTTGCGGTTGATATTTAGCAGGATTTTTTAAGGCCATTAAAACATCAAGAATTTCGTATTTAATAAGGCTGCTATTTAGCCAGTTTATTGCCGCTGTGGTTGTAGAAAAAACCTCAATTTCTTTTAACTTTTGTGTATTGCTATTTTTAAATAAGGTTGCGAAAACCATTTGGTTTGGAGAATTGGTTACCAATACAACCTTTCTTTTTCTTTCAGATATAAAGTTTTCTTCCGTAAAATTATTGTATTTTCTGATATCATCTATTGAAGCAGTAACAACAACGTTGCTTAAATCTATAAAATAATTCATATTGGCAGAAAACAAGGGGTCAAGTGTGGTACTAGTCACAAAATTTATATAGGATTCCAAATCTAAATTGCCCGAATGGCATTCAATAATAAGATTTTGTTTCTTTAAAATAATATAATTGCTATTTAGTGATGACATTGGGGTTAGGGGTTAATTTTATTAAATAGGATTCGCATATAATAAAAGTCCCAAATAAATAACTTTATTTTAGGACTTTTATTTAATACTATTTTTTATTTCTTTTTCTTATTTCTTTTTCTTTTGTTGTGCCTGTTGTTCTTGCGCTTGAGACATCGCCTGATTTAAGCGTTGACGAAATTTACCCTCTTTTTTAGGTTTCGTTTTGTTTACCTGAATTTGAGCATGAATTTTATCTTCATCAATAATGTAATTTTTAATTACAAACATAATGGCAACAGTCAATAAGTTAGAAACAAAATAGTACAAACTTAAACTGCTGGCATACATATTAAAGAAAATTAACATCATAATTGGTGAAAGATACATCATCATTTTCATCATTTTTTGCATATCAGGCATTCCTTCTTGCGCTGGTTGTTGCATCCCCATTTGCTGGTCTTGGCTCATTTTCATATAAAAGAAAATGGCAAGTGACGCTAAAATTGGGAATAAACTTATGTGAGATCCATACATCGGAATTCTAAACGGAAGTTCATATATGGAGTCGTATGCCGATAAGTCATCAGCCCATAAAAAACTTTGTTGACGTAAATCTATGTTCGATGGAAAAAAGCGGAACAAGGCAAAGAAAACAGGCATTTGCAACAATGCAGGAATACATCCGGCAAGCGGGCTTACACCAGCTTTACTTTGAAGCGCCATAGTTTCTTGTTGACGTTTCATGGCATTTTCTTTTCCTGGTAAACGTTTGTTGATGTCTTCCATCTCAGGTTTTAAAACCTTCATTTTCGCGCTGGAAACATAAGATTTATAAACCAAAGGAGACATGATTATTCTGACTACAATCGTTAACAAAATAATGATTAAACCGTAATTTCCAATAAATAATTGTAAAAAGTTGAACACCGGAATGAAAATCCATCGGTTTAAATAACCGAAAATTCCCCAACCAAGATTTACAATTTCTTTAATATTGCGGTCGTATTTTTTTAGAATTTGATAATCATTTGGTCCGATATACCAATTCATATTGTAATTTAATTCACCTCCTTTTAGTGCCAGTGGTGCTTTTAAGTAAAATCCTTTTGTGAATGTGGTATCAACATCTTCATCAAGTGACAATGTTTTAGATTCTAATTTGGCTGATGAAAAAGCCTGTTCAGAAATTAAAATGGAAGAGAAAAAATGTTGTTTGTAAGCAACCCAATTTACATCAGTTTCTTCCGCATCATCTTCGCCGCCAATTGATAAGTAATCGATGCTTTCATCCTCTTTTTCATAATACATTTCGGTTTGTTGGTTCTCATAGCTGATGCTTTTCTCTTTTCTGAAAGCTTCTAAACTATAATCTAAAGTCACCGGTTTGCTTGTGTCTAGTGAAGCGCTTAATCCTTGTGAGCGCACCGTGAAATCAACCATATATTCAGATGGTTTCATCACATATCGATATTCTAAATAGTTGCCTTCAGAAACTTTTAATTTCATGGAAAGCACTTGATTTTCGCCAACTTTTGATAGTTTTGGCTCAAAAAATAAGTCTTTTGTGTTTAATGTTCGGTTGTCGGAAGTTCCAAAGTTGATGTTAAAAGTGGCGTTGTTGTCCTTTATCATATACAATGGCAAAGAATCATAAGTCACATAATTTTTTAACAATGCTTCCTTAATTTGTCCGCCCTTATTTGAAATAACCAATTTAAGCAGGTCATTTTCCAATACCGTTTCTCCGTCTTTTTTAGCGGAAGGAAGTGTTGCGGAATAAGCAAAAACACCCAACTGGCCTTTCGCTTTAACCAAAGAAAGTGAATCTGTTGCCTGGGTAATTATTTCGGATTTTTTGGTGGAATCAGTAAGGGTTGAAGTAACGGTAGCTTTTTCTACGTTTTCTATCTTGTTTTTCTCAGCTTCCAATTTTTCTTCCGGAGTTGGCTGATTGCTGTACATCCACCATAAAACGATAGCTCCTAATAAAACAAAACCTATCAGTGAATTAATATCAAATTTCTTTTCTTCCATGGGTATAATTAAATGTCAATTTGTCCATTACCTTTTTATCGTAATTAAAAAGCCCGACAAATGTACTAAATGTAAATTAATTTTGGTTTTTTATTAATGATTAGTTGGCTGGCTTAATGAGTGGTTTAAAGCGGCTTTCACAAAATCCACAAATAAAGGATGCGGGTTTAAAACCGTACTTTTATATTCCGGATGGTATTGAACGCCAACAAACCAAGGGTGTTTTGGAATTTCAATAACTTCAACCAAATTGGTTTTCGGATTTTTTCCGGTAGCGATCATTCCGGCTTTTTCAACTTGTTCTAAAAAATCGTTGTTAAATTCATAACGATGTCTGTGTCGTTCGCTAATATGTTCTTTACGGTAAATATTTCTGACCTTACTGTCATCTTTTAGGATACAATCCCAGGCGCCCAAACGCATGGTGCCACCATAATTGGTGATATTTTTTTGCTCTTCCATTAAATCAATAACAGGGTATAAGGTATTGCTGTTCATTTCGGTTGAATTGGCGCCTTTTAGCCCTAAAACGTTTCTTGAAAATTCGATCACGGCCATTTGCATTCCCAAGCAAATACCGAAAAAAGGAATGTTGTTTTCACGCGCATACCTTACGGCTTCAATTTTCCCTTCAATGCCGCGCTCGCCAAAACCTGGAGCAACCAAAATTCCATTTAAATTTTTCAATAGTATTGGAACATTTTCAATGGTTAATTCTTCGGAATGAATCCAATTTATAATGACTTTAACTTCGTTTTGGGCACCGGCATGAATAAATGCTTCTGAAATAGATTTGTAAGCATCGTGCAATTCAACATATTTTCCTATAAGCCCGATTTCAACCGTATTTTTCGGATTTTTAAAACGTTTTAAGAAATCGTTCCACGATTTTAAATCGGGTTGTTTGTCATGAGGCAATTGCAATTTTTTAAGCACTACATCATCTAAACCTTCCTCAAGCATAAAATTAGGCACATCGTAAATAGTTTCTGCGTCTATGGATTGGATCACATCTTCTTTTCTGACATTACAAAAAAGCGCCAGCTTGTTTTTTATGGAATCTGAAATTTCATGTTCTGTTCTGCAAACCAAAATATCTGGACTTACCCCGCTTTGCATCAGCATTTTAACGGAGTGTTGGGTTGGTTTTGTTTTTAATTCCCCGGCAGCGGCCAAATATGGAACTAAAGTTAAATGAATGACGATGGCATTTTCATGGCCTAATTCCCAAAGCAGTTGACGAACAGATTCTACATATGGCAATGATTCAATATCGCCAACAGTTCCGCCAATTTCAGTGATTACAATGTCAAATTCGCCTGTATTTCCTAAAATTTTAATTCGGTCTTTAATTTCATCTGTAATGTGAGGAATAACCTGTACTGTTTTGCCTAAAAATTCGCCTCGGCGCTCTTTTTCGATGACAGATTGGTAAATTCTTCCCGTAGTTACGTTGTTTGCCTGTGAAGTTGGAATATTGAGAAAACGCTCATAATGACCCAAATCCAAATCGGTTTCTGCACCATCTTCCGTTACATAACATTCGCCATGTTCGTAAGGATTTAAAGTTCCCGGATCAATGTTTATATAAGGATCTAGTTTTTGTATGGTGACAGAGTAGCCTCTTTCTTGTAATAATTTTGCTAAAGAAGCTGCGATAATTCCTTTTCCAAGAGAAGAAGTAACGCCTCCGGTTACAAAAACATATTTGGTGTTTTTCATTATTCGTAGGTTTTGGCAAAATTACATTTAATGTTTTAGTCTACAAAAACAAACCTTCAATTTTTGGAAAAAATTGAAGGTTTGTTTTTTAATTGAATTTTAAAGAATATTTATTTCTTTTTGCTTCTGATCATCATTTCAAGCATATCCCACATTTCTTTGGGAATATCTTCGAGCATATTAAATTCTCCTGCACCTTTTAACCATTCTCCGCCATCAATTGTAATGACTTCACCATTTATATATGCCGAAAAATCGCTCATTAAATAAGCGGCCAAATTCGCCAATTCCTGATGTTCGCCAACTCGGCCAACCGGAACTTTCTTTTTCATATCAAATTTATCTTTTAAATTTCCAGGCAACAATCTGTCCCAAGCGCCTTCAGTAGGAAACGGGCCAGGAGCGATGGCGTTGGAACGAATGCCGTATTTTGCCCATTCAACAGCTAAAGAACGGGTCATGGCCAAAACACCGGCTTTTGCGGTTGCGGATGGAACAACATAAGCCGAACCTGTCCACGCGTAAGTGGTCACAATATTTAAAATGGTTGATTTTGGCTGTTTGATGTCTATCCAATGTTTTCCAAATGCCAGCGTGCAATTTTTGCTTCCTTTTAAAACAATGTCAATAACAGTGTCGAAAGCGTTGGCCGACAAACGTTCGGTTGGACTGATAAAATTTCCTGCGGCGTTGTTCAAAAGTCCATCAACTTTCCCAAATTTATCTAAAGTTGCCTGTAAAACAGCTTCGACTTCAGTGTAATTTCTAACATCACATTGAACTGCCAAAACGGTTCCTCCAGTTTTTTCTTCTAACTCTTGTTTTGCTTTTTCTAATTTTTCAATATTTCTTGAAGTGATGACCACATGAGCGCCAAGTTCTAAAAAATAAGTGGACATCGCCTTTCCTAAACCGCTTCCGCCACCTGTTACAACAATGACTTGATCTTTTAAACTTCCTTCTTTAAGCATTGGTTCAGTATACATATTTATGATATTTTTGATTTGTATAAAAGTATGTTTTTTTTTAATTTAGGGCTAAAAAATAAAAATAATATTTTTTTTTAAATTCTATTTGCCAAAAACAAAAGTAATTGTATATTTGCCAACGCTTTTGAGGAGAGGAATTCCAAAGAAAGCAACAACAGAAGAAACACTATTTTAAAGATATTTGTAATGAGTAAAAGAACATATCAGCCATCAAAAAGAAAAAGAAGAAATAAGCACGGTTTTAGAGAACGTATGGCTAGTGCAACAGGTAGAAAAGTGTTGGCAAGAAGAAGAGCTAAAGGTAGAAAAAGAATAAGTGTATCTTCAGATCCGAGACCAAAAAAATAATGAAACAATAGTTTTGTATATAGGGTGTTACTTTTTAGTAACACCTTTTTTTTGAACTTTTAATAAGTTTTGAAAACTATTTCACCCCAGAAAACGAATTTTATAGATATTTGTACCATACTATTTTATATTTAAAAAATGCCAAAAAACAATAATATTAAATCAATTTTAATAATTGGATCAGGACCAATTATTATTGGCCAGGCTTGTGAATTTGATTATGCCGGCTCACAAGCAATCAGATCTTTAAAAGAAGAAGGAATTGAAGTGACACTCATCAATTCAAATCCGGCTACAATTATGACGGATCCATCTTTGGCAGATAATGTGTATTTGTTGCCGTTAACCACAAAATCGATCATTCAAATTTTAGAAATGCACCCAAATATTGATGCGGTTTTGCCAACAATGGGCGGACAAACAGCGTTGAATTTATGCATTGAAGCTGATGATAAAGGGATTTGGAAAGATTTCAACATAGATATAATTGGGGTTGACATTGCTGCCATTCACATTACTGAAGATCGCGAACAATTTAGAAAGTTGATGGAAAAAATTGGTATCGGTCAAGCGCCGTCAACCATCGCGAATTCATATTTAAAAGGAAAGGAAATTGCACAGGAATACGGATTTCCGTTGGTTATTCGTCCATCCTTTACCTTAGGTGGTTTTGGGGCTTCCATTGTTTATAAAAAGGAAGATTTTGATGATTTGCTAAGTCGCGGTTTAGAAGCTTCGCCAATTCACGAAGTAATTATTGACAAGGCATTGTTAGGTTGGAAGGAATATGAACTGGAGTTGTTGCGTGACAGAAATGACAATGTGGTGATTATTTGCACCATTGAAAATATGGATCCGATGGGAATTCATACCGGAGATTCTATCACAGTGGCGCCTGCAATGACTTTAAGCGATACCACTTTTCAAAAAATGCGTGATATGGCCATTTTGATGATGCGTTCTATCGGCGATTTTGCCGGCGGCTGTAATGTGCAGTTTGCCGTAAGTCCGGATGAAAAAGAAGATATTATAGCTATTGAAATTAATCCGCGGGTTTCGCGGTCATCAGCATTGGCTTCAAAAGCAACCGGATATCCGATTGCGAAAATTGCCGCAAAATTGGCCATTGGTTATCATTTAGATGAACTGAATAACCAAATTACCAAAACAACTTCGGCTTTATTTGAGCCAACTTTAGATTATGTAATCGTAAAAATACCACGATGGAATTTCGACAAATTTGAAGGTGCAGACAGAACTTTGGGATTGCAAATGAAATCGGTTGGAGAAGTGATGGGAATTGGGCGTTCATTTCAGGAAGCACTGCATAAAGCAACGCAATCTTTAGAAATTAAACGCAACGGATTGGGCGCTGACGGAAAAGGAGAGAAGGATTACGACACCATTATCGAGAAATTAACCTACCCAAGTTGGGATCGGGTTTTTATTATATATGATGCACTTCAAATTGGAATACCATTAAGCAGAATCCACGAAATTACCAAAATAGATATTTGGTTTTTAAAGCAATACGAACAATTATTGGCATTGGACAGGGAAATTTCTACGCATAAACTGGAAACTTTAACCTATGATTTGTTGTTGGAAGCAAAACAAAAAGGATTTGCAGACCGACAAATAGCGCATATGTTAGGCTGTTGGGAAAGTGAAGTGCACAGTAAAAGGCAGGAATTAAATATCAATAGAGTTTACAAATTAGTGGATACTTGCGCAGCCGAATTTAATGCGCAAACACCTTATTATTATTCTACTTTCGAAAATAAAATGATTACCGAAAACGGAAGTTTTTCGGACAATGAAAGTGTGGTTACCGACAAGAAAAAAATTGTGGTTTTGGGCTCAGGACCTAACAGAATCGGACAGGGAATTGAGTTTGATTATTGTTGTGTGCACGGCGTTTTGGCCGCCAAAGAATTAGGTTACGAAACCATCATGATTAACTGCAACCCGGAAACGGTTTCAACCGATTTTGACACAGCCGACAAATTGTATTTTGAACCGGTGTTTTGGGAGCATATTTATGACATTATTAGACATGAGAAACCGGAAGGCGTTATTGTTCAGCTGGGCGGGCAAACCGCTTTAAAACTGGCTGAGAAATTAGACAAGTACGGAATTAAAATTATAGGAACCAGTTTTGACGCGCTAGATTTGGCGGAAGACAGAAAACGTTTTTCTGAATTATTGATTGATTTGGACATTCCTTTTCCGCAATATGGAACTGCAACCACTGCTGATGAAGCGTCTGCGATTGCCGATAGTTTGGATTTCCCAATATTGGTTCGTCCTTCTTATGTTTTGGGCGGACAAGGAATGAAAATTGTGATCAATAAGGAAGAATTGGAAAAACACGTGGTTGATTTACTGCGCAAAATTCCAAACAATGTGTTGTTGTTAGACCATTATTTAGATGGTGCTATTGAAGCGGAAGCGGATGCAATTTGCGACGGGGAAGAAGTGTATATTATTGGCATTATGGAGCATATCGAGCCTTGTGGTGTACACTCTGGTGATTCAAACGCTACCTTGCCGCCATTTAATTTGGGTGAATTCGTTATGCAGCAAATTAAAGACCATACGCTGAAAATTGCTTTGGCTTTAAGAACTGTAGGGTTGATAAATATTCAGTTTGCCATTAAAGACGATATTGTTTATATCATTGAAGCCAATCCGAGAGCTTCACGTACGGTGCCATTTATTTCTAAAGCATATAAAGAACCTTATGTAAACTACGCAACAAAAATAATGTTGGGAGCAAATAAGGTAAAAGATTTTACATTTAATCCAAAATTAGAAGGTTATGCCATTAAACAACCAGTATTTTCTTTCAATAAATTCCCCAATGTGGATAAAAAATTAGGTCCGGAAATGAAATCGACCGGAGAAAGTATTTTGTTTATCGACAGTTTAAAAGATGACCAGTTTTACGAATTGTATTCAAGAAGAAAAATGTATTTAAACAAATAAAATTGGTTAAAAAATCTAAAAAGAGCTCTCAGAGCTCTTTTTTATGCAAAAATTGTCGCATATTAATTTATTATATATATTTGTTCAACTAAACTTAATTTACTTTGAACAATATTAAAACGGAGTTCACTATAAAGGATCTCGAAAATTTTTCAGGAATCAAAGCGCATACCATTCGGATTTGGGAAAAAAGGTATAATTTATTTCAACCAAAAAGAACGGATTCAAATATTCGATATTATGATATGAATAGCTTGCTGAAGCTGTTAAACGTATCATTGCTTTATAATAACGGCGTAAAAATATCCAAAATAGCAATCCTTTCAGAAGCTAAAATGGAATTAAGCGTAAAAGAGCTTGTATTTAAAGAGGGTTTTGAAAGCAATGCATTGAATTCATTTAAATTGGCCATGCTAAATTTTGATGAAGCATTGTTTAATCAAACCTATAATAGCCTTATTTCGCAAACATCTTTCCGGACTATTTTTACTGAAATTTTCATTCCATTTTTGAATGAAATTGGCATTTTGTGGCAAGTTCATTCTATAACTCCTGCTCATGAACATTTTATCACCAATTTAATCAAGCAAAAAATCCTTATAAATTTAGAGAAACTACAGTTTCTTCAACCAAATAAATCATCCAGAAAGTTTGTGCTGTATTTGCCAATGAATGAAATTCACGAACTTGGTTTGCTCTATTTGCATTTTGAGTTGTTATTTCATGGGTACCATTCAATTTATCTGGGGCAAAGCGTTCCGGTTGAAAATTTGAACGATCTACAAAAAATATTTAGTGACGTTTGCTTTGTTACTTATTTGACTGTTGAACCTTCAAAAGAATCTATTGAAGATTATTTACAGACTGTTAATAGTGAGGTGCTTCAGAATACCAACGATACCTTGTGGGTTTTAGGCTCAAAACTTGCCCAATTTGATTCGGATTCATTTAAAAATGATAAAATTAAAATCTTTAAATCTGCGATTGACTTGTTAAATATTTTGTAATTTTTTTTAAATAATTTGTTTTTGTTTAACTAATTTGTATTTTTGTTAAACAAAATGAAGAAAAAAATTATCATAATAGGTTCAGGGTTCTCCTCATTATCCGCTTCTTGCTACTTGGCGAAAGCAGGTCATGAGGTTACAATACTTGAGAAAAACAGCAGCGTTGGCGGGAGAGCACGACTGCTAAATAAAGACGGATTTAAATTTGACATTGGTCCAACCTGGTATTGGATGCCCGATGTTTTTGAAAAATTCTTTACCGATTTCAATAAAAAACCATCAGACTTTTACGATTTAGAAAAACTGGGACCTGCCTATCAGGTCTATTTTGACCAACTTGATTCTTTACTCATTTCAGATAAAATTGAAGAAATCTATGAGGTTTTCGAAAATGAAGAGAAGGGAAGTTCCGTTTATCTTAAGAAATTTTTAAAAGCTGCAAAATTCAATTATGAAGTTGCCGTAAATAATTTGGTTTACAAACCCGGAAATTCCATTACCGAATTGGTGACTTTTCAAACAATTGCCAATGTAAATCAGTTTTTTAAAAGCATAAGTACCGAAGTAAGAAGTCATATTAAAAGTAAAAAATTAATACAGATTTTAGAGTTTCCTGTGTTGTTTTTGGGGGCAAAACCCTCGAATACCCCGAGTTTTTACAGTTTTATGAATTATGCCGATTTTGGTTTGGGCACTTGGCATCCAAAAGGAGGAATGTTCGAAGTTGTTAAAGGTTTTGTGACCCTGGCTGAACAATTGGGCGTTAAAATTGTAACCAACCAAAATGTTGAAAAAATTGTTGTTGAAAATTCCATCGTTAAAGGTGTTAAGGTGAATCAGCAATTTATGGAAGCATATATAGTTGTCAGCGGTGCAGATTATCACCATTCAGAAACATTATTGGAGGATAAATACAGAATGTATTCCGAAAAGTATTGGAATAAAAAAACATTTGCGCCATCAGCTTTGTTGTTCTACGTTGGCTTCAGCAAAAAATTGAAAAACGTTTCTCACCATACTTTATTTTTCGATTCAAATTTCGACAAGCATGCAATTGAAATTTACGACAATCCGCAATGGCCAAAAGATCCGCTTTTTTACGGAAGTTTTCCAAGCATCACCGATGACAGTTTCGCCCCAAATGGTTATGAAGCAGCTACTTTTCTAATTCCGATTGCGCCTGGAATTCAGGATAATAATGAAATACGCGAGGCATATTTTTTAAAAATAATTGAACGGCTTGAAAAATTGACCGATCAAAATGTGAGAGATTACATCATTTTTAAAGAATCTTATTGTGTAAACGATTTTGAAAAAGATTACAATTCGTATAAAGGAAATGCTTATGGATTGGCGAATACATTAATGCAAACTGCTTTTTTGAGGCCTAAAATTCAAAGTAAAAAGATAAAGAATTTGTTTTTTACCGGGCAGTTAACAGTTCCCGGTCCAGGAGTTCCTCCAGCAATTATATCGGGAAAAATTGTCTCAGAATTAATTATGAAAAACAGCATTTAAAATATTGACTTTAAAAATCATTACTAACTAAAAAATAATTTTAATGAAACAAATTTTTGATGATACTTCATTTTTATGTAGCAAAATAGTTACAAAAAAATATAGCACATCCTTTTCATTGGCCGTAAAAATGCTGGCGCCAAAAATTAGGGAAGGCATTTTTGGCATTTATGCTTTTGTAAGATTTGCTGATGAAATTGTGGATTCTTTTCACGATTTTGAGAAAAATGAACTCATAAACGAATTTGAGCGCGATTATTATAAGGCCTATCATGCAGGAATCAGCTTAAATCCGATTTTAAACTGTTTTCAGTTAACGATAAAAAAGTATAATATTGACGATGATTTAATTCAGGCTTTTTTAAAAAGCATGAAACAGGATTTAAATAAAGAACAATACAATACTGAAGCCGAATACAATGAATATATTTACGGATCGGCTGATGTAGTTGGCTTAATGTGTTTGAAAGTTTTTGTTGATGGCGATAATGAAAAGTATGAAAAGCTTAAAAATTATGCCATGAGTTTGGGTTCTGCTTTTCAAAAAGTGAATTTCCTGAGAGATTTAAAAGATGATTATGAAGTTTTGAATCGTTCTTATTTTCCGGGAATAAATTTGATGTCCTTAGATTTTACTTCAAAAAACAAAATCATTGAAGAAATAGAGCATGACTTTGAAGAAGCTTATAAAGGAATAAAATTATTGCCTATTGAAGCGAAGTTTGGCGTTTATACCGCCTATATTTATTACAAAGGTTTGTTGAAAAAATTAAAAAGCACTCCTTCAGAAAAAATAATGAATACAAGAATCAGAATTTCCAATCCTGTTAAAATCAGTTTGCTGGCAAGGTCTTTTGTGGTTTTTAAGTTAAATTTGATGTAATTTTATTAAATGAAGTTAGTTGTTCTCTTTTTAATGTTTAATTCATTTTCTGCTTCGGTTTTAGACATTGTAAGAAATCAGTTACCCAAAATTAATTCATTGGATGAAGCCGAATTTCATATGAAATTACTGGAAAAAGAAAAGGGAACAGAAGCAAAAGCATATTATGCGTCCATGTTTTTTATGAAAGCCAAATATGTGAAATTTCCACTTTCAAAATACAATAATTTCAAAAAGGGAAAAACTGCTTTAGATCAATTGGTAAAAGAAAATTCGGCAAATGTAGAAATTAGGTAATTGCGTTATGTATTTCAAAACGAGTTGCCAAATTTTTTGAATTATAACAGCAATATTCAGGAAGATTATTCGGTTATCGCCAAAGGAATAGAGAAAAGCGATTTAAACAAACAATTTAAGCAGAAAATATTAAAAAATATGTTGTTGGTTAAGAGTATAACTTCAGATCAATCAACGCAAATTAAATTATTATTAAACAAAATATAATGTTTTTACTCATTACAATTTTTACTTTTTTATTGATGGAATGCGTAACCTGGTTAACGCATAAATTTGTGATGCACGGGTTTATGTGGTATTTCCACGAAGATCATCACCAACCCAGATATCAAAATTGGTTTGAAAGGAATGATGTCTTTTTTATCATTTTCGCGATACCAAGCATTGTGCTGTTTTATCTTGGTTTGGAAGGCGGTTTAAACTATCTCTTTTTTATTGGTTTGGGAATTATGTTATACGGAATGGCTTATTTTTTGGTTCACGATGTGTTAATTCACAAGCGTTTTAAGTGGTTTAACAAAACAAATAACAAGTATTTAATAGGTTTGAGAAAAGCCCACAAAGTTCATCATAAACATTTGGGCAAAGAAGAAGGTGAGTGTTTTGGGATGTTATTTGTGCCATTTAAGTATTTTCGCGTCTAATGAGTCTTTATTTAATTTTAAATATAGCCTCATTTATTGTCCCGTTTGCGTATAGTTTTGAGAAAAAAATGCGCTTCATACAATGGTGGAAATCTGTTTTTCTTTCCATTTTTATCGTAGGTATCTTTTTTATAGTTTGGGACATTTTTTTTACCCGTCAAGGCGTTTGGGGATTTAATCCGGATTATCATATTGGTTTAAATTTGGCGGGTTTGCCCATAGAGGAAATATTGTTTTTTATATGCATTCCCTATGCAAGTATTTTTACCCATTATGCTTTTCTTTATTTTTTTGAAAACACAAGATTGTCTGATAAATTAACCAAATTCATCAGTATTGGTTTGATATTTATTGCAATTTTTGTCTTGTTTTACGCATTTCCAAAAAAATATGCAACAGTAACCTTCAGCATTTTTATTTTATTGATGTTATATTCTTTATTGAAAAAGAACTCAATTTTATCTCAATTTTTTATTACTTTTCTAATTATATTAATTCCATTTTTTATTGTCAACGGCATTTTAACCGGCAGTTTTATTGAAAATGAAGTTGTTTGGTATAATAATGCTGAAAATTTAAACATCCGATTGTTCACAATTCCTGTTGAAGATGCTGTTTATGCGTTTAATATGTTGTATCCCAGTTTGCTTTTAATCGAGTTTTTTAAAAAGAAATTCAACAAAGAACCAAAGTTTTAAGATGAATAAAGAAGAAATTTCTGTTTTTTGGTTTCGACGCGATTTAAGATTGAAAGACAACTGCGCCTTATTTCATGCGTTAAATTCAAATTATAAGGTGCTTCCAATATTCATTTTCGATGAGGCTATTTTAAATGAACTTCCAAAAAATGATCCTCGGGTGAATTTTATTTACGACACTTTAAAAAACATCAATAACGAATTGGCGAAATTCAATGCTTCATTATATATCAAAAAAGGAAATCCGGCTGATATTTGGGACACTATTTTTGAAGAATTTAAGGTGAAAAATGTTTTTTTCAATAAAGATTATGAGCCTTATGCAAAAGACAGGGATGAAAAATTAAAGGTGATTTGCAAGCAAAAAAACATATACTGCTTTAATTATAAAGATCAGGTGATTTTTGAAGAAACTGAAATTGTAAAAGATGACGGATTGCCCTATAACGTTTATACGCCGTATAAAAATAAATGGCTGGAGAAATACAATTCCAATCCAACCAATCAGTACAAATCAGAAAGCTTTAAGGATCATTTTTTAAAATCTGGTTTTACATTTCCATCTTTGGAAACTATCGGTTTTATAGAAAGTGCCATCAAAGTATTGCCGTCAAATGCTGAATGCATAAAAAATTATCAGGATATTAGAGATATTCCTTCCAAAGAAACTTCTAACGCTTCGGTATATTTGCGTTTTGGAACAATAAGTGTCCGAAAATTGGTTGATTATGCCAATAAAACCAATCATATTTACTTGAGTGAATTGATTTGGCGTGAATTTTTTATGCAGATTCTTTTTCATTATCCAAAAGTGGTAAATGAAAATTTTAAATCGAAATACAATTTTATTCCCTGGAGAAATAACGAAGCCGAATTTAAATTGTGGTGCGAAGGCAAAACTGGTTATGCAATAGTTGATGCAGGAATGCGGCAATTAAATAAAACCGGTTATATGCACAATCGCGTACGAATGATCACTGCAAGTTTTTTATGCAAACATCTGTTGATTGACTGGCGTTGGGGTGAAGCCTATTTCGCTGAAAAATTGCTCGATTTTGAGTTGTCTTCCAATAACGGCAATTGGCAATGGGTTGCAGGAACTGGTTGTGATTCGGCTCCTTATTTCAGGGTTTTTAATCCGACAACGCAACAACAAAAATTTGATCCAGATTTTAAATACATCAAAAAGTGGATTCCCGATTTTAATCAAATTGCAATTCCGGAAATAGTGGAACATAAATTTGCCCGAGAACGCTATTTAAATGCGGTAAAAAGCAGCTTCTTTTCATAATATTGCGATTTCTTTTTCCAACTTATTTTAGGTATTTTTTGAAGACTGAAAATTAATTTTATAAGCCTAAAATCAGGACTAATTACGTTTTAATTAATTTTGCAGTCCAATTTTTTTCATTTCCTTATAAAAGAGCGCTAAAATAGTCAATTCTATAAATTTTCCGATTTATGCGCTCCGAATCGGAAGAAATTTTTCATTTTAAAACGTTACAAACATTGCACACTTCAATTTTTGACGATAAAAATTATTTTTAAGGCCTTTAAAAACAATTACTTAAAATACCAATTCATATTAATTCTAAATAATTTTATCGCAAAATTAGCTGACATATGTCATTATAAATACTACTTTATTGCTATATTTTTACATAATAAATTTGAACAGTTAATTATATTATTTATAAAATAAAGGAATAGAAAAAACTTTATTTCGTAAATTTTTCAGAGTAAATATAACGTAAGATGAAACAAGAAAGTGTAAAACTAATTTGTGATGCCAATGAAGCTGTAGCTATTATTGCACACAAAACGAACGAGGTTTGTGCAATTTATCCGATCACACCATCATCACCAATGGGTGAACATGCGGAAGTGTACAGTTCAAAAGGCAAAAAGAATATTTGGGGCAATATTCCTCGAATTGTTGAAATGCAAAGTGAAGGCGGTGCTGCAGGAGCAGTTCACGGTTCTCTTCAGGGAGGCGCCTTAACAACCACATTTACAGCATCTCAAGGTTTGTTGTTAATGATACCTAATATGTATAAAATTGCCGGTGAATTATTGCCGGCGGTAATTCATGTGGCTGCAAGAACGCTTGCAACTCATGCCTTATCTATTTTTGGGGATCACTCAGATGTCATGGCTACACGTGCAACCGGATTCTCCATGTTATTTGCAGGTTCAGTTCAAGAAGCACACGATTTTGCATTAATATCACAAGTTTCTGCATTAAAAAGCAGGGTTCCGTTTTTAAATATTTTTGATGGATTTAGAACTTCTCACGAAATTGCCAAAATTAATGGAATTCCAGATGATGTCATCAAAGCAATGATGCCGGAAGAGGAAGTGATGAAGCACAGAAAAAGTTCGTTAGATCCAGACAATCCGGTAATCAGAGGAACAGCACAAAATCCTGATGTTTTCTTTCAGGCGCGTGAAGCTGCCAATACTTTCTACCAAAATGTTCCTGGAATCGTTCAAAAAACTATGGACGAATTCTACAAACATACTGGCAGAAGATACAGCTTGTTCTATTATATTGGTCATCCAGAAGCTGAAAAAGTAATTATCGTTATGGGTTCAGGTGATGGACCAATTAGAGAAACCATTGACACTTTGGTTGAAAAAGGTGAAAAAGTGGGTGCTTTAATCGTTCGTTTATACCGTCCGTTCTCCGTATATGATTTTATTGAAAATATTCCTAAAACAGCTAAAAAAATTGCGGTTTTAGACAGAACAAAAGAACCAGGAAGCATTGGGGAACCTTTATATTTAGATGTAGTAACCGCATTTGTTGAAATGGGAGACTATATGCCTACAATTATTGGTGGACGTTACGGACTTTCTTCAAAAGAGTTTACGCCTGCAATGGTTAAAGGAATTTATGATGAATTAGACGAAAATTCACCAAAAAATCACTTTACTATCGGTATCAATGATGATGTAACCAATACAAGTTTAACATATGATCCAAATTTCAAAACTAAAAAAGATACGTTTAACTGTATGTTTTATGGTTTGGGATCAGATGGTACGGTTGGTGCTAATAAAAACTCAATTAAAATTATTGGTGAAACTACCGATAATTATGTGCAAGGATATTTTGTGTACGACTCTAAAAAGGCCGGTGCCCAAACAGTTTCGCATTTGCGTTTTGGCCCAGAACCAATTTATTCTACCTATTTAATCAACAAAGCAAATTTTATCGCTTGTCATCAAACAAGCTTTATCTATAAATATGATGTTTTAGAACACATTAAAAAAGGCGGAACATTTTTATTGAACACACCTCATTCAAAATATAAAGTTTGGACAGAGTTGCCAAGTATCATGCAACGCAGAATTATTGATAATGATATCGAATTTTACGTAATTGATGCTACAAAAGTAGCTCAAGAAGCAGATTTGGGTAAACGTACAAATACTATTTTACAAACATGTTTCTTTGCAATATCAGGTGTACTTCCTAAAGACGAAGCCATCAAGAAAATTAAAAATGCGATTGTAAAATCATATTCACATAAAGGCGATGCCGTTGTGCAAATGAATTTTAATGCAGTTGACAAGTCTTTAGAAAATCTTCAAAAAGTTGAATATCCTCGTCATACCACCAATACAGATGGTTTAGTGCCTATGATGACTGAAAATGCCGATGATTTTGTTAGAGAAATTTTAGGAACTATTTTAGCCGGAAGAGGAGATTCATTGCCTGTGAGCGCATTTTCTGTAGATGGAACATTTCCAACAGGAACCACGCAATATGAAAAACGCGGAATTGCCGATTTTGTGCCGGTTTGGGATGATGCAGATCTTTGCACCCAGTGTAATAAATGTGTGAGCATTTGTCCTCACGCTGCAATTAGAGCTAAAGTTGTCTCTAATGATTTATTAATAAATGCTCCTGAATCACTAAAAAGCGTACCTGCAAAAGGAAGGCCTTTTAACAGTGAAAAAGAAAGTTACATCTTGCAGGTTTCACCTCAAGATTGTACCGGTTGCGATTTATGTGTAGCTGTTTGTCCGGCTGAAAGTAAAGAAGTACCAAATACTTTTGCAATTAACTTAACAGATTACCGTAAAGTGCAAGAAGCAGAAAATGTAAATTGGAATTACTTTATTGATTTACCTGATTACGACAGAAAAGAATTGGTTACTTCTACTGTTAAAGGATCTCAGTTCTTAGAACCGTTATTTGAATTCTCCGGAGCTTGTTCAGGTTGTGGTGAAACACCATATATTAAGTTAATTACACAATTATATGGAGACAGTATATTGATTGCAAATGCAACCGGTTGTTCTTCTATATATGGGGCCAATTTACCAACAACGCCTTACAAAACAAACAAAGCAGGACGCGGACCGGCTTGGGCCAACTCTTTGTTTGAAGACAATGCCGAGTTTGGTTTAGGTATGCAATTGGCATTAACCAAAAAGCAAGAAATAGCAGTTGATTTATTAAAATCTTTGGAAAGTAAAATAGGCAGTACCATAGTAAATAACATACTAAACAATGCTGAAGAAAATGAAACGCTAAAAGAGCAAAAAATAAATCAAATTGAGGAGCTAAATGAAGTTTTGGAAACCATTGATACCTATGAAGCCAAAAAACTAAGAAACCTTTCTGAATACTTGCGTAAAAAAGCAGTTTGGATATTTGGTGGTGACGGTTGGGCTTATGATATTGGATATGGTGGTTTAGACCATATATTTTCATCAGGAGAAAATGTGAATATTTTAGTATTGGATACGGAAGTTTATTCAAATACTGGAGGACAAGCATCTAAATCTACACCGATGGGTGCAAGTGCCAAATTTGCAATTTCAGGGAAAGTATCTTCTAAGAAAAGTTTGGCCCTACAGGCAGTTTCTTATGGAAATGTTTATGTTGCCCAAATTGCAATTGGGGCTAAAGACAATCAAACGCTGAAAGCAATTGAAGAAGCGGCAGCTTATCCGGGACCATCATTAATTATTGCTTATTCTCATTGTGGTGAGCACGGTTACGATTTGAAAGATGGTGCGAAACATCAAGAAAAAGCAGTAGAAACAGGTTACTGGCCATTGTTTAGATTTAATCCTTTAGCAGAAAAAGGAAAGAAATTTAAATTGGATTCTAAAGCGCCTTCTGCTCCATTAAGTGAATTTATGTACTTAGAAACTCGTTTTACAAGAGTTGTAAACGAAAATCCTGTATTTGCGAAAGAACTATTGGACAAAGCACAAGAACAAGTTGAAGTTCAATGGGAAAGATTGGAACTTTATAAAAATTTATAATTTTAATTAATTTTAAAGTGTCAGGTACAACATACCTGACACTTTTTTTATATCTTTATTTGCTATTGTAAATGATTAATTTTATAAAAATTGAGGAGGTTACAAGAATCAATGTATTTTTATTTTCTTAAGTTACTAAAATTAAAAAATTAAAAAATGAAATCAAGATCAGAAGCTTTTTTTAACGAAGCAACAAAAAAATTAAAATCGGCAAAAGAAGAATTGTTTAAACCAGCCGAAGATATTGTTAGTTATTCAGTATGTAAAAACGCACAGTTTGCCATTGAAAACTTTTTAAAAGGGTTTTTAACAAAAAATAATATCGAATTACAGCCAAACGAAACAATCGCTTCCTTGTACGATAAATGTTTAAGCATCGATAAAAATTTCACCACCATAGATTTAAGTACAATCGGATGTAAAAATCATGCAATAGATTCGCGTTATTGCTCAGATATTAATACGGTAAGTTCTTGTTTTGATACGGCAGACAGCATTGATACTTATTTAAGAAAAAACAAGATCGTATAAAACACGGCACTTTTTTTCGTTTGAGAAAGCAAAAAACTTACTGTACATTTGTGTAAAATAATTATGCAATGAATTATATTTTATTTGATGGCACAGTTCGTAATTCGCTATTGCCATTAACTTTCACAAAACCCGTTGCCGATTTGCGAATAGGGATACTTACCATTCGTGAAAAATGGGAAACATATTTGGGTTTTACCACAACCACACTTACCGAAGACTATTTAGAAGAGAAATTCCCCATGGTTGAAATGGAGCAAAATGTAATGATTAATGCTTCCTTTTTGCCAACACTTTCCTTAGCGGAAATGATCATGGAGTTAAAAGAAAATCAGGCAATTTTCAAAGAGGAAGAAGTGATTGCTTTTTATACCACCGATTCACAAGAAACTATCGATTTTGAACACTACGAGCAAATTGAATTTGATTCAGAAGTGACCCAAATTAAAAATACTTGGGATTTATTTTCTTTGAATGAAAGCGCTTTAATAGCCGATTTTGAATTAATTACTGAAGGCAGAAAATCACAACCCATTCCTGAAGGCGTTCGATTTTTGAATAAGGAAAATATTTTTATTGAGGAAGGCGCTAAAATCTTATTCTCAGTATTAAATGCAGATAGCGGACCTATTTATATTGGGAAAGATGCCTTGGTAATGGAAGGAAGCTTAATTAGAGGGCCTTTTGCCTTGGGAGAAAACTCTGTGGTTAAAATGGGTGCCAAAATTTATGGAGCCACCACCATTGGACCGTATTGTACCGTTGGAGGCGAAGTAAACAATGCTATTTTATCAGGTTATTCAAATAAAGGGCACGACGGATTTCTAGGCAACTCAGTATTGGGTGAATGGTGTAATATTGGTGCGGACACAAACAATTCAAACTTAAAAAATAATTATAGCGAAGTTCGCTTGTGGAATTATGAAACCGAAAATTTCGCAAAAACCGGATTGCAGTTTTGTGGTTTAATCATGGGTGACCATTCTAAATGTGCCATTAATACGATGTTTAATACAGGAACAGTTATAGGCGTGAGCGCAAATATTTACGGAAGTAATTTTCCCAGAAATTTCATCCCTTCTTTTAGTTGGGGCGGAGCCGCAGGTTTTTCAACGTATCAGCTAGATAAAGTGAATGAAACTGCTGTGTTGGTGATGAAAAGGAGAGAAGTTGATTTTGATGAAAAGGAACAGCGAATTTTAGCCCACATTTTTGAAATAACCAAGAAATACAGAAATTTTTAAATAAAAAAAGAGGGCTAAAAAATAATTATTTTTAGCCCTCTTTTTTCTTAAACAAGCCAGTTGGCTATCCTTTTATTTGTTCTTTTTTGAATTGCTCAAATTTATTTTCTGTTTTTTTTGGCCAGCTGTTGTTGCTTAAATTCACGTCGGCAGTTTGTTCATCGGGATCAATCGTGATTTTTGAGATTGCTTTGCTTGACGGAAAAACTTTGGTGACTTCAGCATCACTATTTCTCCATATTTCTGCCGGATATTGTTTGCGTTCTTTTGAGCCGTCTTCGTATTCAAATTCAACTACAATTGGCATCACCAAATCTCCCGGTTTTTCAAAAACCAATTCGTAAAAATATTTAGGCGCTTTCAATGCCGCTTTTTCTTCCAAAGAAAAATTCGTATTGATATAATCGCTCAACAAATTATAATCTTCCGGTTTTTTCGATTTTAAATCACTTTTAAATTCAGGGCTGTCTTCAGAAATTAAATACAATGCAGGCGGCAATTTATCAAGGGTAATTCCCCTGCGTTTTGCCATATTTTCGGCACGTTCGGTTGGCTTGTCTGTCACATAATATTTTTTCACTTCTTTGATGCCAATATCGTTGGCGCCGGTTGAATAAAACCAACCTCTCCAAAACCAGTCTAAATCCATTGCTGAAGCATCTTCCATCGTCCTGAAAAAATCGGCAGGTGTTGGGTGTTTAAAAGCCCAACGTTTTGCGTAGGTTTTAAAAGCATGGTCAAACAATTCAGGTCCCATTATTGTATTTCGTAACATCCACAAACCTGCTGCAGGTTTTGCATAGGCATTGTTAGAAAATTCAAAAAGGTGATCTCCCTGGGTCATAATTGGTGTCAATTTCGACTGGTCTCCTTTCATATAACCCACAATATTTTTAGGCAAGCCTCTGCTTAGCGGATAGTCTTTTTCATAATCCATTTGCGCCAGCATTTGCACAAAAGAATTTAAACCTTCATCCATCCAAGTCCATTCTCGCTCATCAGAATTGATAATCATAGGGAAAAAGTTATGGCCAACTTCATGAATGGTCACACCAATCATTCGATATTTTGTTTGATCGCTGTAGGTTCCATCAGGATTTGGTCTTCCTGGGTTAAAACAAATTTGAGGATACTCCATCCCCATTTGTCCATCAACCGAGATTGCCTTGTGATATGGATAGTCAATTGTATGTTTTGAATAGGTTATTAAAGTTTGCGCTACAGCTCTGGTTGAATGATCTCCATATAATGGATTTGCTTCTTTTGAATAATAAGAATAAGCCATAACAGTTCTTCCGTTAATATCAACTGCCATCCCATCCCATATAAATTTTCTGGAAGTAGCAAAAGCGTAATCTCTCACATTTTCAGCAATAAATTTCCAAGTCTTCGTTTTTTTGGATTTATTTTTTTCAGCTTGAATAGCTTCATCTTGATTGAGAATAACAACTGGGGTTTGGAAAGATTTTCTGGCTTCAGCCAATCTTTTTTGTTGCGTTTTGGTAAATACTTCAGATTCATTTTGAAGAACGCCAGTTGCACCTAACATGTGATCTTCTGGTGTGGTAATATTCACTTCATAGTTTCCAAATTCTAAAGCGAATTCGCTTCTTCCCCAAAATTGAAGGTTTTGCCAGCCTTCTACATTATTATAAACACATAATCTTGGGAAAAATTGCGCAATTACATAACTGTTATTCCCATCAGCCGGAAAATGTTCAAAACCTGAACGACCTCCTTGTTCTATGTGATTATTTATATTATACCACCATTTTATTTTAAATGAAAAAGTTTCACCACTTAAAAGTGGTTTGTCCAAATTTAAGCGCATCATGGTTTGGTTAATGAAGTAAGAAGCATCACTGCCGTCCATATTTTTCACATACTCAATTTTGAAACCGCCATCAAAAGGATCTTCTATAAAGTTTTTTGAAAATTGAGAAGGTGTATACAAAGCGTCAGTGTCATTTACTTGAATATCAGGAGTTTTAGAATCTGCAGCACGCATATTTTGATCTAACTGCAACCATAAATATTCCAAATTATCTTTGGAATTGTTGTGATAGGTAATCGTTTCTTCTCCGTAAATTCGGTTCTTTTCCTCATCTAAAAGAATATCCATTTTATAATCTACCTGTTGCTGTGAATATTCATGTCCAGGCGCACCCGAAGCTTTGTGCTCATTGTTTGGCGTAGGAAGCTCTTCGTGTAATTGTTTAAATTTACTGTTGTTGTAGTGTGCTTTTTGAGGTGCTGTTTGGCCGGTAACAGGCAAAATCACTGTCAGCAAAAGGAAGGAAATAAGGAGTAATTTTTTCATGAAATTAATTGTTTTTAGAAGTGTCTAATTAAAAAGCCGCCCAAGTGAGCGGCTTATTTCACTAAGCTTTAATTTGATCTTTTTTAAATTTTTCGAATTTATTTTCTGTTTTTTTAGGCCAGCTATTGTTGTTTAAATTCACATCAGCAGTTTGCTCATCAGGGTCAACAGTGATTTTTGTGATTGCCTTGCTAGATGGAAAAACTTTGGTGACTTCATTGTCATTATTTCTCCAAATTTCGGCCGGATATAGTTTGCGTTCTTTTGTTCCGTCTTCGAATTCAAATTCAACAATAATTGGCATTACCAAATCTCCCGGTTTTTCAAAAACCAATTCATAAAAATATTTAGGAGCTTTTAATGCCGCTTTTTCTTCGGCAGAAAAATTCGTATTGATATAATCACTTAACAAATTATAATCTTCCGGTTTTTTCGATTTTAAATCATTTTTAAATTCGGGGCTGTCTTCAGAAACCAAATAAAGCGCAGGCGGCAATTTATCAATGGTGATACCATAACGTTTTGCCATATTTTCGGCACGTTCGGTTGGCTTGTCTGTCACATAATATTTTTTAATTTCTTTGATGCCAATATCATTGGCGCCGGTTGTATAGAACCAGCCTCTCCAAAACCAGTCTAAATCCACTGCTGAAGCATCTTCCATCGTCCTGAAAAAATCGGCGGGCGTTGGGTGCTTAAATTTCCAGCGTTCGGCATAAGTTTTAAAAGCATGGTTAAATAATTCGTGCCCCATAACGGTTTCTCTCAAAATAAATAAACCGGCGGCAGGTTTTCCATAGGCATTAGACCCAAAGTCGGTCAAATCTTCTCCTTGCGACATAATTGGCTCTAAGCCGCTTTGGTCACCAGACATATATCTTACGATATTTTTCGGATGGTCCGTTAAAGGAAAAAGTATAGGGTCGTATTTATATTCTGCATAAATCTCCACAAATGAATTGATGCCTTCATCCATCCAAGTCCACATACGCTCATCAGAATTCACAATCATAGGGAAAAAATTATGGCCAACTTCGTGTGTGATAACGCCAATCATTCCCTTTTTTGTTCTGTCGGTATATTTTCCGTCTTTATCTGGTCTTCCGCCGTTCCAGCAAATCATTGGGTATTCCATTCCCTGGCGTTCAGCATTGATAGAGGTTGCGTGCGGATAAGGATAATCAAAAGTGAATTCGGAATATACTTTTAAGGTGTTTGCAACGGCTCTTGTTGAATGCTCTTCCCAAAGCGGATTTCCTTCATTTGGATATAAAGAATAGGCCATCACGGTTTTTCCGTTAAGATTCACGGCCATGGCATCCCATATTAATTTTCTTGAAGAAGCAAACGCAAAATCCCGTACGTTTTCTGCATAAAAATGCCAGTTTTTTGTTTCTTTGGATCTGCCTTTTTCAGCTGCTAAAGCTTCTTCGGGAGTTACGATAAAAACCGGATTTTCAAAGGCATTTTTTGAATCTTCATATCTTTTATTTTGGGCCGAAGTAAAAACATCTTTGGGATTTTGGAGCACGCCTGTTGCATTTAAAATATGATCTTTTGGCGTGGTTATGGTAACATCATAATTTCCAAATTCCAAAGCAAACTCGCTTCGTCCCAAAAACTGCAAGTTTTGCCATCCTTCTACATTATTGTACACGGCCAAACGCGGAAAAAATTGCGCAATCACATATAAATTATTTCCGTCGGGGAAAGGTTCATAGCCGGAACGGCCACGATCAGCGATATAATCGTTAACGTTGTACCACCATTTTATTTTAAAGACATATTTTTCACCAGAAGCCAATGGTTTTGGTAAATTGATACGCATCATTGTTTTGTTAATCATATAGCTCACCTCTTTTCCGTTAACATCTTTTATAAATTCAATGTTAAATCCGCCTTGAAAAGGTTTTCCCATAAAGGTTTTTGCAAATTTGGAAGGTGAATACATCACATCAGGTCCGCCACCACTAATTTCAGGGGTGTTAGAATCCGGAGCACGCATATTTTGATCTAATTGTAGCCATAAATACTCTAAATTATCTTTGGAATTGTTATGATAAGTCACCGTTTCTTCGCCAAATATTTTTTGATTCTCATCGTCTAAAACAATGTTCATTTTATAATCAACTTGCTGTTGCGTGTATTCGTGGCCCGATGCGCCCGAAGCTTTGTGCTCGTTGTTAGGCGTAGGCAATTCTTCATTCAATTGCTTGAATTTGCTGGTATTGTAATGTGCTTTTTGAGGCGCTGTTTTTTCCTCAACTTCTTGGGCGAAAAATGCCGTGGAGAAAATAGCCAAAATGGCTGCAACTAATAATTTTTTCATTTTAAAGATTTTGGTTTTTTAGTTGGTACAATTTAATTATTTTTTAATAATACTTTGCAATTACCATTAAAATTTTAATAAACTTTTATCATTTGATTTGTTTAGGTAAAAAGTTTTATTGAAATCTTTCACTTTTATTTTAACAATATTTTTCTGATTGTCAAACTCATTTATCAAAATGTTATTGGTGACTTCAATAGATTTAAGCTCTTTGATATTGTTTATTTCTAAGTAAAATCTTACAATATCGCCGTCATATTCTTTACCAATAAATTTATAAGGCTGATTTTTGCCATTAACCGAGATTACTAAGTGTTCATTCAGGTATTTTTTATAGTGGTCATCTATATTTCCAACTTCTGTTTTGCTTCCCAAATTTAATCGTTTTCCGCTATTTTTATTGAGTGTAAATTCAAGATCCTCAATAAAAACACCTAAAGTAATTTGGATTGATTGCTTTTCTTTTAGGTATTCAATTTCGCATAAACTCACATAATACTTGTGCATTGTAAAAGCAAACAAGGGAAGTACCAATAAAATGACAATAATTTTTTTTAATTGCATAAAGGGTTAAATATTATGGCTAATAAACAAAAAGTATTCCAAAAAAGAGTGATTATGGTTACATAAATATATTAATTTTTAAGGGCGTTGTATGCTGTGCTTTCTTCCCGCAGAATTTGAATGACCTCCAATAAATTGTTCTTATAAAATGCTGCAATAATATCCCTGTCTTCACAATAGGCCAAAAAGTGATCGATTTTTTCTTCTGGAATATGCAGTTTGTCTGTAAAATAAGCCAATCCCAATTGCTTCCTGATATTTGAAGGGAATTGTTTTTTACGGGAAATTTCCCTTTTTAATCTTTGTTCCGCTTCATAACGTGCATCAGGGATTGGCACACCTCCTGATGCAGGAGGAAAAAAACCAACATAGGGCGCTTTTTTTGAACCATGTAAATCGGGCGGCAAAATCTTTTTTAAATCGCCCGGCTTTAAAAAAAATGTATGTTTTCTCACCGTGTCTTTTGGCACTTTTTTGATGTCGTAATTTAAATTTCCGGTTAAACCTTCTATGAAAATTTCAGCCAATTCATTTACCGTTGGAATTAATTCAACCAAAATTCTTTTATATTTTAGGAAGTTTCCGGTCATTTTAATTTTTTTTCTTTCGTATTCAATAGAGGAAAAAAGCAAGGTATCATTTAAGGAAACCATCATTTCAAATTCACCGCTATCATTGCTCACGGTTCCCAATTTGGTATTTAGGTTAACGATATGCACATTGCCAACTGAATTGTTGGAACTGATTATTTTTCCTGAAATGAGCGCATATTTCTCCTGTGAAAAGCAGTTCATAGCAAAAAAAACAAGCATTAAGAAGCAGGTTAGTTTTCTTTTCATTAAGTCAAAGTTCGGCAAAGAAAATTTATAAAAATTGCGAACTATAATAAACTTTTGTTAAGATTGAAAATTTGTACATTTGGTGAAACTTTGTTGAAATGAAACGAGCATTACAAATTTTGACATAAAAAGGAATGATTAATGGCGAACCTGCCTTGCCGGCCAGGCAGCAGCTGTTACCGCTAAAAAATAAAATTTAAACAGATGAAAAAATTATTGATCGCAAGCAGTTCGTCGGTTCACGGGAAAGGATATCTGGAATATATTTTACCCGAATTGGGGGAGTTTTTTAATGGCGTTAGTGAAATTTTGTTTATTCCTTATGCCAGGCCAGGAGGAATTACCCACGAAGCCTATACCGAAACGGTAAAAAAAGGCTTTGACATCATTAATATTCGCATAAAGGGAATTCACGAATTTAACAATCCGATTGATGCCGTTAATCAGGCTAAAGGTATTTTTATAGGCGGCGGAAACACTTTTTTATTGGTGAAGCAATTGTACGATTTAAAGCTGATTTCAACAATTAAAAATGTTGTTGAAAATGGAACTCCCTATTTTGGAACCAGTGCAGGAAGTGTTATTAGCGGATTAACGATGCAAAACACCAACGATATGCCCATCATTTATCCGCCGAGTTTTGATACGTTTGGGTTCGTTAATTTCAATTTAAATTGTCATTATTTAGATCCGGATCCAAATTCCACTCATATGGGCGAAACAAGGGAAACCCGTATCAATGAATATCATACCTTAAACAAAATTTCGGTCTTGGGACTTAGGGAAGGAAGTTGGCTTCTCGTAAAAGAAGGCCGCATAATTTTGAAAGGACCTTTAAATGCGCGTTTGTTTCAGCAACATAAAATGGCACTTGAATTGCCGCCAGAAACCGATTTAAGTTTTTTAACGTAAGTTTAAAGCATCAGCAATCAGTTGAGCATCAGGCGATTTTTTCACTTCTTTGGAAAGTTGTTTGTATGCATTGCTTATTCTAGCAGTATCAACGGTTGTTGACTTTAATTGGTCGCTTAAAACCATTGCGGAAACATAGGAATCGCTGTTGGTTTTAACAAAATTAAAACTGAAATCGGTGAATTCTTTTTCAATTATTTTTAACTCATTTCCTATTTCGTCCAGTTTTTTGACATCATTTTCTAGACGTGCTTTTTGAAATTTAGGAAATAAATAATCTATTTTTTTAAATATATTTTTTGAGGCTAATTTGTATTCGTCCAATTTTGCATTTAATTCAGAACCTTTAATAACGGTCTCATTAAGTTTATCTGGGTCAATAAAGATTTGAAAATTTGTATTTTCAATAATAAAGATGACTGCTGCAGATGAATTTTCAAAAGTTAAGGCAAAACGTTCTGGATAGTCAACATCGCCGGTAAAAACAAAGTGGTTATTTTCAATTTTAACCGAATCGGTCGGTTGCAGTTCATTTTTGATTATTTTACTCAAATAAACCTTGTCCGATATCGCCGTTTTTAAGGATCCATTTAAAACAAATCCCTTGCTTTTTGAATCATTTTCTGTTTTTAACTGACTTGAAGGATTGTTGCAACTAAAAATGATAAGACTGTATAAGCACACTACGAGTATCTTTTTCAATGCAATTAAAGTTTAAAATTTAATAATTCACATACGCAACAATCTCGAGTCCGTAACCTGTCATTCCAATCCGTTTTTTAACAGCCGGTGCATTTGATAAAACACGCAATTTGCTAATTTTTAAATCGTGCAAAATTTGGGCTCCTATGCCAAAATCTTTATCGTCAGGTTGAATTTGAGGCACTTTATGCTCTGTATTTTTTTGGGCTTCCCGTAATAAAGCCAAACGGTTTATAAGGTCGAACGACTGATTTTCCTGACTGATAAATACCGCAGCGCCTTTTCCTTCATCATTAATCATTTTAAAGATTTTAGAAAATTTATCGTCGGGTTTTGCAGTTAACAATCGAAGAATGTCATTATTGATTAAGGAGGAATTTACGCGCACCAATATGGGTTCATCTGCTTCCCAAGTTCCTTTGGTCAAAGCAATATGAACTTGATTGTTTGTGGTTTGTTTATAAGCTTTCAATTGAAATTCTCCGAAACGTGTTTGCAGTGTGAAATTTTCAATTTTATAGATTAATGAATCATATTTCATGCGGTAAGCCACCAAATCTTCAATTGAAATAATTTTTAATTTGAATTTTTTGGCAACTTCCATTAATTGCGGCAAACGTGCCATTGTTCCATCTTCATTTAAAATCTCCACCAAGATTCCTGCTGGCTGAAATCCTGCCAAGCGCGCTAAATCGATGGAAGCTTCTGTATGCCCTGTTCTGCGCAAAACGCCGCCTTCTTTAGCTCTTAATGGGAATATATGTCCAGGCCTTCCAAAATCTTCAGGTTTTGAATCATTTGAGGTCAATGCTTTGATTGTTTTTGCCCTGTCGTGCACAGAAATTCCGGTTGAGCATCCGCTTCCAAGTAAATCAATAGAAACCGTGAATTGGGTATTGTGTAACACCGTATTTTTGTTTACCATAAGCGGCAATCCAAGCTCTTCGGCCCGTCTTTCGGTTATGGGCGCACAAATTAAACCTCTTCCGTGCTGGGCCATAAAATTAACCATTTCTGGCGTGACACATTCCGCAGCGGCAATAAAATCTCCTTCATTTTCTCTGTCCTGATCATCAACAACAATAATAATTTTACCGTTTTTGATATCTTCTATGGCTTCTTGTATGGTGTTAAGTTTAATGGTACTTGTTGAAGTTTTCATTATTGTTTAATTGGTGTTTTTTCTTTGATTTGTGAGTTTGTTGAATATTTTTTGAGCTTTGTTAAAAATCGCATCAATATTAAAAATACCCATTCCCTTTGTTGCCCTTCGGGTAAGTAAAATGCCAAAAGGCAAGAGTATTAATGTTGAAAGCCAACTTCCCAAGAGTGCTGAAATGGCACTTTCTTCGGATAAGTTTCTGCCCAGTTGTGATATGAAAAAGTAGATTACAAAAATGGTGATTGCCATAATCATCGGCAATCCAAATCCTCCTTTTCTAATGATGGACCCTAAAGGCGCACCTATAAAAAACAAGACCAAACAAGCCAGAGAAAATGAGATTCTGTAACTAAATTCAAAATCATAAAGGTTCAGGATCTTTCTTTGGTCCTTAAACGATTTAATCTGATATTTATTTCTGTCAATTGTTCTGTTTAGCAGTTGAATGGATTCATTTAGGACCGTACTTTTGTTTCTCAAATTGAAATTTTCGAGTATTTCAGGTTTTAATTTTCTGTTAACTATGGAATCAGGGTATTTGTGTAATTTTTTGGCATTAACGGCATCGTAAAAGATATTTGCCCGGGTTTGGGTATAGGTATCGTATTCAATTTTATTCTTTTTCGAAATAGAATCCAACTGAACAATACTTAACATCCCATGATGTTCTTTAACCACTTCGTCGTCCATGGAATTGTCATCACTAAAAGAAGAAATGTCAATATTTATGGTATAGGTTTTAAATGCTGCTTTGGAAGCCGGCATTTTAGCCCTGTCATTTGGCATCATCCCATTAATAACATGCTCTTCATAGTAATTCCCATTTTCAAGGGTAAGGGTCATATATTTACTTCCTTCTTCGGTAGAAATAGTCCCTTTTTCGGCAGTAATCACTTTTATTTTTCCTTTACCGGCATTTAAATCGGCTATTTGAACATTTTTTAATAAGTTTTCTTCTTCACCGTATTTTTCGTCAAATTTTATGCTAAACCCAGGAATTTCAGTATTAAATGCCCCAGGAACCAGCGCCAAAGCCGGTTTTTTCTTTTTCATGTTCAAATACAAATTCTTTTGCTTTAAGGTTGCCCAAGGATAAATATTGTTTAGGAATACGAAGTTAAGGCCACTTAATAAAATGACTAAAATTACCAAGGGGCGAATAACTCTTTTTAAAGAAATACCTGCGGATTTGATTGCCGCAAATTCATAATTTTCGGCCAAAGTGCCCAAAGCCATGATTGATGACAATAAAATACCGATTGGCAATGCAGTGGGAGTAAGGATAAGCGCTAAATATCCCAAAAATTTCAGAATGAAAAATATATCGATGCCTTTTCCCGCAATTTCATCAAATGCCAGCCACAAGGCTTGCATAACAAGGACAAATAGCACCACAAAAAATGTGGCTAAAAAAGGTTGTAAAAAACTTTTTAAAATGTATTTGTCAAATATTTTCAACGCTATTATTTTGGTTCAGAGATGGTATATTTCTTTTGATCTCTGTATTTTGCTCTGTCAAAGATAAAAAGGTTTTCTGATATAGGTTGATTTGTTTTGAAAGTTCTTATATTTAATGTGGTTGTTGTCCCGTTTTCGCCAGTTTCAATGATGTTGTAGATATGTTTTGTGTTTGCGTCAATCCCAACCAAAATGCTTTTTATTTCAGAATTGCTGTCAATTGGCGTTAATTTCACATATTGTATTTTAACGCCTTTAACTGTTTTTAAAGCATCCATTTTAAAGGTATATCCGGTTTTGTAAAAGGAAAACATTTTAGAAGGCGTAAGGGTTTCTTCCTTTTTCTTCGATGGATTTTGAATAATGACTTCTTCATCTTCATGAATAATCAAATACACTTTTTTTCCGTCAAAAATTTGTTCAGTTCCCATATAATTAAGATTGTACAAATTGCCTTTTAAAGTAACAGTGCCTCTTGTTTCTTGGTGAACATTGGCTTCCTTATTGTCTAAACTATGATTAAATTCAATGTAAATATTTTTATAACCTCCAATTTTTTGGGCAACTTCATCCAATAAAGCTTTTGCTTTAGCTGATTCCTGGCCAAAAGAGGTGATAGTAATTAGTAAAAATGCTGTTAAAAATGCTATTTTTTTCATGTTATTATATTGTGCTTATGACAATTATAATGATTAATTATTTGATTCGTAATCCAACAATTTGTTCAGTGCCATTTCATCAGGAACCAAAACTTGTCTTGCTTTACTGCCTTCGAACGGACCAACAATTCCGGCGGCTTCCAGCTGATCTATTAATCGGCCCGCTCTATTGTATCCCAATTTTAGTTTCCTTTGCAATAACGATGCCGAACCTTGTTGTGCATGAACAATGACTAAAGCGGCGTCCCTAAATAAATTGTCTCTTTCGCTGATGTCTATATCAAGGTTTGTGCCAATTTCGTCCCCGCTGTATTCAGGTAACATATAGGCATTCGCATAGGCGCGTTGTGAACCAATAAATTCAGTTATCTTTTCAACTTCAGGCGTATCAACAAATGCACATTGCAATCGTATCAAATTATTGCCGTCTGCGTAAAGCATATCTCCTTTACCAATTAACTGATCGGCGCCTGAACTGTCCAAAATCGTTCTGGAATCTATTTTTGAAGTCACTCTAAAAGCCGATCTTGCAGGGAAATTCGCTTTAATGATACCGGTGATTACATTTACGGAAGGGCGTTGCGTGGCAACAATTAAATGAATTCCAATGGCTCTGGCCAATTGCGCCAAACGCGCTATTGGGGTTTCAATTTCTTTGCCGGCAGTCATAATTAAATCGGCAAATTCATCGATAATTAATACAATATAAGGTAAATATTTATGTCCGTCATTCGGATTTAACTTTCGCAATTTAAATTTCGCATTGTATTCTTTTATGTTACGAACCATCGCCAGTTTCAATAAATCATAGCGCATATCCATTTCAATGCACAAAGAATTCAGCGTATTAATTACTTTGGTGGTATCGGTGATGATGGCATCATCGGTATCGGGCAATTTTGCCAGATAGTGTCGCTCAATTTTATTAAATAGGGTGAGTTCCACTTTTTTAGGATCGACCAACACAAATTTTACTTCGGCAGGATGTTTTTTGTACAACAACGAAGTTAAAACTGCATTTAAACCAACCGATTTACCCTGGCCGGTAGCACCTGCCATTAATAAATGCGGCATTTTCGCAAGGTCAACCACAAATGTTTCATTTGAAATTGTTTTCCCCAGCGCTATGGGCAATTCCATTTCTGAATTTTGGAATTTTATTGAAGAAATTACCGATTTCATAGAAACCATGGTCGGTTTTTTGTTGGGAACTTCAATTCCTATAGTACCTTTTCCCGGTATTGGCGCGATAATACGGATTCCTAAAGCGGACAGCGATAAGGCGATATCATCTTCTAAATTTTTAATTTTTGAAATTCGAATACCGGCTTCCGGCACAATTTCATATAAAGTAACCGTTGGGCCAACTGTCGCTTTTATGCGATCAATGCCAATTTTATAGTTGTTTAACGTTTCAACAATCCTGTTTTTGTTGGCTTCTAATTCTTCTTGGTCAACGGAGATACTCTCATTATAATCTCTCAGCAAATTTAAGGTTGGGAATTTATAATTGCCCAATTCCAAGGTTGGATCAAATTCGCCGAAATCTTTCACCAATTGGTTTGAAAGGTTTTCATCAACACGGTTTTCTTCAACAATTTTTTCAACAGCGATTGCAACCTCTGCTTCTGGTTTAAGTTCCGGAACAAAATCTGAATCATCTTCAAGATCATATTCATCTTCTAAATAATTATCCGGAACGGTTGAAATTGGCGTTAAATTTTCGAGCGATAATTCAAGAGGTGATTTGAATTCATTCTCTTTTTTATCTTCAACATTAATATTAGTCAGGTCTGGTGCTGCGATTGGTTCAACATCAATTTGCGCTTCGTCTTTATTTTTGACCAGGTTACTTTTAACCAGTTCAGGCGTGAGTTTAAATCGGATGACCATATAGGAAACCAATAAAAACAACAGCGACAAAAACAAACCGGTTTTGCCCAAAAATTGTTGAAGGTAATTGTTCAATTCAAAACCCACAACGCCTCCAAAAAGCGGATTATAGGGCATGAAAAAACCCAATGTTATGGAAAGCCAAAGCATTCCCAATAGTCCCCAAAACCAATATTTTCTGATGCGTTTTAAACCGCCTTTAAAAAAGATTAATAAGCCGGTAAAAAATAAAAGTAAGGGCAAATAAACTGCGGCAACGCCAAATCCGTCATTAATTAAAAAGTGGCTCATGCTTGCGCCAATTTTTCCCAAAAGATTTTTTACGGGAACTTGTTTGTCTGAAAAATTCGAGAGCTGGCTTTGATCTTCTTCCCCGGTAAATAAATAGGAGCTAAAAGAAGCCACCAAAAAAAGTGCAAAAAGCATCAAAAACAACCCTAAAATTGTTTGTGTCAGCCGATTTTCAAAAAATGATTTTATTCCTTGAAAACGAGGCTTTCTGGGTGTTTTAACGGTTGATTTAGTAGTTTTGGCCATTCAATTAATTATCTCACAAAAATATAAAATTAAAGTGATTGTGGTTAAGTTACACTATAAATTTGGGTACATAAATAATTAAACCAATAATTACGGCAATTATTGCCGCAAAAAAAGCAGCTCCGGCTGAAATATCTTTAATACGGCCAATTTGTTTATGATATTCAGGATGAATGAAATCCGCCATTTTTTCAATGGCGGTATTTAATGATTCTGCTACCAAAATGAGTCCGATTGCCATAATTTGGAATAGCCATTCAGTAGCAGAAATTTGCATTAAAAACCCAACAACTGTCATAATAATGGCAATTGAGGCTTGGGCAATGATACTGTGTTCAGTAGTAATTAAAATCCAAAAACCTTTAGCCGCGTATTTAATTGCTTTAATTCGGTTTAGAAAAAAATTACCTTTATTCTGCATATTTAAAGTGCTTTTAAAGCAGCTTCGTAATCAGGTTCATCAACAATTTCAGGAACTTGTTGCGTATAAGTAACAATACCTTCTTCATTAATAATTATGATGGCTCTAGAATGTAAATCAGCCATAGGTCCGTCTGCGATTGTTAAACCATATTTTTTACCAAATTTTCCTTTGGCAAAATCGGACAATGTAATCACGTTTTCTATACCTTCAGCACCACAAAAACGTGCCTGCGCAAAAGGCAAATCTCTTGAAATATAAAGTACTTTGGTATTTTCAAGTTTGGTTGCTTCTTTGTTGAATTTTCTTATGGAAGTGGCGCAAGTACCAGTATCTAAACTAGGCGAAATATTTAAAATTAGTTTTGAACCTTTAAAATCGGCTAATTTTACTTTTGATAAATCGGTTTTTATTAAGGTAAATTTTGGTGCTTTTTTTCCAACTTTCGGTAATTTTCCAATGGTATTAATCGGATTGCCTTTTAGTGTTATTTTTGTCATAATGCTTATTTTTAAATGAAGCGTAAAGTTAGTTTAAAAAGTTAAATGTTAAAAGTTAAAAGTTAACTATTAAAGTAGGGAAATGTTGCGCCCTGTTCGTTCGTTAAAAAAGGTGAAGATACCTGCTAAATTGCATTCACAAAAAAAATTGTAAATCACAAATTCAAAATCGTAAATCAAAAACACAACCAACAACCAATAAAAAGTCACATCGAGAGCAGTCGAGACACCTATAATAAAAGAATACAGCCAGCATGAGCGCAGATAATTAAAAATTCATAAAGCATAAACACTAAATCCTGGTTAAAAAAAACACAAAAAATTATGATTATAATAATGAACTCATCTTGACTTTTTCTAATTGGCTGTAAAATGGTCTTTTTACCCCATATTTCACCTTTTTCTTACTCCGTAGCTAAGGCTATGCAGCGCAAAAAAAGCTACATCTGGGACAAAAATCCCTATTTTTCGCTTCAATCAAAAAAGTCAAGATGAGTTCAATTACTGTATTTGATAAAAGTTATAATCATATTTATAACAATTACGATAATATGTAAAAGTTATAAACGTAATTATAATGGATGAATGTTAAATTACCAAAGATCTTCAAAAAAGATCGAAAGACAGCACAACAAGTTTAAATTCCGAGTTTTAGAAAAATAAACTTGAACTTAAAACTCACCACCGATTTAAAAGTATATTAATTTACAAATAGTCAATAAGTTACTTATTTTTAGTGCAAATTGAAAATGAACTTTACAATATACACGATTTTATTCATAGAAATATGGAAAAAACATTCAATCAATAGCTTTTTGTGTAAATTTGAATAATTAAAATTTTGAAAGATGAACCAATCACAAGCATTCACACCTGAAATAATTAAACTTTGTAAAGGCCACAAAGTAAAAAGTTTGTATACTTTTGGCTCTGTTTTGACCGATGAATTTAATGATGAAAGTGATATTGATTTAATCGTAGATTTTGTAAATATGGAAGTTGAAGATTATGCGGATAATTATTTCGATTTCAAGTTTTCGTTGCAAGATATTCTTAAAAGACCCATTGATTTACTTGAAGAACAAGCCATAAAAAATCCTTATTTCAGAAAGGCGGTTAATCAAAAAAAACAACTTGTTTATGGATATTGAGATAAAAGTCTGGTTATAGGATATTCTTAACGCCATTACAGAAATTGATAGTTCTCAATTTACAAAAAAAAATAAAATTCAAAATTTAGCATTCAAAATTCAAAATTATCTTGACCACTAATACTGTAAGATAATTAACAATCCAAAATTTACAATTCAACATTCAAATTTTTTTTGACCGCACGACCGCACGACCGCACGACTCCACAAAAAATAAAATAAACAATTTCCAAATTCCCCTGCAATTCTATATATTTACCAACATAAAATTGCTTAACAAAAACCTAATAAGAAAACCAAATATAACCACAATCGCTAAAGCGTTGATTATTAATTCATATGATGCAAAACAACACGGAAAATAATGGCGATTGGTTGTTTGAAATAACCCCAAAAAACAAACTTTTCAGTTTAAATCTAAAAGAAGTCTGGCAATACCGTGATTTGCTGATGCTTTTTGTAAAGCGCGACGTGGTAACGGCCTACAAACAAACCATCCTCGGACCCCTGTGGTATTTAATTCAGCCCTTGTTCACTTCGGTCATATTTACGCTGATATTTAACAATGTGGCCAATATTTCAACGGGCAGCGTTCCGCCATTTTTATTCAATTTGGCAGGAATCACCATCTGGAATTATTTCACGGCCTGTTTTTCAGGTACCTCAAGCACCTTTTCCGCCAATGCGGGCATCTTTGGAAAAGTCTATTTTCCCAGGTTGATTATGCCCTTGTCGGTGGTGATTTCCAATCTGGTGCGCTTCGGAATCCAGTTGTTTATTTTTATGGTATTTTTTGTTTATTACTACAGTCAGGGGGCCGATATCGGTTTCAATAAATACCTGGTACTGTTTCCGGTGATGGTCCTCATCATGGGCATGTTAGGCCTGGGCCTGGGAATGATTATTTCTTCGATGGTCACCAAATACAGGGATTTAAAAATATTGGTCGGATTCGGCATGCAGCTCTTGATGTACATCTCGGCAGTGATGTATCCCGTGGCGTATTTTGTGGAAAAACTGCCTAAATATGCCTGGGTGGTAGAGTACAATCCCCTATCATTTGTCATAGAAACTGTGCGCTATATGCTCTTGAATACCGGTGTTTTTGATATTGGCATGTTTATATACACCTTAATCACCACCATCATCGTGTTGTTTTTGGGGATCGTCATTTTCAACAAAGCAGAGAAGAATTTTATTGATACGATTTAAAAAGTTTAAAGGCTAAAGGCTAAAGGCTAAAGTTTAAAGTTTAAAGCTCAAAGTAAAAAATAAGTTCATTTCACAATTAGAATCCAAATCAAAAAAGAATTGTCCTATGATTTTTTTCGTCGTAAAATATTGAAATTTTTAGCGTTGGCTGACGGAGCAACCCAAAGAGCCTCGCGGCAGGAGAAGCGGGGCAAAGGCGGTCTGGGTGATAGGACGGAGCGTAAAGAAAACAGCTGGTAGCTGTTTTTAGCGATAGAGCCAGCTGGCGCAAGGCAAAAAATAGGCTAATTTTACAGAAAAAGATCATCAGACTAGATTTTTTTGTTACTTTTTTTATCAATGAAAAAAAGTAAAAGAACAAAAAAACATAGATTGAAATACCAGCTACCTGATATAAAAAATTAATTAATGAAAAAAATACTAGTAACCGGAGGTGCCGGCTTCATCGGATCACATTTGTGTGAAAGATTATTGAACGAAGGCAACGAAGTCATTTGTCTCGACAATTATTTTTCAAGCCACAAAAGCAACATCATAGGGTTAACGTCAAATCCTTTTTTTGAATTGGTGCGGCATGACATTATCCAACCCTACTTTGCGGAAGTGGATGAAATTTACAACCTGGCCTGTCCGGCGAGCCCTATTTACTACCAGTACGATCCCATTAAAACAATTCAAACCTCCATCATGGGCGCCATCAATATGTTGGGTCTGGCAAAACGGCTCAATGCAAAAATATTGCAGGCAAGCACCAGCGAGGTCTATGGCGACCCCATCGTGCATCCGCAAAAGGAAGCCTATTGGGGCAATGTGAATCCTATAGGCATCAGGTCCTGTTACGACGAAGGCAAAAGATGCGCGGAGACCTTGTTTATGGATTACCACCGCCAAAACAACGTAGCCATCAAAATCATCCGTATTTTCAATACCTATGGCCCCAATATGAATGTGAACGACGGCAGGGTGGTTTCCAATTTTATAGTGCAGGCTTTAAAGGGCGAAAACATCACCATTTACGGCGACGGCACGCAAACACGTTCGTTTCAGTATGTGGATGATTTGGTGGAGGGAATGCTGCGCATGATGAATGCCGACGCCAATTTTACGGGCCCGGTAAATTTGGGGAATCCCAACGAGTTTACGATGTTGCAATTGGCAAAAACCATCATCAATTTAATTGGCTCTAAATCCAACATTGTATTTATGCCCTTGCCAAAAGACGATCCCAAACAACGCCAGCCAAACATTGAACTCGCCAAAGAAAAGCTAAACGGCTGGGAACCTAAAATCCAGCTGGAAGAAGGCCTTGGCAAAACAATCGCTTATTTTGAGGAAATTCTGAGGAAAGGGTAAAGGCTAAAGGGTAAAGGGTAAAGGGTAAAGGGTAAAGGGTAAAGGGTAAAGGGTAAAGGGTAAAGGGTAAAGGGTAAAGGCTAAAGGGTAAAGTATAAAGACTAAAGTTCACCACGATTAACTCCCCTCTTAAGAGGGGTTAGGGGTGTGTAAAGCTGGAATGTTTTTATAAAACTAAATACTAAAAAGCCAAAATTTTGAATTAAATTTGACCGCACGACCGCACGACCGCACGACCGCAAGACCGCACGACCGCACGACTGCAAGACTGCAAGACCAAAAAAAAACAATGAGCAACATCATTCTTAAAATAGAAAACTTAAGCAAACAATACCGCCTCGGCCTCGTAGGCACCGAAGGCTCCCTAACCCCCTAAGGGGAGGACAGAGCGTAAAGAAAATGTATAGTATACATTTTTAGCGATAGGGCCAGCCGGCGCGCAGGGCAATTATAATTTAAAAAGGCAATTTGTAATAAATATTTTACATTTGAAAAGCCAAAATAGGAATTTACAAAAATCAATTTTTTTCCCCCGACCCTAAAGCATGCCTGCCTACCGGCTGGGGAGAAAATTGATTTCAAATAATGATCTATCATATTCGGTCAATACCAATCAGGTAATTTAAAATAGTTATATTATTATATGTCTAAATTTTGAATTAAATTTGACCACAAGACAATTCAACATTCAAAATTTAACATTCAAAATTCCCTTGACAGCAAGACCAACAACCGACTACCAATAACCTAATACCAAATACTTAAAAAAGTTAAATGTATAAAGTCTAAAGCCAAAATTTTGAATTAAATTTGACCGCACGACCGCACGACCGCAAGACCGCAAGACCAAAAAAGTTTAAAGTTTAAAGTTCAAAGCTCAAAGTAAAAAATAAGTTCATATATTATTTGAACCCAAATCAAAAAGAAACCGTCATATGAGTTTTTTCGTCGTAAAATATTAATTTTTTAGCGTTGGCTGACGGAGCAACCCAAAGAGCCTCGCGGCAGGCGAAGCGGGGCAAAGGCGGTCTAGGGCGGAACGTTAAGAAAACAGCTGGTAGCTGTTTTTAGCGATCGAGCCAGCCGGCGCGCGGGAGTCGTAAGGGAAGATTAATTTTACAGAAAAAAATCATCAGACTAGACTTTTTTGTTTAGCTCACTATTTTTATTGTTTTTTTGAGTTCGTGAATCTCCTAAAGTCGATTTCTTTTTTGGGCGATGCAAAAAAGTAAAAAACATCCATTAGAATTACTAATTAATTAAAGAAATTGTAATTTAAATGTAAAAATAAAATTAATTGCTAATTTTTTTCTTTTACCCCAACCCTAAAGGGAGAGAAAAAAATCATAGTAATTAAGATGAAAAAGACAGAAACTGTTTCGGGTAAATAATATGGTTTTGACAACCGACTACTAATAACCTAAAACCAAATACTTAAAAAAGTTAAATGTATAAAGTCTAAAGCCAAAATTTTGAATTAAATTTGACCGCAAGACCGCACGACCGCACGACCGCACGACTGCAAGACCGCACGACCGCACGACTGCAAGACTGCAAGACCAACAAAAAAACAATGAGCAACATCATTCTAAAAATAGAAAATTTAAGCAAACAATACCGCCTCGGCCTCGTAGGCACCGGCACTATGGGTGACGACCTCAAACGCTGGTGGGCCAACATCCGCGGCAAAGAAGACCCATTTCTAAAAATAGGCGACATCAACAACCGCGCCACCAGAGGCACCTCCAACTACATTTGGGCCCTAAAAGACATCAATTTTGAAGTGCAACAGGGCGAAGTTCTGGGCATCATTGGCAAAAACGGCGCAGGCAAATCTACCTTGCTAAAAATTCTCTCTAAAATCACCAGCCCAACCACGGGAAGCATCAAATCTAAAGGGCGTGTGGCTTCCTTGTTGGAAGTGGGCACCGGCTTTCACGGGGAAATGACCGGCAGGGAAAACATCTATCTCAACGGCGCTATTTTGGGGATGACCAAAAAAGAAATTAATGCAAAACTGGATGAAATTATTGAATTCTCCGGCTGCGAACGCTATATAGATACCCCCGTAAAACGCTACAGCAGCGGGATGACCGGACGCCTGGCGTTTGCCGTAGCCGCATTTTTGGAACCCGATATCCTTATTATTGACGAGGTATTGGCAGTAGGCGATGCCGAATTCCAAAAGAAAGCGATTGGCAAAATGCAGGAAATTTCTAAAGGCGGCGGGCGTACCGTGTTGTTTGTGAGCCACAATATGGCGGCGGTAAAGAGTTTGTGCACCAGAGGGATTGTACTGGAAAATGGTGGGATTGTGTATGAAGGTTCCCAAGACGAAAGTGTAGAATTTTATCTATCTAATAAAAATAAGGATCAAAGAAAAACCTTCAATCTATTAAAGCGAGAAGATAGGTTAGGAAGTGGAGAATGGAAGCTTTCTCAAATTGAAATATTAAATAAAAAAGGGAAGATTGTAAATGAGGTTATTTCAGGAGAGCCTATTAATATTAAGCTCAGTTTTGAGATTTTTGAAAAACTAGACTTAAATAAAATCTTTCTAGGGGTGGCAATCTTAGACCCGCAAGAACAGAAATTAGTATCATTTCTTAGTGATGAAATGAATTTAGATTTTAAGTTTTTTGAAAATAGAAACTTTGTGGTTTTACAAATACCAAATTTATTTTTAAGAGCTTCAATTTATTCAATAAATGTGCAATTAGGTCATTCTACAAAAATAGAAGATTATATAGATACTATTGAGGATGTCTCAAAATTACATGTGTTGCCAGGTGATTTTTGGAATACAGGAAAAGTAAATAGATCTGGTAGTTTTTCTATTTTTCCCGGAAGGTTCAATTAAGGAAAAATTTACATATGTTAAAGTTTATAGATATTTTGTAAATTGATTTGATAGTAGCAAGTATTTTAAATAATTAATTAATTAATAATGAAGATAAATTCATGAAAAATATTTTAAAAAAAATTATTCCGAAGAGCATTAAAAGAAAGCTTTTAAACCATTACGACTTAATTTTCAAGAAAAAACATATAAAAGAAACTGAGTACTTTGAAATTATAATTCCAAAATATAATTTAGAAGCTAAGCATTTAAAAAATTTAAAAGGAATAGTTAATAGAAAAGAGTTATTAAAGCTATTACCAAAAAATGGTATTGTTGCAGAAATAGGTGTTGATGAAGGTCATTTTACAAAAGAAATATTAGAATTTAACTCACCAAATAAGCTTCATTTGATAGATGTTTGGAATACGGACAGATACCATCAAGGTAAAAGAGAACAGGTTGAAATTACATTTAAAAATGAAATTGAGAAAGAAAAAGTTGTGTTAAATTTAGGGTTTTCAACTGAAGTTGTACAAGATTTTCCAGATGGATATTTTGACTGGGTATACATAGATACTACCCATTGCTATAAGAACACATTACAGGAATTAGAAATGTATAGTGTAAAAATTAAACCTGGAGGTTTTTTGGCTGGCCACGATTTTATAATTGGAAATTGGAAAGGACTTGTAAAATATGGAGTTATTGAGGCAGTTTATGAATTCTGTATTAAAAATAATTGGGAGTTAATCTATTTAACATTTGACTACAGAGAGCATCCTAGTTTTGCAATTAGAAAAATCATTTAAAAGAATCATACAGTATTTTGTTAAATTTATTTGGTACACCAATTTAAGGATCATTATTATTTTATATGTGGCTGTAAATAATTAATAATTCTTTACAAAAATTTAAAAAGGTATATTGGTAAATTAATTTTGTTTTATGAAGCAGATTATCAGATTGTATTTGGATTAATTTTTTTTATACATTAATATTTAAAGAAATAATAATATAACCCGTTGGGTGTAATTAAATTATTTGAATTTTAATATTATTTATTGGTCTGTCAAATATAAATTTATTGATATATTGAACCAATGTTAAAG
>Ga0156193_153_pt1 | contig 104493 bp, 97 predicted proteins | sample RifCSPlowO2_12_FD_107846 | JGI IMG/M metagenome (GOLD analysis project Ga0156193, IMG submission 107846) | Flavobacteria bacterium RIFCSPLOWO2_12_FULL_35_11
AACACCAACAGCTGCACAATTGTTTGCTGCTTTAGGCGGAACTCCAAATGCTGGCGGAACTTGGTCTAATGTAGGTTTGGTTTATACCTATACGGTAAGTGCCACATCACCTTGTACAGAAGCAGATACATCAACAGTAGTAGTAACTGAATATTCGCCAAGCGTAAGTATATCGGCAGCGAGTACATTACTTACCTGTACCACAGAAAGTATTACCATAACAGCGACACCTACAGTTCAGGGTACCGCAACTTACTTATGGAGCAATGGAGCAACCACATCAAGTATTGTTGTAACAACTCCGGGCAGCTATTCAGTAATTGTAACCGACAGTAATAATGGATGTAGCGTAACTTCGGATAATGTTACAATCACTCAAGATATTGCAGCGCCAAGCGTAAGTGTATCTGCATCGACCACAGTGCTTACCTGTACGGTAGAAAGTATTTCACTAACAGCGGCCGTGCAGGGCACAGTAAGCTACTTATGGAGCAATGGAGCCACTGCCGCAACAATTGAGGTAACAACTCCGGGCGAATATTCAGTGACTGTAACAGGAGCAAACGGATGTTCAGCTACAGCAACAATAGCAATAACAGGAGATGCTTCTCAACCATCGGTTGTTATCAGCGGAAATTCAGTATTGACCTGTGCTTCTACAAGCGCAACTTTAGTCGCAACGGCAACAGTATCAGGCACAGCGAGTTACTTATGGAACACAGGAGCAACTACAGCAACAATTGAGGTGACCGCTTCAGGTGAATATTCAGTAACGGTAACAGACAGCAACAGTGGTTGTTCAGCTATGGAAACAGTGACAGTAACTGGCAATGCTACACCACCGGCAGCAAACATCAGCGGAAATGGAGTATTGACTTGTGCAACACAAAGCATTACGTTAACTGCTTCAGCAACTGTTCAGGGAACTGCAAGTTACTTATGGAACACAGGAGCTACCACTGCAACAATTGTGGTGACCGCAGCAGGAGAGTATTCAGTAGTGGTAACGGACAGCGACAATGGTTGTTCAGCAACAGCAGCAGTGACAGTGGTACAAGATATTACGCCACCGGCAGTAAATATCAGTGGCGCTCAAGAACTGACCTGTAATGCAACAAGCATTGTTTTAAATGCAAGTAGTTCTGCAGTTCAAGGAACGGCAAGTTACTTATGGAATACAGGAGCAACAACAGCTTCTATTGAAGTAAACCAAGCAGGAGACTATACAGTGGTAGTAACAGACAGCGACAATGGATGTTCAAATGCATTGACCGTTACGGTAACAGAGAATTATGTAGCAGCAGAAATTACAGGTGGTTCTATAGCACTTTGTATAGAAGATGCCAGTAGTAATCTAACAACCTTACTGCCTAGTGACTTCGTTTCTGGAGGAACCTGGACAGATGATATGAACAGTGGAGGTTTGACTGGAAATATGTTTGATCCTTCAGCAGTGAATCTGGGAGACTACGAGTTTACTTATACCGAACCAGGAGATTGTGGCAGAATCATTACAGTATCTGTAAATGTTAATGATGACTGTGTGGTATTGGCGTGTTCAACAGAAGATATGTTAATTTCAAAAGTGGTTACTCCAAATGATGATGGTTTCAATGACAATTTTGAAATCACCGGACTGGAAGGATGTGATTTTACTTTTGGGGTAAAAATATTCAACCGTTGGGGTAAAATGGTTTATCATTCAGATAATTATTTGAATAACTGGAAAGGCAGACATGACGGTTCAGGAATGCAAATTGGATCAAATACAGAGTTACCTACAGGAACCTACTATTACATAGTGACCGTTTCCGGAGGTACAGGATTTAAACCAATGACAGGATACATTTATTTAGGCACTCATTAATAAAAATAAAACTATGAAACGTATAATTTCAATAATAGTATTGCTGATCGCAGGCTTTGAATATTCAAACGCCCAGCAACTACCGCAGTTTACCCAATATATGTACAACACAATAGCCATTAATCCGGCCTATGCGGGCAGCAGGGAGGCATTGAGTATCGTTGGGTTAAACAGAAATCAGTGGGCAGGATTTGACGGAGGGCCACAAACACAAACGCTCTCCATTCATTCCCCATTGAGAAACGAAAAAATAGGTTTGGGTCTGTCCTTAATAAATGACAAGGCAGGTTATGAAAACTTTACCTATGTATATGGAGATTTCTCTTATACCATTCAGGCGAGTGATGATGTTAAAGTTAGCTTTGGTTTAAAGGGAGGGATGACCTATTACAAACTGGCGGATGAGATGTATAATGCAACCGAAGTGAACCAGGATCCTTATTTCAACGATAAGTTGAACAGATGGAACGCAAATTTTGGAGCAGGTATTTTATTTCATAGTAACAGATGGTACGTTGGTTTGTCAACGCCAAAAATCATCAATCACGATTTAAACAACGACACCGATTTTGCCGCTTTGGAAAGAGTTCATTATTATGCTATAGGAGGTTATGTTTTTGATTTAAGCGAAAGCGTAAAACTTAAACCTTCCTTTATGGTAAAACATACGGATGGCGTGCCGTTATCAACTGATTTAACAGCAAACTTTCTATTCAATGAAAGGTTTTGGCTGGGTGGTTCTTACAGAATGAATGGCAAACAAGAAGCCATTGGCGCCTTAGTGGACTTTCAGGTTACAGATCAGTTTAGGGTTGGGTACACTTATGAAATTCCAACAGGGGAAATTCGTCCTTATACTTCGGGATCTCATGAGATATTGTTAATGTATGAGTTTAAATTCATGAAAAATAAACAAAAATCTCCGAGATATTTTTAACCAAATTTAAGATGAATATTATGAAAAATATAAAACTTTTATGTATAGCTTTTGTTTTGATAAGCACATCCACATTTGGTCAAACAGCAAGACAAAAGAAAGCGGAAAGACAGTTCAATAACTTTTCGTTTGTAAAGGCAATCGACACCTATGAAAAGCTGATTGATACAAGTTTTAACAAGTATTACGCAATGCGAAAATTGGGCGATGCCTATATTATGTTGCGCCAGCCGGAAAAAGCTTTGCCAATTTATGCGCAAGTGGTGCAACAGAAAAATGTACCATCAGAATACTTTTTGTATTACGCACAAACTTTAAGGGCCAACGGACAGTATGAAGAATCAAAAGAGTGGATGAAGAAATACAGGGACGCAGGCAACCAGGAAGATTCTCGGGTTAAAAGATTCTTTAAAAATGAAGATTTGGCAAGCGGAATTTTTAATGCAACAGAGAAAAACTTTCTTAAAAAGGTAAATTTCAACAGCAAATTTAATGATTTTGGTGCCGTTGCTTTAAACGAAAATATTATTTTCACGTCCTCTAGAGATGAAGGTGTTTCGGTAAAAAGGCTATATGCCTGGGACGGACAGCCATTGTTGGATATGTACCAGGTTCCTGCTGAAGGAGCTTCTGCCTCAACAGCAAAAAAACTGGAAGGGGATGTGAATACCATCCATCATGACGGGCCGGCAACATTTAGCGCAGACGGCACTAAAATGTACTTCTCAAGAAATAATTATTTTGATAATAAGAAAACGACCGATGATAAAGGCGTTATGCTTGTGGGCATATACTCAGCTGAGCTGGTTGATGGTAAATGGACAAACGTAAAACCGTCAAACCTAAACAATGCCAATTATATTGTATATCACCCGACATTAAGCCAAGATGGCAAAAAACTGTATTTTTCTTCAGATATGCCTGGAGGCTTTGGCGGAACAGACATTTATATGAGTGATGTCAATCCAGACGGTTCATTGGGCACGCCTAAAAATTTAGGAAATATAGTAAATACTGAAGGTAACGAATCATTTCCATTCATACATCAGGAAGAAGGTACTTTGTTTTTCTCTTCTGATGATCACGTAGGTGCAGGACTTTTGGACGTATTTGCAGCTGTAAAAGATGAAAATGATAACATTGTGAACATCATTAATTTGGGCGAACCAATCAACAGCGAAAAAGATGATTTTGCCTATTATTTATCACCAGACGGACTTGACGGATTTATTTCTTCAAACAGAAAAGGTGGAATTGGTGGCGATGACATCTATGCCTTTACCAGAATACCGCCGTTAACGTTGAAAGGACGTATTTTTGATGCCATAAATGGAGAGCCTGTAGCGGGAGCAAAAGTAATCTTGGCCCGTAAAAATGGAGAAGAAATTGCCTATTTTATCACAGAAGAAGATGGTGCTTATGAACATTTAATCAATAGGGACAACGAATTTGTCTTGAAAGGATCCAAAGCAAAATATCAGGATGTACAAAAGGAATTTACTTCTTTTGGATTGGAAAAGGAAAGGGAACTGATAGTTGACTTAAACATTCCAATGTCGCCGATTGAAGATGTTGTTATTTTAGCTGATTTAGAAACAATCTATTTTGATCTAGACAAATCCAATATTAGACCAGATGCCGCAATTGAGTTAGATAAAGTGGTTGCTTTAATGAACAGGTATCCTGGAATGGTAATCAGATTAGAATCACATACCGACAGCAGGGCAGATGACCGTTACAACATTAGATTGTCCAACAGAAGGGCAAAATCAACCTACGAATACATTATCTCGCATGGCATAAATGCCAACAGAATTGAGAAGTATGAAGGATTTGGAGAAAGCCAATTGGTAAATAAATGCACTAACGGCGTGAAATGTAGCGAAGAAGAACATCAGTTAAACAGAAGGACAGAGTTCATCATCCTAAAAATGAAATAAAAAGAATCAACATTTAAAAAAAACAGCAGATTGCCACAGTTTTTTGCAAAAACTTCGCAATGACGCACAAAGAATAGCAGTCGTAACATCTATAATACTCTTGATTATACTACCGTTGTGGGGACGACAATTTCTCAAGATATTGGTTACGGCTGCTTCTTTTATTGAATTTTAAAATAAAAAAACAGCGCTTTTTGTCAATAAAGCGCTGTTTTTTTTATGTGTTAAACGATTTTATAAAATTTGTATTTTGATTCAATCCAAAACATAAATTTCAATTCTTATCGCAGGTATGACAAATATTTGGTAAATTATAGGAGGTTGAGATTGTATATTAAATTTGGCATCCGGTATAAATTGAATTTTTTACGGGGTTTAATGTTTACTTTTTTATGAAAATTTGTGTAAAATAGTTTTTGTTTTCAGAATTTACACCAGTTGATATTCCAAAATGTGTGAAATCTGGATTTTCAATAATTTTTCGATGTTCTTCATTGTTTAACCAACCAGTCACGGTAGCTTCTGCCGTACTATATCCATAGGCAACGTTTTCACCAACAGATTAAGCGCCAACGTAATTTATTAAAGCAAGAACTCTTTGTTCAAAATTATCGTGGCTTATCCGCCCAGCTTCAATCATATAAGTTGTATGGCCTTCAGCGACACCAGAAACAATGTTTAAAACATCCAATGAAGTCAATCCTAAACTTTCTCTATGAGCTTGAATCAGGTTTGTTATTTCCAATTCTAAAGGTGAATAGGATACTTTAATATCAATAATTTTGATGTTTTCACTAGGGTAATCATTGCTGTCTTCTTTTGTACAAGAAAATAAAATGAAACTGAAAAGAAATAATAAGATAAGGTTTGGGGTGATTGTTTTCATCAATTTTTGAATTTTGTTTTCCAAGATATTTTGATTTTTATTCAATAAAAGCAATCCCTAAGTTTTACTTTTAATAAGCACACGAAAATATATCGTCAAATTTTAGTGTTTAATAAAAAGGATTCTTTTTTTAGTTGGCCTATTTCCAAACCGGAAATTGAGGAAGAAAATAGACTGGCAGGAAATGATATTTTAATTTGCATAAAAACTTTATAACTAAAGGGATGATTATATTTAACTTACTATTAACAGCTAAAAAGTAAAAACCCCTACCTCTACAATAAAATTTTTGAAATATGAGGACCCTAATTTAAATATTTAAAAATTTATGCTAATTATAAGATGAATAGTTCTGATATTCTATTAAGAAACAAAAAAATTGAGATGAGAAACTTTAAAGATAGAGGTTAATAAGATATTCTAATGATTTTTAAAATCATCTGGTTGATTTTTTAACAAATGAACCAGATAATTTTATGAAATGAAAAATAGGGAGGTCATTGAAATGAAAAAACAATAACAGATTTTAGAAATTTAGGTGGATTTCTATTATTTCAGCAATCCGGCTCTTTTTAATAATGCCTTATTATTTGGTTTTTTGCCTCTAAAATTTACATACAATTTCATAGGTTTATCGGTGCCGCCTTTTGACAGCACGTTGTCTTTAAATTTTTGCGCGGTAGCTTTGTCAAAAATTCCATTTTCCAAAAAGAAAGCAAAAGCATCTGCATCCAAAACTTCAGCCCATTTGTATGAATAATACCCAGATGAATAACCGCCCTGAAAAATATGTGAAAAAGAAGTGCTTATACAGTTCTCTTTGATTTCAGGAAATAAAAGGGTGTTTTTAAAAGACAAGGTTTCAAATTCCTTTACTTTTTTTATTTCTGAAGGATCTTTCGCATGATAATTCATGTCTAAAATTCCCAGGCTCAACTGACGTAAAGTTTGCATTCCTTCTAAAAAATTAGACGATTGTTTAATTTTATCAATCAATTCCATCGGAATTGGCTCATTTGTTTCAAAGTGTTTTGCAAACAGGTTCAAGGCTTCTTTTTCATAACACCAATTTTCCAACAATTGGCTTGGAAGCTCCACAAAATCCCAATAAACGTTTGTTCCCGATAAACTAGGATAGGTGGTATTTGCCAACATTCCGTGTAACGCATGACCAAATTCATGAAATAAAGTGGTGACTTCATTAAAAGTCAATAAAGAAGGTTTGGTTTCTGTTGGTTTGGTAAAATTGCAGACGATTGAAATGTGCGGTCTTGAGTTTTCGCCTTCTTTCACCCACTGGCCTTTAAATGAAGTCATCCAGGCGCCGTCCCGTTTTCCTTTTCTAGGAAAAAAATCGGCATATAAAATAGCGATGTAATTGCCTGAGGTATCCGTTACTTTAAAGGTTTTAACATCTTCATGGTATTTATCGACAGTGTAAATTTCTTCAAACACCAAGTCGTATAATTTGTTGGCAACCCCAAATACACCATCAATTACATTTTGAAGTTTGAAATATGGTTTTAACTGTTCCTCTTCCAAATCAAAAAGCGCTGTTTTTAATTTTTCAGAATAATAGGCGCTATCCCATTTTTGAAGTTTTTTAATACCGTCTTTTTTCGCAAAATCCGACAGTTTTTTAAATTCTTCCTCTGCGGCAGGTTTTGCTTTTATCAAAAGGTCTTCCAAAAAATCATTTACGATTTTTGGATTTTCGGCCATTCGCTCTTCCAAAACAAAGTGTGAATGTGTTTTATAACCCAATAAATTCGCTCTTTTATGTCGAAGTTTTACAATGTTTAATAATATTTGCTGATTGTCATTTTCATTGTTTCTGAATGCTTTTGCACCAAAGGCAATGGCCATTTTTTTCCTTAGATTTCTATGGTCGGCATACATCATAAATGGAACATAGCTCGGATAATCAAGTGTAAAAATCCAGCCTTCCTTATTTTTTTCTTTTGCGGCCAGTTGCGCAGCTTCAATCGTATTTTCAGGCAAACCTTTCAAATCATTTTCATCGGTTAAATGAAGTTCAAAAGCATTGGTTTCAGCAAGTACATGTTCTCCAAAAGTCAATTTTAATTTGGAAAGTTCCATGTCAATTTTTCGCAGCTCAATTTTGTCATTCTCATTCAAATTAGCGCCGTTTCTAACAAAACTTTTATAGGAATTGGTCACTAGAGTATCCTGCTCTGTGGTAAAGTTAAGCGAGTCTTTGCCTTCATAAATTTGCTTCACCCTTTTAAACAATTGTTCATTTAATTTAACATCATTTGAAAATTCAGAAAGCATTGGAGAAATATCTTGTGCAATTTTTTGAATTTCCTCACTGGTTTCTGCAGAGTTTAAATTAAAAAAAATGCTGGAAATTCGGTCCAATTTTTCACCGCCAAATTCTAATGCTTCAAGTGTATTTTCAAAAGTGGGCACCGCATTGTTGTTTGTGATGGCGTCAATTTCAGCCTTTGCAAGCTTGATTCCTTCCACAAATGCGGGTTTAAAATGATGATTTTTTATTTTTGAAAATGGCGCCGTTGTAAATGGCGTTTTAAATGTTTCTAATAATGGGTTTTTCATTGTTTTAATTGAAAGTTGCCTAAAATTTCCGCAAAAATGAGCGATGCAGAAGTTATTTATTGAATAAAAACAACCTTAATTATAAGGTTTTTTTAAAGTCAGCATTTACTTTTAAAACCTTATTTTTTAGGGTTTCTTTAAACGCAATAACTTTATTTCGAATGTTTTCATTTGAGCAACCTAAAATTTGGGCGGCTAAAATACCTGCATTTTGGGCGCCATCTAAAGCTACGGTTGCTACAGGAATTCCTCCGGGCATTTGAAGAATGGACAAAATTGAATCCCATCCATCAATGGAATTTTTTGATTTTATTGGAACGCCAATTACTGGAAGCGGCGTTAACGCGGCCACCATACCCGGTAAATGTGCTGCACCGCCTGCACCGGCAATAATTACAGAAAAACCTTTAAGGTGTGCATTTTTGGCATAAGCAAAAAGTTCTTCAGGCGCCCTATGGGCAGAAAGAATATCCACTTCAGTTTCAATTTCAAAACTTTTTAAAATTTCTATGGCTTGTTGCATAATTGGAAGGTCAGAATTGCTTCCCATAACTATTCCCACTTTGTTCATAATTTATAAATGTATTAGATTAAATAATTTTGTTTTTAGCGCTGTTTATTTCGAACAAAAATACCAATATGTTTTTGATTCAAAAGTTAAAAATTCCTTATATTTAAGGTTGATCCATTTATAACATTTACGCGGTATTCTCTTGCAAAATGAATATTTCCCGGTGTTTGCGGCGAGCCGTCTATAATACTGTATTCACTGTTATCACAAGAACATTTCAATTTTAAACTTCCGTCAAAAGTCATTGGAGCTGCGCAATCATTATTGGGGCAAGCCCTGTCAAATGCTTTATAAGGCGGATTTCCAATGCCTGTATTTTGCAGGATAATGCCTTTTACGCCACCATTTGTATAGGCCCAGCCGCTCGGTGTTTGAAGGTCGATATACTGAGGTAAATTTAAATTGATGGTTTCATCAACAAAAACATCCGGTAAAATATCGTTGGTGTCATTCTTTTCACAGGAAAAAAATACGGCAAGGACTAACAATAAAAATAACTTTCGCATAGTTGTAATATCAAGTTTGTTCGTAAACGATTGCAATTTACAAATATTTTGTACATTTGTTTTAAATCTCATGCTGGGTTTCCAGTTTTGAGATTTTTGTATTTATTAAAAAGTAAGTTATGAGTAATATTTCGTATTATACCGAAGAAGGGTTAAAAAAATTAAAGGACGAGTTGGAGTTTTTGGAACGTGTTGAGCGTGCAAGAATAAGTAATGATATTGCTGAAGCAAGAGATAAAGGCGACTTAAGTGAGAATGCCGAATATCACGCCGCTAAAGAGGAACAGTCCATGTTGGAATTGAAAATCGCCAAATTAAAAGAAGTAGTTTCTAATGCAAGAATAGTTGATGAATCTTTATTGGATACTTCAAAAGTATTGATTCACTCAACAGTAAAATTAAAAAATACGGCCACCAAAGCAGAATTTAAATATATTTTGGTTGCTGATTCTGAAACGAATCTTAAAGAAGGAAAACTGTCGGTAAATTCGCCGATAGGCAAAGGATTGTTGGGCAAAAAAGTTGGGGATGTTACTGAAATTCAGGTACCTAACGGAGTGATGGAATTTGAGATTTTGGAAATTACCAGAGGATAATTTTTTCTTTAAATAATCGTATAAATCCTTTTCAATTTTTTATTTGAAAAGGGTTTATTAATTTTGGGTAAAAATAAAACCATGAGCACAATATTCTCAAAAATAATTAAGGGTGAAATCCCATCTTATAAAGTTGCCGAAAACGACGATTTTTATGCTTTTTTGGATGTAAATCCGAATGCGAAAGGCCATACGTTGGTGGTTCCAAAAAAGGAAGCCAACAAACTTTTTGAATTGGATGAAAAAACCTACAACGGCTTAATGAGTTTTTCCAGAAAAATTGCCATTGCGTTGGAAAAAACAATTCAGTGCAAACGCATTGGTATGGCCGTTATCGGACTTGAAGTGCCTCATGTTCATGTGCATTTAATTCCTTTAGAAGCGATGCAGGATATTCAGTTTATGCATAAAGTTACATTGTCGCCTGCAGAATTTGAAGCGATTGCCAAAGCGATTTCAGGCAATTTATAAAATTATTTTTTTAGGGTAATCGCAAAAGTGGTTCCTTTACCTATTTCTGATTTTAAAACGGCAATTTTACCATTGTGGTAATCTTCAATAATTCGTTTTGCGAGTGACAATCCCAATCCCCAGCCACGTTTTTTAGTGGTAAATCCAGGAGTGAAAATATTGTGCTGCAAATGTTTTGGGATTCCTTTTCCGGTGTCTGTAATAGTTATGGCTACATTTTTTTCATTTTCAGTAATTGCCAGTGCTATTTTTCCTTTACCTTCCATGGCATCAATGGCGTTTTTTACCAAATTTTCAATAACCCAACTAAACAGCTGAAGATTTATTTTTGCATAAATTTCATTTTTTGAGGATTCAAATTTAAAAATAACCTGTTTAGAACTTCTTAGTTTTAGATAGTCAAACGAAGCGCTTGTCGCTTCCACCACATCTTGTTCTTTTAATTCAGGAATAGAACCAATTTTTGAAAATCGCTCGGCAATGGTATTTAACCTATGCACATCATTTTCAATTTCTTTTATGGTGTTTGCATTGGTGTTTTCCAGTCGTAAAATTTCAATCCAACCCAACAGCGATGATAAAGGCGTGCCAATTTGATGAGCGGTTTCTTTGGCCATTCCGGTCCAAAGTTTGTTTTGCTCCGCTACTTTATTCGATTTGAAAAACAGATAAATGACGCTGGCAAATAAAAATAAAATAAGAATTAAAGCTATGGGATAATATTTTAGCTTGGTCAACAAATCCGAATCACGGTAATAAATAAATTGCTTTAGGCTTTCTCCTTTATAACTAACGTTTATGGGTTTGTTTTGGCTTTTCATCATAAAAAGCTGTTTTTCCAAATAGTTTTTCTTTTTTACTTTAACAGAATCTAAATTTGCCCATTCGGTGATGCTGTCTTTTTCATTGGTAATAATCATTGGAATATTGTGGTTGTTGCCAATAATTTTATCTTCTAGCGAAATATCTGTATTTAAACTGGCGCTGCTGAAGCGTTCATAAGCCTTCGCCAAAATTTCCATTTTGGCGCGTTCTTCATGTTTAAATTTTTGAAAAAAATCATAAGTGTTCCAAAGAATGAGGGCAACAATGATAAATGAAGACAAAATAACTGTCCAACGGATTATCTGAGTATTCTTTTGTGAAGCCATAATCAAATATAAAGTATAAGTTACTATAACTTAAAAATAAAATCTATATTATTTAGCCTTGAAATATTTATATTTGTTAAAAATGAAATAAATGCTAAGTATTGACCCGAATGACATTTCAACAGTTAAGTTGCAGGAATATCTGCAAAGTGCCATTGCGCCGCGTCCTATTGCTTTTGCAAGCACGCTTGATGCACTTGGAAACCCAAATTTATCGCCATTTAGTTTTTTTAACGTTTTTAGTGCAAATCCGCCCATTTTAATTTTTTCACCTGCGCGCCGTGTGCGGGGAAACACCACAAAACATACTTTGGAAAATGCCAAAGCGACAAAAGAAGTGGTGATTAATGTGGTAAATTATGATATTGTACATCAAATGTCGTTGGCGAGCAGCGAATATCCAGAAGGTGTGAATGAGTTTTTAAAAGCAGGTTTTACGATGTTACCTTCTGAAAAAATAAAACCGTTCAGGGTTGGTGAATCGCCCATACAATTTGAGTGCAAGGTTAAAGAAATAGTGGAACTTGGCACAGAAGGCGGCGCCGGAAATTTAATTATTTGTGAAGTGGTGAAATTGCACATTAAAAAAGAATATTTGGATGAAGACGGCACTATCAATCAATACAAATTAGATTTGGTGGCAAGAGCTGGAGGTAGCTTATATTCTCGTGCCCGGGAAGGTTTTTTTGAAATACCAAAACCATTGTCAACCCTTGGGATTGGCGTTGATGCCATTCCTTCTGAAATAAGAAACAGCAGCATATTAACAGGAAATGATTTGGGAATGTTGGCCAATTTAGAAGCGATTCCTTCTGAAGCCGATGTTGATAAGTTTGCGAAAGAACATATAGAATATGTTGGAATTAATACGGTGAAAAAACATACATTTGCGAAAGCACTTTTAGAAAAGAACGAAGTGTTGAGTGCTTGGAAAGTACTTTTAATGAAACGAGCATAACAAATTTTGACACACAAAGGAATGATTAATGGCGAACAGCATCTGTTACCGCTAAAAAATAAAATTTAAACAGATGAAACGAGCATTACAAATTTTGACACACAAAGTAATGATCAATGGCGAACAGCATCTGTTACCGCTAAAAAATAAAATGTAAACAGATGAAATAATTAGAAATATGGAAATTACAGGAAAAATTAAAAAAATTGATGAACCTAAAACCTTTGGGGCAAGCGGTTTTAGAAAAAGAGAATTGGTAATAACAACAAATGAACAATATCCACAACCGTTGATGGTTGAATTTGTGCAAGATAAATGTGATTTATTAAATAGTTACCAAGTTGGACAGGATGTTAAAGTATCCATCAATTTAAGAGGAAGAGAATGGATTAATCCTCAGGGTGAAGCCGTTTATTTTAACTCAATTCAAGGATGGAGAATTGAAGCGGCACAATTGGAAAGCCCTTCAGCGGCAAAACCAACAGCGTCACCAGCTAAGTTTGAAACCACAACAGACATAGATGACAGCGAACCGGATGATTTACCGTTTTAAGTCAATTTGAACAGTAAAAAAAGAGAAAAACTGATGTTTTTCTCTTTTTTTGTTTGGCTATATTTGTAAAAAGATAATTAGGAATGTATTTGCTTTCAAAAGAATTGTTGTTTCCTCCGGTATATTTGGCGAATAAAGACGGTTTATTGGCCCTCGGTGGAGATTTGTCGGCTGAACGATTGCTGCTTGCCTATAAAAGCGGAATTTTTCCTTGGTACAGTGAGGGAGAACCCATTATTTGGTACAGCCCAGATCCAAGAATGGTTTTGTTTCCAAAAAACCTGAATATTTCAAAAAGCATGATGCAAATCATTCGAAAAAATCAGTTTAGGGCAACATTCAACCAAAATTTTTCGGAAGTAATTTCTAACTGTAAAAACAGTTATAGAGAAGGTCAGGGCGGAACTTGGATCACCGATGTAATGGAACAGGCTTATAATAATTTGCATAAATTAGGTGTGGCAAAATCGGTGGAAGTTTGGGAAGGGAATGAATTGGTCGGAGGTTTGTACGGCATTGATTTGAGACACGCTTTTTGCGGGGAAAGCATGTTCAGCAAAGTGAGCAATGCTTCAAAATTCGCCTTTATTTATTTGGTTCAAAAATTAGAAAAAGAACATTATAAATTAATAGATTGCCAGGTTTATAATGCGCATTTGGCAAGTTTAGGGGCCAATGAAATTTCACGATCTGCATTCTTAACCTATCTAAAAAAGTAAAAAGGATATAATCATAAGTTCACTATCTTTGAACATCAATAAAAACAACACATGGAGATAAAAAACGCACAACTTGTCGTTGACAATTGGATAAAGGAACACGGTGTCCGTTATTTTAATGAATTGACCAATATGGCGCAATTGACTGAAGAAGTTGGTGAAGTGGCGAGAATTATTGCGAGACGTTATGGGGAACAAAGTGAAAAGGAAAGCGATAAAGAAAAAGATTTAGGGGAAGAATTGGCCGATGTGGTTTTTGTGGTTTTGTGTTTGGCAAATCAGACAGGAATAGATTTACAGGCGGCTTTCGACAAAAAAATGGAAGTAAAAACAAAACGGGATCACGACCGTCATCAAAATAATAAAAAATTAAAATAAATGGATACGTATAAAAATCAATCATTTTTAAAATTAACTTTTCGATTTGCATCGGTATTTTTGGTGATTGTCACCATCCTAAAAATAATAATTTCAATCTTTAAAAATGGCGGAATTTCAGGAATGATTGCTGAATTTTTTTCTGCTGAAACCTGGCAAATATTTGTAACAACACAATTGGTGATGTCGCTTATTTACGGACTTATTATGGCAATTTATTACAAGTTTATAAAAAAATAAAGAGGCTGAAAGCCTCTTTATTTTTTAATTTAAATTAATCAATTCTACGTCGCTTTCCTTTACTTTTTTGTTCAACTTCTTCACATCATCTTCAAAAATGGCATAAATTTTAGCCAATTCCACATCTATTAATTGCATAATTTCTTTTTTAAATTCAACAGACTGGTCGGTTGGTTTGTAATCTCCAATAGAACTCAATGAATTTAAATGCGCCAATTTATTATTTAACTTAATTGGAAAGTTAAGCGGGTCTTGGGAGCTTTTGCTTTTTGTTTGATACAATTCATTTTCAATGATTGTCATTTCTTTTACAATTTTATCCGCCAGGTCAAGAATTTCCTTATTTTTTTCCTTATCGGTAATCGATGCCTTTAACTGATTAATTTGCTCATTTATTTTAGTGATATTTTTCAAGGTTTTATGGATTTCAGATAATTTTTCCTGAATTTCAATGATAAAATCAAATTGAGCCTGTAAATCTTCAGTAGTTGCGCTGCTTCTTGGATCTTTTAACAAGCTAAAATTTTGTTCAGAAACCGGTTTTCCGTTTTTGCTTAACTGAATTTTATAGGTTCCCGGCAACGCTTTTGGTCCCTGTAAAGATGCCCACCATAAAATCATCCCTTTTATTTTTTCTGCTTCAGGATATTGCATATTCCATTTAAACTGATTGGCGCCATTTTTTACTTTTAAAGATTCTTCATTTTTTTTATCGTCGGGTTTGGTTGAAAATGTTTTAATGAGTTTTCCTGAATTCTCATAAACAGATAAATTTATGGTGTCGTTTTCGGCAACATTTTTCACATAATAATTTACGAGAACGCCGCCGGGATGATTTTGTCCGGCAGTTTTGGATTTGCGGTCACTTCCGCCCATTCTGTAACTGTCCATAGGTTTGTATATGAAAAAATCTTTGGAAATAAGGTTTTCATCAATTTGATGAAAAGGCGTTAAATCGTCGATAATCCAGAAGGAACGACCTTGCGTGGCGGCAATTAAATTATTGTTTTTAATGGCCAAATCCGTAATTGGAACAATGGGTAAATTAAGTTGAAAGGAACTCCAATTATTTCCGTCATCAAAACTTAGGTACATGCCATTTTCAGTTCCTGCGTAAAGCAATCCTTTTCTTTTTGGATCTGCCCTTAAAGCTCTTGTAAAATGTTCAGAAGCGATTCCGGTTGTCAGTAATTTCCAGGTTTTTCCATAGTCTTCAGTTTTATAAATATAAGGCGTATAATCTCCTAATTTATAACGAGTGCCAACAATATAAGCGCCGCCAGGCGTAAAAGGATCAACTTCAATACAATTGAACATCATCCATTCAGGCATTTTTTTAGGCGTTACATTTGCCCAATTTTTTCCTCCATCGCGGGTAATATGAACCAAACCATCATCAGAGCCTGTCCAAATCAAGTTTTTTTCAAAAGGAGATTCCACAGCGGTAAAAATAGTTCCATAGTATTCCACGCCGGTGTTATCTTTGGTAATTGGGCCGCCTGAAACCCCTAAAGTTTTTGGATCATTTCTGGTTAAATCGGGGCTAATAACCTCCCAAGACTGTCCTTCGTTGGTTGTCGCATGCAAGTGATTTGAAGCGGCATATAACATCTTTTTGTTATTTGGCGAAAAGAAAATTGGGTAATTCCACTGAAATCGATATTTCATATCCTCGGCACCATGGCCCATAGGATCATCCGGCCAAACATTGACAACTCTGGTTTCTTCAGTTTTATGATTGACTCTTGTTAGCAATCCGCCATAACTTCCGCCATAAACGATATCGTTATTTAAAGGATCAACTGCAATATGGGCGCTTTCACTGCCTGCGGTACTTTCCCAATCACTTTCTTCTATGGTTCCGCCATTTGTTCTATGAGAAATTCTAACGGTTGAATTGTCTTGCTGCGCGCCATAAATTCTGTATGGAAAATGGTCATCGGTTACCACCCTGTAAAATTGTCCAGTTGGCTGATTGTGATAGGTGCTCCAATTTTCACCGGCATCAAAACTTATTTGTGCACCGCCATCATCGGCAATAATCATTCGCTGATTTTCTTCCGGAGCAATCCATAAATCATGGTGATCTCCATGCGGGGCTTCAAAAGATTTAAAAGTTTTGCCACCATCTTTCGATTGATGGTATTCTACATTTAAAACATAAACCGTGTTTTCGTCTTGCGTATCTGCATAAATACGGGTGTAGTACCAAGCGCGTTGGCGTAATTCACGGTCGCTGTTGATCAATTTCCAAGTTTTTCCGGCATCGATGGATTTGTAAACGCCACCGTCATTATTTTCAATTAGCGCCCAAACAATATCTGAATTTACATTAGAGACCGCAATACCGCTAATTCCCCAAATTCCTTTTGGCAAACCTTCATTTGTTGAGATATTGGTCCAAGTTTCTCCTTCATCGGTGCTTTTCCATATTGCAGAACCTTCTCCGCCGCTGGATAAACTGTATGACGTTCTTCTGACATTCCAAGTAGTGGCATATAAAATACGCGGATTGTTGGGGTCAATAATTAAATCTACCGCTCCAGCATCCGCATTGGCAAACAATACTTTTTTCCAAGTTTTGCCGCCATCTTTAGATTTATAGACGCCTCTTTCCTCCGTAGATTTATACAAATCTCCCAAAACAGCCGCAAATACGATGTCTGGATTTTTAGGATGAATTCTTACCCGTGGAATATGGCGTGAATTTTTTAAGCCAACGTGTTCCCAATTTTTACCGGCATCAACCGATTTCCACATTCCGTCACCCGAAGAAACATTGCCACGAACCGTTACTTCGCCATTGCCAACATAAATTACATTGTTGTCGGATTCACTTACGGCAATAGCGCCAACAGAGCCGCCAAAAAAACCATCAGAAATTGAACTCCAAGTATTTCCGGCATCGGTGGTTTTCCAAACGCCGCCACCGGTTGCCCCAAAATAGTAGAGATTTGCTTTATTTGGAACACCGGTTACGGCAGCACTTCTGCCGCCTCTAAACGGGCCAATATTTCGCCATTGAATTGAATTGTAAAATTCTTCACTAAATTTGGATACTATTTTTTGTGCGTTACCTTTGTGTGCTGAAAGAAAAAACAAAAAGCCAAAAAATAAAATGTATTTTTTCATAATGTTTGGTTGAAATAATTTAAAATAAATTGAATCGTAAATCTATTAAAAATAATTTTATTTAAAGCCACTAATTTTACTTAGGATGGAATCGTTGAAAATCAATAAAATCAATAAAACTGTGAATGGAGATATTCAAATTACAGGATCAAAAAGTGAAACAAACCGATTGTTGATTTTACAGCAGTTTTACCCGAATTTAACGATTGAAAATTGCTCAAATTCAGATGATTCCGTTTTGATGCAAAAAGCATTGACAAGCAAAGCTGACGAAATAAATATTGGGCATGCCGGAACGGCGATGCGTTTTTTAACGGCTTATTTTTCAGTAAAAGAAGGCAGTGAAATTGTGTTGACCGGTTCGCACAGAATGAAAGACAGGCCCATAAAAATTTTGGTTGAAGCCTTAACTTCGTTAGGCGCGAATATCCAATATTTAGAAAAAGAGGGTTTTCCGCCTTTAAAAATTTCAGGAAAAAAGCTGACAAAAGATTTTGTTGAAATTGAGGGAAATGTGAGCAGCCAATATGTTTCTGCATTGTTATTAATTGCGCCTACTTTAAAAAATGGATTGAAATTAAAATTTAAAGGCGAAGTCACTTCTGTTCCATACATAAAAATGACGCTGCAATTGTTGGCTGAATTGGGCATTGAATATGTTTGGGAAGATAATTTAATTACCGTATTGCCAAAACCAACCATTGATTCAAAAACCGTAACTGTAGAATCCGATTGGAGTTCGGCTTCTTATTATTACAGTTTATGTGCGGTTAGCCCGAATTCCGAAATAACGCTGTCCTCTTACAAAAAAAACAGCTTGCAGGGCGATTCAGTTTTACCGGCTATTTATAAGAATTTAGGTGTTGAAACTATTTTTGAACATAATTCTATCAAATTAACAAACCAGCAACCAACAACTTTAAACCAACAACTAAATTTAGACTTAATTAACGCTCCGGATATTGCCCAAACCATTGCCGTTACTTGTTTCGGTTTGGGAATCGGATGTTACTTAACAGGGCTTCATACCTTAAAAATAAAGGAAACCGACAGGCTGGTAGCTTTGAAAAATGAGTTAGAAAAATTGGGCGGCGAAGTTATCTTGACCAATGAAACGCTGCTTTTAAAACCTTCAGCCAAAATAAACGAAAACATAAGCATCGCAACTTATGATGACCACAGGATGGCCATGGCTTTTGCGCCTTTGGCTGTAAAAGTTGCCATTGAAATTGAAGATGCCGGCGTTGTTTCAAAATCTTATCCAACTTTTTGGGAAGATTTCGAACTTATTTGCCGTTAATTGGCTGCAAAACAAACTTTTATTTTAAAACACTTGACAACGCCTATGCGGATGTTGTATATTTGCGCTCATTCTATAAAATACATACATGAAATTATCAAAATTTAAGTTCGATTTACCAGAAGATTTATTGGCAGAATATCCGGCAGAAAATAGGGATGAATCGAGATTAATGGTTTTGGACAGAAAAAAGAAGACCATTGAACACCATACTTTTAAAGAAATAATTAATTATTTTGATGAAGGAGATTTAATGATATTAAATAATACCAAGGTTTTCCCTGCCAGAATGTATGGTGAAAAGGAAAAAACCGGTGCGCGAATAGAGGTATTTTTATTGAGAGAATTAAACGCCGAAAGCAGGTTGTGGGACGTATTGGTTGATCCGGCCCGTAAAATAAGAATAGGCAACAAATTATTTTTTGGCGATGACGAAAGCTTGGTTGCTGAGGTTATTGACAATACCACATCAAGAGGGCGGACGTTACGCTTTTTATATGATGGCACCTATGAAGAATTCAGAAAAAAATTGGAAGAATTAGGGGAAACGCCCTTACCAAAATATATTAAAAGAGCTGTTGAAAAGGATGACGAAGAGCGTTATCAAACAATTTATGCGAAACATGAAGGCGCAATTGCCGCTCCAACAGCAGGATTGCATTTTTCCAAGCATTTAATGAAACGTTTGGAAATTAAAGGAATTGACTTTGCAGAAATAACCTTGCATGTTGGCTTGGGAACTTTTAATCCTGTTGAAGTTGAGGATTTGTCTAAACATAAAATGGATTCTGAACGGTTAATTATTACTCAGGAAGCTGTAGATATTGTGAACAGAGCCATCGACAAAAAAAGAAGGGTATGTGCCGTGGGAACAACGGTAATGCGTGGTATTGAAAGTGCGGTTTCGTCTAACAATCACTTAAATTCGTTTAATGGGTGGACAAATAAATTTGTTTTTCCTCCTTACGATTTTAGCATTGCCAATTGTATGGTCACAAATTTTCATACGCCAAAATCTACTTTAATGATGATGGCTGCCGCTTTTGCCGGTTACGATTTTTTAATGGAAGCCTATGAAGAAGCTGTTAAAGAAAAGTATAAATTTTATTCGTACGGCGATGCGATGTTAATTATATAATTAAAAAACTATTTTTTTAATAATTAAATTCCCGCAATCGCGGGAATCTTTTTATAAAGGTGATTCAAAATGATTAAAAAAAAGGACATACGTGCTTTAACCAAAACCCAATTGCGCGATTTTTTTGTGGAAAAAGGGGACAAGGAGTTTAGGGGAAATCAGGTTTATGAATGGCTGTGGGTTAAAAGTGCGCATTCTTTTGAAGACATGACCAATATTTCAAAGGAAACGCGTCAAATGCTGGAAGAAAATTTTGTGATCAACCATATTGAAGTTGACACGATGCAGCGCAGCGCAGACGGAACTGTAAAAAATGCCGTTCGTTTACACGACGGTTTAATTGTGGAGTCCGTTTTAATTCCAACCGAATCAAGAACAACAGCCTGCGTATCAAGTCAGGTTGGGTGCAGTTTAGATTGCAGTTTTTGTGCTACGGCACAATTAAAAAAAATGCGAAACTTAAATCCTGATGAAATTTACGATCAGGTGGCTGCCATAAACAAAGAAAGTTTATTGTACTATAACCACAAATTGTCGAATATTGTTTTTATGGGAATGGGTGAACCATTGATGAATTATAACAATGTTTTAAAGGCGATTGAGAAAATAACTTCAGAAGAAGGTTTGGGAATTTCGCCAAAACGAATTACGGTTTCCACTTCTGGCGTTCCAAAAATGATCAAAAAATTGGCGGATGATGAAGTGAAATTTAATTTGGCAGTGAGTTTGCATTCGGCAATTGATGAGGTTCGAAATCAAATCATGCCTTTTACCAAAGATTTTCCTTTGCAGGATTTAAAGGAAGCATTGGAATACTGGTATGACAAAACAAACAATAGGGTTTCATTTGAGTATGTTGTTTGGGACGGAATTAACGACACCAAAGAAGCAATAATGGCTTTGGTAAAATTTTGTAAATACGTGCCGTGTAAGGTAAATTTAATTGAATACAACCCAATTGGCGACCCTAATTTTAAACAGGCAAAACCACAAGTTATTTCCGATTATATCAGCATTCTGGAAATGAACGACATTATTGTGAATGTGCGAAGAAGCAGGGGGAAAGACATAGATGCTGCCTGCGGGCAGTTGGCAAATAAAAAAAGCTAGCGTTATCGCTAGCTTTTTTTATCCTTTATTTTAATAAGATTAAACTTATTAGTTTCTTTTCAGTTTTTTCTTAACCTCAACTTCGTGGTAGGCTTCAATTAAATCACCTATTTCAATATCATTGAAGTTTTTAATTTGAAGTCCGCAATCGTATCCTTTTGAAACTTCTTTTGCATCATCTTTAAATCGTTTTAACGAACTTAAATCACCTGAATGCACTACTACGCCATCTCTAATAATTCTAATTTTAGAATTTCTTTGAATTTTACCGCTCACTACCATACAACCTGCAATAGTTCCAATTTTAGAAATTTTGAAAACCTCCCTAATCTCAACATTACCGGTAATTTCTTCCTTCATTTCAGGAGATAACATTCCTTCCATCGCATCGCGTAAATCATTGATGGCATCATAGATAATTGAATATGTTCTGATGTCAATTTCTTCATTGTCGGCCAAAGTGCGCGCATTTCCTGAAGGTCTTACGTTAAATCCAATAATGATGGCATCGGATGCAGAAGCCAGCAATACATCAGATTCTGTAATGGCACCAACACCTCTATGGATGATATTAACCTGAATTTCACCTGTAGAAAGTTTTTGGAATGAATCGGCTAATGCTTCAACAGAACCATCCACATCACCTTTTAAAATAATGTTTAATTCTTTAAAGTCGCCTAAGGCAATCCTTCTTCCAATTTCATCCAGTGTAATATGACGTTGTGTTCTTACAGATTGTTCACGTTGTAATTGAGAACGTTTTGAGGCAATTTGTTTTGCTTCTTTTTCATCTTCAAAAATGTAAAATTTATCCCCGGCTTGCGGAGCGCCATCTAAACCAAGTATTGAAACCGGTGTTGAAGGTCCTGCCGTTTTCATGGAATTTCCGCGTTCATCAAACATCGCTTTAATTTTACCGCTGTGTTTTCCGGCAAGCATATAATCGCCAATTTTCAATGTTCCGTCTTGAACCAATAATGTTGATACATATCCACGACCTTTATCCAATAAAGCTTCAACTACAGTACCAACAGCTCTTTTGTTCGGATTTGCCTTCAAATCTAACATTTCAGCTTCTAGCAATACTTTTTCAAGCAATAATTCAACGTTCTGACCTGTTTTGGCTGAAATTTCTTGAGACTGGATTTTTCCTCCCCAATCTTCAACCAATAAATTCATTTGTGAAAGTTGTTCTTTAATTTTTTCAGGATTCGCGTTTGGTTTGTCAATTTTATTGATGGCAAAAACAATTGGGACATTGGCTGCTTGCGCGTGGCTAATGGCTTCTTTGGTTTGTGGCATCACGTCATCATCAGCTGCAATAACAATAATTACCAAATCCGTAACTTGAGCTCCACGAGCACGCATTGCCGTAAAGGCTTCGTGACCGGGCGTATCTAAAAATGCTATTTTTTGGCCGTTTTTTAAATTTACGCCATAAGCACCTATGTGCTGTGTAATTCCTCCAGATTCCCCTGCGATTACATTTTCTTCACGGATATAATCCAGTAAGGAAGTTTTTCCATGATCCACGTGTCCCATAACGGTAACAATTGGGGCTCTTGGTTTTAAACCTTCAATGTCATCTTCTTGTTCATGAATCGCTTCTTCAACTTCCGCTCCAACAAAGTCCAGGCTATAATCAAATTCTTCTGCGACGATGCTAAGTGTTTCTGCATCCAATCGTTGATTCATGGTTACCATTAATCCCAACGACATACAGGCTGAAATAACATTGGTAACGGGAATATCCATCATGGTGGCAATTTCGCTTACCGTAACAAATTCCGATACTTTTAGTATTTTGCTTTCAGCTTCTTGTTGTTCGAAGTCTCTTTCAGATTGTATTCTGTGAATATCTCTTTTGTCTCTTCTGTGTTTTGCGCCTTTACCTTTTTTAGATTTACCTTGAAGTTTTTCTAAAGTCTCTCTAATTTGTTTTTGAACATCGGCTTCTGTTGGCTCTTCTTTTACCAAAGGTTTTCTGCCACGCACTATTGCCGCAGGTTTGTTGGCTCCTTTGTTTTGGGAAAGAATTGGTTGTTTTTTAACACCGGTTATTGGTGCTATGGGCATTTTCTTTACAATCCTTCTGCGTTTCTTTTTATTTGCTTCGCTGTCTTCTTTTTTAACAGCCAGCTCAGGTTTTTTCTTTTTAGGACGTTCAAACTGTTTTAAATCAATTTTTTCCCCAATAATTTTCGGACCCTCTAATTTTGAATATACAGTTTCTATGGTCTGAGATTCTATGATTTCAGCTTCTGTAGGCTCCTTTTTCTCTTCAATTATTTCAGGTTCTTGCTTTTCAACTTCCAGCGGTTGCGCAACTTTCTTCAGAATAGGTTTTTTATGAACCTTAACAGATTGTTCTTCGGCTTTTACAGCTTCTATGGGTGTTTCAACAGGTTTTTCTTTAATCTCAGTTTTAACTTTTGGCGATTCTTCTTTAACTGCTTCAACAGGTTTTGGCTGTTCAACAATTATTTTAGGTTTTTCTTCAACAATTACCTTTGGAGCTTCTTCAACAACAGCAACCGGTTTTTTTTCAATTTCTGCCTCTTTTGGCTCAATTTCAATTTTACCGACCGTTTTAATCTCTAATTTTTCAGCTTTGGCTTTAATAACAACTTTTTTGGCTTCTTCTTCAAGTCGATGTTTCTCAACCAACTCTTCATGAGCGATTCTTAAGGTTTCTTTTTCTTTCCTTTTCTCCTCGCTTACCTCTTTTGAAGCTGCTTTTTTACTTCTGTCTGTCTGAAAACCATCCAACAATATTTCATACTCTTCATCAGATATTTTTGTTGTAGGTCTTGCTTCAATTTCAAAACCTTTAGTTGCTAAATGCTCAACAGCTCTATCTAACGAGATATTCAATTCCCGTAATACTTTGTTCAGTCTTAATGTTTTGTCTTCAGCCATACAATGTTTATTTTTGCCAATTTGTGTTGAATAATTAAAGATTAATCTTTAAACTCTTCTCTTAATATTTTTTGAACCTCTAAAATGGTTTCTTCTTCTAAATCGGTTCTGCTTACTAGTTCATTGATGTCTTTTTCCAAGACGCTTCTTGCAGTGTCTAAACCAATATTTTTAAATTCCTGAATGATCCATCCTTCAATTTCATCAGAAAATTCTGTCAATTCAACATCGTCTTCCGCTTCAACACCTTCACGTTGCACATCTAACTCATAACCTGTTAATTGTGAGGCCAAACGAATGTTCACCCCATTTTTTCCAATTGCTTTCGATACTTCTTCAGGCAATAAATACACATCAACCCTGCCTTTTTTTCCATCTTCCCTGCCTTCTTCTTCATGAATTTTCATGGAAACTACTTTTGCTGGGCTCAACGCTCTTGCAATGTAAAGTTGTGTGTTTTTTGTGTAATTAATCACGTCTATATTTTCATTACCCAATTCACGAACGATACCGTGAATACGAGATCCCTTCATCCCTACACAAGCACCAACCGGGTCAATTCTGTCGTCATAGGAATCTACGGCTACTTTTGCTTTTTCGCCTGGAATTCTTGCAACGCCTTCAATAGTGATGAGTCCGTCAAAAACTTCCGGAATTTCTTGTTCAAATAATTTCACCAAAAATTCAGGTGCCGTTCTTGATAAAATAATTACGGGTTTGTTGCCTCGCAATTCTACGGATTTAATGATTCCGCGAACGTTATCTCCTTTTCTGAAGTAATCTGAACGAATTTGTTCGTTTTTTGGCAATATAATTTCGTTGCCGTCGTCATCTAACAATATAATTGCATTGTGACGAATGTGGTGAACTTCAGCAGTGTAAATATCGCCTTCTAACGCTTTAAACTGTTTAAAAGTATTTGTGCTGTCGTGTTCGTGTATTTTTGAAATAAGGTTTTGGCGCAAGGCTAAAATGGCTCTTCTTCCAAGGTCAATTAACTTAACTTCTTCCGATACGTCTTCACCGATTTCAAAATCCGGTTCAATTTTTCGGGCTTCGGAAAGTTCAATTTCTTCATTGTCATCTTCCGACATTCCATCAGCGACCACAACACGATTTCTCCAAATTTCTAAATCGCCTTTATCCGGATTTATAATAATATCAAAATTATCATCAGATCCGAATTTTCTTTTTAAAGCAGCTCTAAAAACCTCTTCAAGTATAGCCATAAGCGTTACCCTATCAATATTTTTATCTCCCTTGAAATCTGAAAACGACTCAATTAATGCTAAATTTTCCATGCCCTCTCTTAATTAAAATATTATTTTCACTTTTGCCTCTAAAATATTGCTGAATGGGATGGTTGAATTTTTAGAAACCGTAATTTTTCCTTTCCCTAAAGGTTTTGGTTCACGGGTTTTCCATTCTAATTCAATCTCATTGTCAGTAACATTTTTAAGCACACCTTCAATCGTGGTGTTGTCTTTTAACTTTAAGGTTAAAACCCTATTGATATTTTTTTTATACTGCCGATTAACTTTTAAAGGATTTGCAATATCAGGTGAAGCAACTTCAAGAGAAAAATCTTCTATTTCCCTGTCCAAATTATGCTCAATTCCTCGGCTAATTCTAATGCATTCTTTTAAAGTTACGCCATGATCGCCATCAACTTCAACGGAAATCTTATTTTCCGGCAAAAATTTTAAGTCTATCAAAAACAACTCTGGGTTTTCTTCGATAGCTTCTTTTACCAAATTTATGACTTTTTCTTTTTGTATCATACTATAAAAAGAGGGGACTTATGTCCCCTCCTAGTCCTTTATCTGTTCTAATTCCGTGCAAATATACTAAGATTTTTTTAAATGATAAAAATTCATGTTTATTTTTAATTTAAAATTATTAACTTAGCATTAGGATAATAAACTATACAACAAATTTTTATGAGAAGTATTCTAGTCCCTATTGATTTTTCTGAACAAGCAAAATATGCAGCAAAAGTGGCGTCTGATATTGCCAGACTCACAAATTCTAAAATATTTTTGTTGCACATGCTTGAACTTCCCACAGGTATTATAGACCCGGCAGGCTATGGTTCTTCCAATAATACGCCTTCAGCAATGTTGTTTTTGAAAAGAGCTCATGAAAAGTTTGAGGAATTTAAAAAATTGCCTTTTTTGGAAGGTATTGAGATGGAAGATTCGGTATTGTTTCACAAAGCATATGATGGAATCATTGATGAAAGTAAAAAGCAAAACGCCGATTTAATTGTCATGGGTTCGAAAGGAACTTCTGGACTTGAAGAAATGTTGGTGGGCTCTAATACTGAAAAAGTAGTAAGAAATTCGGATGTTCCCGTGCTTGTTATTAAACAGGAGATTGATAAGTTTAAAATTGACAATATTGTTTTTGCTTCTAATTTTAGCTTTGACCACAGGAAAGCATTTCAAAAAATACTGGATTTTGCTTCGCTATTTAACGCGCGACTACATTTGCTTAAAATAAATACGATTCATAATTTCGAAACCACCAAAGAATCAAGTGATGCAATCAGAGGCTTCATAAATGATTTCGACCTAGGAGATTATACCTTAAATATATATAATGATGTTTCTGTGGAAGCCGGAATTTTAAATTTCTCTAAAGTGATTGATGCAGATGCCATATTATTAAACACCAGTGGCAGAAGAGGTTTGGCTCATTTATTTAATGGAAGTATTGGAGAAGATTTGGCAAATCATGCAAAATTGCCTGTGATTACTTTTAAATTGTAACGTAAAATTCGCGATTTTCTTTATTTCACGGATTTTAAAGTATAATAACTATTTAATTTAATTTTTTAATTGGCTCATTATCTGATGGGCCAATTTTTTGTCTTTTTTCTCTATGTCTATTTGACTATTTTATTCCTTCAGGTATTTCACAAATTGGTATTGGAATCATTTTATGTTTGTTTGCCAAATTTCTTTTCATGAAAATAGCAAAGACTTCTTTTTTTCTGTCGCTAAAATCGGTGATTTTTTTGCCGAGTTCAACCTGTTTCATCGCCCATTCCAACTCGTCATAACTTGCGCCAATCTGGTCTTCATCGGTTCGGCTGTCACCAAATAAACCATCGGTTGGTTTGGCTATTTGTATGGAATCTGGAACGCCCAAAAATTTCGCAATTTCATAAACCTCAGATTTCATCAAATCGGCGATCGGACTTATATCTACGCCGCCATCGCCGTATTTTGTGAAAAATCCCACGCCATAATCTTCTACTTTATTTCCTGTTCCCGCCACCAAATAACCTCGAATTCCAGCAAAATAATACAAAGTGGTCATTCGTAAACGAGCACGGGTATTTGCCAATGACAAGTTTACGGCATCCAAATTGCCATCAGTTGGAACCGCAGTTTTAAATTCTTCAAAAGTTGCCGTTAAATTTATTTCTTCGGAAGTGACGTTTTCAAAGTTATTTTTAAGCTGTTCAATATGTTCTTTTCCTCTTGAAATCTGATTTTTATCTTGATGGATTGGCATTTCCACACACAAAACAGGAAAGCCTGTCCTGGCGCAAAGCGTTGAAGTGACCGCAGAATCTATACCGCCTGAAATGCCAATCACAAAACCATTTACGTTCGATTTTTCGGCATATTCCTTTAACCAACTTACAATATATTCTACAACTTTTTCGGCGTTCATAATTAATTTAATTTAGTAATTTTGACGTTTTAATCAAAGAAGTGTAAATATAGAAATTAATGAACAGACTTTTAATTCTTGCAATTGTTTTATTCTTATCAGTTTCCTGTAAAAAAGAAATTGCAAAAAAAGTTGATGTGTCAAATATTAAGGTCACGGTTTCAGTAAATAGGTTTGAGCAAAAATTCTATGAAGCCGATGAAACAACGCTTCCAGAATTAAAAAATGAATTCCCTTATTTGTTTCCCGTCCAAAATGACAGCGTTTGGCTGAATAAAATGAAGGATGAGGAAGAAAGGGAATTGTATAATAAGTCACAAGAAGTTTTTGGAGATTTTGAAAATGAAAAAAAACAAATAGAAGACCTGTTTAAACACGTAAAATATTACAATCCCAATTTTGAAGCTCCGAAAATAATTACGTTAATCACAAACCTGGATTACCAGAACAAGATTGTTTATGCCGATAGTTTGCTGTTTGTTTCGTTGGATATGTATTTGGGGAAAAGCAGTGAAGTATATCAGGATTTTCCGGTTTATTTATCGCAAAACTTTGATAAATCCCAATTGGTTGTTGACATGGCCAGTGCCATAAGTGATCGCTATTTTACGGCAGCCAAAAGTCGGCAGTTTTTGGATATGGTGATTGGCGCAGGCAAAAAAATGCACATGGTTGACAGCTATCTGCCTTCGGTTGCTGATGCTCAAAAAATAGGATATAGCGAAACGGAATATGCCTGGGCAAAGGCCAATGAAGCCCAAATTTGGAAATATTTTATAGAGGATAAGGTGCTTTACAGCACCGATTCAAAATTAGTTGATCGCTTTATGGCAGTTGCGCCATTTTCAAAATTTTATATCGATATTGATAAAGATTCTCCCGGCAGAATAGGAGTTTGGCTGGGCTGGCAAATTGTGCGAGCCTATATGAATAATAATGAGGTAACTTTACAGCAACTTTTGCAAACTGATGCGGAAGAAATATTTAAAAAATCAAAATATAAACCAAAAAAATAATGGCAGTAGTACAAACATCAAAAATTGAATTTATTGTGGGCTTAGATGAAAACAAAGTCCCTGAAGCAATAAACTGGACAGCCGATGACGGCGAAATTAAAAATGAGAAAGCAAAAGCACTGATGATTTCCGTTTGGAATCCTGAAAAAAAAGAAACACTTCGAATGGATTTGTGGACAAAAGATATGCCGATTGATGAAATGAAACAATTTTTTCATGAAACCTTGGTTTCTATGGCCACTTCATTTGACCGTGCAACAAATGACCATAAAATGAGTGCCACGATGCTTGATTTCTGTGATTATTTTGCTGAAAAGCTGGAGTTGAAGAAAAAGTTATAAGTTGAAATGTTGAATTGTTTATTTGTCGAATCGTTTAGTTTTTACTAACTTGAAACTTGAAGCTGCAAACCTTTTCCCAAACCAACAACTAAAAACTAGCAACTAATCCACGTTTTTTATAAGCGCTATAATTTCTTTGTATGCTGCAGGATTGTTCAAAAAATCTTTTTTGGAAACATCAATAATGAGGGTCTTCAGATTTTTTTCGGTTTTAATAAAACTCGAATAGCCTTGGTGAATTTTATCTAAATATTCCGGAGCGATATTTTGTTCATATTCCCGCCCTCTTTTTTTGATATTTTGAATTAATTGAGGCGTATCCTGATAAAGATAAATGTATAAATCGGGTTTTGAGATTTCTTTGTACATAATGTCGAACATCTTTCTGTACAAATAAAATTCATCTTTTTGCAAAGTGACTTGCGCAAAAATAAGCGACTTAAAGATGTAATAATCCGAAACAATAAAGTTTTTAAACAAATCAAACTGCGCCAAATCATCTGAAAGTTGCGAATACCTGTCGGCCAAAAAACTCATTTCCAACGGAAAAGCATAACGATCGTTGTCCTCGTAAAATTTTGGTAAAAAAGGATTGTCAGCAAAGCGTTCCAATATAATTTTCGCATTAAAATCTTCGGCAATCATCGTGGCAAGTGTTGTTTTACCTGAGCCAATATTTCCTTCAATGGCAATATAATTAAACTTTTCAGCAAGAGAAACCGGTCTTTTAAGCGTGAAGGACGTTTTTTCAACAGGACTGTTATCGGTGCAATTTTCCAAACAGGTTTGTATGCGTTGTTTTGTGATTGGATGCATCAAATTAGGTGCGATTTCTGCCAAAGGAACCAACACAAACTTTCTGTTTAGCATGTCTTTATGAGGCACAATCAACTCTTTTGAAAAAATAATTTCCGTGTCAAAAAGCAACACGTCAATGTCAATAATTCTTGCTTTATAACCTGCTTCAGAAGTTCTGGTTCTGCCAAGTGAATGTTCAATTTCATGAATGGCTTTTAGCAGCTTTTCAGGGTTTAAACTTGTCGCAATTTGGATGCAGATATTTAGAAAATCATCACTTATAAAACCCCAGGATTCCGTTTTGTACACTGAGGAAATCTTCACCACCGAACCTATTTTTTCTGCAATTAAATCAACAGCCTGCTGTAAATTTTCAAGCTTGTTTCCCTGGTTGCTTCCCAACGATAAATATGTAGGTCTTAATATTTGCATAAAGTGAATGCAAAGAAAAGAAAAGTATCAGATAAATACATATCTTTGCGCTTCAATTTATAAACATTTATAAACTTTTTTTGTATTCATAATTCAAGCTTAACATGAAATTTTTAGGAAATTTAATCGCATCTATTCTTGGGACTCTAATTGCATTGGGCATTATTTTCCTTTTATTAATTGTAATTGCCATGGCTGTGGGCGAAGCTGAAAAAGTGGAGGTTACAAGCAATTCGGTTTTGGAAATTAAATTGGATGGTGTTGTGAAAGACTACGCGCCAAAAGGCACCGATTTACTTGATGAATTTTTTGCGTTAAGCGATGAAAAAATGGGTTTGAATGAAATTATCAATGCCATTGAAAATGCCAAGAATGATGAAAATATTGCAGGAATAAGCATCAATACGCTTGATGTAAATGCAGGGATTTCTCAAACCCAGGCGATCAGAAATAAATTGGAGGAATTTAAGGAATCCGGTAAATTTGTGATGGCCTACGGAGATGTTTACAACCAGAAATCATATTACTTAGGTTCTGTGGCCGATTCTATTTTTATGAATCCTTTAGGTGAAATCGATTTTAAGGGCCTGTCTTCCGAAGTGTTGTTTTTTAAGGATTTACAGGATAAAACCGGCGTGAAATTGGAAGTGATCAGACATGGAAAATACAAAAGTGCCGTTGAGCCATTTCTGTACAATAAAATGAGTGATGAGAATAGAGAACAAATTACTACATTTTTACAGTCTATTTGGGGTGAATTGTTAGCTGATATCTCAAAAAGCAGAAATAAAACAATTGCCGAACTCAATGCTGTTGCCGATAATTTATGGGCACGAAACGCAACTTTGGCAGTTAAAAATAAGATTGTTGATGCCGCTGTTTATTTAGATGAATATGAAACCAAATTAAAAATGGCTTCAGGTATTTCAACGGATGATGAATTGTCAATAATTACGCTTTCTGATTATATTTCTACAGGAAAAGGTCGGATTATTTCAAGTGCCACCAATAAAATTGCCGTAATATATGCACAAGGTGAAATCATGTATGGCAAAGGAAATGAAGATTATATTGGACAGGAATTAATCATAGAAGCCCTGCGTAAAGCAAGAAAAGACAGCAATGTAAAAGCAATTGTATTGCGGATAAATTCACCGGGAGGAAGCGCATTGGCTTCAGAATTAATATGGCGCGAATTGGAATTGACCAAAAAAGAACTTCCGTTGGTGGTTTCCATGGGAGATGTTGCGGCTTCTGGAGGCTATTATATCGCTTGTAATGCGGATAGAATTTTTGCGGAACCTACCACTATTTCGGGGTCAATCGGTGTTTTTGGAGCAATCCCAAATATGAGCAAGTTGGCAGATAATATCGGTATAAATGCCGAGCAGGTGAGCACCAATAAAAGTCCAAATTACAGTCTTTTTGAACCAATCTCTGATGAGTTCAGAACGGTAACCACAGAAGGCGTTGAAGATATTTACACTGCGTTTGTGGCCAGGGTTTCTGCTGGAAGAAATATGAGTGTTCAGGCAGTTGACAGTATTGCTCAAGGCCGAGTTTGGTCGGGAGTGGATGCTTTACAAAATGGCTTGGTTGATGAGTTGGGGGATTTGGATGATGCCATAAGTTATGCAGCTGAATTGGCTGCAATTGTTGAATATAAAGTGCGTAATTACCCAGATTATAAATTGGATTTAGGAGAGAAATTAAGCAGTTTTCCTTTCATGAAATCAAAAGAAAAAGCAATGATTGAAGCATTGGGATTGGAAAATTATAAAACATACCAAACCATCAAACAATTTTCAGAATTAAAAGGAATGCAGGCAAGAATGCCTTTTGTATTGGAAATAAAATAATACAGGTATTAAATGCGCTCGAAGGTAACAAAGCTGTAATCGTATTTGTTATTTTCGTCGGCTTTAAAATCTTCTCGTGAAGTTTCTTTCCAGATTGTTTTGTCAATTTCAGGAAAAAAAACATCCGCATCAAATTGATGGTGAACAAAAGTCACGTCGAGTTTGTCGGTAAATGGCAATGCTTGTTTGTAAATTTCTGCGCCTCCTAAAATAAACGGATTTTCATCTTCTTTTGCGGCTGTTTCAAGTGCTTCTTTTAAAGAATTTACCACAACACAGCCTTCAGTTTTGTAATTTTTATCACGGGTAATAAGGATATTGGTTCTGTTTGGAAGCGGTTTTCCCAGTGATTCAAATGTTTTTCGCCCCATAATAACAACGTGGTTTAAGGTCGTTTTTTTGAACCGCTTTAAATCGCCCGGTAAATGCCAAATAAGTTGGTTGTCTTTGCCCAAGGCATTATTCTCTGCTATGGCGGCTATAATGGTTACCATTCTTCTGATGCGTTGTCAAGATCGCTCTCTTTTCTATCCTTTTCGAAATTATAAAGTTCTTGTGCTTTTTCAGCTTTTAAAGCAGCTTCATTGGCCATTTCTTTTTCTAATTGTGCAATTCTCAATTCTTGCTTCTGGATTAATTTTTCGGTTTGGATGCGCTCCCATTCTTTTCCCATAAAGCGATTGGTGACGAATACATTGATAAAATGCAATACAAAAAAGAAAAACCATAGGGTTATGGCCCAAACAAACCAATTTTCAACAACCGCTTCACCTACCTTTAAAATTTTGTTAAGCAGTATTAAAAATATAGCGCCAACCATAAACACTATAAAATGATAATAGAGTCTTTTCTTTTGTGTTGTGCGATTTCGTGCATTTTCATACAACTCATGTTGTTCTTTTATGGCATCCATAATTACATGTTTTTAACCCATTCTTTAATATAGGCGGTGAAATCTTCCGTTTCATTTGCGTTCTCTTGTTGCAACTTTTCATTGGCCAATTCCAAAAACTTTGAAATGTTTTTATCGGAAGTGTTAAAAAGACCTTCAAGGGATTTTAATAGTTCAAGATCATCAATTTCAATGATTCTTTTAATGATGGCGATTTTTAGTTTAGGTGCATTCATTTTTCTTTTTTTTATGAAGCTTAAATATATTAAATGTTTTACAAACAGTTTATTAAAGGATTATTAATTTTTCAATGATTTCCATAGATTATTTGTTGCCAAGTTAATTTTTCTTAACGCAGTGGTTTATTTTTTAATGCTAGACAGCAACATCTCCTTTAATATGGGGATGTGGATTATAATTCACTAAGTTAAAATCTTCGAAAGTAAAATCGAAGATGTTTTTCACTGATGGATTAATTTCCATTTTAGGCAACGCTTTGAGCGTTCTGGATAATTGCAAATTAATTTGGTCAGCATGGTTGCTGTAAATATGCGCATCACCAAAAGTATGGATAAAATCACCCGGTTTTAAATCGCAAACTTGGGCTACCATCATCGTGAATAAGGCATAGGAAGCAATGTTAAAAGGCACGCCTAAAAAAATGTCGGCGCTACGCTGGTACAATTGGCAGGATAATTTTCCGTCGGCCACATAAAATTGAAAAAAGGCATGACACGGAGGTAAAGCGGCTTTTCCGTTGGATACGTTTTCTGAAAATGATAAAGAAGTATCAGGTAAAACACTTGGATTCCAGGCTGAAACCAGCATTCTTCTGCTGTCCGGATTTGTTTTGATGGTTTGGATTAATTCAGAAATCTGATCGATGCCTTCGCTATTCCAGTTACGCCATTGATGTCCGTAAACCGGACCTAGATCACCATTTTCATTCGCCCAGGCATCCCATATTTTCACCCCATTTTCATTCAAATATTGAATATTGGTGTCACCTTTTAAAAACCATAACAATTCATAAATAATAGATTTTAAATGTAGTTTTTTTGTGGTTAACATAGGAAATCCTTCACTTAAATCAAATCGCATCTGATAGCCAAATACACTTTTTGTTCCGGTTCCTGTTCTGTCTTCTTTGAGCGTTCCTTTATCTTGAACGTATTTAATTAAGTCTAGATATTGTTTCATTACGTATTTATATGTTTAGACGTTTATTTGTTTAGTATTAAACAAGACAACATGCTATTTCTTATTTAAGACATTAATCAAAAATTCCCCCTTCGGGGGCTAGGGAGCTTTTTACCCAATAATCATTCCTGCAATTGTTGCTGAAAGTAAAGAAGCGATTGAACCGCCAATAACGGCTTTTAATCCAAACTCCGACAATGTTTTTCTTTGGCCAGGTGCCAAGGAGCCAATTCCTCCTATTTGAATGCCGATTGAGGCAAAGTTGGCAAAACCGCACAACATATAAGTTGCCATAATGACCGATTTGTTATACGTAAGATGGGTTACATTGGCCATGTTTTTTAACTCTGCCAATTGAATATATCCCACAAACTCGCTTGCGGCCAATTTTACGCCCAACAATTGTCCCATCAACATCATATCCTCCCTCGCAACGCCAATTATCCACATTAATGGCGCAAAAATAGTTCCTAAAATAGATTCCAAAGAAAATTTTTGATAAGGAGTATAGGCAGCAATCCAGTCATTTAAATAGGTCACAGAACCAATCCATCCCAAAATGCCGTTTAACATAGCAATTAAAGCCACAAAAACTAACAACATAGCGGCAACATTGGCTGCTAATTTTAAGCCTTCCGTGGTTCCGTTGGCGATGGCGTCTAAAATATTTGAACCAATTTTTTCTTGGGAAACATTCACGTCGGTATTTATTTCTTCCGTTTGCGGATACAACATTTTTGAGATTACGATCGCTCCGGGAGCTGCCATTACTGATGCCGCCAACAAATGTTTGGCAAATTGGAGTCGTAATACGGGGTCGTTTCCTCCTAAAAATCCGATGTAAGCGGCCAAAACACCACCGGCAACAGTAGCCATTCCGCCAATCATCACCAATAATATTTCTGAACGGTTCATTCGTTCCAAATAGGCTTTAATCATTAAAGGAGCTTCCGTTTGGCCTAAAAAGATATTCCCGGCAACCGATAAACTTTCAGCACCTGAAATTTTCAATAATTTGGTCAATACCAACGCCATTCCCTTTACAATAATTTGTATAACTCCCAAATAAAACAACAAGGATGTTAATGCAGAAAAGAAGATAATGGTAGGCAAAATTTGAAATACAAATATAAATCCGAAGGATTCAATATTCATTAAACCACCAAATAAAAACTGACTTCCGGCAGCGGTGAAATCTAAAATATTGGTAAAAATTCCACCAACAAATTCGAATATTCGCTGAACAAAAGGCACTTTTAAAACACCAATTCCAATAAGCAATTGGGCAGTTAAACCTGCGCCAACTGTTTTCCAGTTAATGGCTTTGCGGTTATTGCTGAGCAAATAGGAAATAAGAATTAAAGATACCATTCCCAAAGCCCCGCGCCATAGTGAAGTTGTCGAGAATCCTTGGTTGTCAATAATGGTGTTTTGGATGGTTTCTTGTGCGTTTGTTGAAAAAATACTGAAGAAGCAAAGGGTAGCTAAGCTTATTTTTTTTACCATAAAGTAGGTTGTTATGAAGTGCGTTTTGTTATTTCGTCACGAATTTTTGCGGCCAATTCATAATCTTCATTTAGAACGGCTTTACTTAATTTTTCATTTAATTCTTCAAGGGTATCTTTTGAAAACGAACTTGCCTTTACAGGTTCCTCAATTAATTTTTCAATGCTTAAGCTGTCTTTTTCGTCCGTTAATTCATCTTTGGCTTTTAAATAGATTCCGGCCTTGTCCAAAATATTTTCATAGGTATAAATTGGCGCATTAAATCGCGTTGCCAAAGCAATGGCGTCGGAAGTTCGGGTATCAATAATTTCTTCAATTTTATCGCGCTCACAAATCAAACTTGAATAAAACACGCCATCAACTAGTTTATGAATGATTACTTGTTTAATTGCAATGTGAAATCGGTCGGCGAAAGTCTTAAATAAGTCGTGGGTAAGCGGGCGTGGAGGTTTAATTTCTTTTTCCAAAGCAATGGCGATGGACTGTGCTTCAAAGGCTCCGATAACAATCGGCAAGGTCCTGGTGCCGTCTACTTCACTCAAAACCAATGCGTAAGCACCGCTTTGCGTTTGACTGTAAGATATTCCTTTAATATTTAGGCGAACTAAACTCATAAGTTAAAATTAACAAAAAAGACCGTCTAATCAAAGGATTTTATCCCAATAATTAGGCAGCCTAATTTAGAGGCACAATTTAATAAAATTATGCGTTAATCGCTTTAAATTCTTTTAACTTTTCAATTAATTTTGGCACCACTTCAAAAGCATCACCAACGATACCATAATCTGCCGCTTTAAAGAACGGTGCTTCTGGATCGGTATTGATGACCACTTTAATTTTTGAGGAGTTCACGCCGGCCAAATGCTGAATGGCGCCTGAAATTCCAATGGCAATGTATAAGTTTGAAGACACCGGTTTTCCGGTTTGCCCAACATGTTCACTGTGAGGTCTCCAGCCTAAATCCGATACTGGTTTTGAACAGGCTGTCGCTGCGCCTAAAACACTTGCCAGCTCTTCAATCATTCCCCAATTTTCCGGACCTTTCAATCCTCTTCCTCCTGAAACAACAATATCTGCATCAGCAATGGTAACTTTACCCGAAGTTTGCTCAATTGAGGTAGAAACTAAATTGCTTTCAACCAATACCGGTGAAAATTCCTCGCTTGCGCCAGAAACCTTGTTTTCAACCAAACCGAATGCGTTTTTGGCAAGTGCAATAACTTTAATATCGGTTAGTATTTGTGTGTTGTTAAATGCTTTGTTGGAAAACGTTTTTCTTTTCACTGTAAAAGGCGCAGTGGCGCTTGGCAACGCGATCACATTGCTTGCAAAACCCGCATTTAAATTGGCGGCAACCATAGGGGCAAAGTACAATCCATTCGCATTTGAATCGATGATGACAACTTGTGCGCTTTCTTTTTCTGCAGCTTGTTTTACAATATTGGCAACTATTTTAGCATTAAAAATTTTCAACGCATTATTTGTGACAGTTAATACTTTTTCGGCACCATAGTTATATAGTATTGATGGGTCACTTGAATTTATCGTCAATACCACTACGTTGGTTCCCAATTGCTCTGCAACTTTTTTCCCGTAGGAAGTAACTTCTAAAGCAGATTTTTTAAATTTTCCTTCCGATGATTCGGCAAAAACTAATACTGACATATTATTTTTAGATTTTGGATTTTAGATTTAAAACTAAAATGAATTTATATTTTTAATTCTTGTTTAACAGGTAAACGAATAAACAAATAAACGTTTAAACAATGGTTTTAAATAACTTTTGCTTCGTTGTGCAATAAATTAATGAGTTCATCCACATTGTCTGCGCTCACTAATTTACAGGCAGATTTTGCTGCCTGTTTTTCAAAAGAAACAATGGAAGTTGTTGCATTTCCATTGGAAGATTCAACAATGGTCAATGGTTTTTGACGCGCCATCATAATGCCGCGCATATTTGGAATTCGCAAATCTTTTTCTTCAACCAAACCTTTTTGTCCGGCAATAATCAAAGGAAGGTTTGAAGAAAGAATTTCTTTTCCGCCATCAATTTCACGAGAAATAGTGGCTTTATCACCTTCAATTTCTAGTCCGATACAGGCATTCACAAAATTATAGCCTAAAATTGTGGCAAGCATTGCAGGCACCATTCCGCCGTTATAATCGATAGATTCTTTTCCTGCAAGCACTAAATTATAACCGCCGTTTTTTACCACTTCGGACAATTCTTTTGCAACGGTAAAACCGTCTAAAGCTTCCGTATTTACCCTAATGGCATCGTCGGCGCCAATGGCCAAAGCTTTGCGCAAAGTAGGTTCTGTAGTAACATTTCCAACGGTGGCAACGGTTACGGTTGCTCCTTGTTTTTCTTTAAACCACATGGCTCTTGTCAACGCAAATTCATCATAGGGATTTATTACATATTGCACGCCATTACTGTCGAATTTAGCATTATTTTCAGTAAAATTTATCTTCGAAGTAGTGTCCGGAACGTGACTGATACAAACTAATATTTTCATGGAATCTAGGTGTTTGGATATTTGGTATAAAATTACACGTCTTTTTATTTATTCAGCTACGAATATAGTAATTTTTTTAAAAATATTATGCACGCATAGTAATTTTTTTATTAAAACATTATTTTTTTGAAAGAACTAGGATAATTGCTTAATTTTGCAAATCCTAAAAAATAGAAAAGATGAAGACTATACAATTTAGAGAAGCCATTTGTGAGGCCATGAGTGAAGAAATGAGAAGGGATGAAACCATTTACCTGATAGGGGAAGAGGTTGCTGAATACAATGGTGCCTATAAAGCATCAAAAGGAATGTTGGATGAATTTGGCGCAAAACGCGTAATTGATTCTCCAATTGCCGAATTGGGTTTTACCGGAATCGCTATTGGATCTGCCATGAACGGAAACAGACCAATAGTTGAATATATGACCTTTAACTTTGCCTTGGTTGGTATTGACCAAATTATAAATAACGCCGCGAAAATAAGACAAATGTCGGGCGGACAAATAAATTGTCCTATTGTTTTTCGTGGTCCAACCGGATCTGCAGGCCAGTTGGGAGCCACACATTCACAGGCATTTGAAAATTGGTTTGCAAACACTCCCGGTTTAAAAGTGGTGGTGCCATCAAATCCTTATGATGCAAAGGGATTGCTAAAAGCTGCAATTAGAGATGATGACCCGGTTATTTTTATGGAATCGGAACAAATGTATGGCGATAAAGGGGAAGTGCCAGATGGAGAATATATTGTGCCAATTGGCGTTGCCGACATAAAAAGAGAAGGAACGGATGTAACAATAGTTTCTTTCGGAAAAATAATTAAAGAGGCTTATAAAGCCGCTGAAATTTTGGAAAAAGAAGGAATTTCAGTTGAAATCATAGATTTGCGAACCATTAGACCAATGGATAGCGAAGCCATTTTTAAATCGGTAAGAAAAACAAACCGATTGGTTATTCTTGAAGAAGCTTGGCCTTTTGGCAGTGTCTCTTCTGAAATTGCCTTTCAAGTGCAAGAAAATATATTTGATTATTTAGATGCACCCATAAAAAGAATCACCACTGCAGATACGCCTGCACCTTATTCTCCAGTTTTATTGGAAGAATGGTTGCCAAACGCAAATGATGTCGTAAAAGCGGTGAAAGAAGTTTTGTATAAAAAATAAGGGCATAATATTTGCTCTGCAACTACCTTTCAAAATTATCTTGAAAGGTTTTTTTATGATGACAAAAAAATATATTTTCTTAAGTTTTCTGTTTACACTTGTTTTTTTTACCGGGTTTTCCCAAGTAAAAATAAGCGGTGTTGTTAAGGACGAAAAAAATCAATCTGTTCCGTTTGCCAATATTGTTTTTACAGGTTCTTCCATAGGAACCGTTTCCGATGAAAACGGGAAGTTTTATCTGGAATCAAATAAAACCTACACCAAAATTGAAGTTTCTTTTTTGGGTTATGAAACCAAAACCATTCCTGTTAAAAGCAGGGATTTTAATTTAACCATTGTCTTAAAAGAAGAAGCCGCACGATTGGAGCAGGTTTTCATCTACAGTGGAAAGGTTAAGAAAAAAGGGAATCCGGCCATTGCCATCTTGGAAAAAATTTGGGCTAAAAAACGACAAAACGGCATCTACTTATTTGATCAATACCAATATGAAAAGTACGAAAAACTGGAGTTTGATATGAATAATGTGGACAGTGCTATGATTAAAAGCAAGCTTTTTAAAGGCATGGAGTTTATTTTTGAAGGCATTGACACTTCAAACGTCACGGGAAAAGCATTTTTACCCATTTTTATCAACGAATCCGTTTATGCTTCTTTTGGAAAAAATAAGGGCGGAAAAAAACTCCGGGAAGATTTGGTAGCCAATAAAAATTCAGGTTTCAATAACAATCAAAATGTCATTGCTTTTATCAAAGATTTGTATGTAGATTATAATGTTTATGACAGCTACATCAAGATTTTCGACAAAAGTTTTGTGAGCCCAATTTCTAAAGCCGCAGGCGTTTCAACGTATAATTACATATTGGCCGACAGTGCTTTTATCGACAATAAATGGTGTTTTAATATTTTATATTATCCCCGCAGAAAAGGAGAAATGACTTTTAAAGGTGATTTTTGGGTGAATGACAGCACTTTTGCCATCAAAGAAATTAATATGCAGGCCAATAAAAGCGCCAATATTAACTGGGTAAAAGACATTTATATTGAGCAGGAATTTGAGGTATTAAATGATTCGGTGTTTTTGCTGAAACGCGATTATATGATGTCCGATTTCAGTTTGAACAAAAAAGACAAATCCAAAGGTTTGTATGGCAAAAGAACTACTATGTACAAGGATTATAACTTCAACCTAAAAAAAGAGGATGCTTTTTATAATGAAGAAATTAATGCTTACGATAAAAATATTTATACAAAAGCCGATGATTATTGGGACCAAAACAGGCAAGAGCAATTAAATGAAAATGAACAGGGAATCTATAAAATGTTAGATACCTTGGCTACCGTTCCTAAATTTAAACGCATTTATAATTTGGTTTCTATCTTGGGTTCCGGATATATAGAAATGAATAAATTTGATTTTGGCGATGTTTTTTCAACCTTCGGAAAAAATGATGTTGAAGGATGGCGTTTGCGTGCAGGAGGAAGAACTTATTTAGGAGGAAATGAGCCCTGGCGTTTGCAGGGATATACAGCCTATGGTTTTAAAGATGATAAATTTAAATATGGCATTTCTGGGAAATGGATGATGAATCCGAAAAGCAGGTTTACGGTTGGCTTAGGAAACAGGCGCGATGTGGAACAAATTGGCGTAAGCTTAACCACTACAAATGATGTGATGGGCAGAAGTTTTGCTTCCTCTTCGTTATTTTCTTCGGGCGACAACAGCAAGCTGACTTCAATTAATTTGTCAAATTTTTTCATGTCAATTGAACCTCGAAATAATTTAGAATTTCGTGTAGGAGCATCATACAGAACATTGGAATCGGCTTCGCCAGAAACTTTTAATCTGGATTATTGGGTTGATAAAGAGAACAATATTAAAAAAGCGGACTTGGCGCAATCGGAAATCGATTTTTCTGTGAGGTATACCCCAAACAGAAAAACCATTGGTTACGGCGTGGAACGCAATGAAGTAACCGACACGTATTCTACCTTATTTATAAATTATTCAAAAGGGATTAAAGGTCTATTTAACAGCGATTTTGATTACCAAAAGGTTCAGTTTTATTATCGTCAGCCCATATTGATTGGAGGTTTAGGAAGAATGTTCATCACTTTTGAAGTTGGAAAAACATTTGGTGAAGTGCCTCTCGGATTATTAAATGTGGTGCCTGGAAATCAATCTTATTTTACCATAGAAAACACGTATTCCTTATTGGATTATTATGAATTTGTGACCGACACTTATGCTTCACTTCATGTGGAGCACAATTTTAATGGCAAATTTTTGTCGAGAATTCCATTGTTAAAAAAACTTAATTTGCGCGAAATTGTTGGCGTAAAAGGGGTTTGGGGAGAAATTTCCGATAAAAATATTGCCTTAAGCGCTTCAAACATAAATTATGTGGCGCCTACAAAAGGATATTATGAATACAGCGTTGGAATTGGCAATATATTTAAGGTTTTCAGAATTGATTTTAGCTGGAGAGGAAACTATAGAGATGTGCCTAATGCCAATAATTTTGCCATAAAAGGCGCCTTCGGATTTCATTTCTAAAATTTACTGCAATTAGGCGTTTGTTGGAATATGATTTTTGTATTTTTGAAAAAAATTTAACTAATAGAAAATGAGCAATAAAACCGAGAAAACATTCGACGTATTAATTGAGATACCAAAAGGAAGTAGAAATAAGTATGAGTATGATTTTGTGTTGCATAAAATTAGATTCGACAGAATGTTATTTTCTTCTATGATGTATCCTGGAGATTACGGATTTATTCCTGAAACATTGGCCTTGGATAAAGATCCGCTGGATGTTTTAGTTTTGGGAGGCGAACCAACATTCCCTATGTGCGTAATGGAAGTTAAACCCATTGGCGTATTTCATATGACTGATGAAAAAGGGCCGGATGAAAAAATTATTTGTGTCCCTATTTCTGATCCAATTTGGAACCAGTTAAATGATATTTCCGATATGAATCCTCATCAGGTAAAAGAGATTGAACACTTCTTCCAGGTATATAAAGATTTGGAAAAAAAGAAAGTTGATGTTGGCGGTTGGGGTGATGTAAAAGAAGCCTATGCGATTGTTGCGAAATGTATAGAACGATACAATTTAAGCGAACATAAGAAAAAAAGGACTTTTACCATATAATCGATAAATAAAAGACCATAAAATTAAACCATCTTTAAAAATTATAGATGGTTTTTTTTATCTGTCTAATTTTACTAATTTTAGCCCCTGTTAAAAAAAAATTAACTAATTATAACAAACATTTAAAGAAATGGAATTAATAGTAAATTATTTGCCTCTGTTTGGTGTAGCGGCACTTGTATTTGTGTTTTTCAAAAACTCTTGGGTTGCCAAACAAGATGGAGGAAATGAAAAAATGGCAAGAATTGCAAAGAATATTGCCGATGGTGCAATGTCATTTTTGAAAGCTGAGTATAAAATACTTTCAATTTTTGTGGCTGCCGTTGCAATATTACTTTATTTCAAAGGAACCTATGAAGAAGGGTCAAACGGAATGGTTGCATTATCCTTTGTTGTTGGAGCTGTTTGTTCAGCTTTGGCAGGTTTTATAGGTATGAAAGTTGCCACCAAAGCAAACGTAAGAACTACGCAAGCTGCAAGAACTTCCTTAGGAAAAGCTTTAGAAGTAGCTTTTGCAGGTGGTGCAGTGATGGGATTGGGCGTTGTTGGTCTGGGTGTTTTAGGATTGAGTTCATTATTTATGTTTTATAGCGGACAAGGTTGGGAAATTTCTGAAGTGCTGAATGTACTTTCAGGATTCTCACTTGGAGCGTCATCAATTGCTTTGTTTGCCCGTGTTGGTGGCGGTATTTATACCAAAGCTGCCGATGTTGGCGCCGATCTTGTTGGTAAAGTGGAAGCCGGTATTCCGGAAGATCACCCTTTAAATCCTGCTACTATCGCTGATAACGTTGGGGATAATGTTGGAGACGTTGCCGGTATGGGAGCCGATTTATTTGAATCTTATGTAGGTTCTATTGTTGGAACGATGGTATTGGGAGCTGCTTTTGTGACTTTACCTGCTTTTCAGACTTCGTTTGATGGCTTAGGTGCTATTTATTTGCCAATGGTTTTAGCGGCAGTTGGTATTATTATGTCAATTATCGGAACTTTCTTTGTAAAAGTAAAAGACGGCGGAAATCCTCAAACCGCTTTAAATATTGGTGAATTTGGATCTGCGGGTTTAATGGTTGTTGCTTCTTATTTTGTAATAGAGCAAATGCTTCCTGAAACTTGGATGTTTAAAGGTGTTGAATACACTTCAATGGGTGTTTTTTGGGCAACAATTGCTGGCTTGGTGGCCGGTTTATTGGTAGGAAAAGTTACAGAATATTATACTGCAACAGGAAAAAAACCTGTAATGTCTATTGTTAGACAATCTGAAACTGGAGCAGCAACAAATATTATTGCAGGATTGGGTGTTGGAATGATGTCAACCGCCATTCCTATTCTTTTAATTGCAGCTGCGATTTTAGTTTCGCATCATTTTGCCGGTTTATATGGTATTGCCATTGCAGCCGTTGGGATGTTGGCAAATACAGGAATTCAGTTGGCTGTTGATGCTTACGGTCCAATTTCTGACAATGCGGGTGGTATTGCCGAAATGGCTGAATTGCCAAAAGAAGTGCGTGAGCGTACAGATAAATTAGATGCCGTTGGAAATACAACTGCAGCTATCGGAAAAGGATTCGCCATTGCTTCTGCCGCTTTAACGGCTTTGGCTTTGTTTGCAGCATTTATGCAAACGGCAAATTTAACTTCTATTGATGTTTCCAGACCTGAAATTATGGCCGGACTTTTTGTGGGTGGTATGTTGCCGTTCGTTTTTTCAGCATTGTCTATGAATGCCGTCGGACGTGCAGCTATGGCTATGATTGAAGAGGTTCGTCGTCAGTTTAAAGATATTCCTGAGTTGAAAGCCGCCTTGGTGGTAATGAAAAAATATGATTCGGATATGTCTAAAGCAACTCCGGAAGACAGAAAAATATTCGACGCTGCCGATGGTGTAGCCGATTACTCAAAATGTGTTGAAATCTCCACAAAAGCTTCATTAAGAGAAATGGTATTGCCAGGTTTAATGGCGATTACGGTACCTGTTTTGGTAGGATATATTGGTGGCGCACAAATGTTAGGAGGCTTATTGGCTGGTGTAACAGTTACAGGCGTATTAATGGCTATTTTCCAATCAAATGCAGGTGGTGCCTGGGACAATGCCAAAAAAACAATTGAAGAAAAAGGATTAAAAGGAACTGATACGCATAAAGCGGCAGTAGTTGGCGATACCGTTGGAGATCCATTTAAAGATACTTCAGGACCATCATTAAATATTTTATTGAAATTAATGTCGGTTGTGGCATTGGTGATTGCGCCAAGTATTGCATTAGATCCTTCTGAAGTTGCCGCATATAATCAAGAAAATGCACCAACAGAAATGGTTTCTCAAGAAATTTCCAAAGAAGTGCAAGTAATTATGAGCACTAATGAAGATGGATCCATAAAAGCGGTTGTTACCTCAACAACTACTGAAAATGGAACAGCCACAACGGATGAAAAAGTTTTTGAAGGAACCGAAGAAGAAGTGAAAGCTGAAATTCAAAATCTTAAGGACGTTAAAGTTGAAGTGAAAACTATAGAAGAAGAGTAAATCTTAAGGGATTTTTAAATTTAGATTATATCAAAAAAAATTCCGCCAATTGGCGGAATTTTTAGTTTAAAATATCATTGAATTTTATATAGATTTAAAAATTATTCAGGCTGCAAAACCACTTGAAGTTGATGGGGAATCACATGACATTCGTCTGCCGTCACTGTAATCACATCAGAAACAAAAGTAGTATAACCAAGTCCTGAAACAGTAATAATATAAGTTCCTGCGCGTTCCCAGGCACCCGAAAAAACAGGGTTATTTCCGGTAAAAAGCTCCAGTGTTTCGGTGTAAGTTCCGTCCTTTGCAATTACCGTAATGCCATTGCCTAAAACCTGATTGCTAACGGCGTTTTTTACTGTGATGTTCAATCCGGCACGCGCTTCTTCTGTGCACTGAATTTCATCAATTTTATTTGAAGTGCAGGATAAAAAAACAAACAGACTGCATAAAAGTAAACTTTTCATAATTATAATTTTTAAGTATTAAACATTGAATTACACTTAAATTTCTCAGCTTATTTTCTGAATCATCGGGTTGAAAGCTTTTGAGGCCACCAAAACTTTTACGCCAACTTTTAATTCCATTATTTCATCTTCTGTGGCGATTACCTTGATGATATTTGATCCAGACAAAACACTCACGATATAAATCACATCGCTTTTTTCGATGGCGATAATTTCTCCCGTAAGTTTAAATTTGCTGCTTATTTTTTCTTCGGAAAAAACAAATGAGGGTGTGCCTTCTTTGAGAATTTTTCCTTTATCGAGCAAAATCACATGGGTAGAAAGTTTAAATATTTCGGGTAAATGATGGCTCACCAAAATAGTGGTAAGTTGGTATTGTTGGTGCGCTTTTAAAATATAATCCTGCAATTTAAAGCGCATCTCGTCATCAAGCGCCGAAAGCGGCTCATCCAGCAGCAATATTTTTGGTTTTCGCACAATGGCCCTGGCCAAAGCGACACGCTGTTTTTGCCCGCCCGATAAATGTTGCGGTTTGCTGTTTTGCAGGGATTGCAATTCCATCAACTCCAGCAATTCGTTCACAATATTTTTATCATTTCCTTTTTGCAGCGCGAATTCCAAATTTTCACGAACGGTTAAATTGGGAAATAAGGCATAATCCTGAAACACAAATCCGACCGAACGTTTTTGGATGGGCAAAATTATTTTTTTATCGGTATTGTTCCAACACTCGCCCTCAACTTCAATCAGTGATTTTTCGGTATCGGTAAGTCCGGCTAAAATTCTGAGTATCGTGGTTTTTCCGGCGCCTGAATTTCCGTAAATGGTGATAAATTGTCCTTTTTCAACAGAAAACGACACGTCCAAAGGAAGTTTTCCGTCGGCTGTTTGCAAGGTTTTATGGGCGTAAAACTTAATCATTGTTTAGCGGATTTGCCTTGCTGAAGGTGTTGTTAATAAGATAAACGCCCAAAAGAATCAAAAAGGTAAAAACGAATAATATTCCTGCATACAAATTAGCTGCATCATAATTCATGGCCTGCACTTCATCGTAAATGGAGATGGAAGCGACCCTGGTTTCATCGGGAATGCTTCCGCCTATCATTAAAACCACGCCAAATTCACCAACGGTATGGGCAAAAGTCAACACAATTCCGGTTAAAATGGAGGATTTTATATTGGGAAGCAAAATTTTGATGAGTGTGGTAAATTTCGATTTCCCCAGGGTAAAAGAAGCTTCTCTCAGCGAAGCAGGTAAATTTTTTAATCCGGCTTGAATGGGATGAACCATAAAAGGCAAGCTGTAGATCACTGAAGCAACGATTAATCCTTCAAAAGTAAAAACCAGCCTTATATCAAAATACTGATCCAAAAATTCCCCGAAGGCATTTTGCGGACTGAATGCGACCAGCAAATAGAAACCCAAAACCGATGGAGGCAATACCAAAGGCAAACTCACAATAGCTTCCACAACAGACTTAAATTTGAATTTGCTGTAGGCGAGCCAATAACAAAGCGGCACAGAAACCACCAGCAAAATAATGGTCGTAATCAAGGCCAGTTTGGCGGTTAACCATAAAGGTTCCAAATCAATCATTGGGTGATAAACTTACTTCGTTCGTTTTTATCAATGCCAAAACAGCATCACCATTCTTCAAATTTAGTGTTTTGCAGGCATTTGTGGTGATGAGGGATTTAATGTTGAATTCCCCAAAACTCAAATGCAATTCGGATAAAATTTCTCCTTGTTTCATGGAATCAATTTTGCATAGAATTTTATTCTGGATGCTAATATTCAAAGGTTCATTTTTGGCGATAATCACTTCGGTTTCCTTAAAATACACCTTAACCGTATTCCCGATTTTAAAATATGCTTCGGATTCGGGCGTGTCAATTATGATTGCCGTAAAAGTGTTGCTTTCAACCGCAATTTTAACCAACGAAAGCGATTCGCTTCCTTGAATACTTGTGATATTTCCTGAGAGTATGTTCATTAAAATTTATCTTTTTTTTGGCTAAATCCGAAATGCTTTAAAATCGAAATTGCAGTTGGCGATGCCACAAAATTATAAAATTTTAACGCGTTAGGGTTGTCTTTGGCATTTTTCAAAATAACATAGCCCTGTTCCAGTGGCTTGTGCGATTTTTCGGGAATCACATAATATTTTCCACCTGCTTTCTTCATCGTGGGAGATAATGCCAAAGACAAGGCCACAATACCAATATCGGCAGCGCCAAGCTGCACAAATTGGGCGGTTTGGGAAATATTTTCACCATACACAAACTTGCTTTTTACCTTATCGTAAATTTTATAATATTGCATACTTTCTTTTGCCTTTTCTCCGTAAGGCGCATGCTCAGGGTTTGCAATGGCAATTTTATTCAATTTTGGATTCAGCAAGGAGTTCATTTTTTCAACATTCGGATTGATCTTTTTGCTCCAAATGACAATCCTGCCGATTCCATAAGTATTCACTTCGGAAATGGTCAATCCTTGTTCTTTTAATTTTTTTGGATAGCTGACATCTGCCGAAAAATAAAGATCAAAGGGCGCATCATATTGAATTTGTTCAAAAAACTTTCCTGAAGAACCATAGGTTACTTGAATTTTTTCTGATGGATGTTGTTTTTGATAAACTGAGATAATGGAATCCAATGCAAATTTTAAATCGGAAGCCGCCGCAACGGAAACTTTTTGCGCCTGAATATTACAACCTGTAAAAATAAAAGTTACTATGAGTCCAAAAAATAGTCTATTTATCATTTTATTCATCGTTAAAAACAAAGGATTTTGAGAATACAATATGTTTTTCAATAATTGTGCTTAATTACTCAAAAATACTAAAAAATCAGAAGAACTCAGGTTGATTTCAGGAGTTTTAAAGAAATATTTGGAAAAGTGGCTGCCTTATTTTTTAAACATAAAATAAACGGCAAGAATCAGAAAGAGAAATGCGATAATATGGTTCAGCCTAAAAGTTTCTGTTTTGAAAGCAATGAGCGAAAAAGCGGCAAAAACAACCAGTGTAATCACTTCCTGAATCATTTTTAATTGAAGCAGAGAGAAAGGCCCTCCATTTCCCCTAAAGCCAATTCTATTGGCCGGAACCTGAAAGAAATACTCAAATAAGGCGATGCCCCAACTGATAAGAACAACGGAAATGAGCCCTAACTTATTGAACCATTTCCAGTCGGTGAATTTAAGGTGGCCATACCAAGCAAGGGTCATAAATGTATTTGACAATACCAAAAGCACAATCGTAAAAACGCCTTTCATTATTTTTAAAATTACATTTCTAAGTTAGAAATTGAAATGGATTGGCCAGACTATTTTGTTGTTTACAGTGTAGTTTGTCTCCAGCTTCAATACGTTTAAAATCCTTCGTTATTTTTCAAAAGTAGTGAAAAATCAGAAAAATAAGGGCAATCGTCAGAAGTTTAAAATAAAATTATGCGGTGACTTTAATTGTTATTTTTATGATGCTGATATTTGTGTTTGGACTTGCCCCGTTTGAACCTCTGCTTGTTTTTAACTCAACATAATCGGTTCCGACAAAACCGGATTGGGGTTTATAGGTGTAAATTATTTCTCCGGAAGGAAAGTTCCTTTCCAACTTGCTTATTTCAAAATTTTCAGCTGGCTTTTGAATGGCAGCGCCTTCATCATCGCCAAAACTGCCTAAATTATAGGTGTATATTTCTGAATTGGAAATGGTGGTATTTACCTTAATAATTTCCCCTACGGATTGGTTATCATCGCTGCTGCAACTGATAAAGCAGCTAAAAACCATCAAAAGGATTGTTGTTATTGCAAATTTTTTCATAAGGTTTAAATTTAACTTATTGATTAATAAACAGAAATAGTCAGCATAATCATGGAAACCAAAATCAAGACAATAACCAAAGGCATCACAAATTTCATCCATTTGTCAAAACCAATTTTCACAATGGCAAGTGAGGCCAAAATAAGTCCGGTTGGATTGATGATGGCAAATAAACCCATGCCGTATTGGTAAGCATTCACAATGACTTCCCTGCCAATGCCAACGGTATCTGCCAAAGGCGAAATAATAGGCATGGTAAGCACGGCCATTCCTGAGGAGGATGGAATAAAAAACGATAATCCGTTGTAGATAAAAAACAGTGCGTTGGCAAAAACCCCTTTATTCATTCCTTCTGTAAGGGAGCTGGCGTTATAAAGGACAGTGTCGCTTATGAGACCGTCATCCATTAATATAGAAACACCCCTGGCAATTCCAATAATAAAGGCAACGCCAAGCAATTCACCCGCCCCTTTTGAAAAAGCATTCACAAAATCAGATTCGTTTATTTTGGCGATAAAACCTATGGCAATGGCACCAACTAAAAATACAGAAGTCATTTCCACAAACCACCAGTCGAGCAGTGCAACGCCGATGATCATAATGATGAAACAGGCCGCAAACACAAACAAGATGAGTTTAAGTTTGTTATTTAAGGGAACAATTTCCCCTTTGGACAGGTCTCCAAAATGGGATTCCGTGACCACTTTTTGATCGTGAATCAGCGACTTGGTCGGGTCTTTTTTAATCCTTCTGGCATAACGTAAAATGTATAAAATGCTTATTGTTACACAAATTAAAAACATAAGAATTCTTCCTTCAAGTCCGGTTGTCCAGTTGATTCCAGCCGCATCTGAAGCAATGATTGTAGAAAACGGATTTGTGGTTGAACACATAGTGCCAACGGAAGATCCTAAAAAAATACAGGCCAATCCAACCATGGCGTCATATTTGGCCGCAATAAATACGGGAATTAAAATAGGGAAGAAGGCCAAAGTTTCTTCGGCAAAACCAAAAGTGGTTCCACCCAAAGCCACCAAAGTGGTGGTAAATATGATTAAGATATATTCTTTGCCTTTTAATTTATTCACCAGCCAAAAAATTCCGGCATCGAAAGCGCCGGTCAAGCTCATAATGCCTATCAATCCGCCAATAATCAACACTAAAAATATGATGTCTGAAGCCGCTATGATTCCTTTAATGGGCGATTGCACAAATTCAAAAAAACCTTGAGAGTTTGCGGCTGTTTTTTTGTAGGTATTTGGAATATTTATGGGCTTTGTGATGGCGCCATCCGTAAATTTTTTTAAGGGGATTTTGATATTAAGTTGATCTAAAGCAGCCTGTTCTACAGGAATAACGACAGCTGCTCCCAAACTTTTCCGTATAAAAGTGTTGTCGGCGGCATTGTAAGACAGGTTGTCGTATTTTCCTGAAGGTACAACCCAGGTTAATAGGGCTACAAGTGCGGCTATAACAAGCAATATGGTTTGGGCGCTCGGGAATTTTAGTTTTTTCATTTACAAAGAGTTACGTTTAAAAGTCAAAATTGTTTGCACTAAATATCCCACAGCATTTCCTGGGCTTGCAGCGGTTTTGTAAATCTAAGATTTAAATTGATACATTCAATACTCCTTTTAAAAAATGGTTTTATTGCAAAAGCCAAACTGTTCTATAATTTTTATGCAGAATTATTCTGTGTCATTTGAAGCCAGAATTTTAAATGTCAGTACTTTTTTATCATCAATCCGATATTCATAAATAGACCTTCCTTGAATGTGGCCGTCACTATAATCGGCAATAACCCATTTATTTCCCAGCAATTGAATTTTTCCGAATTTCATGGTTCCGCCCAAAACGGCTTCAAAAGGAATCAAATCGACTCTTTTCCGGAGGGAATTTTCGACAAATTTTTCCGGATTTGTAATTCCTTGACGGGTTAAATGAGCACCATTGAAATCTTTATCAAACCATAAATTTTCCGCCACATGGCTTATTTTTAATAAAGAGTCGTTTAAACTTTTTAGGAGTACAATTTCCTTTTCTAAAGAGTCATTTTTTAAGGATAACTGAACCGTTTTATCCGGTAAATTTTCAGGCTGTTCGTTGGCATCTTTACAACTTAAAATTAAAAAGCCAACAATTAATAAAATCGATATTTTTCTCATTTTTTTGGTGAATTTCGCACAACGGTGCACCTATTAAACGTTATGAATTTTAAATTATTTCATAAAAAAAGGCTAGGTATTTGTGATAATCTTTATCTTTTCAATTCGTATTCAATTTCATCATCCGGCAAGTCGGTCAATTTAATAAAGTTGAGCCGTTCAAGAAGTTTTATGGCTTGGTTATTTTCTTTGGATGTAATGGCCCAAATTCGTTTGAGCTCCATATTTTCCAATCCGAAGTCAATAGCCAACTGCATCGCATTTGTCATAAAACCTTTTCCTCTAAATTGCGGCAGTAAAACACAGCCCAGTTCTCCTTCACCTTTGTCAAGTCCACGATAATAACCGCAAGTTCCCACTATTTTATTTGTTGAAATATCCTCGATGCCCCAATGAATAGAATTTCCATCATCATAATCTTTATCTATTTTCGCCTGCATTTCAATCGCTTGTGCTACGTTTTTTGCTTGTTTGGCGTCATAGTATGAAATATCAAGAAGGTCATTCATATCTGAGGCAATAATTTGCCGCAACCTAATTTTTTCGTCAGAAATAAAGGGAAAAATATCAAAAGGCGGTAGATTCATTATTTTCGTTATCAATGTTTTTCAAATATAACAAAAAGTTGGCAGGGGATGTTATTTTGAAATTTTGACTTACAAAAAGATTCTTTTTTAAAACTGTAAATTGGATGCCAGTTTCCTAAAAATATGCAAAATTTTATCTTGTGTTGCGGTTCTTATTCTTTTAAAATATAACTAAATTTGGACTCTCGAATTTTATTTAAACTATTTTGATAATTTGCAGAATCGTTTAATTCCTGATAACACTTACTCATTCCAATAATTGTGTTAATTTTTTCATCTGTTAAATTTTCGCATCGCATAAAAAGATTTAAGGCGCTTTTCATATCGCCTCTCAAATACTGCTTAACAGCTTCCCTATAAAAAAGCTTATACTTGGTATGAAATTTTTCAGCTTGAGTTTCAATTCTTATAAATTTATAATTATTTGTTACGGTACCAGGTAAGTTTGTATTTTATGATAATGATATGCTATTTCTTTTAAAACATTAACTTTCTTTCCATTTACAAACGGTGAAGTCCACATTCCATTTGTTTATTCGATAGCTTTTATAAGATTTGAATCATATTTATTACTGATGTGATGCATTATATCTATGTTGCTTATTTGTCCATTTGTATTTACTATAAAAGTCGCAAAAGAATAGGTTTCTTCTTTTCCATTGATAAGCCCCACCATATTAGAAAGAATATATCCATCACTGGTTTTATTATTTTTCTTTTCAAATTCTGGATAAACCAATTCACTTTCGAAATAAATAGTGTCATTGCCGCTCATATAATAGTCATTTTGACCAATAGTATTTTCGGATAATAGTTTACTCATTTTTGTAAAATATATTTTTATTGGTTCATTGGTTTTGCCAATGTCTTCCAAAACCAAATAATCTTTTTCCAAACTTATGATGTTCAGCTTATTATCATTTAACGCTAAAATATCGCCAATCAATTTATAGCGATATTCTATGCCTTTTTCATCATAATCCGTTGACAAATAAAACTTCCCGTCATTCTCAAAAGTATATTTTAAGTATTTTATATCTGCAGCGATTTGCAAATTATTTGTTTCAATATTGGTTTTTATCCAGGTTCCTAAAAGCAGCTGGCTTTGTTGCGCAACGCTGCAAGTTAAGCTTAACTGAAATAAAATAATAAATAGTGTTTTGTGCATCATTTTTTCTGATTTCAAAATTTATTGATGTAGGTGTTAAAAAGTACAAAAAGGCTTCTTAATGCTAAATTGATTTATATTTAGGAGAGTTTCCAGGACAGAAACTATTCGATTGTGACGCCAACATAATATAAATCGAACCCTCCTTTTCCTCCAGTTCTATTTGATGAAAATACCATCATTGTTTCTGTATAGCTCACCTCTTCATCAAGTAAAATGGATCTGTACTCATCAAATTCACTGTTGATTTTAGCGCCAAAGTTTATAGGATTTCCCCAATTATTATTTTCAAACTTACAGTAATACAAATCAAATCCGCCAAATCCGCCAGCTCTATTTGATGTAAAAACTAAGATGTTGTTATACACAAAAGGACATTTATCATCTGAACTGCCCGAAATGTTGGTGTCTTTAACAATATTATGATTATTAGTGTCTGAAAGTATCAATTCAAAGTCATTTTCCGGATTCGGAATATTCGCATAATAAATGTCAAAATTTTCATTCTCCCTATTTGAACAAAAGTATATTTTACTTTTATCTGAATTAAAAGTTGGGTATAAATCATCAAATTCCGAATTAAGAAATTCAACTGGTTTTATGGTTGAAAAATCTGGATTGCTTTTATTTGAAGTATAATTTATTTCAAAATTGCCGGTAATATCAGATGCGTACAGTAACGTAAAATAAAGATCATTGAAATCATATTTCGCTATTAAATATGGACCAAATTCATTTCCTCCAGTATTAATTTTACCCATCACTTTCTTAATCACTTCAAAATCATCCACCAAAACATACCAATTTGTATATTTATTAGTCACCTTTAAAATTCCGCTTGTTTTATCAAAATCAATATTCATAGGCTGATATATTACATCAAACGCATTTCCAATACTATTCCTGTTTGTTGAAAAGCAGAAGGGTATTAATCTGCCAAGGCTTGGTCCAGTAGAATTATAGTCATCGTAAATAGTGTTAAAATCTTCAAGATTTACCGGTAAATCAGGCAGATCACCTACATTGTATTTATACCCTCCTGGGACATCTATTGGATTCTCTTCGCAGGAAATAAGCAAAATTGAAAATATGGCAATCAACGATAGAATTTTTGTTGTTTTTTTCATAGTGGCGAATTTTTTTCCTTAGAGTGTTTTATAGCGACTCCTAATTTAGGAAATAAAATAACAGAGATCAGTACTAATGGATATTTAGAGTGATTCTTAATAAAATCACTAGTGGCAGGGAGAATTTTAGCGAAAGCAGAAAAGTGTGTAATTCTGTAAATTAAGTAATATTAGGTATTTTGAGGTTGTTATTTTCGATAAATTGGCAATGTAAATAGGTTATTTAGCGCCATTTTAATCCCTTAATTAAACAACCTTCTAAAAAAACCGCCAATTCCTTTTTGGTGGTATGGGTCGCATTGCATGTCATCATAAATAGGATAAGGAATAGCAAATGGAGTAAGGAATTGTTTTCTCAATTTTGAATTGTTTTCAATGCCGCGAAGCACATTTCCGGCAATAGGTAACGCCAGTGAAGATCCAGATCCTTGTCCGCTGTAAAAATGGACATCGGGTGTGTTGGCGCCTACCCAGGTTCCTATCACCAAATCGGGTGTATAGGCAATAAACCAGGCATCTGAATAGTTTTGGGCGGTACCCGTTTTTCCGGCAAGATCTGCCCGAACGCCATATTGGTTTCGAACGCTGCTTCCTGTTCCGTTATTGATGACATTTTCCAAAATTGCGGTAATCATCTGGCTGGTTTTTGCGCTGAAAACTTGTTCATGTTCGGCTGCTTCTCTTTTGTATAATATTTTTCCGCTGGCATCGGTAATTTTATCAATCATAACTGGCTCGGTTGTTTTGCCATTGTTGGCGAAAGCACCATAAGCGCCTACAATTTCAACCAACGATAAATCGAGCGTGCCCAGCGCCATTGACGGTGCATCATCTTTAATTTTGGGAAAATTTAATTTACTGCAGGTATTGAGAAGTTTAGCCCTTCCCAACTTAAAGTACAAATCAACTGTTGGCAGGTTCATGGAGTGCGTTAGCGAATACCATAAAGCAACTGTGCTGTCTTGGGTGAATTTATGGTCGAAATTTTTCGGAGACCAATCCTCATATTCTGAATAGGTCTTTTCAACATTATCCAAATAATTGCAGGGTTCAAAATCATTTTCAAAAGCAGTGGCGTATAAAATTGGTTTAAAAGCCGAGGCAATTTGTCGATGCGACTGCACCATATCAAAAGGAAGTTTTCTGAAATCGTTGCCGCCAACCCAGGTAATGATGGCACCGTTTTTTGGATTGGTGATGAGCACCGCAGCATTTAACATTTTATGATAATGCCATAAACTGTCTATTTTACTCATGTTTTTTGTGGTTACCCCTTTCCAGTCAAACACTTCAATAGCTCTTTTTTTCTTGTCTTTATCGGTTAGGTTGCCTTCAGCTCTTAGTTTTGCAAGCCAGGCTTTTTTAAAATTGCGGTTTTCAAGTTCTTTATCCAGCACTTTTTGCATTTTGGCCAAATGTTTTTGGATGCCGTCGGTAGCCATTTTCTGGACCTGCATATTTAGGGTGGTGTATATTTTCAGTCCGTCAGTTTCGAGATTGTATTCGTTGCCGTTTTCGTCTGTGAGATTTTCCAATAATTCCAGCGTTTTTTGTTTAACCTGATGCACAAAGTAACCTGCCGGTGCATTTAAAGTGATGTTTTCATAGTCCAGTTTTAACGGTAATTTTTGCAGCCTGTTGGCTTCTTTAACCGTCAAATAGCCTTGTTTTCCCATCAAATCCAACACCATATTTCTGCGTTCAAGGGAATTTTTTGGATTCAAACGCGGATTAAAAGTGGTGTTCGCTTTTAACATTCCCACCAATACAGCAGATTCTTCAACCTTTAATTTGCTGGCCGGTTTGTTAAAATACCTTCGGGAGGCAGTTTCCACTCCGTAAAGATTTTCGCCAAATGGCACGGAGTTCAGATAAAGCAATAGGAGTTCTTCTTTGGTGAACATATTCTCCATGCGCGCCGCGATGATAATTTCCTTCACTTTGTTAACCGGCATACTCAAAATGCTAAAATTGCGGCGGCCATATAAATTTTTAATCAATTGCTGGGTCAGGGTGCTGCCGCCTCCTTTATTGTCGCCCATTAACAGCGTTTTAAAGAAAACACGAAAATAACTCTGAACATCATAGCCTTTGTGGGTAAAAAAACGCTTGTCTTCTGTGGCAATCAACGCATTTTTAAGATGATTGGGAACTTCATTCCAGCCAATGTTGGTGCGGTTCTGCTCAAAATATTTTCCTATGATTTTGTTGTCGGATGAAATGACTTGCGTTGCTTCCTGGTTGTTTGTGGCAGCCAATTCCGCTTCGGTAGGCAAAGACCCAAAAATGCCGGCATACACCGAAAAAAAGAACAGCAAACTTAACAGTATTACCGATGAGATTGCGATTACAAAGTATCTAAGGTATTTTTTAAAAAGGGGATTTTCCAGAAACTGCATACATCAAAGTCTATAATTGGTAAATTTAGGCTAAAGATTTAAGAAATGTCAACAAATGCAAAAGTTACCGCTGCCGGCGGATTTCTAACTTCCTTAAAACTATGTCGGGATGCGCAACAATCTTGCCAAACACAGCAATGGGTGTTTTTCATTTTTGAAGGGAAATCTTTTTTAAGAAATGGGATTTTGGGATTTTTGGGTTGAAAAAACTCAGGTTTCTGTTATTTTTTGACCTTATAATCCCATAAAATAAGATTTATACCACTCCGTTTCGTGGTGGTCTTTTAAATTTTCTGAAATAATATGATTGGGGTTAATTTTGGAATACAAGCGTTCTAAAGAAGCAAAGTCTCGTTGGCTTATTACCTTAAATCCGTTATTCAGTAGTTGGGCGGCACTTACGCCTGCGCCAATTTGATATACTTTATTTTCTGCAAATCGGTTTCCGCTGTAAATAACCTGACTTCCGCAGGCGGCACTTACATCCATCATAACAGCAAGTTCAACACCTTCATTTTTTGCAATTTCAAGCATTTTTTCTGAAGCTTTTACCATTCCGGCAGTCCAGTCTTTTCCCGTTTCTGTCAACACTTTTGCTTTTCCGTTGAGCACGTCAAAGCCTGTTCCGCCGTGGATGTCGCACATTTCTCTTGGTGTTCCGAATGAAAATTCTTCCGGACAAAATTTTATGATTTTTACGTTTTCATAGTGCAGCAATTTCAGGGCGCTTGGATATTCACCGTTCGCCGTTCCGTCGTAACCGCAGGTCAATCCTGCCAAACAAGCACTCATTAAAATTCTTAAAGGGTTTTCCTTAGTGGGAATTCGCAAACTGAGTATGTCGTTTTTATTGGTCATTAATAGGACATTTCCTGAAATTTCTTTCTGAATTGCAAAGGTTTTGAAATATTGGGAAACACTTCTCTTGTGCCGCCCGAGCCAACAATACTGATGGTTCCGTAACCGAGAATCCTTCCTAAAATGCTCTGGTCAACATTCACGCTTTCAATTTTTGAGTGGTTCATTTCAAAAGTTTTTCTGCTGATTAAACCCGTTTTGATAATGACACGTTTGTTGGTGATGGCAAATTCATCGGTGTAGCGGTCAATAAGCGGTGCTATGAACAAGGTAAAAAGTGCCCTTAAACTAAAAAAGATAATCCAGTGATATGTGGTTTCCAATTCAACGCGTTCATCATTGATTAAATTGTCGTTTACGTATTTTCCCATTTTAGGTTGTCTTAATTTTTTGGAAATGTAGGCATTATTTTGCGTTTTGGTGTCCCGAGCAAATATAAAATTGTTCCAGGCCCCGATTTTATTCTGCTAATTTCCCAATCATAATTTTCGGTTTTGTCCAAACTTTTTACTAATTCATTCATTTCTTTTATGGAATAGGTTCGAAGCGAGGATATGATGCCGTCCCACCAAACAAATAAGGGAACTATTGGCAATAAATAAGTGAAAATTAGTCGTCCGATTTTAAAGGGTTTGATAAATGGTGTTGTAAAAAGTACACTTATAGGAGATAAAAACATAGCCAACAAACTTAAAAATGTTCTTTCCTGCGCTTCAAAAACGGCAATTGAACTGTGCAAATCAACAGCATTTTGTAAAATCTTTTTCGCATCAATTGGTTTGAAGTGGTGCAACGACAAAAACAGCGTTCTAAGTCCGTTTAAATTGTCAGGAACATTTCTTGCATCCACAGGTTTTTTTAGATAGACAATATTGCTTGCTTTATTGCTTGAATATTCAAATGCAGAAATGTTAGGATATAAATCGGTTAAAAGAATTTGTAAGTGAGGAACGTTCTTTTTGAGTTCATTATTCAACCAAATAAGTCCGCCGCCGCCTCCCGAACAAAGGTCTAAAATTTGATTTGTTCTGCCAATATCCAAGCCTTTTTCAATAATTGGAATGATGGGTTTGTACATGGCCGTTTTAGTCGACAGAAATTGCAAAAAGTCGGTGCCGTAATTTCTCAGAAATGAAGGAAACCATTGTTGGTCTTCAAATTCAAATAAATGTATTCTTCCCATTTTGTTGGTTAAATAGGTGATATACTGTTTTTCGGCTTTCTAACTGGCTGATTCTATTTAAAAAAGTCCGTTAATTTGGGCGTCAATTTTGTTGATTACGGAATACAAATCTTCAGGATTGTCCACAAAATTTAGTTTGTCCACATCAATAATCAGTAAATTTCCTTTGGTATATTTGGTGATCCAGGCTTCGTAGCGTTCATTTAATCGGCTTAAATAATCAATGCTGATGGAGTTTTCGTATTCACGGCCTCTTTTATGAATTTGCCCAACCAAAGTTGGGATGGTGGCTCTTAAATAAATCAATAAATCGGGCGGGGAAACCAAACGTTCCATCAATTCAAACAGCGATTCGTAATTCACATAATCGCGGTTGGTCATCAATCCCATCGCATGAAGGTTGGGCGCGAAAATTCGGGCATCTTCATAAATGGTTCTGTCCTGAATCAAGTTTTTGCCGCTTTCCCGTATTTCCAAAATTTGGCGGAAACGGCTGTTTAAAAAATACACCTGTAAATTAAACGACCAGCGTTCCATTTCGCCATAGAAATCATCTAAATAGGGATTCTCTTCAACAGATTCGTAATGGGGCTCCCAATTGTAATGTTTGGCTAACAGCTTGGTGAGGGTGGTTTTACCTGCGCCAATATTACCGGCAATTGCTACGTGCATAGTTAAATTTTAAGTGAATTTCAAAAAAGCTAATTTACTTAAATTTTTTATGGTTTTGCAACACAAATTTAAGCGCTTTAAAAAATTAACTTATAGCCGTACCCGCGAACATTAATAATTTGGATGGAAGGATCATCTTTTAGTTTTTTTCGAAGTTTGGTGATAAAAACGTCCATACTGCGGGCATTGAAGAAATCATCGTCTCCCCACAATTTTTTAAGGATAAACGAACGTTCCAATACCTGATTTTTATGCTGAATTAAATGGTGCAACAATTCCGATTCCCGATGCGTCAATGTTTCTGATTGCCCATTTAAAATAAGCGTCTGATTTTTAAAGTTGAAAAGATAATCGCCTAATTTAATGATTTCGGTGCCGTTTTCGTAATCGCCTCTTTTTAAAAGCGCGTTGATGCGCACAATCAATTCTTCCATGCTGAAAGGTTTTCTTAAATAGTCGTTTCCTCCCAGATTAAAGCCTTGCACCACGTCTTCGGTTTGCGATTTTGCCGTTAAAAATATGATGGGAATATCTGGATTTTCCTGTCTGATTTCTTTGGCGAGCGTAAATCCGTCTTTTTTTGGCATCATCACATCCAACACCAGCAACAACGGATTTTCGCGTTTGTAAGTGGCATAAGCCAACTCGCCGTCGGCGCAAAGAAGCACTTCAAAATTTCGGGTTTCTAAACTTTCCTTAATTATTTGTCCCAAAGAAGGTTCGTCTTCCGCCAGCAATATTTTTACGGGATTAGACATTTGGCAAAATAATTTTAAACAAGGTAGCATTTTTTGCATCGTAAACAATGGAAATGCTGCCACCGTGTTTTTCAATAATATTTTTGGTGTAATACAAACCAATGCCAAAACCTTTTACATTGTGTGTATTACCTGTCGGAATTCTGTAAAACTGCTCAAAAACCTTGTCTTTTTGGTTTCTGGGAATGCCGTTTCCGCTGTCTTTGATCACAATTTCAACAGTGTTTTTGATGGACGACATTTCAACGTCAATTGTTTTTCCGCCGTATTTCAGGGCATTGTCTATGATATTTCCGATGGCATTTCCGAAGTGGAATTTATCCAGGTTTAACACCGCGTCTCCAATATTATTTTTAAAGTTGATTGTTTTTTCAGGTGCTGATATTTTATAATTCGCAATCACAAGGGCAATCAATTCAGCAACCACAATAGGTTGTTTGTTCAGAGCCAGTTGTTGGTGCGTTAAGGCAGCGGTTTCCAATATTTTTTCGACCATCACATTTAAATTGGCCACTTGTGAATTGGCGATGGAAATGTATTTTTCGGCCTTTACTTTATCGTCCAACGCATTGAAGTTTTTCATGGCTTCCAGCGCGGTAGAAATGGTGGCAATGGGCGTTTTAAATTCGTGCGTAATGTTGTTGATCAAGTCGTTTTTTACTTCAGCAAGCTGTTTTTGTTTATAAATAGTTTTTAGCAAATACACCAAACTTGCGATAATGCTGATTGACAAAATAAGCGAAAGTAAAATGCTGATGAAAGAATTTTTCAGTAAAATGGCAGTTTCATTGGTAAACCGAAGCTCCAAATGGCTTCTGTGCGGCAAATAAGTGGATTTTGATACAACCGTTAAATGCTTTTCGGGAAAATTTTCAAGTTTGTAGTCGATGGTTTTTTTATCGAAATTGTCATCTGATCGCCACTGAAAATAGTCATATTTTAAGGCGTAATCAATTCCAATATGCGTGCGTTTAAATTCTTCAGCCAAATAGGTGTCCAACTTTGCGAGGTCTAGCGTATCTCTTGAAATGGAAATAAAAACCTTTGAAATTAAACTGTCTATATTTTTTGGAATGACGTCGTTTGGCGTAAAAAAAGCGTGATTTCTCTGGCTATTTATGAATAAGGGTTTCTGATTTTTTTGTTTTGCGATATTTTGTAGGGTACTGTCCACTTTTTTTCGCAAACCCCATTTCGAATTGGTGCTTACGACAATGGTGTCTGTAATGTCTTTTGAATTTGGAGAAGTGAAGGTAATAATCCCCGATTTAGTGATATTGGCAAAATAGGCTTCAACCGAATTGTCCAGACTTTGCTGTACATTGCTGATTAAATTTTGCTTGTTTAACTCGTATTCCCGGTAATTCCAATACACCTGAACCGCAATGGTGGTAAAAATGGTTACCCCAATAAAATAAACAACCCATTTGTAGTTTTTCTTATCCATAAGCCAAAGTTAAGCACATAAATTGGTTTATCCGAATCGCTTAACAATCGTTAACACTAATTAACGTGATGGTGGTTTTTTAACGCTTATATTTGTTCAGAAATAATTTTTAAAATTAGTAAAATGTTAAATGTACTTTTAAAAAGCATCGTGTTGGTTTTCTTATTAATTCAAACGGCTTTAAGCGCCCAGGATTTTCAAGGAAGCGCAGTTTATCAGACCAAAACAAAGGTTGAAATGGATTTGGCGGCTTCAGGAATTCCTGCAGACAGAATTAAACGTATCGAGGAAATGATGAAAAACCAAATGGAAAAAACCTATATTTTGACATTTGACAAAACAGCTTCTATCTATAAAGAAGAAGTAAAATTAGATCAGGGAGCTGCCGGCGGTGGTCCGGGAATGCGTTTTGCGATGATGGGCGGCGGCGCTTCAGGCAAATATTATAAAAATACCCAAACAAAAACTTCGGCAAAAGAAAATGAATTCAGCGGCAAAAATTTCCTCATTAAAGATGTCTTAAAAACCTACGAATGGAAAATGGAGCAGGAAACCAAAATGATTGGAAATAACCTGTGTTTTAAAGCAACCACCATTATTGAAATGCCTGCGAATGCAGGAACTTTTTCCTTCGGAAGACAAAATAATGAGAAAAAAGAGGCAGAAAAAGAAGAAGAGCCAAAAATAGAATTGGTTCCCGTAACCGCCTGGTACAGCATGGAAATTCCCGTAAACCACGGCCCTGGAGATTATTGGGGATTGCCGGGCTTAATTTTAGAAATTAATGCCGGAAATACACAAATAATGTGCACAAAAATTGTGATGAATCCCAAAGAAAAAGCGGAAATCACAGAGCCTGATAAAGGAAAAGGGATGACCCAAAAAGAATATGATGAGATGTTGAAAGTGAAAATGAAAGAAATGCAGGAACGTTTTTCCAACGAGCGTCAAAAAAGTGGTGGTGCTGGAGGTATGCATATCAGAATTGGAGGGTAAACTAAGTGACAATTTAAAAAATCGTCATTGCAAAATAATAGCTGCCGATTGAAAGCGAAGCAGTACGACAGTGGTAATCTCTTCATTTAAAAAGATTGCCACTGTTTTTTAAAAGCCTCGCGAGGTCAATAAATAATTCAAAATCAAACTTTCAACATCAACCAGATCATTCTTTAAATGAAAAAACTCACAATTTTCCTCATAACCATCTTATTCCCTTTTATCCTATTCTCGCAGTCCGTAAAATTGGAAGGTATCGTTAAAGACAAAGCCGACAAGCCTTTGGAAATGGCAAATGTGATCGCTTTTAAAAAAGGCACCAACATCTTGCAGTCGTATTCCATTTCCGATTCAAAAGGAAATTACAAATTAATCTTGGTGCAAAATGAAGCCTATACATTAAAGGTGAGCTATTTGGGCTTCAATACCAAAATTATGGAGGTCACTGTTGGCAATTCAACAGCCGATATGACCCAAAACATTGTTTTGGAAGAATCCAATGAAGCCTTGAATGAAATATCCATCACCTATGAAATGCCCGTAAAAATTGTGGGCGACACCATTGTGTACAATGCCGATTCATTCACCTCGGGAAAGGAAAAAAAGCTGGAAGATGTGCTGAAAAAATTGCCGGGAATTGATATTGACGACAATGGCGAAGTGGAAGTGGAAGGCAAAAAAGTGCAGAAGGTTTTGGTGGAAGGAAAGGAATTTTTTGAAGGCGATTCAAAATTGGCGACCCAAAATATTCCCGCAAGCGCCATCGATAAGGTGCAGGTGCTTAAAAATTACAACGAAGTTTCGGGAATGCGCGGCGTTACCAACAACGAAGATAACATTGTGATCAACATCAAACTAAAACAGGGAAAAAAACGATTTTGGTTTGGCGAAGTGAACGCCGGTGTTGGCGATAACGAAAAATACACGGCAAAACCAAAACTGTTTTATTACAGTCCGGAAAAAAGCATTAACCTGTTGGCCGATTTCAACAACATAGGCGAAGCGCCGTTTACTATGCGTGATTATTTCAGGTTTACGGGCGGTTTGCGCGACGGAATGAGCAGTAGCGGCACCAGTTTTAACGTTTCATCGGGCGGATTGGGTTTTTTGACCGCACAAAACAACCGGGCGCAGGAAATTACTTCAAAATTTGGCGCGTTGAATTTCAGTCTGGCGCCTAAAAAAACAATCGATTTTAATGGTTTTGCCCTGGTAAATAATTCGGAAACCGATATGTTCACGCAGTCAAATACCGTTTACAACAAATTAAATATCACCGAAACAAGCGAATCATCGGCTATGCAAGGCAGTAAATTGGGCATGTTAAAATTCAGCGCCACCTACAAACCAACCAATGAAGTACATATAGATTATGATATTTTCGGAAAATTGTCTGAACAAACCGAATTGTTGGATGTCACTTCCACCCAAAGAAATACCGATGCCTATAAAGAAGATAAACCGGCAACCTTAAATCAAAATTTCAACCTGTATTACACCATCGACGACAAAAATATTTTCGCCGCAGAATTACAGCACTTCTATGAAAAAGACAAACCATTATACAATTCTTTGGCAACCTCGCAGCCGTTTGAAATAATTCCTTCCAACAACGCCGAAGCCATTATTGACCTAATTCAAGATAAAAAAACAAGCACCAACAAACTGGATGCGAAGCTGGATTACTATTATTTATTAACGCCAAAAAGCAACATCAACATCACCTTGGGAAGTACTTTAAGCTCACAAAGTTTAACGTCGGGAATTTCCCAAAAATTGGCCGATGGTAGTGTGCTTAATTTTAATGATGCGCTGTTGAATAATGAGGCGGATTATAATTTTACCGACTTGTTTTTGGCGCTGCATTACAAAGTGGTTTCAGGGAAATTCACTTTTAATCCTGGCGTAAGGTTGCATCAATACAGCACAAAAGACACCCAATTGGGTGCGGAAATTAAAGAGAACCAAACAAAATTATTGCCGGATGTATATGCGAGTTTGCAACTAAAATCGTCAGAAAGCCTGCGTTTCAATTACTCAATTTCCACCCAATTTTCCGACATCAATAAAATTTCGGAAGGCTATATATTGTCCAATTATAATTCTTTGACCCGCGGAAATAGGTTGTTGGAAAACGCGTTGTTCCACAGCTATTCCTTAAATTATTTTAGTTTCAGCATGTTTTCGTTTACCAATGTAAATGCGTCTGTGAACTACAATAAAAAGGTAAACGGCGTAAAAAACAGCACAGAATTGATTGGCGTGGACCGGATTTCCTACCCAATAAATTCAAATTTGGCCGACGAAACATTTTTGGCAAATTTTAGGTATGGCAAAACATACAGCCGACTTAAAACAAATTTTAGCGCAAATTTCTCAAATTCAACCTTCAACAATACGGTTAATAATGAGCAAATTAAGTCAAAATCGCTTTCCCACAGTTATCAGGCAAGCGTGGCCAGTAAATTTAAAAATGCGCCAAATTTTGAAGTGGGTTACCAAAAATCTTTTTCCGAATATTCAAATACGGGAAGCACCACCGACAGGCCTTTTGCGAATATGGAAATCGGATTTTTGAAAAATTTCATTTTAACGGCTGATTACAGTTACTACAACTATAAAAATGATGAAAATACGGTGAAAAATACCTATTCATTCTTAAACGCGAACCTGTATTATCAGCAAAAAGACAGCAAATGGGAATTTAAAATTTCGGCGACCAATTTAACAAACAACACGTCGATGAACACCGACAGTTACAATGAAATTGCCGACAGCAATACAACATCGCTGTACTATATTCAGCCAAGATTGTACCTATTTTCAGTGAAATATAATTTGTAGGGTGTTCCCGCTGAAAAAGCGGTCGGGCTATCACTACTCGCTTTTTTTAGTTGCGAAAGCAACTAAAAAAGAGCTCAAACACGTCGTTCAATCCCTAACACAAATTGAATTACAATTTAAAATTTACGATATATGATTTTTTGCCTTTAAACTTTAAACTTTCGACTTAGATATTCAAAACGCCATTTTCACCGGCGGCAAAATCATTCCATAAATAATCGTCAGCCTCTTCATCGTTCACGTAATCTCCGTCAACAGCATATCTAAATTCATAGGATTGGCCCTTTTGTAGATCTATAGTTCCTTTAAAAGTGCCGTTTTTTAATTTTTTTAAAGGGTCGGCTTTGGTGTTCCAACCATTAAAATCTCCAATTACAGAAACATTTCCAGCCTCTTTTGCAACAATGCTAAAGGTCACTTTGCAAATGGAATTATTTTTTAAGTACTGTTTTTTTATAGCCATAATTCATAGTTTTTAGTTCATGCAAAAATAAAAAACAATTTTATTAAATCCTCAAAAACAAGGAATTGTAACGAAAATTTGTCTTTTTGTTAATATTGAATTTATTAATTGGGCATTCGCGAAATTTTATTTTGTGTAAATTGAAAAAAAGGCAGGATAGAAAATTGGTTTAAAATTTTTATTTAAATTCAAGTAAAATCCTTAATTTAGGGGTTTTTCTGTATGATACCATAAAAAACAGTTCAATGAAAATCTCCTTTAAATTTAAAATAATACTGGGTTACATCATTAACCTAATTGCGATATTGGCGTTGGGATTCATTTATTGGAATCACATTCTTCCTGAAAATCCGCAAATATGGGATTGGATTTCCCTGTCATTAATCGTACTTTCTTTGGGGATGTTAACGGTAGTTTATTTTGTCATCCAAAGCCAGCTCAAAGCAAAAAATGAAGCGGAAGTTGAATCGTTGGAGAGCCGTAAATTGTTGCAGTCTATCATGGACAACACCACCAATGCCATTTCTGTCAAAAAAATAAATGGGGAATATTTGTTGATCAATCAGCAATATGAAACCATTTACAAATTAAAAGAGGAAAATATAAAAGGCAAAACAGACCATGATTTCTTGCCAAAAGAAATTGCGGACAGATATCGAAATACAGATTTGGAAGCGGTAAAACTGGGCAAGGAAATCCAGGTTGAGGAAATTCTTGAGCAATCAGACGGGCTTCATACCTATCTGGCCGTTAAATTTCCTTTGTTTGATGCCGCGAATAGGGTTTTTGCTGTGGGAACCATTGCCACCGATATCACCGAGAGAATTAATTCTCAGAAACTGCTGGTGGCCGGAAATACTTTTTTTAATTTGTCTAGGGATATGTTGATTATTTCATCAAATAACACTTTTTTAAAGGTAAATCCCGCAACCACAAAAATATTGGGTTATACGGAGCAAGAACTGCTGGGGAAACCGTTTATGTCATTCGTTTATGCCAAAGATATAGATACCACCCTTCAAGAAGTGGCAAAACTGCAATCCGGAGCCATTACTGCGAATTTTGAGAACCGCTATGTTTGTAAAGACGGCTCTTTAAAATGGCTGAGTTGGACAACTTATCCCGACCCTGAAACCGGACTTTTATATGCTGTTGCAAGAGATGTCACCGCAAAAAAAGAAGTGGAGGAATCCTTGAAGGCAGCCGATACTTTTTTTAATATGTCATTGGATATTTTGGTAGTCGCTTCAAAAAATACCTTTATAAAAATAAATCCTTCTTTAAGCAAGGTGTTGGGATATAGCGATTTGGAGCTAAAAACGAAGCCTTTCACAAACTATATTTTTCCCGAAGATTTAGAAACTACTGAAAAAGCGATTGGCGGACTTGATAAAGGGGCTTCTTTGGTAAATTTTGAAAATCGATGGGTATGTAAGGATGGCGATATAAAATGGTTGTCTTGGACGGCAACTATTGATGCCACCACCGGAATTTTATATGCCATAGCACGCGATATCACCGACCAATTAAAATTGGAAGGAGAGGAACAGGCCGCTTTAAATGATTTATATGAAAATGAACAAAAATTAAACCTGATTCTTGAGAATATCAGTGATGGCGTTATTGTTGCAAATTCTGAAAAAAAGGTGATTTTGGCCAATTATATGGCGAATGCACTTTTTGGAACAGATGATGACACCAAGATTTCCACCAATTTTTCTGAGCATTTCGAATTGTATTTTCCCGACGGAAAAACAATATTTCCTATTCAAAAACTTCCCATGGAACGCGGCTTGGCAGGAGAATCGACCGATGATGTGGATGTGGTGATCTGGAATCCAAAATTGCAGCAAAGGAAAAGGGTTTTATTGAGCGGAAGGCCAATATTGGACAAACAAAATCAGGTAATTGCGGTGGTTATTACCATTAAGGACATCACCAAATACCGAAATCTGGAAGAGGAATTGAAAAAAACAGAGCTTAAATATCGCAGCCTGATTGGTTTCAGAAAGGATGATGATTCTAAAGAAAGCGATGAAAAGAATGAAGATAAAGCAACAGATAAAAATCCATAATATTCCAAAAAAATTTTAATAAGTTGACAAGGGGATTAATCCCCTTGGAAGCATTTTATAATATAATTTACATTAACTTTTAATAGCTAGATATTTAACCTTTCAACTTAAATTTACGGAAACAAAACCACCCAAATGATTCTAATTGACCAACCATACATTTCCTCATTTTTGCTTAAAACCATTAAAGAAAACCATCTTGAAATAGTAGCAACCGAAGCGGCGAGAGCCATGATTTCTGACGATTCATTAAATTGGATTTCAGAAAAAAAAGCGGTGGAGTTTATTAATAATAATCCCACCTGTCCGCTTTACACCAACTCCGAAAACACCATTAGCTGGATTGAGAAAAACTTGGCTTCCACAAAATTGCCGGGTCAAATTCAGGTTTTCAAGAACAAAATAAAGTTTCGGGAATTGCTGAAGGCTATATTCCCAAATTACTTTTTCAAAGGAATCAAGTTTGAAGAATTGGCGCATTTATCTCTGTCAACTATAAAATTTCCGTTCATCATTAAACCTGCGGTTGGCTTTTTTAGTTTGGGCGTCCATAAAGTTGACAATTTCGAAGAATGGCCAGCCGTTTTAAACAAAATTACCAATGATATCGCTGAAATTAGGAGCTTTTACCCAAATGAAGTCGTGGATACCTCCAATTTTATTGTTGAGGAGTGCATTGAAGGCGAAGAATATGCGATGGACTGTTATTTCAATACTGAAGGCAAACCAGTAATTCTCTCCATTTTGCACCATCGTTTTTCAACAGGAAAAGATGTAAACGACCGGGTGTATACCACTTCCGAAGAAATTATTGAAAAGCACCTGCCAACTATGCAGGAATTTCTGAACACACTTGGCGCGCTAACCAATTTGAATAATTTTCCTTTTCATGTGGAAGTAAGAATTGATAAAAACGGAACGATTATTCCCATAGAAGTCAATCCCATGCGATTTGGCGGTTGGTGCACCACGGCCGATTTGTCTTACTTTGCCTTCGGATTTAATTCTTACCAATATTTTTTAAACGGCACAAAACCAAACTGGAATGAACTGTTTAAATCGGGAAAAAATAAAAAATACAGCCTTATTTTGTTGGATAACAATTCGGGAATTCCCGAGAACAAAATAGCGTCTTTCGATTATGATTTGCTGCTTTCCGATTTTGAAAATCCGCTGGAATTAAGGAAAGTGGATTTCAATGATTATCCGTTTTTTGGCATGGTTTTCGTCGAAACAAGCCTAGGAAACGAAAAAGAGCTCGACCAAATTTTAACTTCCGATTTGAAGAAATACATAAAAGTGAAAAATAATTAAAAAAAGCTCCTTGAAAAAGGAGCTTTTTTGTTGAATTATATTGAATTTAATGAATCATTTTAATTGTGTCCTGTGCCGCAGCATTCCTGCTCCATAAAACTGTTGCTTTCTTCGTGCCAAGGGAACGAGGCATTGTATTTGTTGTTTTCCCAATAAAATTGAGCCCGTGTTTTAGGTTCGTTACCCACTTCATTCATCGTGTTGCTGTCATACAATCTTCCGTTTGCCATGGTAAAAATCAAGCTGTTTGAGTTTTGGATATCTTCTAAAGGATTTTTATCTAAAACAAGCAAATCTGCCATTTTCCCCACTTTTAACGAGCCAATATCTTTCCCGGCGCCAATATAATTTGCGCCGTTGATGGTGGCGATTTTTAAGGCTTCCAGATTGCTTAGGCCTCCTTGTTGAAGGCTCCACAATTCCCAATGGGCACCCATTCCCTGTAATTGTCCGTGTGCTCCTAAATTTACTTTTACCCCATTATCAGACAAGGCTTTTGCAGTTTTGGAGGTGAGAATGTGGCTGTTTACATATTCTTCATCAGGAATCATGATTCTGTGACGGGAACGTGCGTCAATAATGCTTCTTGGTGTAAATTGCAACAACTTTTCATTTTCCCAGACATTGGTTTTTTGATACCAGTAAATTTCGGCATTGAGTCCGCCGTAATTTACAATCAATGTTGGTGTATAACCAACTTCACTGGCGCCCCAAAGTTCAAGAACGTCTTTGTAAACAGGCGCTACAGGAATGTTGTGCTCCACGCCGGTATGGCCATCAATCACCATGGTTAAGTTGGTAAAAAAGGTGGAACCGCCTTCAGGAACCACATTGATGCCTTCTTCTCGTGCAGCCTGTAAAACTTGCTGGCGCTGGTCGCGACGTGGCTGGTTGTAACTTTTTACCGAAAGCGCTCCAAAAGCCTTGGTTCGTTTAATGCTTGAACGCGCATCGTCTATATTGTTGATTACCGCCTTAAAATCACCTTCGGCGCCATAAAGAATATAACCTGTTGAGTATAGGCGAGGTCCTACCAATTCTCCACTTTTAATCATTTCAACAAGTGAAAAAATTGTTTCGGTGTTGGCAGAAGGATCGTGTGATGTTGTTACGCCAAAAGCCAAATTTGCATAAAATTGCCAGTTTTGTTGGGTGGTCATTCCGTAACGGAAACCACCAACATGGGCGTGTGCATCCACCATTCCCGGCATAATGGTTTTTCCTGCAAGGTCATAGACTTTGGCATTGTTTGGAATGGTTACTTCGGAAGCTTTCCCGATGGCTTCAATTCGGTTTTGGTTGATGACAATATTTCCGTTTTCTATAACTTCATTACCTTCCATGGTAATAATTCGGGCATTTGTGAAGGCAATCCTGCCTTTTGGCTTGTCCACTTTTGCTTTTAAACCTATCAAAATTCCTTTATCCGAAAGATCACCCACTTTTTCTGGAGAATCTGGCAAAAAGGTAAAACGGTCTTTGATCTCATTTTTAAAATAAGTTTCACCTAAGGTCCACATTACCTGTTTATTGTCTGCCGACCAATGCAAGTTAATTCCCGCATCTTTTGCCAATTGCGACACCGGAACTGCGGTGGTTTTATTGTCTAAATCAGCTGCTTGTCCGTTGAGGTTTAGCGGCGCCAAATAAACTTTGTGCAAATGAGAAAAAGCAATCCAGTTGTTGTCCGGACTGGGAACCAGTCTGTTTGCGTATTTGGATTGAATATGGGTGCGTTCGTCTTTTCCGTTTAAATCCATACTTTTTAGCTCTTTGGTCAGATTTCCGAAGAAAGCGCCGCCGGTTTGGTAAAAAATACGATTTCCGTCTTTGGTGAATGTAGGATATTCTCCATTTTTGCTGATGAATTTTTGGTTTCCGCCAGATGCGTTCATCGTATAAATTCCCGGATTTTTAGTAAAAGCAAGTCCTTGATCATTGTTTCCGTCTTCTTTTCTGAACACAATCGTTTTTCCGTCAGGTGAAAAAGCCGGGGTTCTATAAATGCCTTTTTCAGCAGTGATTTTTGTCAAATTACCTCCGGAAACCGCAATTTTTTGGATTGCCCCAAGCGTTAAATCGTTCCAGGTCACAAAAACAATTTCCTTTCCGTTTGGCGAAAAAACTGGTTCTGCCTCAAAATCGGTACCTGAGGTCAATCTTTTTGGCGCTCCATTGGGAAGGTTTTTTGTCCATAAATAACCCAAAGCCCTAAAAATAATTGTTTTTCCATCGGGTGACGTCACCGCGTCTCGAATCATTTTTACCGTAAATTCATTGTCATCAACGGGCGTTTCAAAATGAACCCTTTCCGCAATGTCAATCGCCACATCAGTAGTAAAAGGAATCGCAGAAACAGCGTTGGTTTTTATGTTTACTTTTTGAATTTTTCCTTTAGACCAAATGACTATTTCTTCGTTATTGGGCATCCAGCTGAAATTTGGATACACGCCAAAAACTGCCCACGATGTTTGCTGGTCTTTGTTTAAATCGTCATAAACCGGCCATTCTTCTCCGGTTTTCAAATCGTGAATGTATAAAACGGTTTTGGTGCGCACACGTTTTACATAAGCAAGCAGGTTTCCGTCTCTTGATAGTTGCGGTCTTGCCGCACCGCCCGGTCCGCCAGTGATATTTTCAGTTTCTCCTGTTGCAAAGTCGTAGCGTTTAATTACATAAATTTGCTTATTTGCATCTTTGTTGTATTCAAATACGCTGCCTGATGTGGCGTCTTCACTGTAATACATATATTTTCCGTCGGGTGAAATAACAGGTTCGTTGATGTCTTTTTGGTCATTTCTTTTTTTGATAAGTTGCACGCCGCTTCCTCCGGAAATATGGTATTGCCAAATTTCTCCGGCGCCTAAAGAACGTTCAGAAGTGAAGTGTTTTCGCGCCACCAAATAGTTGCCATTTGGCATCCACGCTGCATTATTTACCAACTTGAAATCTTCTTTGGTCACCTGTTTGGCATTGCTGCCGTCGGCGTTCATCACCCAAATATTGTCGCCTCCGCCGGCATCGCTGGTAAAGGAAATACGTTTTCCGTCCATACTGAAATGTGGTTGCACTTCATAGGGAATTCCTTTGCGAAGCGCTGTTGCTTTTCCTCCGGAAATTGGCAGGCTGTAAATGTCGCCCAACAGGTCAAATAGGATGGTTTTTCCGTCAGGACTCACATCCAAATTCATCCAGGTGCCTTCATCGGTGCTGAAATTATGGGTTTTATAGTTAAAAGTCGAACCGGGATTTGCCACATCCCATTTTGGAGTTTCTTTTGGGTTTTCCTGAGAATAGCTTGTAAAAGTCAGTAAAACGGCAATAAGTGCAGCGTAATGTTTTTTAATCATTTTTTGAATTTTTTGTTGCTTATGGTTGAAAATCCATCAACATTAATTTTTGCTAAATATAAACAAATTCAGATAATTTGATAATTAATCACTAAATTTAAAAACGATGAAAAGAAACTGAAAAATGCAAAAAAATTGCAGTACAATACAGCGAAAAATCAATGTAAAAGAGAAATAACACAGCAATTTTTTAAAAAAAATAAAATACAAATGGGAAAAAACGAATTTGACAAAGGGATAAAATTCTCTTTCAACGAGAGCATTGCCTACGCGGAAAATGCCGTGGTGAGCAAACAGATACTTAAAAAGGAAACCGGCAATATTACCTTGTTTGCTTTTGACAAAGGTGAAGGATTGAGCGAACACACCACACCGTTTGATGCCGTTGTTTTTGTGGTCGACGGGAAAGCAGACATTATCATCGACGGAAAATCAAATATTCTGGAAGCCGGCGACACCATTATTATGCCGGCCAATGTTCGCCACGCCTTACAAGCAGTCGAAAAATTTAAAATGGTGCTGACCATGATTCGAGGCAATTAAAACCGACTTCAGTTAAAAAATTTGATTATTATAAACAAATTCCACTAACAATTATGGCCATAAAAAGGAATCCCTCGTTGCAGGAATATTCAAAAGACCACCATCAGGCATTGTTGCTTTGCTGGAAAATTCAGGTTGGTTTTTCAAAAGGAATTGCTGCGGAAAGGATTAAGGCATATTCAGATTGGTTTTACGAAAATCATATTCTGGAACATTTTCAGCTGGAAGAAAAGTACATGTTTCCGGTGCTTGGGAATGAAAACAAACTGGTTATTCAGGCATTGGAAGAGCACAAAATATTGTTGGCGCTTTTTACCGATACCACGCAAATTGAAACTTCTTTAAAGCAAATCCAAACATTGTTGAAAAGCCACATTCGCTTTGAGGAGCAAATTTTATTTAATGAAATTCAAAATGCTGCCACACCAGAGGAATTGGAAAAAATAGCGCAATTTCACAGCGATAAAAAATATAAGGACAATTTAAATGACGTTTTTTGGAGATAATTTTTTTGAAAAATGAACATCGACATTTATAAAGCTGAAGATTTTAAAACCACCAAATGGTGTGGCGGAAGCACCACCGAATTGTACATTCATCCATCCACTACGACTTATGCAGCCGGTAATTTTAATTTTCGGATCAGCTCCGCCACCGTGGAAATTGAGAACTCTGATTTCACCATACTTCCCGGCGTTTCCCGCCAATTGATGGTTTTGAAGGGAAGCATTAAATTGTCGCACAAAAATCACCACGAGATTCAACTGAATAAAAGGGAAATTGATTGTTTTGAAGGCAGTTGGGAAACTTCCGCAGTCGGAACTTGTGTTGATTTTAACTTAATGACCAAAGGCAATACCGAAGGGAAAATTTCATCGGTTTTTGTTTTTGCGGATAAAAGTTTGAATTTTCAGCTGGATGTAACTTGTGAATTCATCATTTTTTATGCTTATGAAGGAAATATGCAATGCCTTTTTGGATCAGAAAAGCGAAATTTAAATCAAGGAGAACTATTGGTAATTCGGCATCCAATTAATGATGTTGTTGAACTGCTAAGTTCAGAAGATTGTGCAATGGCAGTTGTGCATATTTATAAATAACAAAAGCCCCAATTTCTTGAGGCTTTTATTTAATTCAATACATTTTTACAAGCCAAAAGCTGCTTTAACCTGAGGTACAAAATCTAATTTTTCCCAGGTAAAAAGATCTGCATCAATCGTAATTTCAGTGCCGTCAACATTCACAAATGTTTTTTTGACAACCTCATTTTTTCTTCCCATATGTCCGTAAGCCGCAGTTTCTAAATAAATAGGTTCACGCAATTTTAAGCGTTCTTCAATAAAGGCCGGTCGCATATCGAAAAGCTGGTCAACAATAACGGCAATTTCACCATCCGATTTTTTCACTTTTGAAGTTCCGTAAGTATTTACATAAATTCCCATAGGTTTTGCAACGCCAATGGCATAAGAAACCTGCACCAAAACTTCATCGGCAACACCTGCAGCAACCAAATTTTTGGCAATATGACGTGTGGCATAGGCACCGCTTCTGTCAACTTTACTTGGATCTTTTCCTGAAAATGCCCCACCGCCGTGAGCGCCTTTTCCGCCGTAAGTGTCCACAATAATTTTTCTGCCTGTCAATCCGGTATCGCCGTGCGGACCGCCAATCACAAACTTCCCGGTTGGGTTTACGTGGTAAATAATATCATCATTAAACAAGGCTTTTAAGCCAACTGGTAATTTCGCAACCATTCTCGGAATTAAAATAGCGATCACGTCACTTTTAATTTTAGCCAGCATTGCTTCATCATTCGGTCCAAAGTCGTCGTGTTGCGTGGAAACCACAATGGTGTTAATTCTTACAGGAACATTTTCGTCAGAATATTCAATGGTTACCTGACTTTTAGCATCTGGACGCAAATAGGTGATTTCTTTATTTTCTCGGCGCAATTCGGCCAATTCAAACAATATTTTATGGCTTAAATCCAAAGCCAAAGGCATATAATTTTCGGTTTCATTGGTGGCGTAACCAAACATCATTCCCTGGTCGCCGGCGCCTTGATCTTCTTTAACCGCACGGTCAACGCCCTGATTAATGTCTGGAGATTGTTCGTGAATGGCAGAAAATATGCCGCACGAATTTCCGTCGAACATATAGTCGCTCTTAGTATACCCAATTTTATTGATGACGTCTCTGGCTATTTTTTGAACATCCAAATAGGTTTTCGATTTTACTTCTCCCGCCAAAACCACTTGTCCGGTAGTCACCAAAGTTTCGCAGGCAACTTTCGAATTGCGGTCAAAAGCCAAAAAATTATCGACTAAAGCGTCTGAAATTTGATCGGCAACTTTATCCGGGTGTCCTTCTGAAACAGATTCGGACGTAAATAAATATGACATATTTTTTTAGTTATTTTAGGTTTAATGCTACTTAGAACAGCAATTTATAGCACATTGTTTTGGGCGTTACCCTGCGGGTCGAGCTTTTCGTTACAATCTTTTTTACTTCGCCGAAAAGGCGAATCAAAAAAGGATTTTCACTGCAATCCCTAACGCAAATGCTGTTGTAAATAGAACTTAGCCTTATATTATTAATTAAAATTGAGGAAACTGAGTTGGTTGCGTTGGTCGCTAAAGAAGTAAATAATTACTGCTTTAGCATTTTTTAACGAGGTTGCAATCAGTTCAAATTTTTCCTCCTGTAATTCAGTGGGCAAATTTAGGAAAACTAAAAATTATAAAATGCAAAAAATGATTTTTTATTTAAAAAAAACTTGCACGTTAAAAAAATGTGATTACATTTGCGACATCAAAACAAGAAAAAATGACAATTAAATTGAACAATATGATGTGTATGATGTGTAAAATTTACGCTGAGGACACTATTGTTTAAAATTTAATAAAATATAAAAACAATTAAAAGCCTCTGATTTTTCAGAGGCTTTTTTTATAACCAACACCAAAATGAACATAAAATTTCAAAATAATCCAATTAACATTTGTTGTATGCAAATGCAAATGATGCAAATCATCATGAAAAGATATTGCCTAAACTGATTGGAATAAAAAAATCAATAACGATTAAAGTCCCTTTGGTAATATCTAAAACCAAAGGGACTTTTTTATTTCAAAAACTAAAATAAATATTTAAAAACATAAAAAATGAGCACACAAAAATTTTCTACACAGGCATTGCACGCAGGACATGATGTTACCAAAAACGCAGGAACAAGAGCCGTTCCAATTTACCAAACTACTTCCTATGTTTTTCACAACTCGGAACACGCAGCCAATCTTTTCGGACTTGCAGAAGCAGGTTTTATTTATACCCGTTTAAACAACCCAACCAACGATATTTTGGAACAGCGCCTCGCAGCGCTTGAAGGCGGCATTGGCGCAGTGGTTACGGCATCTGGAACGGCGGCAATCGCCACGGCTTTGCTGGTTTTGCTGAAAGCGGGCGACCATATTGTGGCATCCAACAGTTTATACGGTGGCACTTATAACTTGTTTAAAGTGACCTTGCCGCGACTGGGAATCACCACCACCTTTGTGGATCCTTCCAATCCAGAAAATTTTACCAAAGCAACCCAGTCAAACACCAGGGCTTTCTTTGCCGAAAGTTTGGGAAATCCTAAATTGGACATTTTGGATTTGAAAGCGATTTCTGCGGAAGCCAAAGTCAATAAAGTGCCTTTTATTGTCGATAATACCGTGGCAACGCCTTATTTATTGAACCCGATTGCGCACGGTGCCAATATTGTGATTCACTCCTTGACCAAATACATTTCAGGAAACGGAACTTCTCTTGGCGGCGCCATTATTGATGCCGGAACTTTTGACTGGACCAGCGGAAAATTTCCTGAATTTACCGAACCTTCTGCCGGTTATCACGGCTTGGTGTACCACGAAGCCTTAGGAAATGCCGCTTTTATCGCCAAAGTGCGTGTGGAAGGTTTGCGCGATTATGGCGCTGCTTTAAGTCCGTTCAATGCGTTTCAGATTATTCAGGGATTGGAAACCTTGCCGATTCGGATTAAAAAACACAGTGAAAATGCCTTGGCTTTGGCCGAATGGCTTGAAAATCAGCAGGAAGTTTCCTGGGTAAATTATCCCGGATTGAAATCGAGCAAATACTATGATTTGGGACAAAAATATTTGCCGGAAGGACAAAGCGGCGTGGTGACTTTTGGGTTGAAGGGCGGATTTGAAGCTGCCAAAACGGTGGCCGATGAAACCAAATTATTCTCGCTTTTGGCAAATATTGGCGATACCAAATCTTTGATTATCCATCCAGCAAGTACCACGCACCAGCAATTGTCGGATGACGAACAAGTGGCAACAGGCGTTTCAAAAGATTTGATTCGACTTTCTGTGGGAATTGAAGATTTGGCGGATTTGAAGCAGGATTTGAAAGACGCTTTCAGCAAAATTTAAATTTAAAAGATCAAGCTGCATTAGGGATTGAGCGGTTTGTTTGAGCACGCCCGTTTTTACGGGCTGCGAGCAGCGAAAGCCCGGCCCGAAGGGAAATGCCCAAAACAACAATGAAAGCAAATTTGTTGATTTTTTAAACGAAATGTGACGATTTGTTAAATTGATTAAAAGTGTTGTTTAAGAAAAAATTAATGCATTAATTTGCGGTTCAGTTCATAAACGTATTGAAATTGTTATTAAGAAAGGCAGAGGGATTAGACCCGTTGAAGCCTTAGCAACCCTTTGCCCTGCAAAGAAGGTGCTAAATTCTACCAAATTGGATAGATAACAAACCGAAATTACTTCCCGTAATTTTTTGCCTTTCTTAAATAATGCTGTCAATATATGTCGGATCAAAAATTTTGATGTTGACCATTTTAAAATAGTATTGATGAATTCATTAAAATACATAACGGTACCCAATTTTGCTTCCGAAGACGGAAAAATAACCGCTGATGTGACGCTTTCTTACCAAGTATTTGGGAAGGAATTGCATTCGGTGCCGGTGGTGTTGATCAACCACGCGTTGACCGGAAATTCTGATGTGGCCGGCGAATTCGGCTGGTGGAAAAGCATTGTGGGCGATTCAAAATTGATCGACACCAAAAAATATACGGTGCTGGCTTTCGACATTCCGGGAAATGGCTACAAAACCACAGAAATTTTATTTGAATACGATGCGTTTTCGGCAAGAGACATTGCAAATCTTTTTGGTTTGGCGGTTCAGCAATTGGAAATCTTAAGCTTGTATGCTGCCATCGGGAGTTCGTTGGGCGGCGGAATTGCCTGGGAAATGGCGATTTTATTTCCAAATCTGATTGAAAATTTAATTCCGGTGGCTTCCGACTGGAAAGCATCAGACTGGATTTTAGGGCATAACAAAGTGCAGTTTCAAATTTTGGAAAATTCAAAAAAACCTTTGCACGACGCGCGAATGATGGCGATGCTTTTTTATAGAAGTCCGGCCTCTTTTCAATCGCGTTTCAACAGAACGGTGAACAGCAATTTGGGCATGTACAATATCGAAAGCTGGCTGCAGCACCACGGAAAAAAACTGGAAGGACGATTTACCTTGCACGCCTATAAAGTGATGACGCATTTGTTGAGTTCTGTAGATATTTCGAAAAAATTTGCCGGCATTGAGGAAGCTTTTGAACAGATGAAATCGAAGGTGATTATGATAGGCATCGACTCCGATTTGTTTTTCGTGGCCGAGGATAATAAGGAAACCGCAAAACTGTTGGATCAGCAAAATAAGAAAGTTGACTATAAAGAAATCAAATCCATTCACGGTCACGATGCATTTCTCATTGAATTTGAACAATTGGTGGAAGCATTAAGTGACGTTTTTAAATATAAATTATGATAGTTGTAAAATTTGGAGGAAAATCATTGGCCAACGGAACCGGTTTAAAACACACGCTGGCCATTGTTGAAAATAAAATAAAGAACGGGGAGAAAATCGCCTTGGTGGTTTCCGCACGAGGGGAAACAACCGATCATTTGGAGTCTATTTTGGAAAAGGCAAAAAACGATTTGCCTTATGCTGAGGAGTTTGATGCGCTTAAAAAATACCAATTAGTGGGCGGAGAAGGCGTTGATTTGTCGGCGGAATTTAAGCTTTTGGATGAAATTTTCAGAGGCGTAAACTTGTTGGGCGATTACAGTGAAAAAGTGAAAGACCAGGTGCTTTCCCAGGGAGAAATCCTTTCGGGAAAATTTATCGCCCATTTGCTGAACAAAAAAGGCATCAAAGCCAATTTTGTGGATTCAAGAACGCTCATAAAAACCAACAACCAGTTCGGAAAAGCTTTGCCTTTTGAATCGGTTTCCGAAGAAAATGTCATCGCGCATTTTCAACAGCACAACGGCGGCACCATTCAGGTGATTACCGGTTTTATCGCATCAAATTTGCAGGGCGAAACTACCACCTTGGGAAGAAACGGCAGCAATTATACCGCAGCGCTGATCGCCAATTATCTGAATGCAAAAGAGCTTCAGAATTACACTCACGTGAACGGAATTTATACGGCAAATCCCGATTTGGTGGAGAATTCACAAATCATTGAAAAACTTACTTACCAGGAAGCCAATGAAATGGCGAATTTTGGCGCGACTATTTTGCACGCAAAAACCATCATTCCCCTAATCGAAAAAAATATTCCTTTGCGCATTTTAAACACATTTGATGCTGAAAATAAAGGAACGTTAATTGGTTCGGAAACGGAACAGGGCGGCATAAAATCGTTGACGGTGCAGGATGACGTGGCCTTGGTGAATTTAATCGGGCGCGGATTGCTTGGAAAAGTTGGGGTGGACGGACGAATTTTTACGGCTTTGGCAAAAGAAAATATCAGCGTGAGCATTATATCACAAGGTTCTTCGGAAAGGGGAATCGGATTTATTGTGGATGCCAAAAACGGATTCAAAGCGAAAATGGTTTTGGAAAATGAGTTCAAAAATGAATTTCAGACTAAAGACATCAGCCAGATTTATGTGATCGAAAATGTGTCGGTGATTTCTATCATCGGACAAAGTTTGCATTCTTTTAACCAGCCTTATGGCGCCTTGATCAAAAATCGCGTAACGCCCATATTGATAAATAACACCGTGACCGGCGCGAATGTTTGTCTGGTTGTAAAAAAATCGGACTTAAACAAAGCGGTGAATGTGATTCACAGTGAAATTTTCGGAATTTCAAAAAGGATCAACATTGCCATTTTTGGCAAAGGTTTGGTGGGCGGAACGCTGATTGACCAAATTTTAAAAAGTCAGCAAAACATTTTAAAACGAAAAAACATCCATTTAAACATCTTTGCGGTGGCGAATTCCACGAAAGTATTGTTCGACAAAAACGGAATTTCAGACACTTGGAAAAAGGAATTGAAGGCCAATGCACTTCAAAATTATACGGTAAAAGACGTGATTGATTATGCCGAGAAAAACCATCTGGAAAATTTAATTGCGGTGGACAATACCGCAAGCGTTCAGTTTGTGGACAATTATCTTGATTTGGCGGAAAACGGATTCGATTTAATTTCTTCCAACAAAATAGCCAATACCAAGTCGTATGAGTTTTACAAATCGCTCCGGCAAACCCTAAAAAACAACAAAAAATCCTATTTGTACGAAACCAATGTCGGCGCCGGTTTGCCATTGATTGACACCATTAAACTGTTACATGATTCCGGTGAAAACATCACGTGTATCAGAGGCGTTTTCTCTGGTTCGTTGAGTTATTTGTTCAACAATTTTTCGGTTGAAAACCGTCCTTTCAGCGAGGTGTTGCAGGAAGCCATCAACCAAGGTTTTACGGAACCAGATCCGCGAGAAGATTTATGCGGAAACGATGTGGGAAGAAAATTGCTGATTTTGGCAAGGGAGCTCGATTTGCAAAATGAACTTGCCGACGTGACCATTGAAAATTTAATTCCGGAAAATTTAAGATCCGGTGCTGCCGATTCATTTTTGAAAAGATTGGGGGAAATGAATGCGCATTTCCAAAAAATTAAAGAGGACCAAAAACCAAATCACGTATTGCGTTATATCGGGGAAATCTCGGGAGATTTACAGCAGGACAAAGGAAATTTGGAAGTAAAATTGGTTTCTGTGCCAAGCAATAGCGCACTCGGACAAATACAGGGTGCCGATGCGATTTTCGAAATTTATACCGAATCTTACGGTGAAAAGCCACTTGTAATTCAGGGCGCCGGTGCCGGAGCGGCAGTTACCGCTCGAGGCGTTTTCGGGGATATTTTGCGATTGGCGGATAAAAATTAGGCAATAGGTAATAGGCAACAGGCAATAAGCAATAGGAAACAGGTAATAAAAAAGTTAAAAGAGACAGGCCAATAATTAGCAGTATAATTCCCCTCTTGAGAGGGGTTAGGGATGTGTTTTTCAAGAAAGTAATAGGATTTATTACATAGAAAATATAGACAAATCAATAAAAAAATTAACAACCAAAAAAACATGAGCGACAAAAATTTCGAAACCGAAGCCATCAGAAACCAAATGAAACGTTCCCAGTTTCAGGAGCATTCAACGCCTTTGTACTTAACGTCCAGTTTTGTGTTTGAGGATGCCGAAGAAATGCGTGCTGCTTTCAGCGAAGAAAATGAGCGAAACATTTATTCCCGTTTCAGCAATCCGAACATGACTGAATTTACCGATAAAGTGGTGCAAATGGAAGGCGCTGAAGCCGGTTATGCTTTTGCCACCGGAATGGCGGCGGTTTTTTCGACCTTTGCGGCTTTGTTAAGCAGCGGCGACCACATTGTTTCGGCACGTTCTGTTTTTGGGTCAACCCATACATTGTTCACCAAGTATTTTCCGAAATGGCATATTGAGACCTCTTATTTCGATATTAACAATCCTGAAGAAATAGAACCTTTAATTACGCCTTCAACAAAAATATTGTATGCGGAATCGCCTACCAATCCGGGTGTGGACATTATCGATTTGGAATTGTTGGGGAACATCGCCAAAAAGTACAACTTGTTGCTGGTGATCGACAATTGTTTTGCCACGCCGTACATACAGCAACCCATAAAATTTGGAGCGGATTTGGTGATTCATTCCGCCACAAAATTAATGGACGGGCAAGGGCGTGTTTTGGGAGGCGTGGTGGTTGGAAAATCGGAATTGGTGCGTGAAATCTATTTATTTTCTCGAAATACGGGTCCGGCTTTGTCTCCTTTTAACGCCTGGGTATTGTCCAAAAGTTTGGAAACCTTAGCGGTTCGCGTCGAGAAACATTGTGAAAATGCACTGAAAGTGGCTGAGTTTTTGGAAAGCCATGAAAAAATTGAAAAAGTGAAATATCCTTTTTTAGTTTCGCACCCGCAATATGAGATTGCCAAAAAGCAAATGAAATTGGGCGGAAATATCATCGCTGTTGAGGTGAAAGGTGGATTGGAAGCGGGAAGGGACTTTTTAAATGCGCTGAAAATGTGCTCTTTGTCGGCCAATTTGGGCGATACCCGAACCATTGTCACCCATCCGGCATCCACCACGCACAGCAAACTTTCTTCCGAAGAACAATTGGCCGCAGGAATAACGCCGGGTTTGGTTCGGATTTCGGTTGGATTGGAGCATGTTGCAGACATTATTCAGGATATCAATGAGGCCTTAATGGGTTAAAATTTGGGAAGACAGAAGACTGAAGACGGAAGTCAGGAGTCAGGAGTTGGAAGTTAAGGAGTGAAAAAGCCAATATGATGCATTAGCAAGGGGATAAATCCCCTTGGAGCGGTTTATAAATATTTTTAATTATTCATTGAAACCGCGTTAGGGGTTGCAGTGTAAAACCTTTTTGCGCTTTTTCAGCGAAAAAAGTTTGGAACGAAAAACCCGACCGCTTTTTCAGCGGGAACGCCTAAATAAATAACATCAAGGCTAAAAACGTTAAATAATTAAATTTCATCAATCTATTAGCCTATCGAATTGGTAGAGTATTAAAAAAAATGTATTTTTGTTTCCGACAAAAAGATTTATCACACCAAATAAATATGATAATAGATCAAATTTTAACTTCAACTAAAAAAACTGCAGAAAAAGGTTTTGCGGCCGACATAAAATCGGAAAGGCCCATTCGCAGCATTGTTAAAGCAATGAGCTGGAGAATTGTGGGGACAGTAGATACCATGGTCATTTCTTGGTATGTTACCGGAGAACTGGTAATGGCTTTATCAATTGGATCCATAGAGGTGATTACCAAAATGGTGCTTTATTATGGCCACGAACGGATTTGGAATTTAATAAAATGGAGAAAACAATGAAAAATTTAGATTTTGGGCACTTAAATATGGAGCTGAAACATCAATCGCCCGACGAAATTATCAATTGGGCATTGTCGCTGGCTTCGGCCCCGGTGGTAACCACAAATTTCAGGCCTTATGAAGTGGCTATTTTATATGCCTGCACCAAAGTTAAAATTGATTTAAAGGTTATTTGGTGCGATACGGGCTACAACACTCCGCAAACCTATGCACATGCCAATGATTTAATTGAAAAATTGAATTTAAATGTGCATTTGTATGTGCCAAAACAAACTGCGGAGCACAGAAACGTGACCATGGGAATTCCTCAAATTGAAGATCCGATGCATAAAATATTTACTGACCAAGTGAAAATGGAACCCTTTAACCGGGCGATGGCAGAACACAAACCCGATGTTTGGTTTACCAACTTGCGCAAAGGACAAACGGCCTTCAGGGACAATATTGGCATTGTTTCCTTAAGCAAAGACGGTGTTTTGAAGGTGAGCCCTTTTTACCATTGGTCCGATGAACAGCTAGACAACTATTTAAGATTGTACCAATTGCCAAACGAATTCACCTATTTCGATCCGACAAAAGTGTTGGAAAACAGAGAATGCGGTTTGCATTCATAAAACAGTAATAAATGACAGAGAAATTATTAATAAACGCACTGGAAAACGAAGCAATTTATATTTTTAGGGAAGTTGCCGCACAATTTGAAAAACCGGTATTGTTATTTTCCGGAGGAAAAGATTCCATAACCCTAGTTCGATTGGCCCAAAAAGCTTTCTATCCAGCAAAAATTCCCTTTCCGCTGATGCATATCGACACCGGACATAATTTTCCCGAAACCATTGCCTTTCGTGACAAACTGGTAAAAGAATTGGGATTGGAATTGATTGTAAGAAATGTGCAGGACAGTATCGATCAAGGAAAAGTAAAAGAAGAATCGGGCAGGTATTCAAGCAGAAATGTGTTGCAAACAACTACATTGTTAGATGCCATTGAAGAATTTAAGTTTGATGCCTGCATTGGCGGCGCACGAAGAGACGAAGAAAAAGCGAGAGCGAAAGAACGTATTTTTTCTGTGCGTGACGATTTTGGACAGTGGGATGAAAAAAACCAACGTCCCGAATTGTTCGATATGCTGAACGGACAAATTCAACTCGGACAAAATGTGCGTGTATTTCCTATTTCAAACTGGACAGAATTGGACGTTTGGACCTACATCGAAAATGAAAATTTGGAGATTCCATCTATTTATTTTGCACATAAACGGGAAACTTTTTTAAGAGACGGACTAATTTGGTCGGCCTCTGAATATGTTTACAAAGATGAAGAAGAAGAGGTGAAAGAACGGATGGTTCGTTTTAGGACTGTGGGCGATATGAGTTGTACGGCCGCAGTGGATTCTTATGCAGCAACAATTCGTGAAGTGGTAGCCGAAATTAGAGATTCAAGCATTTCTGAACGTGGCGCCAGAATTGACGACAAACGTTCTGAAGCCGCCATGGAAAAACGAAAACAGCAAGGGTATTTTTAGCCCCCTAGCCCCCGAAGGGAGGACAAAGCGTTAAGAAAATGTTCAGAGAACATTTTTAGCGAATGTGCCAGCTGGCGCAAGGGCATTAAAAAGTTAAATTATAATAATTAATAAAAAATATTCCTCCCCTTTGGGGAGGTTAGGTGGGGCTTATGGAAGTTTTAAAAATAGCAACGGCAGGAAGTGTGGACGATGGTAAAAGTACGTTGATTGGACGTTTATTGTACGACACAAAATCGTTAACCGACGATAAATTGGAGGCCATTGAAAAAAGCAGCAAGAAAAAAGGATACGATTATTTGGATTTTTCTTTGGCGACAGACGGCCTGGTGGCTGAACGTGAACAAGGAATTACCATAGATGTGGCCCATATTTATTTTTCAACAGCAACAAGAAGTTACATCATTGCTGATACGCCCGGCCATGTGGAATATACCAGAAATATGGTTACCGGCGCTTCAACATCACAAGTGGCCATTATTTTGATTGATGCGCGTCACGGCGTGATTGAACAAACTTATCGTCATTTTTTTATCAATAATTTATTGCGGATTAAAAGTGTGATTGTGGCCGTGAACAAGATGGATTTGGTGAACTTTTCAGAAGAAAGATACAATGAAATCAAGGCTGATTTTGAAAAATTGGTTGAAAAAAGCGACTACGAAGATCAAAACATTACTTACATTCCGGTGAGTGCCCTAAAAGGTGATAATGTAGTGGAAAAATCGGATGCGATGCCTTGGTTTAGCGGACAAACATTACTGGAATATTTGGAGAAACTGGACACCGTAAATATTTATAACAGAGGAAAAATGCGTTTTCCTGTGCAGTATGTGATTCGTCCTAAAACAGAAGAATTCCACGATTTCAGAGGTTATGCCGGAAAAGTTTATGGCGGCGACATCAATGTGGGAGATGAAGTTGTGGTGCTTCCGTCCGAAACAAAAACCAAAGTGAAAGAAATTTATTTCAACGATAAAAAATACCAAAGCGCCGCAAGAAGATCCTCCATTTCCGTAACCTTGGAAAACAATGTGAATGTGAGCAGGGGTGATATGATTGTAAAAGCAAACGAATTGCCCCGAATTGAAAAAGCATTTACGGCAAAGGTATGTTGGATGTGTTCTAAATCCTTATCGGTTGGATCAAAGTATGTGTTGCAGCACGGCGTCAATAAAGTATTGGCAAAAGTTAGTGAGATTCATCATAAAATTGAAACTGATTTTTCGGGTGTGGACACCCAAATTTCAAGTTTACAAATAAATGACATCGCGTCTGTTTCATTTCAATTGAACAAACCTATTTTTTTAGATGCATTCAAAGAACACAGAACCAACGGAGCCTTTATTTTAATAGATCCGCAAACAAACAACACATCTGGGGTTGGGTTTATTGAGTAGGACAGCGCGTAAAAAAAATGTTCAGTGAACAATTTTAGCGATAGGGCCAGGTGGCGCATTGGGCTTTAAAAAAGTTAAAAGTTCATATCAAAATTCCCCTCTTGAGACCTGTGCTGAGCGGAGTCGAAGCAGGGTTAGGGGTGTGTAAAAAACATGAAAAGGAGCAGAAATTAATAAAAACCGTTCAACACTATTTTTAGTTGAAAGTTTAATTTAGAAAAGCTTTTTCAGACAGCTAAAACAAACTCCCTTTCCTTTGGAAAGGGCTGGGGATAGGAAAAAAATCAAAAACATATAAAATCTTAAATTCATTAAACCTATGAAATAGGGAGCTTTTTCTACTAACTAAAATCACAAAATACCATGCAAAGTTTCAGAACCGAAATCGAGAATCCGATTGTCGAGAAGGACATTATTGACCTTGAGAAAAAAATCAGTCTTTATTACGAAGGAAAAATAGACGAGGCACGCTTCAGAAGTCTGCGTTTGGCCCGTGGCGTTTACGGACAACGCCAGTTTGGCGTGCAGATGATCCGCATTAAACTGCCTTACGGCAAAATTTCAGGGGAACAACTGCGCAGAATTTCCGCTGTTTCCGACGAATATTCTCGGGGCAGGCTGCACATTACCACGCGTCAGGACATCCAAATTCACCACGTGAGTTTAGACAGAACGCCTGAACTTTGGGCCGAATTGGAAAAAGACGACATTACCCTGCGGGAAGCCTGCGGAAATACGGTTCGAAATGTGACCGCTTCGGAAACTGCAGGGATTGACAGCAACGAACCTTTTGATGTTTCTCCTTATGCACAAGCCGTTTTTGAGTTCTTTTTAAGGAATCCCATTTGTCAGGAATTGGGCCGAAAATTCAAAATTTCTTTTTCAGCAACCGATGAAGATACGGCACTGAGTTTTATGCACGATTTGGGTTTTATTGCCAAAATTCAAAACGGCGAAATTGGATTTAAAGTGATGCTTGGCGGCGGTTTGGGCTCGCAAGCCCGTTTGGCCGATACCTTGTATGAGTTTTTGCCTTCCGAAAAAATAATTCCGGTGACCGAAGCCGTTTTGAGGGTTTTTGACCGTCATGGCGAACGCGCAAAAAGAGCAAGGGCGCGCTTGAAGTTTTTGGTGAAAGAAATCGGTTTGGATGCCTTTGTGAAATTGGTTTCAGAAGAACAAAAAGCATTGTCCAATGCAACGGTAAAAATCGATATTTCCAACGATGAAACGGAAATTTCAGTGCCGCAATTGTCGGTGCCTTCCGTAAAAATTGAAGATGAAATAAACTACAATTTATGGAAATTAACCAATGTGATTCCTCAGAAACAAAAAGGATTATTCGCCATAGGAATTAAAGTCCATCTGGGCGATTTTTATACCGATAAAGCACGTTTACTGGCCGATTTGGTTCAAAAATATGCAGCCAATGAATTGCGCCTTACTTTGCGCCAAAATATCTTGATTCCTTTTGTAAAAGCTGAATTACTGCCTTTCTTTTATACCGAACTTCACAAACTGGGTTACGCGGAAGTGGGCTATAACGGGATTTTCGATATCACTTCTTGTCCGGGTACCGACACCTGTAACCTGGGAATTGCGAGCAGCACGGGAATCACCCGAGAATTGGAAAAAGTATTGAAAAATGAGTTTCCGCAGTTGGCCGCCAACAAGGAAATCACTATAAAAATTAGCGGTTGTATGAATTCATGTGGGCAACATACAATGGCGCATATTGGTTTTCAAGGAATGACCATCAAATCAGGGAAGCTTGTTGCTCCAGCATTACAAGTGCTTTTGGGCGGTGGCGTTTTAGGAAATGGTGCGGGAAGAATAGCCAATAAGGTGATTAAAATTCCGAGCAAAAGAGGACCAAATGCTTTGAGAGCTATTTTAAATGATGTGGAATTGAACCGTAAAGCAGGAGAGCCTTTTTTGGATTATTATGACCGACAAGGAAAAAACTATTTTTACAATTTGCTGAAACCGCTAACCGATAGCTCTAATTTACAGGAAAGCGATTTTACGGATTGGGGAAGTGAAGAACCATTTGAAATGGCCGTTGGCGTTGGCGAATGTGCAGGAGTTGTTATCGATTTGGTGGCCACTTTGTTGCTGGACAGCGATGAGAAAATTGAAAATGCAACGGAAGCCTTGAAATTAAACCAGTTTGCCGACAGTATTTATTATGCTTACACCAGTTTGGTGAATACCGCCAAAGCCTTGCTGCTGACCAAAGACAAAACAACCAATACGCAAGCCGGAATTATTTCTGAATTTGAAACCCTTTTTGCCGGTGAAATTGTTTTGGAAAGTCCGTTTTCTGAGTTTGTTTATCAAATTCAACAAAAGGAACCAACCAAAGAATTTGCCCAGAAATACCTGAAGGATGCGCAACTTTTTTACGAAAAAGCAACGGAACTTCGGACTAAAATTTTAAGTGATGATAGTGAATAAGAATCCGAAAGTCATCCTGGTGGGCGCCGGTCCGGGAGATCCCGAATTGATTACCGTGAAAGGCGTTCAGGCACTGATGAACGCAAATGTGGTGCTGTACGATGCGCTGGTTTGCAGGGAATTGCTGAAATATGCGCCCCTCGCAAAAAAGATATTTGTGGGAAAACGAAAAGGATTCCACAGCCATTCGCAGGACGAAATTAATGCATTGATGGTGAAATACGCCTTTCAATACGGGAACGCCGTGCGCTTAAAAGGCGGCGATCCGTTTGTTTTTGGCCGCGGTGCGGAAGAAATTGATTATATCAAATCTTTTGGCATTGAAACGGAAGTTATTCCGGGAATTTCTTCAGCGATGGCAGTACCTGCGAGTCAGGGCATCGCACTCACAAAAAGAGGAATTTCAGAAAGTTTTTGGGTGATTACGGGCACCACATCCGACAGAAAATTATCAAATGATGTGTTTTTGGCGGCGCAGTCATCCGCAACCATCGTTATTTTAATGGGCATGAGCAAACTCAGCGAGATTGTGGCGATCTTCAAAAAATTCGAAAAAGGCGATGTGCCAACGGCAATCATCCAAAACGGCACCACAAAAAACGAAAAAATTGGCGTGGCAACCATCGATTCAATTTTGGAAGTGGTTGAAACCCAACAATTGGCTTCTCCGGCAATTATTGTCATCGGGGAAGTGGTGAAACACAGCGCAAAATTACGGGCATTTTATGAAGATATTGTGCTGAAACATCAATCAGCATAAAATATAATACTTTATTTAGAATCAATATAAATAAAAACACGAATTTTGCATTTTTAAAAGATGTATTGGATTATACGAAGGTTTTAATTTTAACATAACACAATAACTACTACTAAATACTACTACTAAAAAAATGATTAAAACTGATATATTAATTATCGGAGCGGGACCTGTTGGATTATTTACCGTGTTTGAGGCAGGATTGCTGAAACTTCGATGTCACTTAATTGATGCATTGCCTTATGCGGGCGGACAGTGTGCAGAGATTTATCCCAAAAAGCCGATTTATGACATTCCTGCCTACCCCGAAATTTTGGCGGGTGATCTGATTCAAAATTTGGCGCAGCAAATTGCGCCTTTTGAGCCAACCTACACGTTGGGGGAAAGAGCAGAAACCATAGAAAAACTTCCCGATGGCAATTTTATGGTGACCACCAATAAAGGAACGGAACACAGCGCAGCGGCTGTTATTATTGCCGGCGGATTGGGTTCATTTGAACCAAGAAAACCGCCCATTGCCAGCATCGCGGATTATGAAGACCGCGGTGTGAACTATATGATTAAAGATCCTGAAATTTTCAGAAATAAAAGGGTCGTAATTTCCGGTGGCGGAGATTCTGCATTGGATTGGACCATCTTTTTGGCCAACGTGGCGCGTGAAGTAATTCTTGTGCATCGAAAAAATGAATTTAGAGGCGCATTGGATTCCGTGGAAAAAGTTTCGGAACTCGCCAAAAAAGGAAAAATAAAACTGATTACGGAAGCGGAAGTTACAGAAATTCGCGGCAACGGAAAGGTGGAATCGGTGATTGTAAACCAGTCTAAAGAAGGAAATATTGAAATTCCCTGTGATAATTTTATTCCATTGTTTGGCTTGTTGCCCAAATTGGGACCCATTGCAAACTGGGGATTGGAGATTGAAAAAAATGCCATAAAAGTGAACAATGCGCTGGATTACAGCACCAATATTCCGGGTATTTTTGCAGTGGGCGATGTTAACACCTATCCTGGAAAGCTGAAATTGATCTTGTGCGGATTTCATGAAGCCACAATCGCGGTGCAATTTGCCTACAATATTGTAAATCCGGGTAAAAAATATTTAATGAAATACACCACTGTAAACGGAATTACGGGTTTTAACGGAGAAACCAAAAAGTCGGAAAAAGCAGTCGTAAAAAGCATATAATATGTCAGATATAAAAGTAAAAATCAAAGACAGGTTTGGCGTAAGTCATTTGTTGGATGCCCCAACCGATATGGCCATGAATATTATGGAACTGTGCAAAGCGTATGAATTGCCTGTTGAAGGCACTTGCGGCGGTATGGCCATGTGTGCTTCGTGCCAGTGTTATGTGCATTCCAACCATGAATTGTCGGCAATTGGAGAGGCGGAAGAGGAAATGCTGGATCAGGCATTTTTTGTGAAAGAAAACAGCCGTTTGGGATGTCAGTTGTACCTTTCCATAGAAATGGACGGATTGGAATTGGAATTGGCACCGGAAAGTTAATATAAATCTACTGACTTGGAACAAAACGAATTATACCCAATTTTTTTAAAAGTGGCAGCGCTTGAAGTGTTGATTGTTGGTGGCGGTAATGTTGGTTTGGAAAAACTGACTTTTCTGCTAAAATCCAGTCCAAGCGCCAAAGTCACTATTGTCTCCGTCAATTTTTTGCCCGAATTGATCGCGTTGGCCCAAAAACACAACGCAAAAATAATTGAAGCGGCATACCATAATTCTTTTCTGGAGGGAAAGCATATCGTCATCGCGACAACCGATGTGATTGAAGTCAATATTCAGGTGTATGAAGATTGTAAGCAACGGAATATCCTGGTCAATGTGGCCGACAATCCGCCTTATTGCGATTTTTATATGGGCGGCATCGTTACCAAAGGCAACATCAAAATTGCCATTTCAACCAACGGGAAGTCGCCCACCCTGGTAAAACGCCTGCGCCAGTTTCTGGAAGAAATCATTCCAAACAACATTAACGAGCTCGCAGAAAACATCAACAGCTACCGAAAATCCACCGGCGGCACCTTTTCAGAAAAAGTGACCGCCTTAAACGAATTGACAAAATCCTTGTTAATTAAATAATAAATTACCCGTTTCGTTTGTAATTCAGCGCCTTATTGCGTTAATTTGCAGCCAAGTTCATAAACACAGTGATCACAGTTATTAAGAAAGGCAGAGGGATTAGACCCGTTGAAGCCTTAGCAACCCTTTATTCATAAAGAAGGTGCTACATTCTACCAAAATATTTTGGATAGATAACGAAGAGACTTTTCCAGAATTCTTCATGCATTTTTTAATAATTTTTTGGGCGTTACCTTCGGGTCGGGCTTTTCGCTATATCTGTCATTGCGAGGAACGAAGCAATCTTTTGATGATATTGCTTAATAAGTTCGCAATGCCAGGATATCGCTTCAATCCCTAACGCGTTTTGAATTCAACATTCAACATTTAAAATAAAATTTAAAATAACAACCATCAACAATGTATAACATAAAAGAAGAAATGCAAAAACGAATATTGGTGCTTGATGGTGCTATGGGAACCATGATTCAGCAATACCGTTTTTCGGAAGAAGATTACAGGGGTGAACAGTTTAAAGATTTTCATGTGTCCGTAAAAGGAAATAACGATATGCTTTCCATCACCCAGCCACAGGCCATTAAGGAAATCCACCGAAAATATCTGGAAGCTGGCGCCGATATTATTGAAACCAATACCTTTTCGAGCACCACAATCGCCATGGCCGATTATGAAATGGAGAATTATGTGTACGATATCAACTACCAGTCGGCAAAAATAGCCAAGGAAGTTGCCAATGAATTTACTGCTAAAAACCCAAACAAGCCGAGATTTGTGGCAGGTTCTATCGGACCCACAAATAAAACCGCCAGCATGTCGCCCAAAGTAAACGATCCCGGATTTAGGGCCGTCACTTTTAACGATTTAAAGTTGGCCTACAAACAACAAACCGAAGCGTTGCTCGATGGCGGCGTGGATGTCTTATTGGTGGAAACCGTGTTTGACACGCTCAATGCAAAAGCGGCGCTGTTTGCCATTGAAGAAGTGAAAGAAGAACGAAATATCGATGTGCCCATTATGTTAAGCGGCACCATCACCGACGCCAGCGGAAGAACCTTGTCCGGACAAACAGCCGAAGCTTTTTTAATTTCGGTGTCGCACATTCCTTTATTGTCTATCGGCTTTAATTGCGCGTTGGGCGCCAATCAGTTAACGCCGCATTTGGAAGTGTTGGCAAGAAAATCGGACCTGCCGGTTTCCGCGCATCCAAACGCCGGACTGCCGAATGCTTTCGGGGAATATGATGAAACGCCAGCGCAAATGGCAGACCAAATTAAAACCTATCTGGACAAACATTTGGTGCGGATCATTGGCGGTTGCTGCGGCACAACGCCGGCACATATCAAGGCCATTGCCGATTTGGTCAGTAATTATTCGTAGGGACTGGTCACGATTTGTCCGTACTATAAAAAATGAAGAATTTAATGCAAGAAGATAAGTTACATATAGAAAATAAATCGGGTGTTAGGTATTTGAAACTTTCCGGGCTTGAACCCCTGATTATAACGCCTGAAAGCAACTTCATCAATGTTGGCGAGCGTACAAATGTGGCGGGTTCCCGCAAGTTTTTGCGCCTGATTAAGGACGAGAAATTTGACGAGGCGCTTGCCATTGCAAGGCATCAGGTGGAAGGAGGCGCGCAAATTATTGATGTAAACATGGACGACGGCTTGATCGACGGAAAAGAAGCCATGGTTCAGTTTCTGAATTTAATTGCTTCCGAACCCGATATTTCTCGTGTTCCGGTGATGATCGACAGTTCAAAATGGGAAATTATTGAAGCCGGTTTGCAGGTGGTGCAGGGAAAATGCGTGGTCAATTCCATCAGCCTAAAAGAAGGGGAAGCCACCTTCATAAAACAGGCAAAACTAATCAAGCGTTACGGCGCGGCAGTTATTGTAATGGCATTTGATGAGGTGGGCCAGGCCGATAATTTCGAACGAAGAATCGAAATCGCCAAACGTTCCTATGATATTTTAGTGAATGAGGTAAAGTTTCCTTCAGAAGACATTATTTTCGATTTAAATATTTTTCCGGTGGCTACGGGGATGGATGAGCACAAAAGAAATGCGCTCGATTTTATTGAGGCTACACGCTGGGTTCGTGAAAATTTGCCCAATGTGAGCATAAGCGGCGGCGTAAGCAATGTTTCGTTTTCTTTCAGGGGAAATGATTCGGTGCGCGAAGCTATGCATTCCGTATTTTTATACCACGCCATTAAAGCCGGAATGAATATGGGTATCGTAAATCCGACCATGTTGGAGGTATACGATGAAATTCCAAAAGAGTTGTTGGAACGTGTTGAAGATGTTATTCTAAACAGAAGAGATGATGCCACAGAACGTTTGCTGACTTTTGCCGAAAGTGTCATCAGTTCTGTAAAAGAGCATAAAGTGGACTTGTCCTGGCGTGAAAAACCCTTGCAGGAAAGAATAACGCACGCTTTGGTGAAAGGCGTTGATGAATTTATTTTGGAAGATGTTGAAGAAGCAAGAAAACAGGCCACAAAACCCATAGAAGTGATTGAACAGCACTTGATGACAGGGATGAATGTGGTGGGCGATTTGTTTGGATCGGGAAAAATGTTTTTGCCTCAAGTGGTGAAATCCGCCCGTGTAATGAAACGCGCCGTTGCTTATTTACAGCCGTTTATTGAAGCAGCTAAAAGCCCCCTAACCCCCAAAGGGGGAATTAAGACTACGCAACATTGGGAAACTGCCGATCCTTTGAATTATCGATTATTAAAAGAGTTTGCCCTTAAAATGCGTAATAAACCAACTGATGCGGAAAGGCTTTTATGGAACGTTTTAAGCGGAAAAAAACTCGATGGACACAAAATTAGAAGGCAACATATTATTGGGAATTATATTGCGGATTTTATTTGTTTAAAATCGAATTTAATTATTGAAATTGATGGATTGATACACCAATTGCCTGAAAATAAAATAAGTGATGAAGAACGTACACAGTGGTTGGAAAAAGAAGGGTTTCGGGTGATACGTTTTACAAATAATGAAGTTTTGTCCAATTTGGATGAGGTTTTGGATAAAATAATAAAAGCGTTGGCGATTCCCCCTTTGGGGGTTAGGGGGCCGGGTGCTGGCAAAATTTTATTGGCTACTGTTAAAGGTGATGTGCACGATATTGGAAAAAATATTGTGGGTGTGGTGTTGAATTGCAACAATTATGAAATTATCGATTTGGGTGTAATGGTTTCAGCTGAAAAAATAATTGAAACCGCCAAAAAGGAAAATGTGGACGTGATTGGATTGAGCGGACTTATAACGCCATCATTGGATGAAATGGCTTATGTTGCCGAAGAAATGGAACGCCAAAATTTTAAAGTACCTTTGTTGATTGGCGGCGCCACCACCTCAAAAGCGCATACGGCTGTTAAAATTGACACGCAATATTCCAATGCGGTCATTTACGTAAATGACGCTTCAAGGGCGGTTACGGTGGTCGGAAATTTAATTAACGACAACAATACGGCGGTTGATTATGTAAAAAGTATCAAGGACGATTATGTGATTGTGAGGGAAGGATTTTATAACCGTTCCGACAGAAAAGAATATTTATCATTGGCCGATGCCCGGGAAAATAAGTTTAAAATCGACTGGAATACTGCAAATATCGCCGTTCCAAATTTTACAGGAATTAAAGTGATCGCCGATTTGGATCTCAATAAATTGGTTGAATATATCGATTGGGGCCCGTTTTTTAGGACATGGGAATTACACGGAAAATATCCGGATATTTTAACGGATAAAGTGGTTGGTGAATCGGCGACCCATTTATTTCAGGATGCAAAAAAACTGCTTCAAAAAGTTTTGGATGAAAAGTTGCTGACGGCAAAAGCGGTCTTCGGAATTTTCCCGGCAAATTCGGTAAATGAGGATGATATTGAAGTATACGCCAATGAAAGTAAAACTGAAATAAAAGCCAAGTTTTTAACTTTGCGCCAACAATTGAAAAAGAAAGAAGGAACGCCAAGTATGGCGCTGGCCGATTTTATCGCACCGAAAGAAACCGATAAAACCGATTATATGGGCGCATTTTGTGTTTCCACCGGATTTGGAACCGCAGAACTGGCAGGGGAGTTTGAAAAAGACCACGACGATTACAATTCGATAATGATCAAGGCCTTGGCCGACAGGCTGGCAGAAGCTTTTGCAGAATATTTGCATAAAAAAGTGAGGACAGATTATTGGGGTTATGTGGCCGCTGAGATTTTGACCAATGAAGAATTGATTAAAGAAAGCTATAAAGGCATTCGTCCGGCACCGGGTTATCCCGCCTGTCCGGACCATACCGAGAAATTAACCATTTGGGAACTGTTAAAAGTAAAAGAAAATATTGGGGTAGAACTCACCGAAAGTTTGGCAATGTGGCCGGCGGCATCGGTTTCGGGCTATTATTTTGGGAATGAAAACGCCAAATATTTTGGGGTTGGAAAAATAACCGAAGAACAGGTCAAAGATTTTGCACTTAGAAAAAATATGGATTTTGAAACCGCTAAAAAATGGCTGCGGCCTAATTTAGCTGATTAGGCCCCCTAACCCCCAAAGGGGGAATTAATGTTGGATTGGAAAAGGTTAAATTAATAAAATAAGTTTTAAACATTATTTGAAAACAAATTAAAGAAACACCGTCATATGATTTTTTTCGTTGTAAAATATTGAAATTTTTAGCGTTGGCCGAAGGAGCAACCCAAAGAGCCTCGTGGCTGGTGAAGCGTCTGGAAAGGCGGTCTGGGTGATGTGGACAAAAAAATTCAATTCATTTTACAGAAAAAGATCAGTAGACTAGATTTTTTGTTTCTTTTTCATCAATGGAAAAAGAAAAGAGATAATAATTGAATTTAAAATTTGCGTTAGCGATTGAAGTGGAAATCCCGGCATTGCGAGTTTGTGAAGCAATATGTTCAAAAGATTGCCATACCAAAATAAATTCGGCACAGGCTGGCTTTTTCCAAAAGCCTCGCAATAACGGATTGCAACGTAAAGCGCGACCTGAAAGGAAACGCCAAAATATTAAATATTAAAAAGTTGGAAATTAATATCAAAAACAACTAACATACTAGGTAAAAAAATGAAAGTAACAGATCACATAAAACAGGCAAAAGGGAAAACATTGTTTTCGTTTGAGATTGTGCCGCCGCAAAAAGGGCAAAACATACAGGAATTGTACGACAATATCAATCCGCTAATGGAATTTAAGCCGCCTTTTATTGATGTGACCACATCTCGGGAAGAACACGTGTATATTCCAAAGGAAAAGGGGCTTCTGGAACAAAAAATTACCCGTATGCGGCCGGGAACGGTGGGGATTTGTGCTTCATTAAAATACAAATACAATGTGGATGCGATTCCGCATGTGCTGTGTGGCGGTTTTACTAAAGAAGAAACGGAATATTTGTTGGTGGATTGTCATTATTTGGGCTTGGACAATGTGATGGCTTTGCGCGGGGATGCGATGAAACATGAAAAATATTTTGAACAAACTGTGGGAGGACATAAGTATGCGCGTGAATTGGTGACGCAAATCAGCGATTTAAACAAAGGGAAATATTTGCATGAAATTATGGAAACCTTGTATAAACCTGATTTTTGTATTGGGGTTGCAGGGTATCCGGAAAAACATATGGAATCGCCGAGTTTGGATGCCGATTTAAGAAGACTGAAAGAAAAAATTGATGCCGGCGCCGATTATGTGGTGACCCAAATGTTTTTCGACAATAATAAATTTTTTGAATTTGTGCAGAAAGCCCGGGCTATGGGCATCACGGTTCCCATAATTCCGGGGATAAAACCCATTGCCATAAAACGCCATTTACAGGTGCTGCCGCAAGTGTTTAAATTGGATTTGCCCGAAGCGCTGATTTCGGAAATTGAAAAGTGCACAAATAATGAACAGGTGAGACAAGTGGGCATTGAATGGTCCATTGCGCAATCTAAAGAGCTGGTGGCCAATGGAGTTCCGGTTGTTCATTTTTATTCCATGGGAAAATCCGACAATATTAAAGCCATTGCGAAAGAAGTGTTTTAAATGGTGGATTTGTGGATTTGTTGAAGCGTTTAATCGTGCAATTGTTTATCTAAAATTCAAAATTCAAAATCCATCATTAATACATTGCCGTATTATCTAATTTATTAATCGCGTCATAAATAAAAGTAATATTGGTTAAGCGGTTATGGTGAAATATTTGTTTACTTTTGTACCATAACAGAGAAATTAACAATTTAAAAAATAGAATATGGCAATTGAAGTAACAGATGCAACTTTTGACGAAGTGGTATTAAAATCGGATAAACCAGTGATGGTTGATTTTTGGGCAGCTTGGTGCGGACCTTGTAGAATGGTGGCGCCAATTATGGATCAATTAACTACAGAATATGCCGGGAAAGCGGTTATTGCGAAAGTGGATGTGGATGCAAATCAGAAATTTGCCGCTGAATACGGCGTAAGAAATATCCCAACCGTTTTGGTATTTAAAAATGGCGAAGTTGTTGAAAAACAAGTGGGTGTTGCGCCAAAAGCAACCTACGCACAAAAAATTGAGGCGCATTTATAAGCGTTAATTTTAAGAAATAAATAGAAAATGCCCGACAATTTATCGGGTATTTTCTATTTATATACTATATTTACAAGAATCAAATTTAGTATGATGGCCGGTATTTCATTAGAAAATATTTCTGAATTACACCACCTTGAACTGTTGGCAAAACAGGTGGTGGAGGGATTTATTACCGGTATGCACAAGAGTCCGTTTCACGGTTTCTCCGTTGAATTTGCGGAACATATCAATTACAACCAAGGCGAAAGCACCCGTCATATCGACTGGAAATTATACGCAAAAACCAAAAAGTTATTTGTAAAACGCTACGAGGAAGAAACTAATTTGCGTTGTCATTTAATTATAGACAATTCGGCTTCCATGCACTTTCCGGAGGTTAAAAATCCGTCCATGGACAATCTAACAAAAATTGCGTTTTCGGCCATTGCCTCAGTGGCTTTAATGGAATTGTTAAAACGTCAGAGAGATGCTGTTGGACTCAGTATTTACAGCGACACCAATGAATATTATGCGCCGGCAAAAGGAAGTGAGCGGCACCGGAGAATGGTGATGGTTCATTTGGAAGATTTGTTGAGGCAACCTTCCAAAAAAACCACCGAAACCTATAAATTTTTACACGAAATAGCTGAAAAAATAAGCAGAAGGTCACTTGTTTTTTTGTTTACGGATATGTTTCAGACCGACAGAAGCGAAAAAGAGTTGTTCGAGTCACTAAGACATTTAAAACACCACAGACACGAAGTTATTTTGTTCCATACCTACGACGGAAAACTGGAACTGGATTTCGATTTTGGGGATTCGCCCAAAAAATTTGTTGATGTGGAGACAGGGGAACAGCTGAATTTATACGCCTCATCAGTGAAAAAAAACTATAAAATGGCGATGGAAACCTATTTTAATGATTTGAGGCTTAAGTGTATGCAGTACAAAATAGATTATGTGCCCGTTGATATCAATAAAGGGTTTAATCAGATCCTTATTTCTTATTTAACAAGCAGAAAAAGATTTTTATAATATTTATTGGAAAAACCTTTGCCAATACAAAAAACGCTGTTATATTTGCATCCGCTAAGAGCAACGGTTTGGTAGTTCAGCTGGTTAGAATACCTGCCTGTCACGCAGGGGGTCGCGGGTTCGAGTCCCGTCCAGACCGCTTTTAATTTTTCAAAGCCTTATAAACACTATGTTTGTAAGGCTTTTTTCTTTTTAGGGGACGAATAAGGGGACGAATAATATAGTTTATTTAAAGTTTTCCCAATTTTAATTGATTCTATATTTAAATTTTAAATAATTCATTACATTAGATGTCTTAAAAATGCCTAAAATAATTTAATTATAATAATATTTTAAATACACTTTTAGTAAAATGATTGACATAAAGTTAAAATATCAATTTTCAATATTTTTGAATGCATCTGATTTGAATGCAACTCCTAAAAATATTAGTGAACTAATGAATGAATTTATGGATAAGGGATTTATTCCAAATACGTTTCAAGAAATTTCATCATTAAATCCAACTCCTCAAAATAGATTTAAATTGCAATCTCCCAGTGGAGAATGGAGTGTAATGTTAGGGTCTTCTCGCATTGATATAGAGCAAAACCCAACAAACCTTAAAGGGTCAAATTTGATAAGTAGTAAACAATTTAGCACAGAGGCTAAAGATATAATTATTAGAATATTAACGAAGTTTCCTAGAAAAGGAAATCGATTGTCAATTGTAAGTCGCTGTTTGTTTAATGAAATGAGTAATGACCAATTAAATAAGGTTTATGGCAGGTTATCCAATTCACCTCCGTTATATGTAAATAATACACCATTTGAATGGAATTGGAGGGCTGTTGCCAAAATTAATAAAAATATTATGGCTAATAATGAGGAGTTTAATTTTGTAACAACTATTAACAGAATTAATGGAGAAATTAGAAATGGTAATGAGGTTTCTGTTGTTGATAGGATAGAATTAGGACTTGATTTGAATTCGATTGCACAAAATTATGATAATCGTTTTGGAGTTGAAGAAATAGATTTTTTTATGGATAATGCTTATTTATGGCATAATGAATTGCAAGAAGAAATTATAAACTTTATAAAAAAATAATGAATTTTAAAGAATTAATTGCTGAGACTGGTTCAATTACCTTGTCAAGAAAAGAACTTGACTTAATATTTAGAGAAGAAAATTATTCAAAGAGTTTTATTAAATTAGATGATAATTCTGAAATAATCATTGATAGTTCTGGCTCTTTTGAAAACAATTATAACGAAATAAGATTATTGAATCTTGAGAGGTTGTTTACAGAAAAATTGAAGCTATATATTCTTGAAGAAACTTTTGAGTATGGTTATGAAAATAAGGCAGATACACTTGTGAAATCACAAATGAGTTTAAATAGGGTTGTAACAAAAGAATGGCTGAATAACATTTATGTCCATAATTATAATAACTCAGAATATATGAATGGGATTTTAAGACTTATATCTAGATTTGAAATAGATGAAATTAGTCCTCAAGGTCCCACGATGGCCATTGCTGCAATAGCTCATAAAAATGAAGAGATCCAAGAGAGTGGAATTCGTGCATTTGAAAGTTGGTCATCTTTTAATCATATTAATATATTAAAATCCATAAAAGTAGAAAGTGAATGGCTAAGGGAATATTTAAATTCAGTAATAAAAAATATTGAGGCGGAATATGCTGTTGTTAGTTAGGAAAATAAACCGAAATAAATGGCCAGATAAAAATAGTAATCAAGATGTTTTTGATGTTGAATTAGACGCTATAACAAATTGTTTGAAATCTTCAAAGAATACGTTATCTGTTTGGGAAATTAATACTGAAAATGATTTGGATGAGGCTGTTTTGGCTTTGGTGTCAAACTTTCAACATCTTGAAGCTATTGATGTAATAATAATAAATGGTTCGGAATTAATAAAAGACAATGTAATGTGTGTCCAGACAAAGGGAATTACACCAGTTAAAGATTTAGAAAATTCACATTATGATTTGAGTGAGCTTAATTTTTATACTGCTGGTTTAATCGCAGAACATATTGTCAAGAGAATTAAAATCGAGAAATTAAAAAGGTATACAATTTACGATTTAAAGCAAATTCTTTTAAAAGCTATTTCTAATAAAAGAGTTTTAAAAGAAGATTTGAGCGAATCCCTAGCAAATAAATTGTAATAGTATTTTATTGTTTATATGATTTACCAAGGTAATTTCATGCTTTTTTAAATTAAAATATATTTTCAATGGTTTTAATTTGCGTTAACTTATAAGCTTCTAAAATCATTGACTTAATTTCATTAGTTATGTAATCATAATCAAGTTTGTTTAATTCTTTAATGTTTAAATTCCATTTGACTTGAAATTGGATAAACTGATTATTTTCAAAGCCTAATGTTAAGATTGAAATATTATTTCTTTTTGAAATTTTAGAGGGACTGTTAGACATATTAATTTCAAAATATTCACAATTTGTTTTTATTTTTTCAGGATCAATAGTTATAAATAATCCTTTAATAATTTTCATATCAGCTATATAGTTTTCCATTTGTTTAGTTATTTATTACGTTATTATTTTTATCATCTAATCGTTTATAAAGTGGCATAGTTTGGCGATTTAGGTTAATCATTTTCACATTAACTACTGGGTTTTTAATGTCTTTATCTATATACACTTTTGAAATAGCATTTAGTTTTTCAAACTGATCTGTAAAATCTTCTTTGGTATAAAAGTCTGTATATAATTGAGATACTTTTTTTGAACAATTCCAGACCTGGCATTTAAATTTGTCATTATTTTTAGTAACATACTTTGTAACATAGGAACTTAATCCTTTGGCGTTATTTGTAGTTAATTGTTTTACATCAAATGCAGATGAGGGCCTAAAATCTTTTTCTCTTGGTTTAATGCCGTTTTTAATTTGTAAGTCCATCCAATAATTCCACCATTTATCTATTTTCCAAAATTTATTGGTTATTATATGAAAATGGGCATTTCCATTAAATATGGCGTTTTTTGTTTGTCGTTCTACAATCCATATATATTGAAAATCTTGACTTCTTTTTTTTACATTATCCAGAAACTTTCTAAAAATATCTATCGCTTTTTCGTCAGTTACTTCATTTAAAAAAGTTAGCGTAACAAAGCTTAGCCGTTTTTTATCTTTATTAGCCTGAGCAAAACACATAATCTTTTTTCTGATTTTTTGTTTTGTTCGTTTAGACATACACCGAAGTTTTTTTACTTTGTCTTTTGTCGGAATTGGGTTTGTATCGCTTTTAGGTTTCGCAATTTGTTTTTTACGTTGCAGCGCTGAGCCTGTAAATTCATTTTTTGGAATAACTGTATATGGATGAGTTTCTGAAAAAGCAACACTAATACCGTATGTGTTTTTGATGATCATAATCTGAATCGTTGTATATTAATTAAAACCATTAAAGGTTATTATTAAAGGTATTTTTAAAGGTTAAGTTTGGTTATTGATTGAGGAATGTTGGAATGAAATCATTTTTCTTAAAACGTTTCAAGAATTTACGTGTTCGTCTTTCGTAAACATTCATATATTCCCAAGTCGGATGCTCTTTATTTAAGAACAATGTAAAACCATTTAGCTTATCTACATAAGTCCATTTCTTTGGTTTAGATTCATTTTCTAGGTATACGATAACGGAGTAATCATTTTTAGGTTTTAGCATAATAGACCCCCTCTCGTTTTAGACGTTTGAATCTGACTTAATGCCTGATGTACTTCATCTTGTTTAAAGAGAACTCTATTTCCTATTCGATGTGCTTTTACAATGCCTGTTTTAGTCCACTCGTGGAGTGTTGGCAAGGAGATACAAAGTAGTTTTGCAGTATCTTTTCTTGTGAGAAGTTTTAACTCTGTTTTCTTTGGAGTTATTAATCCTTTTAATTTGTTTTCTAGAACTTCTTCAACAACTTTTCTAAAGTCGGATAGTTCAAATTGTGCCAATGTGATTTTCTTCATTTTTACTTCATTTTATGTTTAATTATGAAGCAAATAGAGAAAATATATGACCTGTAGTAATCTTTTTGTAGTACTACAATTTTTATTTAAGCTGTTTAATTTCCTTTTTAATCTTATTTAAGATTGATTCAAAAGTCTTATTTTCAAATAGTTCTGTAAGTTTTTCAAAATTTTCAATTTTTCTTAAACTATTTTTACCGCCGTACATATTTGAAAGATTCCCTCTAATATTTTGCGAACCGACATTCAAGATTTGACCAAGAACTATTGCCATATGACTGTTTGTGTAATCTTCAAAGTTTAAGCCTAAAAAATGCAAAGCGAGTAGTTTTTGTTCTATGTTTAAGCTTGATTTATCTTGTGCTAAACTAGGTTTAAAGTCTAATTCTTTTAGCCATTTGAAATATTTTGCCAACTCGGAAGCTTGTTGAATAACTTTATCATCTAGGTTTATCATTCCTTGAGATTTAGCGTTGTTATCAATTAAGTCAAATTTGCCGTAAACATTAAATCCATTGAACGCTCTTTTAAGTAATTTTCTTCGGTTTAAATCAACTGCTAATATGAAAATCGCATCAGTTTTAGGTTCAATATGAAAATCCATTTTATGTCGCCTTGGAGGGGCAGTATAATTTAAATAGTTATCTATTTCTTTTAATTCAAGATTTATTAAATTTTCCTTTTCCGAAATTGTGTTCAGTACTAAAGTAAATTTTTCTTGCAGTTCTTCTAGGGTTATTATTTTCATTAGTTAAAAAATGGATGATTTAATAATTTATCAGCGTTTTGCTCTTGGGTTACTTTTATATATTTTAAAAATGATTTTTCCGTTTTATGCCCTGTAATTTTCATTATAGAAATGGAAGGAATATCAGCTAAATATAAATTTGTGGCAAAGCTTCTTCTAGCGGTGTGCGTAGTTATCAATTTACACTTTGCGACTGTGGTTTTTTGTACACTTCCTGATTTGGTTGTTGTCACTTCAGTAGGTGTATTAATTTCGCATAATTCGGCAATATCTTTTAAGTATTTATTCATTATTTGATTTGTAAATGGTTTAGGAATTGCGTTATCATATTTAATCAAAACTCGTTTAACAATTGGATGTATTGGTATTGATACTTTTTCTTTAGTTTTTTGTGTT
>Ga0156193_160_pt1 | contig 93974 bp, 72 predicted proteins | sample RifCSPlowO2_12_FD_107846 | JGI IMG/M metagenome (GOLD analysis project Ga0156193, IMG submission 107846) | Flavobacteria bacterium RIFCSPLOWO2_12_FULL_35_11
AGCTTTAACATTGGTTCAATATATCAATAAATTTATATTTGACAGACCAATAAATAATATTAAAATTCAAATAATTTAATTACACCCAACGGGTTATTGTTTAATAATTTTCAGGGTTACAGGCTTGTCTAAATTCACTTTTGCGAAATACAATCCGGTTGGTTTGTTCTCCAAGCTTAACTGTACTCTTCCATAAACAACCTGATAGGTTTTTACCGAAATCAATTGTGAAAGGATGGAATACAATTCTATCACCACTTCTGTTTGTGAAGTTGGAACCGTGATTTCAAAAGCGCCTCGGGTTGGATTCGGATAAGCAAAAACACCGTCAATGCTATCTATTGTTTTTGAATAGATTCCTTCGCAGGAAACTGCTGTTTTCACTTCCAAAACATCGCCGCTTTTTACTTCAACAGAAAATATTGGTGCACTTGTTTCAAATTGTTCCTGTCCGTTTACAAAAACCGTAAATGGCGCAGTTCCTTTTTCAATTTCAACGGAAGCCTTGCCTGATACAATGTTCGATTTTGCTGAAACCGTTGTTCCTGCAGCCACCTGAACGGTGTAACATTGCTGATAGGTTTGCCCAATTACCCCAATACAGAAATTATATGTTCCGGGAGCCAAATTTGTTGGGGTTGAAACAGTGGTTGCATTTGTAAAATTATAACTTACTCCATTTATTGTGGTGGTATAATTTAGTGCAGCTACTGCCGTAATTTTAACCTGTCCGTTGTTTTTACCAGGGCAGGTTTCGCTAATTACTTCTACCGTAAAATTATTTGACGGCAAGGTAAAACAACCCAAAGCATCTACCAAGGAACCCGGAGTTGTGTTAAGACATTGGTCTACATTATTCATAACCCCATCATTGTCATCATCATTAACATTTATAATTGGAACTCCACAAATTTCAAGACTCCAACTATTGATTGTTCCAATATCCTCAGGACCAGAATCTACCGCTTTTAAAATCCATTCTCCTACTGATTCCTCATTATTGAATATAGACAATGATCCTTCAGGCGTGAAAGTACCGGTATAAGGAGCAGTTCCCAAACTAATTGTGTTTAAAGCGCTATCGTCAAAAACTGTATTTGTGTAATTAGCGCCATCATCTTGTCGGCTTGCCACTAAAAGTACCGATTTGCCGCTAGGACTAATCAGCATCAAATCCAAATCGCCTATCCAAGGATGGGTAATATTTACGGTAACATTTACGTCTCTTATTATCTTGTTGGTTGCGATAAGGATTTTTGAAGAAACTCCTGCAGCATTGTTGTCGGGAATATTTTGGGGAACATCCGCAGAATTACTGGTATCGCACACGTCATTTTCAGTAGTGAATTTAAATATGTTAGAAAAGGCACTCTCACCGCACTCATTAATTGATTTAACTCGCCAAAAATAGGTTGTTTTAGGCTGTAAATTTTGAGGAATATAGGTACTTACATTTACATTGGCAGATTCTAATATGTTGCCAAAACCAGCATCTTCAGCTATTTGAACATCATAACTTGTTGCATTAAAATCGTCATTCCAATTTAAATAAAAGGGTTTCAAAACATCAATCTCATTATTAGCAGGTGAAACCAATGTTGGTGCTAAAACCGTTGCGCTATAAACACCTAAATTTACAACTGTTGTTTTTGTTACCGAAGCCGATGTCCCTTTTATTGACACATCATAAATTCCCGCAATGGCAATTCCGCTAATGGTGACCTGAACACTTGTGTTGTTGGCGGTTGCAGTCGCAGGGTTAAAGGTAACTGTTGAGCCTGCCGGATTTCCGGTGGCAGAAAAAGTTGTCAATTCATTAAATCCCAAAAAAGTATTATAAGTAAATGTATAAACCGCATTGTTTGGAATACACACATTTTTAGAATAAGCGGCAAAATTCATAATAAATTCAGAAGTTTGAATTGTAATGTTTTTGGCGTTTATCGAATAAAAAATATTTTCTGCGCTTTCAACTTTAATACGCGCCTTATTGGTTGCATTATTCGGAACAACAATTTCATGCGACCCGTCATTTGCCACATTTGAAGCTAACGTGATCGGAAAAGTTAAACCTGCATCAGTAGACAGAAGAATATTGACAAAAGAACAATTTACCGGAGCCAAATTGCTATTGGCAACATCCCATGTTATTGTTTGGGCTGTTCCTGCGCCCCAAATTACATCGGTAGATTGAGAAGTAACTTTAAACGGTCCAGAACCTGCAACAAAAGTGACCACAGTTTCCTTGCTTGCCGATTGTCCGCCGATACTGTTATTGTCCCTAACATTTACCCCAAATCTCATGGTTCTGCCAACAGAAGGCAATACTTCCCAAGGATTTGATAAAAATCCGCTTATAATCGTTGCCTGATTTGGAAAATAACGCTTTGAAGTAACAATTGGAGGAATTGATCTAAATGCCGGACCTCCAGTAGCGGTTGACACCAATGGATATGCCGTAATTTCCGTGTCCAACTGTTCCCATGTATACGTTAAATTATCGCCATTACTGTCTGATGCATTGGCATTTAATATAAAAGGCGTAGAAATTGGAATCGTATAATTTGGCAAGTCATTTATTATTGGTACATTATTTCCAGTTACGGAAATTGCCCCGCATTTACTGTTTCCCGTTGAAATATTTGCCCACATTTCTCTAATGCTCACCAGATGAAAATAAAAATCTGCATCAGCCTGCACATTTTGTGGGGCACAAAGTCCGGCATAAGCCATAATAGTTGACCCGCTTCCCGGCTCTACTGCAGTCCCTAAGTTTCTATTGGCACCGGCACAATTCCCTGCATCTCCGTTAAAAGTGTGATGGGCACCATATTGATGTCCCATTTCGTGCGTAACGTAATCTATGTCATAAGCATCTCCAATTGGGCTTGGTAAACCTGTAATTCCTCTTGCTTTATAATTCACGTCACAAGGGGAATTTAGCTGCGCCAAACCACCGCCTCCGGTGCTAAAAGTGTGCCCAATATCATAATTTGCTGTTCCTATATTAAAATCTATAACCGTTTGACTTTCATCTATTAATGTATTGGAATCATTATTTGTAAAAGGATCTGTGACTGCATCCAAAAATATTACAGCCGTATTGCTGGCCACCAAAACCATAGTTAAGGCAACTTCTCTTTCAAAAATCCCGTTCACTCTTGTCATTGTTGTGACAATTGCCGATAAAACTGCTGCTTTTTTTTCGGCGTCTGTAGCTGAAGGGCTAATATTTTGCCTGGTTAAATGAAACTGCGAATATTCACCGGTTGTGGCAACAGCCAGTCTAAAAGTTCTTAATTTTCCGTCATTGGCATTATCTTCTTTAGCCGAAGATGTTGCTGTGCTCGATTTTTGGGAAGTGTTTGCCTCATCAAACTTACATTCGAATGGTTCTATGGAAGGCAAATTTTTATTCGAATAAACGATGTAGGAATCGTTGCTTTCGGTATAAGGATCAATATAAACGGTTCCTTCGGCATTTCGTAAAACCATGGCATGCAAGCCTTGTGTCGTTAAGCTGAATCTTATTACAGAACCCGGATTGTCAATTCCTTTACCAACATAAGACCTGATATTTGGATATTGTTTTTGCAGACTTTCATCGAGAATTGAAGCCTCAAAAATTTGGTATTTTTCTAAATTCCCTTTTTCATTGGGGAAGCTTATCACCGCATTCGATTTTTCTATATTACCCTTTCGTTTTGGCGCATTATTTAACCTGCTTTTGAACAGATTTATATTTAGCTGATAGGTTTCAAATTTATTTGGGATGGATTTTCTGGCTAATTTTTTTGAAGTGCTTTTCTCAAAATCAGTTTTTTTAGTCCACAATTCATCCGAATTTTGGGCTGAAACAGCAAAAAATAGAAGACACAGGGAAAGTGTTAAGAGGAACTGTTTTTTATAATGTTGTTTCATAAATCATTTGCTGTTGGAAAGTGTCGAAATCACAAATATAGAATGATATTCTTTTGTGCGCAATTTAAATGCCAAATTAATCTCACACATCAATCTCGTTTTAATTAATTAAAGTAATTTTGTAACCCATAAATAACCAAACCTATTTTCAAATTGAAAATTTATACCGATTTATCTAACTACACTTCAAAAAACAAAACTTTTGTTACCATTGGTACATTTGACGGCGTGCATGTTGGACATCAAAAAGTTTTGTCGAACCTTATCAATAGCGCAAAAAAGGACAATGCCACAGCGGTATTGTTAACTTTTTTTCCGCATCCCCGAATGGTTTTGCAGAAAGATACGAGTATCAAATTGATCAATACGATTGATGAACGCATTAAATTGTTGGAAAAAACAGGCTTAGACGCCTTGGTGATTCATGAATTTACAAAAGATTTTGCCGAAAAAACCGCTTTAGATTTTGTAAAAAATGTCTTAGTCGACAACCTGAAAATATCAAAATTAATCATTGGTTACGACCATCGCTTCGGAAAAAACAGGGAAGGTAATTTTGAACAATTAACCGCCTTCGGAAAAACTTTTGGTTTTGAAGTGAGCAAAATCCCCCAGCAGGAAATTGACCATATCACCATTAGTTCCACGAAAATCAGAAAAGCCATTGAACTTGGCAACATTGAGGAAGCAAACCGCAATTTGGGATATGCTTTTATGCTTACGGGAGAAATTGTAAAAGGAAACAATCTTGGAGAAAAAATTGGATTCCCAACCGCAAATTTAGCCATCAAGGAAACCTATAAATTGTTGCCGAAAACCGGTTCTTATATTGTTAAATCGGAACTTGAAAATGAAACTGTTTATGGGATGATGAATATTGGATTCAACCCAACGGTAAAGGGAAAAACCCAAACCATCGAAATTCATTTTTTTAACTTCAACAAAGATTTATACGGCAAAAAAATTCAAATTGATGTGCTGAAATTTTTACGGGATGAACAAAAATTTGATTCTGTTGAAGACCTTAAAAATCAGTTGGAGAAAGACAAACAAAAATCCTTAAAAATTATACAAGACAATCTTTTTGAAGTTTAAAAACCTTAATTTCTACTAATGAAAAAACTGCTGCCATTACTCCTTTTACTAATTGTTTCGTGCAAATCAACTAAAAATACAAACGCAGCTTTTGAGGCCAAGGAAGCTTTTTTGATAAATGCGACAAATTGTCCCGAAAATGGCACTTGCACCATTGAGTTGCTGCCCAACAAATCTTTGGAATTTAAAAAGGATGAATTTGGCAATTCTTATCCCGTAATTTCTGAAGGAAATAAAACCATTTTTAAATATGTTTATGCTAAAAATCCCCTTCCAAATACCCAAGACAGCAATTATACGGAACTCGTTTTTGCCGAATTGGATTCAACCATTTCAGCAAAAAAATTGACCAACGAAGCGCTTCAAGACATAAAATTACACTTTGGCCGTTTGTGCTTTTGCAAAGGCCAAACAGGTTATTATCCCATAAAAAATGGCAATTTTAAAATCTCAAAAGCTTCTAAAAAAGCCTTTAAAATAGACTTCAATTTTAAGATTGATGAAGTTCCCCAACTTGTTTCAAAAATAAATGAAACCGTTTGTGTTAAATCAAATGAAACTAAATAGTTTCTTTTCACTTCAATTTCTTAAATTTGCCTTTTAATCAAAGGATAAAACCCATGTTACAAGTAGCGTTTATTAGAGAAAACAGGGAAACTGTTTTAAAAGGTTTGAACAAAAGAAATTTTAAAAATGCCGAAGAAATGGTTGATAAAACCATTTTGGCTGATGAAGAAAGAAGGGCCATTCAAACAGAACTGGATGCTATTTTAGCCGAATCGAACAAACTTTCAAAAGATATTGGCGACTTGTTTAAATCGGGCGAAACCCAAAAAGCCGCTATTTTAAAGCAAAAAACCATTCAGTTAAAAGATAAATCGAAAGAATTAACCGAAAATCTTCAGCAAAAAGCAACCGAGTTGCAGGAATTATTATACTTAATTCCTAATATCCCAAATGAAATTGTGCCCGAAGGAACTTCCGCAGAAGACAACCTAAACATTTTTCAGGAAGGTGAAATTCCGAAATTGCACGAAGGCGCCATGCCGCATTGGGAATTGGCAAAAAAATACGACATTATCGATTTTGAACTGGGCAATAAAATCGCTGGCGCAGGTTTTCCCGTTTACAAAGGAAAAGGGGCAAAATTGCAACGCGCATTGATCAATTATTTTTTGGATAAAAATACCGCTGCCGGTTATGATGAGGTTCAGGTTCCTCATTTGGTGAATGAAGCATCGGGATTTGGAACCGGACAATTGCCCGATAAAGAAGGGCAAATGTATCATGACGCCACAGATAATTTATATTTAATTCCCACTGCGGAAGTACCTGTTACCAATCTTTACAGGGATGTTATTTTAAAAGAAGAAGATTTTCCCATTCGCAAAACTGCCTATACGCCTTGTTTTAGGCGTGAAGCAGGTTCTTATGGCGCACACGTTCGCGGGCTGAACAGATTGCATCAATTTGACAAAGTTGAAATCGTGAGAATTGAACATCCGTCAAATTCTTATGCGGCTTTAGAGTTGATGGTAAATCACGTAAAAGGAATTTTGCAGGAATTGAAATTGCCTTACAGAATATTGCGTTTGTGTGGTGGAGATATGGGATTTACCTCAGCGTTAACCTATGATTTCGAGGTATTTTCAACAGCGCAAGACCGTTGGTTGGAAATAAGTTCAGTATCAAATTTCGAAACATTTCAGGCAAACCGACTGAAACTTCGATTTAAAAACAAAGAAGGAAAAACCGAACTGGCGCATACGCTCAACGGAAGTTCATTGGCGTTGCCGCGTGTTTTGGCCGGCTTATTGGAAAATTGCCAAACGCCCGAAGGAATTAAAATTCCCGATGCTTTGGTGCCATATTGCGGATTTGAATTCATTAATTAGCGCAAATAGTATACATTAATTTTTTGTAACTGTTCATTTCAATCAATGCTTCAAAATAAGCATTCAATTGTCCGTTTTTCATAAAATCTAATGCGCTATTTCTTTTTGTTTCGTAATTTTCAACCAATGCTTTCATGACCTGATATTAAAGGGTTCTTTCTAAAAAGACTTTTTACGCGTAAATTTGTAACAGGGCGACTCAGAAAATTACTTTAATTATAAAAACTTTAACACTTGTTTAATTATCTTTGAAATGTAAAAAGTACTTCATGCGCTACACTTTAATCCTATTTATCTGTTGTTTTTCCCTGCAAATTTATGCACAGGAACCTCAATTGGCGTCCCAATATTTTAGGAATGGAGAGTATGAAAAAGCGGCATCCATTTATAAAATTTTGTATGAGAAAAATCCGTTAAACAATAATTATATAAATTCTTTAATCGACTGCTATCAGCAATTGGAAAAATTTGAAGAAATCGATAAAATTGTCGCCAAACAATTAAAAAGTTATCCCAATCAGGAGTATTTGTACGTTGAAATGGGCTACAATTACCAATTGCAAAACCTTCAGGAAAAAGCGGTTCCTTATTATGAAAAAGCCTTGCTCACCATTGAAAAATTGCCAAATTCTGGCTATTTAATCGGGAAAACTTTTCAGGACAATTACCTTCTTGATTATGCGCTGCTTGCCTACAAAAAAACCATGGATGTAAATCCGAATGCCGATTACAACTTTCAAATTGCTTCAATTTACAGTGAAAAAGGAGAATTGGAAAATATGTTTAACACCTATTTAGACCTTATTGAAACAAATGAAAATTACGAATCTATTGCAAAAAGTTATATTGGAAAATTTATTACCGACGATGCCTTTAGTGAACCCAATATTTTACTGAAAAAACTCTTGCTGAAACGCTCCCAAAACAATCCAAATAATAATTGGAATATGCTTTTGAGCTGGCTTTTTATTCAACAAAAAGATTATGACAAAGCGCTTGTTCAGGAAAAAGCGCTTCATAAAAGAAATTTGGAAAATATAAACGGCATTGTAGAACTTGGAAAAATCACCTTTGAGAACAATGATTTTGAAGCCACAAAAAACTGCTTCAGCTATGTGCTGGAAAATGCGGTAAATTTAGAAACCGAATTAATTGCCAAATTGTATTTGCTTCAGGTTGCCATTAAAACCAACGCCGCAAATGAAACTGTTGAGACCCAATTTCAGCAATTGTTTAACCAATATGGAAAAAATAGCGCCACCCTGAATATCCAAGCCATTTATGCGGAATTTCTGGCCTTCAAAAAAAATGAAGCCGAACAAGCAATTTCGGTTTTAAAGGATGCACTGAAATTGCCCATCAACGAATTTCAAAAAGGATATTTAAAAACAAAACTAGCCGATATTTTGGTGTTTACCAACAAATTCAGCAGCGCTTTAATTTATTACACGCAGGTGCAAAACGATTTAAAAAATCACACAATCGGGCAAACAGCGCGGTTTAAAATTGCACAAACTTCCTATTTCAAAGGAGATTTTGAATGGGCACAGTCGCAGTTGAGCGTACTGAAAAAATCCACTTCACAACTCATCGCCAACGATGCGCTGGCTTTAAATTTGCTCATTACCGACAATGCGGTAAAAGACAGTTTAAAAATTGCCCTGAAAAAATATGCCGTTGCCGATTTGCTTTCCTATCAAAACAAAAATATGCAGGCCATTGATACTTTAGCCTTTGTGCTTAAGCAATATAAAGGACATCCCATTGAAGATGAAGCTCTTTTTAAGCAAGCGCAGCTGTTTGAAAAAATAAATCAGTTCACAAATGCAGAAAACAACTACTTACAAGTCATTAATCTGAATAAAGATGATATTTTAGCCGATGACGCCCATTATTATTTGGGGGAATTGTATTTAAACAAATTAAACGCCGTTGAAAAAGCCAAAGAATACTATCAAAAAATTATATTTAATTATCCCTCAAGTATTTATGTAGTGGATGCCCGTAAAAAATTCAGGAAACTACGAGGCGATGAGGTGAATTAGGGAATGGGAAAAAGCAAATCCTATCCCCAACCCTTTCCAAAGGAAAGGGAGTTTGATTTAACTGCCAGAGGAAGTTATTTATTACCTTTAGCAACTCATTTTTTTAACTTTTAACTTTTAACTTTTAACTTTTAACTTTTAACTTTTAACTTTTAACTTTTAATATGTATATCTACAACGTTACCACAAATATAGATGAATCCGTTCACGACGAATGGTTGAAATGGATGAAGGAAAAACACATCCCCGATATGCTTTCAACAGGAAAATTCATTTACGCTAAAATGAGTCAGGTAATTATTGAGGAAGAAATGGGAGGCACCACCTATTCTGTGCAATACACCACCGAAAGTTTGGCAACTTTGCAGGATTATTACAAAGAAGATGCCGCTAGATTGCGTGATGAAGCAACCAAACTCTTTAATGGTAAATTTGTATCGTTCAGAACCGAATTAAAAATAATCAGCGAACAATTTAGCATGAGCGTTAAAAACTAACTATAATGAGTGTCAGAGCAAAAAAACACCTGGGACAACATTTTCTGAAAGACGAGCAGATTGCGCAAAATATTGCCGACAGCCTAACAGAAAAAGGCTATAAAAACGTGTTGGAAATTGGTCCGGGAATGGGTGTTTTAACCAAGTATATTCTTAAAAAAAACTTGGTTGTGCACGTCATTGAAATCGACACGGAATCGGTGGAATATTTAAAAACCCACTATTTAAACCTGGCCGACAGAATTATTTCAAAAGACTTTTTAAAAATTAACCTTTCCGATTATTTTGGGGAGGAACAAGTGGCGATTATAGGCAATTTTCCCTATAACATTTCCACGCAAATTGTATTCAAAACACTGGAGAACAGGCATCAAATCCCTGAATTTTCCGGAATGTTTCAAAAAGAAGTTGCCCAGCGCATCGCAGAAAAAGAAGGCAGCAAAGTATATGGCATTTTATCCGTGTTAACCCAGGCATTTTATGATGTTGAGTATTTATTTACGGTTCCGCCCACGGTTTTTAATCCGCCGCCAAAAGTGGAATCTGGCGTAATTCGGCTTACCAGAAAAGAAAATTACACCTTGCCAGTTAACGAAAAATTGTTCTATACCGTTGTTAAAACCGCTTTTAACCAACGCAGAAAAACCATGCGCAACAGTTTAAAAACGCTCAATTTATCCGATAATTTAAGAGAAGACCCTATCTTTGCCAAACGTCCGGAACAATTATCTGTGCAAGAATTTATAAGTCTGACCGCTAAAATAGAAAATGATGTCGTTTGAAGTAACTACAAGGTACATTGATGAAATTCAGCAATTAATTGCTGATGGTAACAATGAGGCGATTTTAAAGCTTCTGGAAGAAGTGCATTATGCCGATATTGCCGAAATTATTGAAGACTTAACGGTTGAAGAAGGCATCTATTTAATAAAATTACTGGATAGCGATGTAACTGCTGATGTAATTACCGAATTGGATGAAGATACCCGTGAAAAAATCTTGGGCGGACTTTCATCCAAAGAAATTGCAGAAGAAATTTCGGAATTGGACACCGATGATGCTGCCGATATTATTTCTGAACTTACCGACCAGCAACAAGAGGAAGTAATTTCCCATATTGAAGATGAAGAGCATGCCAAGGACATTCGGGATCTTTTACGGTACGACGAAAATTCTGCAGGTGGTTTAATGGCAAAAGAGTTGATAAAAGTAAACGAAAATTGGAATGTGCTTACCTGTGTTAAAGAAATGCGTGCCCAGGCAGAGGAAGTTTCACGCGTACATTCTATTTATGTAGTCGATGACAATGACCTTTTAAAAGGTCGGCTGTCGCTAAAAGATTTATTGACAACCTCAACAAGAACCGCAATTAAAGATGTTTTTATAAAAAAAGTGGATTTTGTGCATGTTGACGACAAAGCGGAAGATGTTGCGCGAATCATGCAAAAATACGATTTGGAAGCCATTCCCGTTGTTGATAAAGCCGGTCGTTTGGTGGGAAGAATCACCATTGACGATATTATTGACGTTATAAAGGACGAAGCTGAAAAAGATTACCAAATGGCTGCGGGGATTTCTCAGGATGTTGAAGCTGATGATACTATTTGGGAATTGACAAGAGCGCGTTTGCCTTGGTTAATTTTAGCGCTTTTTGGCGGATTTGTAAGTGTCTCCATTTTAGGCGGATTTTCAAACGCCATGACAAAATATCCTTCATTATTCTTCTTTACCCCATTAATTGCAGCAATGGCCGGTAACGTTGGTGTACAATCTTCCGCAATTATCCTTCAAGGTTTGGCAAATGACAGTTTAAAAGGTTCTTGGTGGAAAAGATTGATAAAAGAAATTTCTTTAAGTTTATTAAATGGGTTGGTGCTTGCGGCACTATTAATGTCAGCTGGCATGTATTTTTTAGGTTTCGACATTAAAGTGGGACTTACCGTTGCCGTATCTTTGGTTTCAGTAATCATTATTGCGTCTATAATTGGAACTTTTGTCCCAATAATTTTAGACAAAAGAGGCATAGATCCCGCTTTGGCCACAGGTCCGTTTATAACTACAAGCAACGATATCTTCGGAATATTAATTTATTTTTGGATCGCTAAAATAATATTGGGATTTTAATTTTTTGGGCATTACACTTCGTGTCAGGCTTTTCACACTCGCTTCCCGAAAAATCGGGAGAGCTCAAACAATCGCTTCAATCCTTAATGCAAATTGATTTACGCCCTTCGTCTCCGCTCAGGGTGACGGATGTACAATTTACGTTTTGAAAATTGCGCAATCAAACATTGACCAAACAAAATTGCGCGCCTTGCATTTTTTCTTCGCGTTCGTTGCGGTTAAGTTTTTGGCTTATTAACCCAAATCAAAAATAACAGATACCACTAAAACCTAAATTTCTTAAACAAATCCCAAAGAACCACACCCACACTTACAGAAATGTTCAGCGAATGTTTGGTGCCAAATTGCGGAATTTCAATGCAATAATCTGAGGCGGAAACCACTTTTTGCTGCACGCCTTTTACCTCATTTCCAAACACAACTGCATATTTTTGATTTGATTCAATCGCAAAATCTTGAAGCATCGTGCTGTTTTCAGCTTGCTCAATCGACAATATTTTAATTTTTAACGCCTTTAATTTTTCAATCAGCGCAAGTGTGTCTTCTGCATATTCCCAATCAACAGATTCGGTGGCGCCCAAGGCTGTTTTGTGGATGTCCTTATGCGGCGGTTTTGCCGTAATGCCGCACAAATAAATTTTCTCAATTAAAAAAGCGTCGCTTGTCCTAAAAACCGATCCAATATTGTTCAAACTTCTAATATTGTCAAGAATAACAATCAGCGGAATTTTCTCAATTTGCTTAAACGCTTCAACATCCAAACGTTCCAATTCACTGTTTTTTAATTTTCTCATAGTATTTTTTATTTGTTGAAACGTTGAATCTTTCAATTAAAATGTAACTTCGCAAAACTAACGTAAATTCTTAAAAAATTGGCGCCAAAAATCGAGAAAGTATCTCCCTTAATGAAACAATACAACGCAATCAAGACCAAATATCCTGATGCCATGTTGTTATTTAGGGTGGGCGATTTTTACGAAACCTTTGGTGAAGACGCCAAAAAAGCATCTCGCGTATTAGGAATCGTCTTAACCAAACGCGGCGCCGGCAGCGAATCCGAAACCGCTTTGGCCGGATTTCCGCATCACTCTCTGAATACGTATCTCCCAAAATTGGTAAAAGCAGGAATGCGCGTGGCAATTTGCGATCAGTTGGAAGATCCGAAAATGACGAAAACCATTGTAAAACGCGGTGTTACGGAATTAATAACGCCCGGCGTTTCCTTAAACGATGAAGTTTTACAGTCTAAAACCAATAACTTTTTGGCGGCGGTACATTTTGGAAAAAGATTGCTCGGTATTTCGTTTTTAGATGTTTCCACCGGCGAATTTTTAACCGCACAAGGAAATGCAGAATATATTGACAAACTGCTACAAAATTTTAGTCCGAGTGAGGTTTTGGTCCAAAAACAGCACAAAACAAAATTCAACGAATTATTTGGCGACCGGTTTTATAATTTTTATTTAGAAGACTGGATTTTTCAGCCTGAATATGCCAACGAAGCATTGACCAACCATTTTAAAGTGAAAACCCTCAAAGGTTTTGGGATTGAAGAATTGGAAGAAGGCATCATCGCTTCAGCCGTGGTGCTGTATTATCTTTCTGAAACGCAACACAACAAATTAGAACATATTTCGGTCATCAATCGCATTTCCGAAGAAAACTATGTTTGGATGGATCGGTTTACCATTCGCAATTTAGAATTGTATCATTCCAATTCACCAAATGCAGTTACGCTATTGGACGTTATTGACAAAACCATTTCGCCAATGGGCGGCAGGTTGCTGAAACGCTGGCTTGCATTGCCTTTAAAAGATTTGAATCGCATAAAAAGACGCCACGATATTGTGAAATATTTTATAGACCACGACGACTTTTTTGAGTTGACCACCTATCAAATAAAGCAAATTAGCGATATTGAAAGGTTGGTTTCAAAAGTGGCGGTTGGAAAAGTGAATCCGCGTGAAGTTGTGGCGCTTAAAAATTCCCTGAACGCCATCATTCCCATAAAAGAAGCTGCAGAAAAAAGCAATAACGAGGCGCTAAAAATTATTGGCGAGCAACTGCAAAGCTGCGCCACCATTCGCGAGAAAATTACCAAAACATTAAATGAAGAAGCGCCGGTAAGCATTTCAAAAGGAAATGCCATTGCCAGTGGTGTTTCTGAGGAACTGGATGAACTGCGCGCCATTTCAACCTTGGGAAAAGGCTATTTGGACAATATGCAGGCGCGTGAAATTGAACGCACCGGAATCTCTTCCCTAAAAATTTCCTTCAACAATGTTTTTGGCTATTATATTGAAGTTCGAAATACGCACAAAGACAAAGTGCCGGAAGACTGGATCCGGAAACAGACTTTGGTAAGCGCCGAGCGCTATATTACTGAAGAATTAAAAGAATACGAAACTAAAATTTTAGGCGCCGAAGAGAAAATTGGAAAACTCGAAAATGAACTTTTTGCGGAACTCATCAGTTCACTGATGGATTCCATTCAGCCAATACAGCTAAACGCCCAATTGATTGGCCAGATTGATTGTTTAAGTTCTTTTGCCGAAGTTGCCAAACAAAACAATTATGTACGTCCATTATTAGATGAAAGCACCGATTTGGAAATTAAAAACGGACGCCATCCCGTTATTGAAAAGCAGTTGCCAATTGGCGAAGAATATATTGCCAATGATGTTGTTTTAAACAGAAATCAGCAACAAATTATTATGATTACCGGCCCGAATATGAGCGGTAAATCGGCCATTTTACGCCAAACTGCCTTAATTGTGTTGTTGGCGCAAATGGGCAGTTACGTGCCTGCACAAAATGCCCGAATTGGGGTGGTCGATAAAATATTCACCCGTGTTGGGGCAAGCGACAATATTTCTATGGGCGAATCAACTTTTATGGTTGAAATGAATGAAACCGCCAGTATTTTGAACAATATTTCAGAAAGAAGTTTGGTGTTGTTGGATGAAATTGGAAGGGGAACAAGCACGTACGACGGAATTTCAATTGCCTGGGCCATTGCAGAATATTTGCATGAACATCCGACAAAAGCAAAAACATTGTTCGCCACGCATTACCACGAATTAAACGATATGACCACTACTTTTGAGCATATCAAAAACTTCAATGTTTCCGTAAAAGAATTGAAAGACAAAGTGGTTTTCCTTAGAAAATTAGTTCCCGGTGGCAGCGAACACAGTTTCGGTATTTACGTGGCCAAATTGGCCGGAATGCCGTCATCCGTTATTCACAGAGCAACAAAAATGCTGAAGCAACTGGAAAAAAATCACACCAATTCATCCGTAAAAGAAACCTTAAAAACGGCTTCTGAAAACGATATGCAATTAAGCTTTTTTAAGTTGGATGATCCTTTGCTCGAAAACATCAAAGAAGAAATTCTCTCCACCAATATTGACACACTCACCCCTATTGAAGCCCTAATGAAATTGAATGAAATAAAACGAATGCTTACTAAAAAGTAAATTGTTAAAATTTTGTTAAAGTTGGAATAGTTATTGATGCTTATTAAATTATAAAGTTACTTATAGTCAAGTAATTATTGCAAAAAAAATAAGCTATGAAAAAAATAATACTCCTTTTCACCTTTGCCTCATTCTCATGTTTTTCACAATCTTACATTGAAGGTTATATTATTGATAAAACAACAAATGAATCTCTGCCATATTCAACTATAAAACTTATAAGCAGTAGCGATAGTTATACCATTACTAATGAGGACGGTAAGTTTGAAATTAGGAGCAAACTACCAACTGATTCTTTGGAAGTACGATTTTTGGGATATCAAACAAAAAAAGTTCCAATTTCCTTTTTTAATAAAAACACTAAACTCTATTTAGCCTCCAATATAAATCAATTAAAGGAAGTATTTATTGTGGCTAATAAAAATAAAAATAACTCATATAATTTACTAAACAGCTTAATTCAAAAGTATAGACACAAAACATTGATTACAGAGAGTAAAGGGTTTCTTACATTAACTTCATCTTCAAGAGGTATTCCGCTAGAAATTATTGAAGGATTTTATAATAGCAAACAAAGTTTGTCGGATGGAATTATAGATTTAAAAATAAAAAGTGGTCGATTTGGTCAAAATAAATCCTTCCCATTTTATAGTTTGAATAATACTCAAGTTTTAATGGATTTTCAATTTTTTAAAAATTCTAACCAAATATTACCCTTTTACCCAGGAAACATGACGTTTAATGAAATTAAAAGAAAATATATTGTAAAAATTGATGAATGCAATTCTTGTAGTGATGAGGATTTAAAAATTTCTTTTGTCCCAAAAAAATTTGACGGACGTCTTTTTTTGGGCAAAATAATATTTAATAAAAAAACGCTAACAATAAAAAAAATTGAATTGGAAATAAATGATCCAATAACAGATGGCTTATCTTCCATTATAACAAATGATGAGATAACACCAAAACAAATAAAGCTAGTTATTAGTTTTAATCCAGCTGATTATGAAAAAATTCAATCTTTAAAATTAAATTTTATGATGTATTATAAATCTGAAGAAGCGCTCCAAATTATTCAGTCCAATTCATTTCTCTACTTTTACGATTATAATAAATCTTTTGAAGAACCCTATTTTTCTAGCAATATTCAATTCAATAATGATTATGATAAAATTATAGCGCTGCAAACCACGGATGATTTTTGGAATGCTAATTATCAATTCCCAAAAAGTTTTAATGAAGAAAAATCAATAGATTTTTTAAAAAAATATGGCTATTTAATTAATTATGAAAACACAATCTCTTCGGATAATATAAAATACGTCAAACCTTCTCTTATAATATGGAATAAAAATAAACGATTGGAGTGGCAAAGTATTCAGGAAGTTTTAGCAAGTAATAGTAACGTAAATAAACTTTCATATCAAGGCTTAAGTGAAAACATGAAAGCTGATAAAGTTTATCATACAACTACTGAAATTGATAAGGATAAGCAAGACACCTTTTCAAATAACTATAAAAAGTTCAATTTCAGCTTTTTATTAGATCAATATAAAAGGGAGAGTGGCGAAAAACAATTTATAACTCGAACAATTTTTGATAGAAATTCCTCATTCTACAGAAACGAACGTAATAATATAAACTTGGTTTATATCAACTTAATTTTTGATATCTATGAATACTACAGGCAAAGTTTAGAAACTCAAATAAATAATAAAATGACTTTTGATGAAGTTAAAAAAATATGTGATGAAAAATTTGAAGAGGCTTCTTTAACTGTAGAAAAAATGAAAAATGAAACAAATGCAGGTTTGAACTTTAAAAGTTTGTACAAATGGAATAATACGGTAAACGAGAAATTAAATATCAATAATTATTTATTAATCATGAATCAAGAACAATTATGAAATATTTAAAATCTTCACTAATTTTAATGTTGGTTTTCAATTCATTTTATATCTATTCTCAAGAACTTGACATTAACAGTTCAATAATTGAACCTTTTCAAAAAGACGCCTTATTTAGAGAAAAAGTATTTATTCATATTAATAAAACCCGTTATTTTATTAAAGAAAATATTTGGTTTACAGCGTATGTTTCAAATGACTTTAATAATACACCCTCAGATTATACAACAAACTTGCATGTTAGCTTATTAAATGATAAAGGAACTTTAATTGAAAGTAAAAATATATTTATCCAAAAAGGTGTTGGGATTGGTGATTTTTTGATAGATGAGAGCCATAATTCAGGCAAATATTATATTCAGGCAAACACTAATTATATGCATAATTTTGGTTCTGAAAATGTATTTATGCAAGAAATTGAGATTATTAATCCTGTTGAAAAAAAAGAATTTGAGAATGAACAATACGCTAACAATTATGATATTCAAGTTTTTCCTGAAAGTGGTTATTTATTGGAAAGTACAGAAAACATACTTGGTATAAAAGCATTAATTAATGGAAAAGGATACCCATTTTCAGGTAAAATTATTAATTCTAGAGGAATAGAAATCACCTCTTTTGAGGGAAACCAGTTTGGGATGAGCAAATGTAAATTTACTTATGAAAATAATGAGACTTACAAAGCATTAGTTACAATAAATGGCACAATTAAAAAAATCGATTTGCCAAAGGCTCATAAAACAGGAATTAATTTTAGTGTAGATAATACAAATTATGATAAAATTGTACTCACCCTTAGAACGAATAAAGAAACGTTACCAATTCTAAAAAACGAAATACTGGCAATTCTTTTTTATAGAAATAATTTTATTAGTAAAGCAATTACATTATCGAACATTAACAATGAAGAGCTAACACAAGAGTTGGTTTTTGATAAGAGTGAAATGCAACATGGTGTTAATATTGTTACTTTGTTTAAAAGTAACCAGCCAGTTGCTGAACGTAAGTTTTTTGTTGATAAGAAAAGTGAACAAAGTGAGCTTTTAATTGAATTACTTAAATCAGAAAATGATTCTACAAGCTTTAAAATTAAAACTATTAATTCAAATTTTGAACCAATTTCAGCTCAATTAAGTATTTCTATACTTCCAAGAGATTCTAAAATGTTTAAGGAAGCGCAAACTATAAAAAGTGCTTTTTTATTAACTCCTTATATTAAGGGAATTGTTGAAAATCCTTCATTTTATTTTAATAAAACGAGCCCCAAAGAAAAGGATTATTTAGATTTATTACTCCTCAACCAAGGATGGAACACTTATTCTCTGGAAGAAAAAATTAAAGAAATTAATCCAAAAGAGAAATTTCCTTTTGAAAATGGTTTTACACTAAACGGCAACTCAAAAAAAGCACCAAAAGATTACGATATTGGAATTTTATCTAAAAAAAACAGGTTGGTTGCATTTAGTAAACTTAATGAAAATAAAGAGTTTACATTTGAGAATGTATTTGCTTATAAAAATGATAACATAAAAATCGCATTCATAAAAAAAAATAAACCCTTAGTAAAACCTAATGGAGTGTCTTTTAGTGAACCAAAAATAAGTAATCCCAATATCTTAACAAAGATTGATAATTCAAAACCTATTCTTGAAAAAAAATCATATACAATCAGTAAAAATAGTTCTTTAAACTATGTGAATTATCCAAATATAGAACAGTTAGATGAAGTAGTGTTAAAAAATATAAAAGCAAAAACGAAAGAAACAATATATGATATAGAAATGGATTTAGCAATAAAACATAATGTCATAGCCTCTGGATTCTACAAAAATAAAAAAGTTACTAAGCAAATGGAAATAGTGCATCAAACAGTATTTGACTATTTTAGAAGTTTAGGTTTTATTAAACCTGTCATTTCTGACAATGTTGAATCTTATATTTTCTCACTTAGAAATACGCCTGCAACTTTAATAAATCCTTTTCTTAAAGCAAACCCTGATAGTACATTCCCCCCACAAATTTATATAAATGATAAACAAATCAGTCGATACTTAGATATTGATATGTTAAGACAACTTAGTATGAGTACTGTTGATGATATATTAATTAATAGATCTGGTGGTGGCGGTGGAATGGATGGTACAGGAGGAATCATAAAAATTTACTTAAAAAAATGGGATCACAAATATTTTGGAGAAGAGAGCAAAAACTTATATGAAAATTTAATATTGCTTACAGGTTTTGACAGAGCAACTAATTATTACAAACCTCAATATAATTTTTATACTGAAGATTCTTATAATTGGTCAGAAATTGATTGGAAAAACAATCTTCTAACAAATGAAAAGGGAGAAATCACTTTTAAAGTTCCTAAAAATGAGTTTTCAAACGAATTTCAATTTATAATAAACGGTTTTTCTGAAAACGGATTGTTATTTTATACTAATTACAAAACAGGTGAAGTTCGTTTCTAAAATGTTAATTATTTTGTTGGGTTTGTTAAGATTTATTCATTGAGCCAATTTTTAATTATCTTTGTAGCCTAAAAAATATTTAATATGTTTTTATTTATCAGCGGTGGCGAAATATTTGTAATTCTTTTGGTGGTTGTCATGGTTTTTGGCGCGGATAAACTTCCCGAAATTGCCCGAGAACTTGGAAAAGGGATGCGACAAATTAAAAATGCGACCAATGATATTAAGCGAGAAATTCAAAATAGCGCAGAAAAAAACGATATTGATATTGATATTGCCGCAAAAGTCAGAAATGAAGTAAATAGGGTAAAAGATAATTTTGACGATTTCACGAACCCTTTGAAAAAAGTTAAAGAAAACATAGAAAATTCCATAAATCCCATCAAAGATGCTGATGGAAATTTGGTGAGTTATTTTAACAAACCAAAAGAAGCTAAAAATACAATAACTGACATCTCAACTGAAATTACCACGGATTCCTCAACTACAACCCTAGACGTTAAAAGTGTCGCTAAAGATACTGAAGAAACCAAAAATGTTGCTGAGAATTCACCAACGCCGGAAAAAGAGGTTAAAGATCCCATAGAAGAACAAAATGGATCCGTAAAAAGAGAAAAATAATTTTCTCAAAAAAATCGGCTTATTTTACCCTGCTAATCGACAATCCATCGCGGATTGGCAATAAAATAGTTTCAATTCTATCATCCGAATTTAACAATTCATTGTATTCGACCAAGGTTTTGGTGTCTTTATCGTTGGGTTCAATTTCGGCAACAACCTTTCCGCTCCACAACACATTGTCCGATAAAATAATGCCGCCCGAATTCATTTTACCAATAATCATGTAATAATAGGTAATGTAGTTTGCTTTATCGGCATCAATAAAAACCATGTCAAACTTTTCATTTAATGTTGGAATAATATCCAGCGCATTTCCTACCAGTTGTTTTATTTGGGTGTTATAAAGCGATTGCTCAAAATATTTTTTGGCAAAATCTTCCAGTTCTTCATTTTTATCAATGGTGAAAAGCGTTCCGTTTTTTTGCATTCCTTCCGCCAGACATAAAGCCGAATAACCGGTATAAGTTCCAATCTCCAAAATAGTTTTTGGCTGAATTAATTTAGAAATCATAGACAAAATTCTGCCCTGATAACCACCGCTCAACATCCGTGGATTCAATATTTTTTGCCAGGTTTCCTTATTTAACTGCTGTAAAAGTTCAGGTTCCTTTTGGGAATGATTTACAACGTAATTGTCTATTTTTTCGGGTAAAAAATTCATTATTTTAATATTTTAAAAGGAAATAAAAGACTTTGTGGTAAGAATATATTTTCTAGCTAAATTAGTTCTCAACAGCAATCTTTAACACCCCTTTTTTATGGCTTATAATTCTATTTTGGTTTTCAATTCCTGCGCCATGCAATTTATTTCCTCTTGGTTTAAATGTTGCGTTTTATGGCTCTCAACTTCTTCTAATTTTTTTAAACAAGTGCTCATTATCTTGTTTTGTTTGGCGTAAAGTTCGCATTTTTTGCATAAAAATAAATGAGCTTTCAGTTTTATTTTTTCCCATAAACTGGCTTCATTGTATTGGCTTTTGTCGCAAATCGCACTAGCTTCATCACAGGTTAATTTCATATACCAAAATTTTAATTCTTAAACCAATTATCTTCCATGCATTTCCTAAGCTGGGTTCGCGCTCTGTGAATGATGACCCATAAGTTTGACGTGGTAATGTCAAGTTCTTTACAAATATCTTCTGTTTCAATTTGATGCACGGTTTTCATTCTAAAAACTATGGCGTATTTCTCGGGTAAATTTCCAATGCATTTTTCCAAAACATTGGCCAATTCCTCATTCTCAATCTTTTTTTCAATTTCACCGCTCCAGTCAGTTGGTACGCGTTCTTCCAGCCATTCTCCTTCTCGTTCGCCATCGGCATAAAAATTCATGCGCACTTCGGCCTTGCCTTTTGTCGAATTAATTTTGCGGTAATAATCAACAATTTTTCTTTTCAGAATAGCGATAAGCCAGGTACGTTCGCTTGATTCTCCTTTAAAATTTTCCTTCGCTTTTAGGGCCGAAAAAAAAGTGTCCTGCACCAAATCTTTGGCCAAATCTCTATCGTTTAACCGGCCAATGGTATAATTGAAAAGATAATCGGCATGCAAGCTGACCCATTTTTCCGGATTTAAAAATTGTTTGTCGGTTACAGCCATTTAAACTTTATTTACTGATTGGCTAAGGTAAATAATTTCACAGAAATATACTTCTTTTAATATGGCGGACTTTCTTTTGATTTCCTGCAATAATGACTGTTTTTGAAATTTTAGCAATGTCATTTTTGTTGATGTCTTTAGAATGAAAAGATATCATATTAGTATTAAAAGAACCCAAAAAAACAATATTTTATGCCTTTTAATTTCCGATTTTAATTCTTGACTTTTTTTGTCAATTACCTATATTATTTTCAAACACATTATTTTCCCGGTCAATATCAGCCATCAATTGAGAAGGATCAATCTCCACTGATTTCACTTCTTTTGAAGTTGAAAAAGCGTACTTCGGATTTGCCCAAGACCAGTTTTTAATAAGCGTTGCATCGGTGGTTTTTTCGCCACGCATCATACTTAACGGGATGTAAAAATTCTCTGTGCTTCCATCTACATAAGTGACAGCAACATCAACAGGCATTGGCATTTGCCCGACTCTTGCCAAAGTAACTGTCTTTCCGTCAACTTTTGCAATAGCATAATCTATGGTATGCGTGGTTTGTGTCCATTCATTTAAAAACCAATCCAACTGAATTCCCGAAACTTTTTCGGCAGTTCGTTTAATATCATTAGGCGTTGGATGTTTGAATTTAAAATCCTCAAAATATTTTTTGATGGTTTTTTGAACATTTTCTTCTCCGATAATATAATTCAGTTGGTATAAAAACATGCTTCCTTTGGTGTAACTTCCAATACTAAAAGCAGCGTTGGTGTTAAACCTGTCGGCATGTGTGGTCAATGGTTCTTCAATATTGTTTTTAACCGCATAAAAATAGCCTCCGTAATCTTTTGAATTGGGTTTGCCGTCTCCGCCTTCTAAAATTAAACTAGACGCCAAGGTTGAAATATAAGAAGTAAAACCTTCATCCATCCACGAGTGTTTGCTTTCATTGGTTGCCAAAATGTGTTGAAACCAGCTATGCGCCAATTCGTGAAAAACAGATCCCACAATCTCATCTAAGGATTTTCCTCCTTCAATTAAAGTGCACATGGCGTATTCCATACCGCCATCACCGCCTTGAATTACTGAATATTGTTTCCACGGATATGCGCCAACATTTTCATTAAAAAAGTGTAAGGCTTTCTCTGTTAGCGGCTGTACTTCTTTCCATGCTTTCGCGTATTTTTCATCTTTTTTATAGAAGAAGTGAAGTTCTGTTCCGGTGACGATTTTTAGAATATCATGCACGTAATTTGGGTCGGCAGCCCAAGTAAAATCGTGAACATTTGGTGCCATAAAATGCCATTTCAGTTTTTTCCCTTTCGGAAGGTTCAATGGTTTCGATTTGTCTTCATAACCGTGACCAACTTCTTGCGAATTTTGAAGATAGCCTGTTCCGCCAACAGTATAATTTTTGTCAATATGAAGCGTGACGTCAAAATTTGACCAAACCCCATGAAATTCCCGGGCAATATAAGAATCAGCATGCCAGCCTTCAAAATCGTATTCTGCCATTTTCGGATACCATTGCGCCATAGAAAGCGCTACGCCATCTACGCTATTTCTGCCGGCTCTTCTAATATGAACGGGAACCTGTCCTTCAAAAGTCATCTCAAATTTTACTTTTTCTCCAGGTTGAATTCCTTCATTTAAAGTGACTTTTAAAACTGTTCCGTCTATGCTGTATGTTGCTGCTTTTCCGTTTTGTTTTAGCGACAACACTTTTAAATAGCCAATTTCATTGGGTTTCAGCTTGGCTATTCGGCTTTCATAAATCGGATTTTCTTTGGTGCCGATATTTTTTACCATTCTTTTGTCGGGATCCGGAACAGTCTGCAATCTGGCATCCATTTCACTGCCCGGCTGAAATGCATTAAAAAACAAATGATAAAAAACCGTGTTTAAAACATCTGGGGAATTGTTTGTGTATTCCAATTCCTGCGTTCCTTTGTATTGATAATTTTCCGCATCAACATCCACTTCCATTTTGTAATCCGCGTGCTGTTGCCAATATGAAGTATTGTTTTGGGCGGTTGAAATTATTGCGCTAAGAGTAAATAGAAGAAGGCTTCCTAATTTTTTCATTTTTTAATTGGTATTTCGACGGCGCAATATAATCATATCTTTATAAAACAAAAAAACACATGGAGAGCCGTGTGTTTTTTTAACAGAAAATTATATGTTTTGTTATTTAATTAACCATTTTGTCGGCCAATAACAATGCATTGTATGCATTTGCAATACTTCCTGATTTAGATAAATTAGAAAATGCTGCTTTTGTTCCTTTTTCACCAGGAATAAGTACTTGTAAATTTACTTTAACTGCCGAATTCATGATAATGTGTTTTACCTGACTTGCAGATAATTGTGGATAATAAGAACGAATTAGCGTTGCTATACCTGCAACTTCAGGAGAAGCCATAGATGTACCGCTGTATTTTGCATATTCGTTTTTAGGCACGGTTGAATAAATTTGAACTCCAGGACCAAATACATCCACATTTAGTTTTCCGTAATTAGAAAATGGAGCCGGCATATTTTCATTAAAATTAGAACTCAAAGCGCCAATGGTAATCACATTGTCTGAAATTTCGTTTACTTTATCTTCAGAATCATTTGGCCAATTGTCTTTTACGTCAATATTTTTATTGTCGTTTCCTGCAGCGTGTACCAACAAAACGTCTTTTTCTGCAGCGTATTTAATAGCGTCTAAAACCCATTCTTTGTTTGGAGAAAAACTTTTTCCAAAACTCATGTTGATTACTTTTGCGCCATTGTCTACGGCATACCTAATTGCCAATGCAACATCTTTGTCGCGCTCATCACCATCCGGCACCGCTCTTACAGTCATTAATTTTGCGTTATGTGCAACCCCTTGTAACCCAATGTTATTGTTGCGTGATGCTAAAATAATTCCGGCAACATGGGTACCGTGAGATTCACTTTCTTTGTCACCGATCACAAATCCGTTTCCGTATTTTCTGTCGTTAAAATCCTCCGGATTGTCGCCTACAATTGCGCGTCCGTTAAAATTGAAATCGTAATTTTTATTTTTCTTTTGGGTTGCATAATAATCTAAATAGGCAGCTTCATCAAGACCTCTTCCAAACAAGCCAATTAAATCGCCAACTTGTGCTTTTAGCGTTTCATCTTCAGTATTGATTGCTTTTAAATCTTCCAATGTAAGGGTTTCTTTACCCAAGAATTTTTTCACTGCAGCAAAATTTGCGCCTATTTGTTCCATACGTGACAAAGTTTGAAAATGTCTGGAAGAAGCAGCTTTGTAAGCTTCCACATATTCCAGATATTTTTTAAAGTCTGCTTTATCAGCCTCGCTTATGTTTTCGATGGTTTTTCCTTCAAAACGTGGGTTTAATTTGGCTACAATACGCGTAATTTCTAATTGTTCAGGAGCCGCTTCACCGTTTCCGCCCAAAAAGTTCCATCCGTAAATATCATCTACATACCCGTTTTTGTCATCATCAATTCCATTTGCTGCAATTTCATTGGAATTGCTCCAAAGCACATCTTTTAAATCTTCGTGTTCAATATCAATTCCTGAATCAATAACACTTACAACTACCGTTACGCCTTTTTTTCCTTCTAAAAATTTATAAGCTTTGTCCAGGCTCATTCCAGGAATGGTATCCGAAACCAAATCGGCATGTGCCCAATGGTTAAATTTTTCTTCGCTGATGGCGCCTTTCTTTTGTGGTAAAGAAACTATGGTTTCCATGGTTGGAACCGGCTTGTCTGCAATAGATTTTACAGAACTGCAACTTGCTAATGAAATTGTTGCTAATGCAGCAACAACATACATAGATTTAAATATGCTCATACTTTTGTTTATTGTTTAATTAAATACTTCGTTAAATGTATAGGTTTGGTTTAATCGCACACCTTTTTCGGTATGTTTTACGGTACAAATTTCGTTGGCCGCATCATGCTCGAAAAACAAAAAATAATTGTTGTCGGCGGCATTGTTTAAAAATTTATCTTTTTCTACCATGGTTAACAGCGGTCGCGTGTCATATCCCATCACATACGGCAAAGGAATATGCCCAACAGTTGGCAACAAATCCGACACAAAAACAATGGTTTTTTCCTGGTATTGAATGTGCGGAATCATCAACTTATCGGTATGGCCGTTTGCGAATAAAATATCGAAACCGAGCGGTGTGTTTTTGGCAAAATCTCCAGTTGGAATATTCACTAAATTCAATTGCCCGCTCTCTTCAATCGGATTTATATTTTCAGTTAAAAATGAGGCTTTTTCTCTCGGATTCGGTTTTACAGCCCATTTCCAATGATTTTTATTGCTCCAATATTTTGCATTTTTAAACGCAGGTTCATATCCGGTTCGCGTATTGTTCCACTGAATACTTCCGCCGCAATGGTCGAAATGCAAATGGGTTAAAAAGACATCGGTGATGTCATCTCTGTGAAAACCATATTTTGCCAAGGAGGCATCCAAAGAATAATCTCCGAAGAAATAATAGTAGCTAAAAAACTTTTCTGATTGTTTGTTTCCTGTGCCGTTGTCTATTAAAATAAGACGGTCTCCATCTTCAATCAACAAACAGCGCAACGCCATATCAATTAAGTTATTTTCATCTGCTGGATTTGTGCGATTCCAAATCACTTTGGGCACTACGCCAAACATGGCGCCACCATCTAACTTAAAGTTTCCTGTTTCAATAGGGTAAATTTTCATAAAAAAAACTTTAACACAAATATACAAGAATTTATATTTAACATGGTGTTAAAGAAAACAAAAAACCCAAGCAAAATGCTTGGGTTTTAATGAGGCGTCTAGCGGATTCGAACCGCTGTACGAGGTTTTGCAGACCTCTGCCTAGCCACTCGGCCAAAACGCCATTATTGGATTGCAAATTTACAAATTTTTTTTAATTGTTTAATCGTTTAGTCGCGTAATTGTTGAATTTATGCAATTGTTGGCTATAGTTTTGGTCTTTAATACTTTAGTCTTTTTAATTATTTTTTAGGTCTCCCCGCTTTTTTGGTGGGCGTTCCCTTTCAGGTCGCACTTTCCGCTATATCTTTTTTTCCGCTTCGCTGCAAAAAAGGATTAGTTTATCCTGAGCATAGCCGAAGGGCTGCAATTGCTAACGCGAATTTTTTTGCAATATTTCAACTTCGGACTTCCGTCTTCGGGCTTCCGACTTCTTAACTTCTCAACTTCTTTCTTTACTCATTTCAACGGTCACCATCGCCACATTGCCGCCGATTGGCGGATTTATTTTTGAAACCGAAACATCGGCTTTTTCTACCATAGGAATTTCCAAAAAAATCCGGTCCAAAATGCGTTTTACCACCGTTTCCAATAATTTGGAACGAATGGCCATTTCCTGTTTTACTATTTTGTTTAAATGAACATAATCTACCGTATCTGCAAGGTTGTCGCTTTGTGCCGACAAGTTTAAGTTTGCATTTACCGAAACATCCACACGATAATCGGAACCAATTTTACCTTCTTCCAACAAACAGCCGTGATAGGCGTAAACCCGTATATTTTTTAACTTTATAATTCCCATTTTAAAAAATTTTAGGCAAAGATAGGTTGAAAAGTTGGAAGACTGAAGACCGAAGACCGAAGTCGGGAGACAGAAATTTTAAAGTTGAAAAAAAGACCGAAGACAGAAGACCGAAGTCGGAAGTTGAGAAGTTTTTAAAAAAGCAAAATAGAATCCAAATATTTTTAACCGCAAGGAACGCAAAGGAAAACTACAAAGGTCGCCAGAAAAATATTAATTATCCATTATTAATTCAAGCTGCGTTAGGGATTGAACGGCGTGTTTGAGCACTTTTTTGTTGTTTTTCGCAAAAAAAAATGCGAGTAGTGAAAGCCCAACCCGCCTTTTCGGCGGGAACGCCCACCATAAAAGGCCGCCTTTACGCCTTTGCTGAATATGTGATGTGATTTTGTAGTTGCATTGCCGAAAAAAATCAATAATTTTGCACCTTATAAGTTGATGTTATTATGAGTGAAGAAAAAAAATCGCTGAATTTTATTGAGCAAATTATTGAAGATGATTTGGCAAACGGTTTGGCAAAAGATAAATTACGATTTAGGTTTCCGCCAGAGCCAAACGGCTATTTGCATATTGGCCACGCGGCTTCCATTTGTTTGAATTTTGGTTTGGGATTGCGTTACAATGCGCCGGTTAACCTGCGTTTTGACGATACGAATCCGGCAAAAGAGGAACAGGAATATGTGGATTCCATAAAATATGACGTGCAATGGCTGGGTTTTAAATGGGACAAAGAATTGTATTCATCGGACTATTTTCAGCAATTGTACGATTGGGCTGTACAAATTATAAAAGACGGAAAAGCCTATGTTGATGACCAATCATCGGAACAAATGGCTTTGCAAAAAGGAACGCCAACCGAACCGGGAACCGACAGTCCGAACCGAAACAGAACAATTGAAGAAAATCTGGCGCTGTTTTTAAAAATGAAAAATGGCGATTTTGAAGAAGGTTCTCACGTTTTGCGCGCAAAAATTGACATGAAACATGTGAATATGCATATGCGCGACCCAATTATGTACAGGATTTTAAAAAGACACCACCACAGAACAGGAAATGATTGGTGTATTTATCCGATGTACGACTGGACGCACGGCGAAAGCGATTATTTGGAGCAAATTTCGCATTCTATTTGTACGCTGGAGTTTAAAAGTCACCGGGATTTGTACGATTGGTATATTGACCAGGTTTACGATCCGGCAAAATTACGTCCGAAACAACGTGAATTTGCGCGAAGAAATTTGAGTTATACGGTGATGAGCAAACGCAAATTGCTGCAATTGGTTGAAGAAAAAATAGTTTCGGGTTGGGACGATCCAAGAATGCCAACCATTTCGGGCTTACGAAGAAGAGGCTATACGCCAGAATCTATCAGAACTTTTAGCGAAACGGCTGGAATTTCGAAACGCGATAACGTAACTGACGTGGCTTTATTGGAATATTGCATAAAAGACGATTTAAACAAAACAGCGCCACGCGTTATGGCAGTTTTAAATCCGATTAAATTGGTGATTACCAATTACCCTGAAGGAAAAGAAGAGTGGTTGTCGGCCGAAAATAACCAGGAAGATGAAGGCGCCGGTTTTAGGGAAGTGCCTTTCAGCAATGAAATATTTATTGAAAAGGAAGATTTTAAGGAAGAAGCCAATAAAAAATTCTTTAGGCTTTCTATTGGAAAAGAAGTGCGTTTGAAAAACGCTTATATCATTAAAGGCGAATCGGTGATAAAAGACGAAAACGGGGAAATTACCGAAATTCACTGCACCTATGATACCGACAGTTTAAGCGGAAGCGGCACTGAAGCCAGCCAACGCAAAGTTAAAGGCACGTTGCACTGGGTTTCCATTAAACACGCCTTAAAAGCGGAAGTGAGGGTTTATGATCGATTGTTTACTGAAGAAGCGCCAGACAGCCAAAAGGACAAAGATTTTAAAGACTTTTTAAATCCCGATTCTTTAACAGTTTTGGAAGCTTTTGTGGAGCCAAGTTTAAAATCGGCCAACATTTTGGACCGATTCCAGTTTCAGCGTTTGGGTTATTTTTGTGTAGATAAAGATACCACTGAATTCCATTTGGTTTTTAACAGAACGGTTTCGTTAAGAGACAGCTGGACGAAAATGGGAGAATAGGTTTACAAAATCCACCAAACAAAAAGCGCCTTTTTCAAGGCGCTTTTTGTTTGGTGGATTTTGTAAATATACTGGCGTATATTATAAAGTATTATCCCTAATTTATTTTGATGGTTTTCATAATCGCTTCCAGTTCAAACATATAATCGCGTTTGTTCATCGAAGGCGCATAAGTTAAGCCTTCAACTACCACCAATCTGTTTTTTGCCTTGTCAATGATGGAATAACTTAAAAATGGTCCGGCCATATAAACGCCTTTAACTTCCCATTTTCCTTTGGCTTCAAGCGCTTTTTTACCGTCGAGTTTTACCTCAAAAATATGCGGTGTATAAGCTTCCTCTGTAATCATATAAGATCCATCAACTTCTCCTGGGATGTACTTTTTCCCAATGGTATCTCTTATGGCAACCAGGTTGTTTCCGTTTTCGTCATCAATTGATTTTATTGGAACCGTATAGGAAAATAACTCCATACTGTTTCCACCGTCCAAACGCATGCGATACCAAATAAAATCCCCATTGTCTTCAACTATGCTAAAAGTTTTCGGAATCTTTATGGAATATCCATGTTTGCTAAAGGTTGGCATTTTTGCAGGATCCCAATAATTTTTATTAATTGACCGTTGAAAAGTAAGCAAATCGGCATTTTTAAATTCAGAAATCAGTGCTTTTCCGTTTTTTTGAATTTCACGAATCAGCGCTTCTTTATTGGTGCCCGTAATGGTAATTATTTTTTGAGGTTCGGCATATACATTTGTACTGGTCGTAAAAGAATTTTTATTTCCAATGCCAATATTTAAAATACTTCGGCTGGCTTTAAACATAGTTCCGAAACTTTCTGGCGGAACTTGTGTTACTTCAAATTGCGCTTCTGGTTGCGGCAATCCCAAAACGGGTTCAGCAATAAATTTTCGCAATTCATCACCAATTTCGCCTTGCCATTCGCTATTTTTCATAACAATAAGCAAATTGTTCATTCTGCCATTTGCCTCTTTCAATGTTTTTTGACCGCCTCCTGTATCACAGGAAATCAGCAAAGAAATTAGCCCTAATACTAATCCAATCTTTTTCATTTGTGGGTATTTATTGTTTTTTTATTTGTCGAAAATAATTCGCAAATCAAATTGGGATTTACAACATTATTTTTTTTGATCATTTAATAAATTCAATATTTTTAATTTGATTCCGGGTTTTAGGCTATTAACACTCCAAATATTGTTCCATTCTTTAATATTTTGTACGGAAACATTTGTGAATTTTTTTGCAATGGACCACAAGGAATCTCCCAATTTCACGATGTAATAAGTAGTTTCATCTTTATCTTCTTTGATTGGTGTCACTTTTGCGGTAACAATCGGGTTGGTATTTTTAGGGTAAACCACCAGCTTTTGTCCGACTTGCAATTTTGTGCTTTTTAAATTGTTCCATTTTTTCAAATTGCTTTCGGCCACACCATGTTTAGCGGCTATTTTACCTAAATATTCACCCCTTTTAACCTTGTGTGTAATCTTATCGTCAAGTTTTATGAGTTCCAGCAACGGCTTTTCTACTTTTGTATCTTCTAAATCGGCATAGGCATAAATCAATCGTTCATTGCTCACGAAATTTCCGATATCTTTTATGGGTAAGGTCAGAATATAGTTTTTGTTTTTTATATAAGGAATAATCTCCAGTTTATATTGCGGATTTAAAAATTTAAGCACTTCAATATCAACATTTAAAGTTTCATTAATTTGTGCAAAAGTCAACTGTCTTTTTACTTGGACGGTATCTGTTGCATAATAGGAAATTGCTCTTTCCTTAGACTTTATGTTGTGTTCCTTTGCATATTCAAAAATGTACAAAGTCGCGTAAAAAGCCGGTACATATGCGGCGGTTTCATTAGGCAGATACTTGCGGATATTCCAATAATTGGTGCTTCCTCCAGATCTTCTGATGGCTTTGGAAACATTTCCCGGACCCGAATTGTAGGCCGCCAATGCCATACTCCAATCGCCATACATTTTATACAAACTTTCCAAATACATACAGGCTGCTTCTGTTGCCCTGTAAGGATCTGAGCGTTCATCTATATAAGAACTAACCTCCAAATCGTAATATTTCCCTGTCTGATACATAAATTGCCACAAACCGGTTGCTCCTACGCGAGAACGTGCATTTGGATTTAACGCCGACTCAATAACCGCCAAATACTTTAATTCCATAGGAATGTTATATTTTGCCAAATGTTCCTCAAACATGGGGAAAAAATACCGTGCCCTTTCCATAATTGTGGAAAGTGACGATTTTCTTTTTTGTAAGTAGGTTCTTATAACTTGTTCAAGCTGAGGATTGTATTCAATTTTAAAAGGTGTTTTGCTGTTCAAATATTTCAATCGCGCTTTTAACAAATCTGTTGGCAATTCTTCAAGACCGGCAACCAAAATTTCATCATCTCCCAACATATATTGTTCCTTGTCGTACAAAGGAGATTTTATTAATTTATTCATCCACAAACTATCTATTAGCATAGCTTGTGGGTGAACCTGAAGTATTAATGAATCTGAATTTGTAAAAAACAATGCTGGGCCATCTGAAAAATGAACTTTAGCATTTTCGTTATTCTGAATTTTTAGGCTCTCTGTTTTCTTTTGTGAAAACCCAAAAGTAAAAGTTAATAAAAACGCAATGTATACTAAATTTTTCATAAGAGATTAGTTGTTTAAAAGTTTTGAAATTTCGTCTAAATTAGGCGCTAAAATAATTTCAATTCTTCTGTTTTTTGCTTTCCCTTCTGAAGTTGCATTGGAACCAACCATCACATATTCACTTCTTCCCGCCGCTGTAATTTGCGTTGGGTTTACGCCTTTATTTTGTAAAATTCTAACAATGGCTGTTGCGCGTTTAACGGATAAATCCCAGTTGTCTATCACGGTTGCTCCGGCATATGGAACGTTGTCTGTATGGCCTTCAATAAGCACGTTGATGTCCGGATTTTTTGACAACACGCCTGCCAACTGCTCTACGGCATTTTTTCCTTCACTTCCTACCGCCCAGCTTCCTGAATCGAACAGCAATTTATTTTCCATAGACACATAAATTTTTCCATTTTTTTGAACTACGGTCAATCCTTTACCTTCAAAACTATGCAATGCGCTGGAAATAGCATTTTTCAACTGTTGCATTTGGGCTTCTTTTGCATCAATTAAACCTTGAAGCTCATTAATTTGGTTGGAGCGTTCGGCCAATTCATTTTGAAGTTTTGCCAATCGGTCACTTTCAATAGCCAATTTTCTTTCTTTTTCTTCCAGTTGAACCAATAATTCCTGATTTTTTTGAGATTGCTCGGCCAGTTTTTTTGAACTTTGGGTTGAAAGCACATTATAAGATTCGTCTAAATTTTTATGTTTACTTTGAAGTGAAACGAACTCATTGTCCAAAATTTCTTTTTGGGTTTTTAGCGCATCGTAATCGTTGTTAAGTTTTTCTAAATCGGCTTCCAATGCTTTTTTCGCAGCCAATAAATCATCTTTTTCTTCAACCAATGCTGAATTTGAAGAACGTAAATTATTGAATTTTGTTTCTAGTTCCTGATATACTTTTTTTGATACACACGAATTTAACGTGATTGCTATAATGAATAGAATTGCTGTTTTTTTTAACATTGTACTGCTTTTAATAATTTAATTTAATCAATTTCAACTACCACTGGGCAATGATCGGAATGATTTGCCTCCGGTAAAATATAGGCTCTTTTAATTCTGTCTTTCATTTCATTGCTTACCATGTGATAATCTATACGCCAACCTTTATTATTGTTTCTTGAATTTGCCCTGTAACTCCACCAACTGTAATGATGTGGTTCTTTGTTTAAATGACGAAATGAATCTGTAAAACCACTGTCTATAAAATTCCCCAGCCAGTCACGCTCGACGGGCAAAAACCCAGAGGTATTTTTATTCTGGACCGGATTATGAATGTCAATTTCTGTATGGCAAATGTTATAATCTCCACAAATAATAATATTGGGAAGTTCTTTTTTGAGGTTGCTTACATAGTCCTGAAATTGGGCCATGTAATTGAATTTGAACTCCAATCGGTCATCATTGGTTCCGGAAGGTAAATATAAGCTCATTATTGATACGTTCGCAAAATCTATGCGTAAATTTCTTCCTTCGTAGTCCATTGCTGCGATTCCTGTGCCGTAAACAACGTGATCAGGCCTTGTTTTTGATAAAACAGCCACGCCGCTATAACCCTTCTTTTCTGCCGAAAACCAATAGTGATATGCATAACCGGCATTGTCAAACAAACTTAAATCCAACTGTTCTTTATGGGCTTTTATTTCCTGCAAACAAATAACATCTGGATTTGCGGCAACCAACCATTCAATAAAACCTTTATTTAATGCGGCCCTTATTCCATTAACATTGTATGATATTATCTTCATTTGGATTTTTTTAAAACTTCATTTCAGGAATTTCTCCTTCCACAATTAAAGTTCCCTCTGTAGCGGCTATAATTTCTTCAACAGAAACACCAGGAGCTCTTTCTAAAAGATAAAACGCATTGTTCTTTATTTCTAAATATGCCAAATTTGTCACCACTTTTTTAACACAATTTACCCCTGTTAATGGCAATGAACATTTTTTTAATAATTTCGATTCACCTGCTTTATCGGTGTGCATCATGGCAACAATAATATTTTCTGCTGATGCCACCAAGTCCATCGCGCCACCCATTCCTTTGACCATTTTTCCCGGAATTTTCCAGTTGGCGATATCTCCGTTATGAGAAACTTCCATCGCCCCTAAAACGGTTAACTGAACGTGTTGTCCGCGAATCATCGCAAAACTCATGGCAGAATCAAATAACGAACCGCCCTTTAAAATAGTGACCGTTTGTTTTCCCGCGTTAATTAAATCGGCATCTTCTTCCCCATCAATTGGAAAAGGGCCCATTCCAAGCATTCCATTTTCAGACTGAAATACTACATCTATGTTTTTAGGTATATAATTGGCCACCAAGGTAGGAATTCCAATACCTAAATTTACATACCATTTATCTTGTAATTCTTGTGCAATTCTTTGCGCTATTTCTTGTTTAGATAAAGCCATAGTTTAAGATTTTGGAGTTACTGTGCGTTGTTCAATTCTCTTTTCATAATCTTTTCCTTGAAAAATTCGTTGCACAAAAATTCCAGGCGTATGAATTTGATTTGGGTCCAATTCTCCAGCCTCAACCAATTCTTCAACTTCAGCAACCGTAATTTTTCCGGCCATTGCCATCATCGGATTAAAATTACGTGCAGTTCCTTTAAAAATAAGATTTCCTGCGGTATCTCCTTTCCATGCTTTCACAAAAGCAAACTCTGGATTAAAGGCATGTTCCAAAACATACATTTTGCCGTTAAACTCCCTGGTTTCTTTTCCTTCCGCCACTTCTGTTCCGTATCCGGCAGGTGTATAAAATGCCGGAATTCCCGCACCTGTAGCTCTACAACGCTCCGCTAAAGTTCCCTGCGGAATTAATTCTACATCCAATTCCCCCGAAAGCATTTGGCGTTCAAATTCTTCATTTTCTCCAACATAAGAAGAAACCATTTTTTTAATTTGGCGTTTTTTTAATAAAAGTCCCAATCCAAAATCATCGACTCCGGCATTGTTAGAGATACAGGTCAAATTATTAACACCCAATCTCACCAATTCTGAAATACAATTTTCTGGAATTCCGCATAAACCAAAACCGCCGAGCATGAAAACCATGCCGTCTTCTACCCCTTGTAAAGCCTCATGTACGTTTTTAACTACTTTATTTATCATAAAATTTTAACTTTTAAAATTCAGGATCCTCTCCTATTTCTATTTCAGAAGTGTTGTCACTTGCTTGTTTGCTGCAATCTGTTTCAATAGTAATTCCTTCTGGCCTTTCAAATGCTTCTTTGCTGACTTTCAAAGTTTTGTCTGCATACATTTTTTTATAATACAACCCCCAAATAGGCAATGCCATGGTAGCGCCCTGTCCTCTGCTTAGGCCTGCAAAATGTATGGCTCTGTCTTCACCGCCAACCCAAACGCCGGTTGCCAGGTTAGGTACAATGCCCATAAACCAACCATCAGACTGATTTTGGGTAGTTCCCGTTTTTCCTGCAATCGGATTTGTGAATTTGTACGGATAACCGGTGACCATATTATCGGCATAGGTTGTTCCGCCAGTGCGCAAACGAATACCTGAACCCGACTCTGTTACGCCTTCCAATAAATTGGTAATTACATAGGCCGATTCCTCGCTTAGCGCTTCTTTTGAATTTGGCATAAATTGTTCTAAAACCAATCCGTTTTTATCTTCTATTCTCATTAATACCATCGGCTCAATTCTTAGGCCTTTATTTGCAAAAGTTGAATAGGCGCCAACCATTTCATATAACGATAAATCTACAGAACCAAGCGCTATTGAAGGCACTTCGGGAATTTCACTTTCTATTCCAACACTTTGTGCCAAATTAACCACGGTTTTAGGATGCACCATATCAATTAACTTTACGGTAATTACGTTTATTGAATTTGCCAAGGCTTTTTTCAACGTTAATTCCCCGCCATATTTATTGTCCGAATTTTTTGGTGTCCAATCTGCCGCCATTCCATATTTTTCTGCCGGAATTGTATAAGGCGTATTTGGCAATTTATAACAGGGCGATAATTTCAATTGGTTGATGGCAGCTGCATAAACAAAAGGCTTAAAGGTAGAACCTACCTGACGTTTTTGCTGTTTCACCGCATCAAATTGAAAGTGTTTATAATTTACGCCGCCAACCCAAGCTTTTACGTGGCCTGTTTGTGGCTCAATAGATAATAATCCGGAGCGTAAAATGTGTTTGTAGTATTTAATGGAATCATAAGGAGACATGATGGTGTCTATTTCACCTTTATAGGAAAAGACGCTCATACTTGTTTTTTCTTTAAATGAAGCTTTAATTTCACTTTCTGAAGCACCATTTTTTCTCATACGAATCCAACGATCGGAACGTTTCATTGCCTGCTCCATGGTAGTTGCCACCTGATCTTCATCCAAATCGTAAAACGGCGCTGTTTTGTTGTTTTTTTGTTCTTTATAAAAAACCCGTTGCAAGTTGGCCATATGCTCTTTCATGGCATCTTCGGCATATTTTTGCATACGTGAATCTATGGTTACGTAAATTTTAAGTCCGTCCCGTTGCAAGTTATACTCTGTACCATCAGGTTTTGGATTATTTTTTATCCATGTTTTCATAAAATCGCGCAGGTATTCCCTAAAATACGTTGCGGAACCATCGCTATGTCCTTCTCTATGCACATTCAAATTTAAAGGTGTCGCCTGAAAAGCATCTCTTTGTTCTTTCGTGATAAAATCGTTCTTATACATTTGGCCCAATACCACATTTCGGCGATTTTTTACCAATTCCGGTCTTTTTAACGGATTAAAATAAGAGGCGTTTTTCAGCATTCCAACCAACATGGCCGACTCCGGAATTTTTAAATCAATAGGTTCTTTTCCAAAATAAATTCGTGAAGCGGAACGAATGCCCACAGCCAAATTCAAATAATCGTATTTGTTTAAATACATGGTCAGTATTTCCTGCTTGGTATACTGGCGTTCTAACCGGATGGCAATTACATATTCTTTTACTTTTTGCAAAATCCTTTCCACTATATTTCTGGATCCTTCGCCGTGAAACAACAATTTGGCCAATTGCTGGGTAATGGTACTTCCGCCGCCTTCTCTTCCCAACATCACAACAGCACGCACAGAAGCTCTAAAATCAATTCCAGAATGATCATAAAAACGTTCGTCTTCAGTAGCAATCAATGCATTGATTAAGTTTTCGGGTAAATCTTTATATTTTACGGGTGTGCGATTTTCATAGGCGTATTTTCCCAATGTTTTTCCATCAACAGAAATAACTTCAGAAGCGGTGTTTCTTTCGGGACTTTCTAATTCCTCGAAGGAAGGAAGGGTTCCAAAAGCGCCAAAAGAGGCCAATATGAATAGCAGTATTACGAATGAAATTCCTGCAAAAATGGTCTTCCAAAACCATTTAATATACTTTGAAAATTGATCGTTGCTTGTTTGTTTTTTTGTCATTTTATTACTTTTTCAATTCTAAGCCCAACATCAGTTATGCCTTTTAAAGGATTTTTTCCTTCAATATCATTGATGCCGCGCGTTGCGTGTTGAATTTTAAATTTATAAGTGCCTATTTCAGAAAAAACAATATTTTCCTTATAAAATAGTTTATTTTCTTTAAGGTCTGTATATCCGGAACCTAACCAATTTCCGGAAGCATCTGCCATTTCGTATTCTAAGGTGTCTATTACCTTAAAGCCGTTAGGCATTTCAAGTTTTGCAATTAAAAACAGGGAGCTAAACTCATAATCCTTATTGTTCCTAACGTTAATAAACACATTATTATTTGAAATGGTGTCCAGATTGTTGATTGTAAAATCAGCGCTCTTTTCTGAATGCCATTGCTGGTTTTCAATCGGAATATATTGGTCAAAAACCGCATTTGAGTTACATGACAACACCAATAAAGTAAAGGCGAGTAAACTGAGTTGTTTATATGTTTTTATTTGGGTTTGCACTTCTGTTTGGAGGTCTTTGTTTTTTATTTTTTGGACTGCCGCTTCCGCTGCTTTGTGTTGGTTGAACCGAGGTTTGTAAATTTTTAGGTTTATTTTTATGTTTGTTTTTTCTTTTTGGAACATCAAAACGCGTTAAACTGTCTTGCCCCACAACATCCTCAAACTCAACTACATTTTCTTCTATCAATTCCAGTTCATAATCTTCCAAAGAAGTTACAGGTTTGTTGTTTTTATTTAAATCTATGATTTCCTTTGCGTTTTCCACCGTAAGCTTAAACCACTTATTTCTGTCTTCTTTATACGTGTACCATAACACTCTTTTGAAAATATCCATTTTAATAAAAACAGCTTCTCCTTTTTTTGTTTTCAACACAATATCTTGGCGTGGAAAATCGGTTAAAGTATCTAAATACGTGTCTAATTCATAATTTAAACAGCATTTTAATTTTCCGCATTGGCCGGCCAATTTTTGCGGATTTAAGGACAATTGCTGATAGCGCGCCGCAGTGGTGTTCACTTTTCTTAAATCTGTTAACCAGGTTGAACAGCACAACTCCCTGCCACAAGAACCCACACCTCCAAGTCGGGCTGCTTCTTGGCGCAAACCTACTTGTTTCATTTCTACCCTAATGCTGAAAGTGCTTGCCAAATCCCTGATGAGTTGCCTAAAATCCACACGGTCATCAGCAGTATAATAAAAAGTGGCTTTGTTTCCGTCGCCTTGGTATTCAACATCGGAAAGTTTCATTTTTATGCCCAATCTACTTAAAATTTCCCGACCCTTATATTGGGTTTCATATTCCTTTTCTCGGGCGGCTTTCCAAATATCAATATCTTTTTGGGTTGCTTTTCTGTATATTTTTTTTACTTCTTCACTGTCAAAGGCAACGCCTTTTTTCTTCATTTGGATTCTGATCAATTCGCCGGTAAGCGAAACCGTTCCGATGTCGTGGCCCGGATTTCCTTCCACGGCAACAATATCGCCTATGCAAATTTGCAGATTGTCTAGATTTCGGAAAAAATGTTTTCGCCCGTTTTTGAACCGAACCTCAACAATATTTAAAGGTTCTTGTCCGGTAGGAAGCGACATGTTGGATAACCAGTCGAAAACTGAGAGTTTCTCACAACCTCCGGTGGCGCAATTTCCATTGCTTTTGCAGCCTTTCGGCACGGTATTTATATCTGAAGAGCAACTATTACAGCTCATATATTTCTATGTTTTTATATTGTTTTGTAAAACTGAAAATCAATTTTACAGACTTCACCAATTTGTAAAGATATCATTTAAATTGTAAACTGTAAAACGCCAAAAAACCGATTTATGTTTGTTTTACATCAATAATTTTTACCGGACAGGCTTCTTTCGCTTTTGTGACCGCTTCCAAAATGCCCATATCGGCCGATTTTAAAGTGAAAAAACCCCTTTTTTCTATTGAATGAAGCAATACCGCCTTTCCGTCTTTTTTTGACATTTGAAACTGGGCAGCAGCCTGTTCAACACAGTAATTACAACCAATGCACTTGGCCCTTTGCAATGTGATAATTACCATCCTTTATATTTACGAATTATGAATTACGATTTTTGATTTATTAAATGTTGATGCCTAAAGAACGTTGACTGGTTTTTATTATTTTTATTCCTTTTCATGTTTTTTACACACCCCTAACCCCTCTCAAGAGGGGAATTTATTTCCTACTTCTGTCTTCCAACTTCCGACTTCGGTCTTTATTTACCCAACTTCAACAATCGCGTTTCCAACTTCCGCATTCATAGGGACAATTTTATACAATTTATCCGACGGACGAATTCTAAAATCGATTTTAAAAGTGCAGGAATCGCCTTTTAGGGCTTTTTCTCCAACGATGTCATTTATAAACATTTGGGTGACTTCCATTTCTTTGGCGCCAGTGGTTGGACCCGTAATTAAAATGGTATCGCCAATGGCAATTTCATACGCTTCAATCTTGAATTCGGCAATGTTGGTTTTGGGAAAATAATGCATCCCTTTGCCTACATAAACTTTTTTTTGTGTGGCGTGGCTTCCGGAGCCGTTACTCCATTCCCCTAATTTTTGTCCCAAATAATAGCCACTCCAAAATCCGCGATTGTATACTTTTTCCAAATCCAACATCCAGGAAATCACTTTTTCCTTGCTGTAAATTCCTGCTTCAATACTGTCAATGGCATCGCGGTAACATTTAATTACATTCGCCACGTATTCAGGAGCTCTTCCCCGGCCTTCAATTTTTAATACTTTTACGCCGGCATCTAAAATTTGATCCAAAAAATCGATGGTGCACAAATCTTTTGGAGACATAATATACTCATTGTCCAATTCCATTTCAAATCCGGTTTCCTGATCGATTACCGTATATTTTTTCCGGCAATTTTGTTTGCAGGCACCTCTGTTTGCTGAAGAATTTGAAGAATGCAAACTCATATAACATTTTCCTGAAACCGCCATACACAATGCACCATGACCAAAAATTTCAATTTCCAATAAATTTCCTGATGGTCCGCGCACATCATCTTTCACAATTTGCTCGGTTATTTTTTTAACCTGACGCAAGCTCAATTCACGGCTCAACACCATCGTATCGGCGAACATGGCATAAAATTTCACCGTTTCAATATTGGTGACATTTATTTGGGTTGAAATATGAACTTCCATTCCAATAGCCCTTGCCGTTGCAATAACCGCCTGGTCCATTGCAATAACCGCCGTAATATCTGCCTCTTTTGCTTTTTGAAGCAAGGTTTTTACCACAGATAAATCGTGGTCGTAAATAATGGTATTTAACGTGAGATAAGTTCTGACATTTTTTGCTTTACATCTCGCCGAAATTTCCTTAAGATTATCCATCGTAAAATTTATGGAAGCCCTTGCGCGCATATTTAACTGCTCAACACCAAAGTAAATTGAATCGGCGCCATTGTCCAATGCGGCCTGCAACGATTCAAAACTTCCGGCGGGAGCCATTAATTCTATTTTTCCTGTAGTAGTCATTGTTTCTGATTTTTTGCAAAATTACATTTTTTATAATAACTATTTCGGTTACAAATCTTTTATCATTTTTTTAACAGAAAAATATTTATCTGTTAATTTTCAATAATTTAGTGCTTGTTTCTTACATTTTTTTTTAAAATTTGCATCATTATAAAAATTAAAAAATAAACAGATGAAAGTAGCTGTTGTAGGCGCTACCGGAATGGTAGGAAACGTGATGTTGCAAGTGTTGGCGGAAAGAAATTTCCCAATTACGGAATTGTTATTGGTTGCTTCAGAACGTTCTGTTGGGAAGCAAATTGAATATAAAGGAAAAAAACACACCATTATTGGGATGCAGGATGCTGTTGATGCGCGTCCGGATATCGCGTTGTTTTCCGCAGGAGGAACTACTTCGGAATTGTGGGCCCCAAAATTTGCTGAAGTTGGAACAACGGTTGTTGACAACTCATCTGCCTGGAGAATGGATCCTACAAAAAAATTGGTGGTTCCTGAAATTAACGGAGATGTATTGACCAAAGCGGACAAAATTATTGCAAATCCGAACTGTTCAACCATTCAATTAGTAATGGCTTTGGCACCTTTGCACAAAAAATACAAAATGAAACGTGTGGTAATTTCCACGTATCAATCCGTTTCCGGCACCGGCGTAAAAGCGGTGCAACAACTTGAAAATGAATCGAAAGGCATCAAAGGTGAAATGGCTTATCATTATCCAATTAACAGAAACGCCATTCCGCAGTGTGATGTATTTTTAGATAATGGTTACACCAAGGAAGAAATGAAATTGGTTAAAGAACCAAAGAAAATATTAAATGACGATTCTTTTACGGTTACCGCAACAGCGGTGCGTATTCCAACATCCGGCGGACATTCTGAAGCCGTAAATGTTCAGTTTGAACATGATTTTGACTTGGGCGAAGTTCGCAAATTGTTAAGTGAAACGCCAGGTGTTATTGTGCAGGATAATTTAGACACCAATACCTATCCGATGCCAATTTATGCGCACAATAAAGATGAAGTTTTTGTAGGCAGAATCAGAAGAGACGAATCGCAGCCAAATACCTTAAATATGTGGATTGTGGCCGATAACCTTCGCAAAGGCGCCGCAACAAACACCATCCAAATTGCAGAATATTTGATTGCAAATAAATTAGTATAGTGATATAGACTTTATTTTTTTGAACAAAAAAAAGGAGCTATTAGCTCCCTTTTTTATTATTTTTTAAAGAATTTTAGTGAACAATAATTTTATCTGCATTTCCATCGGGATCTCCACTAACTGTACCGCTAAATGAAGCGTTTCCAAGCAATAAAATACCGGCTGCATGAGGTGAAGCCATAGAAGTGCCGCTAATGGTATTATAACCTCCGTCTTTCCAAGTAGATTTTATGGATACTCCCGGCGCGCAATAATCAACCGGTGGATTTCCAAAATTAGAGAATGATGCCCAATTGTCTCCAATACTCATTGCTGATATTGTATAGATATATGCTCCGTTAACTCTAGCAGGAGAAGACAAATTAGCGTCTTCACTTGAGTTTCCTGCGGCCAAGGCAAATTTAATTCCATTACTTGAAGCGGCAAGAACGGCATCATCTAAAGCTTGAGATACTGGACCTCCCAAACTCATATTTGCAACATCACCGTTACTTCCATGTGCTGCAACGAAATCTACGCCGGCTATAACACCAGAATAAGATCCGCTTCCACGACTGTCTAAAACTTTTATTGGGATTACGGTAGCTCCTGGAGCTATTCCAATAACGCCAATAGTGTTGTTTTTAGCAGCTATTGTTCCTGATACGTGAGAACCATGACCGTTGCCGTCATCCGGCAAACCTGAATCTCTACCTGAAGTAAACGCATTAAAACCTCTGCTTGCATCTACATTTAAATCTGGGTGATCTAAATCTATACCAGTGTCAATAACCCAGGCTACATTGCTTCCTGCATAACTTGATACGCCATTAACACGTGTAATTCCCCAAGGTGTTTCTTGAACTGTAGAACCTCCTCCACCTGGTTTTCCGCCAGGAGCTAATGTTACCAATTGGTCTTTTTCAATGTATTTTACCCTTTTATCCTTTGATAATTTTTCAACATCAGCTTTGGATAATTTAGCTGCAACGCCATTTAATGCCTTACCATAACTTTGCTTAATTTCAAAATCTACAATTGAGTTATCAGAAAACATTTTTTGGGCTTCACTTACAACAGCGCGTTTTGCCGCTTTGTAATCATTCCCATATTTTTTACCAAGGTCTCCTGTAATTTTTGTGTCAAAGACAACAATATAAGAGCCTTCAATAACCTGACTTTGTTGCGAAACAATATCGCTTTCATCAATTGAAGCACTATTTAAATCAACAGATTCTTCATTAGAACAAGCTGCAAACAGCAAAATTGCTGTTCCAAAAAATGCAAAACGCATAAAATTTGTTTTTTTCATAATTTATAAAGTATTTAAAGGTTGAATTCAAATATACATTTTTTTATGAAAAATTAACAATAAGTATGATTTTTTTTTAAATTATTATTATATTTTCTGCATTATGTTTAGAAACCATATGATGTTCCTGTAAAAAAGATGGTTGTTCTTATTGCTTCTTTTTAAACAGATTTTTTAAGGCATTTTTAACAATGCTGTCTTTTGCTTTCTCAATTGTTTGTTTTGGCGTTACAGTTTTTGTGGTATCAGTGCTTTTGGTTTTAGCAGTATCAGCTTTCGTTTTTCCAGGTATTAAATTTCCTAAAGCCTCAGTTGCCTGATTAATCAATTTTCCTTTTTGCATGTTAACCAATTGTGTTACCAAATTGGTTGTGGCCTGTTTCATGTCTGTTGAAACTTTCGGATTTGTAAAACTGCCCGTTAAATTTGCGTTTATGGGGAAATTTTCAATTTTTGCCGCATCCGCAGGCGTTAATTTTGAAATTAAACTGTTCACTTCAGTACCTAAATATTTTGCGGGAACATCAAATTTTAATTTATAAGCCATACTTTGGTCAAAGCCATGAGAACCCGCCACTTCAATTTTTATATCCTGATATTTAAGCGTAAACGGGTTAATTTCTACTTTGCCGTCTTTAAAAGTCAACGCCATTTTCAAAGCATCCAAATTTAATTTTTCGAGATCTATAAATTTCACGTTTGAAGCCAAAGAAGTCAGCAACTGTGAGTTGGCCGGACTTAATTTAGAACCCAATAATTGGCCAATCAAATTTCCTGTAATTGTTTTAAGGTCGGGCGTCATATTATCGGATAAATTTCCCGATAATTTGATGGTGGAATTTAACTTCCCAAAAACAGCATTTGCTATTGGCGCAATTGCTTTTAACATGGCCAGTTGTGTAAAAGATTCTGAAATGTTCAAGGAATTTAATCCTAAATCCATGGCAAATTTTGGTGTTTTTTCTTTGGTTGAAACCATTCCGCTCAAGGCTATTTGTCCGCCAAAAATAGTCGTTTTCAAATTGTTCAATGTCACGGCTTCATCTTTAATGGCCAAATTTCCTGAAACTTCTTTTAAGTTCAGATTGTCATAAACAACCGTTGTTGCTTTGGCAGCGATGGTCACATCTAAAAATGAAGGAATTTTTAACGCTTCTTTGGTGGTTTTGGTTGCGGTGGTATCGGTTTTGGTTTCCATAAAATCGGCCACTTCAAATTGTCTGGAAGTCAAGTTAAAATTTCCCTTCAACACCTGATTTTTAAAAATAAACCCATAAAAATTATCCAAATTTCCTGTCACCTGAAAATCGGAATTTCCGGTTTCCCCATCAAATTTATTCAAACGAATGGCTGTCGGATTGAAGGCAATGGCAGCTTGTTTAATTTTAAATGGTTTTGCCATTTCCTCGCTTTCATAATTAAAATCTGTGACCGTAATGGTTCCCGAATTTTGAATATTTTGGTATCGGCTTTCTTCAACCGATTTCATATCAAAACGCGTTACCACATCGGCTTTTAAAATACCTGTCAACGGTTTTTCCAATTTTACGGGATAGGCTTTGGCAACATTTTCCAAATTTACAATTCCTTTTATTTCGGCATTGATCAACGGATTTTCCGCAATATTTTGAATGGTTGCTTTTGCGTTAAACACATCCTGGTCAATAGTAAAAGACAACTTATCAAGGTTTATGTATGTGTCATTAAATATTCCGGTTTTGTTTACAATACGGGAATCTATCACAATATTTTTTACCGATTTCGGTAAATTAGGGTATTGAAATGAGGCATTGTTTGAAGCAATTTCAACATCAAAAGCTGGAATTGTGGTATCAGAATAAGTTCCTTTCACAACGCCGTTTACTTTAAAATCGCCTGAAGTTTTAACGCCATCCAATTTTCCTGAATACATTTTAGGAATCAGTCCCAAAAAGTTTTTAAATGATGAAACAGGCGTTTTAAATTTCAGATTATATAATTGTCCGTCGTCTTTCATCTGGATAAATCCGTCAAACGCAATAGGAAGCAAATTCACCAAAGCTTCATTTTCTTTAAAGGTATATTTAAAATTTTCCAAATCCAATCCCAAAACTGCATCAAGCGACAATGCCACATTTTTTAAATAGTTTATTTTGTCAATGGTAACAGCCATTTTTGCGGTAGATTTGGTGTCTAAATCAAGTATTTTATTCTTAAAGTCGCCACTTCCTTCATGGTTGATGCTGTCCAAAATCACACTCATTTTAGATGCTGCATCAAAATACGTAAAACGAAGGTTTTTAATGGTGTAATTCTGAAAATTTAGCGCAAATTCGTCGTTTTTAGTGGCATTTTCATCCTTGTCTTTTAAGGCAATGTCATAATTAGACAAACCGTCTTCATTATAAATAATATTCACTTTTCCATTTTCGCTGCTAAAAGACTCAATGCTCATGGGTTCTCCTTTTCCTTTAAAAAGTTCTTTAACGCTCATTTTAAGGGTGAAAGTGTTGGAATAAAATAAGGTGTCATTTTCAAAAGGCGCCTTGTTTATAATGCTTAAATCATCAATTATAACGGTCACTTTAGGAAAGTTTTTGAACAAACTCAAATCAACATCCTCAAAAGCAACAACTGCGTCAACATTTTTATTGATTGATTTTAGCACCAATTCCTTGATTTTTCCTTTAAAAATAAAAGGCGTCGCTACAACCGAAATGGCAAAAACCAATAAGATAATTCCAATTATTTTAAATGCTTTTTTCATATTTATTTGTGTTTTTTTTCGATGATGAAAATTAGTTTTGTTTTGTACTCTTTTTATACAAATTTAATGCTAAAGTAACGTTAATAAAAACAGAATAGGGAATAGAGAAAATGGATTTTTTACTTTCAACTTTCCTACTAGGCAATCTGATTCCTCTTATGTTTCTGTAAAACACACCCCCTAACCCCAATGTCATTAAGTTAAGACATTTATGCGTTTTTTTTATCATCCGAGGCACGAGGAATCTCATATGGTATGGTAGTTTGATGTGATTCCTCCTTTGTCGGAATGACAAATATTTCCTTAACTTAATGACATTGCCCCTAACCCCAATGTCATTAAGTTAAGACTTTGACGCTCTTTTTTTTGTCCTTCCGAGGTACGAGGAATCTCATAATGGTTAGCTAGTTTGATGTGATTCCCCCTTTGTCGGAATGACAAATATCCTTAACTTAATGACATTGCCCCTAACCCCTCTCAAAAGGGGAATTTAAACTTTTTACCTTTCAACTTTTCAACAATTAAACAAAAAAGCCGCAAAATTTGCGGCTTTTCTTTTTTGGGGTTTTTTGAGGTTTATTTTGAAATCTTTAAAACATCTTCAATAATTTTCACTAAATCATGTTTTGGCATTGCGCCCTGTGCCATTTGAGGTGCTTCATCTTTCGGAACAAACAACATTGATGGAATACTTCTGATGCCAAATGCTGCAGCCAATTCCTGTTCAACCTCGGTATCCACTTTATAAATGTTTAATTTTCCTTTATATTCATTGCTTAATTCTTCTAAAACCGGCGCCACCATTTTGCACGGTCCACACCAATCTGCATAAAAGTCTATGATACAAGGCACTTCACCTTCAAACTTCCAATCTTTATTTTTTTCGAAATTAAAAACCTTTTTTAAAAAAGTTTCTTTTGTCAATAATTCTGTCATTTTTTAAAATTTAATAGTTGTAAATCAGCAATTGTTATGCCGTTTTTTGTTGTGTACAAAGTGACATAAATATAGGCAAATTTGATGTAACTTAAGTTACTTGTGTAAGAAAATTTGTACTTTAACGACCTAATAATTAACTATTAACTTAAATTTACGATCTATGAATTCAAAATTAACAATGATCCTGCGTCTTTTGTTAGGATTAATTTTGCTTGTGTTTGGCGCAAACAAATTTCTTCAATTTATGCCAAGTCCTCCAATGGAAGGCCCACCAGCTGATTTTTTCAGCGCATTATTTGCAACCGGCTATATGATTCCCCTAATTGCCGTAACGGAAATTGTTGCCGGCGTGTTGTTATTAACCAATAAATGGACCGGATTGGCATTAATTCTTGCGGCCACAATTTCAGTAAACATTGTGTTGTTCCATTTGTTTTTGGCACCCGCAGGAATTGCTGCCGCAGCGCTGGTTGCGGTTTTAAATGCCGTTCTAATTTATGCCAATTGGAAAAAATTTAAAACATTGTTTTAGTATTTAAAACATAAACTTTTTAAAGGCATGGCCAAATGGTTATGCCTTTTTTAATTATATTTGTTACTTCTCTTAAAATCCAACAAATAATGAAACCATTTTCTATTTTAACTTTGATTTGCGTTTTAATGATTTCCTGCAAAAATTCTGAATCCAAAAAAAACAATCCAACCTTGAATTATCCAGCAACCAAAAAAGTTGATACCGTAACCAATTATTTCGGAACAGCAATAAAAGATCCATACCGTTGGCTGGAAGATGACATGTCAGCTGAAACTGCCGCTTGGGTAATTGACCAAAATAAAGTGACTTTTGATTATTTATCAAAAATTCCTTACCGCGAAGCCTTAAAAAACCGCTTGGAAAAATTATGGAATTACGAAAAAATTGGCGCGCCATTTAAAGAAGGTGACTATCACTATTTTTATAAAAATAACGGGTTGCAAAATCAGTATGTGCTGTATCGTCAAAAAAATGACGAAACTCCTGAGGTTTTTTTAGATCCCAATACTTTTTCTGAAGACGGAACCACTTCATTGGGCGAAATATCCTTTTCAAAAGACGGAAATATGGTAGCCTATTCCATTTCTGAAGGCGGATCGGACTGGCGAAAAATTATTATCATGGATGCCCTATCCAAAGAAATTAAAGAAGACACGATTATAGATGTAAAATTTAGCGGCATTTCCTGGAAAGAAAATGAAGGATTTTATTATTCAAGTTATGAAAAACCTATAGGAAGTGAACTTTCGGCAAAAACCGACCAGCACAGGTTATTTTATCACCAACTGGGAACTTCACAAAAAAACGATCCAATTATTTTTGGCGACACGCAAAAACGAAGATATCTCACAGGAACAGTAACCGAAGATGGAAAATATTTGCTGATACGCGCTTCTATATCAACATCAGGAAACGAATTGTATCTTAAAGATTTATCAAAACAAAATAGTCCAATTGTCACTATTTTAAATAATTTCGATTCGGAAACTACTTTATTGGACAACCAAGATGAAACTTTGTTTTTCGTCACCAATTTAAACGCCCCAAATAAGCGTGTTGTTAAAGTGAGCGCTAAAAATCCACTTTCCAAAAATTGGGTTGACGTTATTCCGGAAACCAAAAATGTACTGACGCCTTCAACCGCAAGCGGCTATTTATTCGCGAAATATATGGTTGATGCCGTTTCGCAAGTTAAACAATACGATTACAGCGGAAAATTTATTCGCGAAATCGAATTGCCTGGTGTTGGAACGGCTGGCGGATTTAGTGATAAAAAAGAGGCAACGGTTATTTATTATTCCTTTTCGAATTACATCAATCCGGGTTCCATTTATGCATTTGTTCCTTCAACCGGAATTTCAACATTGTACAACAAACCTGCGATTGATTTTAATCCAAATCTTTATGAAACGAAACAGGTTTTCTATACTTCAAAAGACGGCACTAAAATTCCGATGATAATTTCCTATAAAAAAGGAACAATCTTAAACAGTAAAAATCCGACGATTTTATACGGTTATGGTGGCTTTAACATCAGTGTTACTCCAAGTTTCAGCATTACAAACGCGGTTTGGATGGAACAAGGCGGAATTTATGCGGTTCCAAACATTAGAGGCGGCGGTGAATATGGAGAAACATGGCACAATGCCGGAACAAAAATGAAAAAACAAAATGTATTCGACGATTTTATCGCGGCAGCTGAATATTTAATTGAAAACAAATACACATCATCAAATTATTTGGCAATAAGTGGCGCTTCAAATGGTGGTTTGTTGGTGGGCGCAACAATGACACAGCGACCATATTTAATGAAAGTGGCTTTGCCGGCTGTGGGTGTTATGGATATGTTGCGCTATCATACTTTTACCGCGGGTGCTGGTTGGGCTTATGATTATGGCACTTCTGAAGATTCAAAAGAAATGTTTGAATATTTAAAAGGTTATTCACCCGTTCACAATGTAAAAGCGGGAGTTGAATATCCTGCAACTTTAATAACGACGGGAGATCACGATGACAGAGTAGTCCCTGCGCACTCTTTTAAATTTGCCGCAGAATTACAAGAAAAGCAAACAGGAAAGAACCCAACATTAATTCGTATTGAAACCAAAGCCGGACACGGAGCAGGAACGCCTGTTTCCAAAACCATTGAACAATATGCCGATATTTTTGGCTTTACCTTATACAATATGGGCTTTAAGGAATTGCCGAAAGCTTTATAATGTTGCGTGAAGAATGTTATTGGTTATTTGTTAAAAGTTATATGTTGAATTTTTAATTCTCTATTTTCTAAATGCTGGTGCGAGCGTGACGCTCACCTACACCTACATAATTCTAAAGTCACGAGCGGCACGCTCGCGCTAGCAGGGGGGACTTCGGTCTTCAGACTTCTGTCTTCGGTCTTCCATCTTTCAAACTTTTTTAAATTCCCCCTTCGGGGGCTAGGCGGCTTTTGCGTACCTTTGCCAAAATCTTGTTTTAAACAAATCCTATGCAATTTAAAGACTTACAGTTAAACAAACATATTTTAAGGGCAATCTCAGAAAAGGGCTATGAATTTCCAACGCAAGTTCAAGTGCAAACCATTCCGCTGATGTTGGCAAAAAAGGATGTGATTGCTTCTGCACAAACTGGAACTGGTAAAACTGCTGCGTTTGCATTGCCTATTTTACAAGGGTTATTCGATAAACAAGATCCTTCAAAAAAAGGTAAAAAAATACGGGCGCTGGTGGTAAGTCCAACCCGTGAATTGGCCATTCAAATTGAAGAAAGTTTTAAGAGTTATGGCAAATACACCAATTTAAAAACTGCCGTTGTTTTTGGAGGAACCGCCATTGACCCACAAATAGCGATGCTGAAAAATGGCGTTGACATTTTAATTGCCACACCGGGAAGGTTATTGGATTTGCACAAACAGGAACTTGTTAACTTGTCATTTATTGAGACATTGGTTTTGGATGAAGCCGATCTAATGTTGGATATGGGTTTTATTGATGATGTTAAAAAAATTGAACGCTTATGTCCGAAAAGCAAACAAATAGCCTTGTTTTCTGCTACGATGCCACATAAAGTTGTTGAATTAGCGAAAACCATTTTAAACAAGCCTGAAAAAGTCGATGTAACTCCGCTCTATGCTACCGCACAAGGCGTAAACCAAGTATTGTATTATGTTCCAAAAACAAAAAAAATGGAGCTGTGCCTTCACCTTTTAAGAAACACCATAAAAGGAGATATTCTTATTTTTAGGCGGACCAAATTTGGGGTGGACAAATTAGAGAAAATGTTGCGCAAAAACGAATTTAGTGTTGCCAGCATTCATGGCGACAAAACCCAAGATGCCAGAGAAGAAGCTTTAAACAGATTCAAAAACAAAGCGGTTTCCATTTTAATCGCCACCGATGTCGCTTCTCGCGGCATTGACATCGACCATTTAGATGCCGTTATTAATTTTGATATTCCAAACATACCTGAATCTTATGTGCATCGCATTGGCAGAACCGGAAGAGCCGGAAATACAGGCACCTCACATTCATTTTGCGCCGCAGATGAAAAAATATACATTCAGGGAATTCAAAAATTGATTAACATCACAATTCCTGTTGTGGAAGACCATCCGTATCCCTTGGATCCAAACGCAAAACCTGAAATCTACAGAAAACTGGGCGTTAAACCCAAAAAAGGAAGAAAATCCGATGCCTCCAAAAAAAATAAAAAACGTTGGTATTGAAAAAGCGGTTGGAAGTCCGAAGACGGAAGACCGAAGTTTCCGTAGGCTGGTGCGAGCGTCTCGCTCGTACCCATAATGATTCGACAGTCACGAGCGAGACGCTCGCGCTAGCTGGGCCAAACCTGAAATCTACAGAAAACTGGGCGTTAAACCCAAAAAAGGACGAAAATCCGATGCCTCCAAAAAAATAAGAAACGTTGGTATTGAAAAAGGAGTTATAAGTTATAGGTTGAAATGTTAAAAGTTAACATAGAGAACGATATTCTCCTACCTATATATTATAACAATCCCACTCGCAGGTGCGAGCATCTTGCCCGTACCCAATATTTCTTTTCATATCTTGAAGTCACTAGCGAGACGCTCACATTGGCTGGGAGACAAATTAAATGAAAATTCACAATCCCGGTTCCCTGAGAAAAGCCGAAGAACAACATTCACACGCCATTTTTCTTCTGCAAAGTATGGAAATCTCCAAATAAGTTGATTGAATGATTTTTGGCAATATTTGGGCCAATTTTAACCATAAAATGCGTAAAATAGCCAGTTTTCAAACTTAATTCAAATTTTATAATTCTCAGCAACAAACCTAAAACCAGTTTTATTGCTGAGAATTAATACATTATGGCTAAATAAAATAGCAACCCAAAATTTCAAAAAAAGTCGTGAATTTATATCAAAAATTTTCACAAAAGGTAACAAATATCACCTCTTCAATATTTTTATATCTTAACAACCGCTTTTATCCTTGTAAACTTGTTTATAAAAGGTAAAAAAGCGCAAAATAATCATTAAAACAGGGCATATTAAAGGTAAATTCAACAAATTAAGCCTCAATTTAAAAAATAAATACTGTATTTTATCCTTCATAACTGCTTATTATTTAATATTTTAAACAGTAAACATAAAAAATATCATTGTTTTATGGTTAAAAATAAGTGGTTTTGACAAATCATTATTGCACAATAAAAATTATATATGTAGATTTGTTAATAACTTATTAAAATATAAGTTTATTGACCTATTTAAATTTCAAAGAATATTAATTAAAAAGTTACAAAATGAAACATTTAAAAAAATTGTCGGTAGTCCTGATGATGACTACCCTATTTAGTGTAACCTTCACGTCTTGTATAGACAATGAGGTTTCCCCGCTAGTTGAAGCCATTTATGGGGCTCAAGCTGATTTAATCGCTGCACAAGCTGCAGTACAAAATGCTGAAGCTACAAAGCTTGAAGCTGAAGCCGCTCATGAATTGGCTTTGGCCGCATTTGAAAATGCAAATGCTGCCTACACACTTGAAGAGGTTGAGGAATTAAGAATTGCAAATGCCAAAGCACAATTAGAATTAGACGAGGCTCAAGCCGAGTTTAACATTACTATGGTTGGTCTTCTTGCTGAATTAGAAGAAGCCGGCGCGCAAATTGCCTTAGACTATGCTATAAAGTACAGAACGTATGCAAACGCAGCAACTAATTTACTTGATGATAAAGCAGATGCCGTTTATGATTTAGCTGAGGCGCAAGCACAATTGAATTCAAGTGCTCCTCTTTTTGCTCTTGAAGGGTTGCAAATGCAAGTTGCCAATGCAAAATTACAGGTAGAACTTGAACAGGCTAAAATTGCTGAATTGCAAGCGCTTATTGATGATCCAACTTCTTTGCCTGCACAAGTGACTGCTTGGCAAGCTGAGTTAGATGAATTAGAAATTGCAATAGATGCCAAACAAGCTGAAATTGAAGCAAAATATGCTGAAAGAGACAACCTTATTGCAGGTTGGGACGGTGTAGATGACGTTAGAGATAATTTTGTTCAAGAATACGATGATCAAGCACAAAAAGTTATTGATTTATCAGCTGATATTGAAGTTCAGCAAGATATTGTCGATGCAAAAACTTTAGCTTTAGCTACTTATGCTGCTGATTTAACAGCTGCCGGTACTGCTTTAACAGCTGCTGAACTTGCATATAACAATGCTTGGACTGCTTTAGGTAAAAAAGATTCTCAAGGTGTTGATGTTGTTTATCCTAACTATTTTACTTGGTCTGCTAAAACAAGTGCGCCTGAAGCAATTGCTGCTGGTGCAACAAAATACGCTACTCCTGCTAACTTACAACAAGTTTATGTAAATGCAAGAATAGACGTTTTAGACGCTACAGCTGATTTAGCTGCTTACCAAGCTGATTTTGATGATCTTACACTTTCTTACAACAATGCTGCTGACGCATTGTCTGCCGCACAAGCTGCATTTGATGCACAAGATTATGTTGGCGCTTCAACAGCGGCTAATTTGGCCTTGTCTACTTATCAAACCGGTGGTTTCGCCGCTGCTCAATTGCTGTACACAACTACTTTAGCTGCTTGGGATGCAAATAAAAATGGTACTGTATATACTGATACAGCTGTTGATTCATGGGATTTAGGTAAAGTTGGTGTACATACCGATGATGATAATTTAGATACTCCTTATGGTGTAACAGGTGCTGCCAATACTACACAAACCTATTATAGAGTCGCTACTTGGTCACAACCAATACCAGGTTCATATGTTCCTGCTACATTCGCTGCAACTGCATATACTGCTGCTACATTAGCATCTTATAAAGCTGCTTTAGAGGTTGCTAATGGAGCCAATACCATACAGTTTGTAGATGATGTAACTGTTGCTATTAATGCTGCTGATTATGCGGATACCCAATTGGCTGAAACTGCTGACGGTAAAAATATATACTTTGTTGAAGTAGAAGCTGATGATACGCATAATGATCCTATTCTTAATAATGGAAATGGCGGTAACCTTGATACGTTTAACAATGCTACAAATGCTCTAGGAACTGAGATTACAGATGCTTTCTACACAGGAACTACAACTAGAATTTACGCTACTGATAATATGAGTGGTACAGCTTACGCTACTTTATGGAATCTTCAAAAAGCTGCAAGTGAAGCTGCTTGGAATGTCGTAATAGGTGATGATGTTTTAGTTGCTGCACAAGATGCTTTTGATTACCAACAAGAATTATTTGACAATGGCGTTGCTAACTTAGCTTTGCTTGCTGATGATTTAACAGTTGCAACTGGTGCACAAACTGCCGCCAAAAAAGCTGTTGATAACGCATGGGCTACATTAGGTACAGAATATACTGCTGGTCTTGCTGGAGATTTACCAAAATGGTGGGTAGCAAAAACTGGTTATGTTATTGATGCAACTTCAGGATATGATTCTGATTATACAGCTCCATTAGTATCTAATACGCTAACTTTAAACGCGGTAGTTTACAATGCTGAAATAGCAAAAGCTAATTTGGTGGCCTGTAATGCAGTTTGTTTACAAGATGCTATTGATACTGCACAACATGAAATTGATCTAATACAACCATCTTTAGATTTAGCGATTGCACTTGTGGCTCAAATGCAAGCACAGTATGATATCTATATGGAAACTTATATCCCTGGATCTTCTATTGACTATGATAATTTAGATGCTGACTTGAAAGTGCTATATGATACACTATCTTTTGAAATATTCAAATTAAACCAAGAATTAAATGCTTTAGATGCTGAGTATGACGCTATAGATGATATATTGGATAATATAAATGATGATAATTTAAGCGATATTTCATTGCAAATTGCAACTGCACTAACATCAATAACAGGAGATTACCAAGAGGCTTTACTTGCTTTAGAAGCTGCTGAAACAGCATTGGCTACTGCTATGGCCGATAGCGCAGATGATGCTGCATATATTGCGTACTTACAGTCTAAAGTTGATGTATTGGAACAAAGATATCAAAATGCTCTTGCCTTAGCCGCTAAATATAAAGCTTTAATGGAAGCTGCATTAGCATCTTAATTCTTTAAGAAAATTAACTAAAGGGCTGCCAAACAGCAGCCCTTTTAAAACAAAATTTTAACTCTTAAAGAACTAAAACATATGAAAAAATATTTAATTTTATGCTTTATTTTAGTCTTTGCGCTAACAAGTGCAAATGCACAATATAAAGATTCAAACCACCACCACTATATAGGAGATACCTGCAAGGTTGGGCCAAGATTTGCCCCTCAAGCAGGAGACTTTACAGCGGCTATGGTTTTTGGACGAGGAGCATATCTAAATGGAGGTGAAGGTTTAGTTGTACCAGATTCTTTTGATCCTGTAAGCGGTGCCGCACCGTATGCAAATGATGTAGAAGCCAACAGCAACGACATTACCAATATGGTTGGTGCAGAAACAAGATATTACGTTACAAATAGATTTGCCCTTACTTTAAGTGGCGGCGCTATTTTACGAAATACCCCTGCAAAACTGTCTATACCTGGTATACCTAATACTGATGTTCCTGCATATGATGCAGTTGTGGCCGATGAACGTATCGACGCAAGCATTTCAGTAGGCGGACAATGGTTGTTCAATACCAAAAACGACCGTTTATTTCCTTATATAGGATTTTCGCTACCTTTTGACTATGCAAGAAGATCATTATACGACCCAACTATTACAGTTGATAACGTAGGGAATGTTGTGATTACAGATTTAGGTGCTCGCCACGTAGATATTACCGCTTTCGGCATACAGGCAGTTGCAGGAGTTGATTATTACATTGCTAAAGATGTTTTCTTTGGTTTTGATATCAAACCGGTTTCTTATACTTATGCTTATAGCGTTAAAGTGCCAGGCCCAGGGTTATACAACCTTGAAGCTGACACAAATACATTATCATTTTTTGCTCAATTTTCATTCAAAGTTGGGTTTAAATTTTAATTTGTAGGTTAATAAATTGATAAGGAAGGGTTGCATTTGCAGCCCTTTTTTTTATGCTGAACTTTTTTGTGCTGAACTTGTTTCAGCATCTGCAAATGTTCAACTCAATTATGTTTAAAAAATCTATTCAAAAGACCCTTAGCTGGTGCGAGCGTCACGCGCGTACCTCGTACCCATGCTAGCACCGTCACGAGCGACACGCTCGCGCTAGCAACTGGTATTTTAGTATGTTGGAATTGGTATGTTGGATAATAAATGCACACGCGTATTGAAATAATATCACAATCACGAGCGACACGCTCGCGCTGGCATTAGGGATTACAAGCTTCAACAGTTAAACAATTCAACGTTTACACGCTTCAACGATTAAACAATTAAACAGTTAAACGCTTACACATTTAAAGAAAGTTGTATCCGTTTTCTTGGAATATCTACCTCCAACACTTTCACAATCACGTGTTGCTGCAAACTGACAATTGAATTAACGTCGCTCACAAATGTATCGGATAAATTGGAGATATGAACCAAGCCACCTTCTTTAATGCCTATATCAACAAAACAACCGAAATTTGTAATGTTATTTACAATTCCCGGCAATAACATACCTTCACGCAAATCATTGATGGAAGTGATATTTTGGTTAAAAGAAAATACCTTTGCTTTTTGGCGCGGATCCAATCCGGGTTTTTCTAACTCTTTGAGCACATCTTTTAAAGTAGGCAATCCTATGGATTCTGACACGTAATTTTCCAATTGAATCGCATGCAAAATAGCCTTATTTCCAATAAGTTCAGAAATAGCCACATGATTGTCCGTTGCCATTTTGTGAACTATTTCATAGCTTTCGGGATGAACGGCAGAATCATCCAGTAAATTTTTAGCATTTTTAATTCGTAAAAATCCAGCACTTTGCTCAAAAGCCTTATCTCCAAGTCTAGCCACCTTTTTAATGTCATTTCTTGATAAAAACGCACCATTCATAGTTCTGAACGCCACGATATTTTCCGCCAACTTTGGACCGATCCCAGACACATAACTCAACAAAGATTCACTTGCCGTATTGATATTAACCCCAACCATATTTACACAGCTTTCAACAGTGCTGTCCAAAGCAATTTTTAATTTAGTTTGGTCCACATCATGCTGGTATTGACCAACACCAATAGATTTTGCATCAATTTTTACCAATTCCGCCAAAGGATCAGACAACCTTCGTCCAATAGAAACAGCACCTCGAACAGTTACATCGCAATTGGGAAACTCATCACGCGCTATTTTTGAAGCGGAATAAATAGAGGCCCCGGCTTCACTTACTACATAAACCTCTATATCCGTATAAAATTTGATGTTCTTTATAAATTGTTCTGTTTCACGTGAAGCGGTGCCATTGCCAATTGCGATTGCTTCAATTTTATAAGCGCTTACCAAAGAACTAATTTTGCCAGAGGCGCCTTTTAAGTCATTTTGTGGCGCATTGGGATAAATTGTCTCATTATAGACCAAATCGCCCTGAGCGCCCAGGCAAACCACTTTACAGCCCGATTTAAATCCGGGATCAATGGCCAAAATGTTTTTTTCTCCAAGCGGCGCACCCAACAACAATTGTTTTAAGTTTTTTGCAAAAACCTGAATGGCGGAATCATCGGCTTTTTCCTTCGCCAAATTTAACCTTTCATTCGCCAAGGCCGGGAAAAGCAGCCTTTTATAGGCATCTTGAATCGCAATTTTAATATGGGCAGCGCACTCATTTCTTGAATTGATAATCCGCTCTTCCATTTTAGAAATGGCCTTTTCGTCATCTATTTCAACTTTCACGCGAATAAACCCTTCATTTTCTGCGCGTAAAATGGCCAATAAACGATGCGATGGACATCGGCTCAACGATTCTGAAAAATTAAAATAATCACGATATTTTTGGGCTTTCTCGTCAGCAGCTTTTGTTTTTATTACAGTGGAGGAAATAACGGCAAACTTTTCCAATTGATATCGAATGCTGTTTCTGATATCGGTTCGCTCATTAATCCATTCCGAAATAATATGTTGTGCACCTTCAAAAGCTTCGGTAACCGTTTTTACTTCAGCTGTGGTGTATTTTTGGGCAATCTCAGCAATATTCTCAGCTCGCTGACTCATAATGATTTTTGCCAAAGGTTCCAAACCTTGGTTACGCGCAATTTCGGCTTTTGTTTTTCGCTTTTTCTTAAACGGAAGGTAAAGATCTTCCAAGGTGATTAAATCGTTTGCGGCAATAATTTTCGCTTTCAATTCGTCAGTTAAAACTTCTTGGGCGGCCAATTCTTTGATGATGGCAGTTTTGCGTTTTTCCAACACTTCAAACTGTAATTTATACTTAACAATTTCACCAATTTGAACTTCATCCAAACCACCTGTCAATTCTTTTCTGTATCGGGAAATAAATGGAATGGTACAATCCTCATTTAACAATTGTACCGTATTTTGAATGCCTTTATCGGGAAGGTTGGTAAAGGATTTTATATAATTGCGTAGTTGCATTTTTGAATTTAGTTAACAGATGGCAGTTTCAGTTTACAGTCAAAGAAACTGTTTAAAATATTTAATTTTGACAAAAAAATCGTCACCCTGAACTTGTTTCAGGGTCTCACCAAATAAGTATGAGATGCTGAACCAAGTTCAGCATGACATCTGCAGATTAATTGAAAAAAAGACTAACTTATTTGCGCGCCATTGCTAACCGAATCATTTTCAGGTTCAATAAATGCCAGCTTGCCATCGGCCGTATTGGTCATTAAAATCATTCCCATACTTTCGATGCCTTTTAAATTTCTTGGTGCCAGATTAACCAAAACCGTCACTTTTTGTCCGATGATATCTTCCGGGTTAAAACTTTCTGCGATACCGGATACTATGGTGCGGACATCAATACCAACATCAACTTTAAGTTGCAGTAGCTTTTTAGTTTTCGGAACTTTAATCGCATCAATAATAGTTCCAACCCTAATGTCCAATTTTGTGAAATCATCGAATTCAATGGTTTCCTTTTGGGGTTCAACAACATTATTTTCTGAAATATTAGCCAATTTAGTTGCTTCCAACCTGTCTAATTGAATTTGGATTTCACTGTCTTCAATTTTCGCAAACAACAATTCTCCTTTGCTAATTTGGTGATTTGGATGCAGTAATTCTTCTTTTTCTTCAACATCATTCCAAGCCAATTCATTAGTGCCAATATTGAGGATTTTTTTTAATTTTTCTGAAGTAAACGGCAAAAAAGGCTCGCTCAAAACCGCCAAAGCAGTGGCAATTTGCAAGGCAACATACATGACTGTTTTTACACGTTCTTCATCTTCTTTGATCATTTTCCATGGTTCTTCATCGGCCAAATATTTGTTTCCCAATCGCGCCAAATTCAGTAACTCTTGCGAGGCTTCCCTAAACCTGAAGCGAGCTATTGAATTGCCAATTATGGAAGGGAATTTTTGCAATTTTTCCAAAGTTTCATTATCAATGTCAGAAAACTCATTGGGCTCAGGAACACTACCGTTATAATATTTTTCAGTTAAAACAACCACTCTATTGATAAAATTGCCAAAAATTGCCACCAGTTCGTTGTTGTTTCTTGCCTGAAAATCTTTCCAGGTAAAATCGTTGTCCTTTGTTTCCGGCGCATTGGCCGTTAAAGCATAGCGCAATACATCTTGTTTATTTGGAAAATCTTCCAAATATTCGTGTAGCCAAACCGCCCAATTTTTTGAGGTGGAGATTTTATTGCCTTCCAAGTTTAAGAATTCATTTGCAGGCACATTTTCAGGCAAAATATAAGTGCCTTCAGCTTTTAGCATCGCCGGAAAAATAATGCAATGAAATACAATATTGTCTTTGCCAATAAAATGAATCAATTTTGTGTCTTTGTCTTTCCAATAAGGTTCCCAGTCTTTTCCTTCGCGCGCCGCCCATTCTTTGGTTGAAGAAATATAACCGATAGGTGCATCAAACCAAACGTACAACACTTTTCCTTCAGCATTTTCAACCGGTACCGGAATTCCCCAATCCAAATCTCGCGTTACCGCTCTTGGTTTCAGTCCGTCGTCCAGCCACGATTTAACTTGTCCTAACACATTCGCTTTCCAATCGTTTTTATGGCCTTCCACAATCCATTCGCGCAGCCATTTTTCATACTTTTCCAAAGGCAAATACCAATGTTTTGTCATTTTTTTGGTGGGTACATTTCCTGTAATTGCTGATTTCGGATTGATTAAATCGGTTGCATTGTGGCTTGTTCCGCATTTTTCGCATTGGTCGCCGTAGCTTTCTTCATTGCCGCATTTCGGACAAGTGCCAACCACAAATCTGTCCGCCAAAAACTGGTTCGCTTCCTCGTCATACAATTGTTCGCTGGTTTCTTCAATAAATTTTCCTTCATCATATAATTTCATAAAAAATTCAGAAGCTGTTTTATGGTGAATTTCTGCTGATGTACGCGAATAATTATCAAAAGAAATTCCGAAATCTTCAAAAGATTTTTTAATGATGGCATGGTATTTATCCACCACATCCTGTGGCGAAATGCCCTCTTTTTTTGCTTTAATGGTAATTGGCACGCCGTGTTCGTCAGATCCGCAAATGTAAATCACATCGTTTCCAGTAATGCGCAAATAACGTGCGTAAATATCGGCAGGAACATAAACGCCCGCCAAATGCCCAATATGAACCGGGCCGTTGGTGTAAGGCAGCGCTGCCGTAATGGTATATCTTTTTAAATTGCTCATCAAAATTTGTTTAAGTGCCACAAAAATAAGGATTGTTTCCTAGAAAAGTGAATAGTTGATTCGGTTTTCGTAATTTGCATTATGTTTTATTAATTTTATTATGATTCATCCCAACTATTTGCAAAAAGAAGATACTGTTGCCATTGTTTCAACAGCACGGAAAATTTCTTCAGATAAAATAATTCCTGCCATTAAATTATTGGAAAAATGGGGACTGAATGTAATTATTGGAGAAACTATTGGTTCAGAAGAAAATCAATTTGCTGCTTCAGATGAAAAAAGAATTGCAGATTTTCAACAACTATTAGACAACCCAAAAGTCAAGGCGATTTGGTGCGCACGTGGCGGTTATGGAACTGTAAGAATTGTTGACAAACTTGATTTTTCAGCATTTAAAAAATACCCAAAATGGATTGTCGGCTATTCCGACATCACAGTTTTACACAACCACATTCATAAATTAGGCGTAGAAACATTGCATGCAACTATGCCAATTAATATAGAAAATAACAGCAAAAACGCCTTAGCAACCTTACAAAAAAGCCTCTTCGGAAAAAATTTGTCTTATGAAATTCCTGCTGATGAAAAAAATAAATCAGGAAATGCTTCAGGTGAACTTGTGGGCGGAAATTTATCTGTTTTATATAGTTTACTAGGAAGTAAATCGGCCATAAAAACCGCCGGTAAAATTCTTTTTATGGAAGATTTGGATGAATATTTATACCATATCGACAGGATGTGCATGAACCTGAAACGAAACGGCTATTTCGATAATTTAAAAGGATTGGTTGTTGGCGGAATGAGTGATATGCACGACAATGAAATTCCTTTTGGCAAAACTCCGGAAGAAATTATTTTAGATTGCGTTTCTGAATATGATTTTCCGGTGGTTTTTAATTTTCCTGCCGGACATTTGGATGATAACCGAGCATTGATTTTAGGACGAAAAGTTGAATTAAGTGTAACGCCCGAAAAAGCAATGCTTAAATTTTTACAATAATGGCAACACACAACGAACTGGGAGAATTGGGCGAAGAACTTGCCGTAGAAGAACTTAAAAAAAATGGCTATGAAATTGTGGAACGCAATTGGCGCTATAAAAAAGCGGAAATTGACATTATTGCACGAAAAAATGATGTTTTGGCCATTGTTGAAGTAAAAACCCGTTCATCAGATTATTTTGGGGATCCGCAGGATTTTGTGAATTCCAAAAAAATTAAAATGTTGGTGGAAGCCGTAAATGAATATGTAATTTCCAAAGATTTGGATGTTGAAGTCCGCTTCGACATTATTGCCATCATAAAAAATGAAAACAAACTTACACTTGAGCATCTTGAAGATGCTTTTTTTCATTTTTAATTTTCAAAATAGGCCTTAACATCATCAAAATGTTCAGGTTTTGCAACAATTCTCTTTTCTTGGTCGAGTATAAAATAAGTAGGCGTTGAATTAATTTTGTATTCATGAGCCATTTCATTTTCCCATTTTTTTAAGCCTAAAATATTCGTCCACGTTGTTAATTTTGAAGTGAATTGCTCATAGTCTTTATTATTGTCTTCCAAAGCCACGGCAATCACGTGCATTTTGTTGTTTCCGTTCGTAAATTCATACAACTTGGGGATTTCCTGCAAACAATGTGAACAAGTTGTGCTCCAAAAAACCAGGATGTAATTTTCTGAAATAGTCAATTCACTTAATTTTTTTTGCACGCCATTTTCTTCCCAAGTAATTTCGGGCGCCTTGTTTCCAATAGCCAATTTAATTTTTGATTGCATTTCGTCAACAAACGCTTCATCTTTGAAATTCGCAGGTAATTTGCTGTAGAAATTATCAAGTACAAAGTCAATCAAAGGCATATTTTCAAACTGCTCAAAGGCGTATATTAAAGAAGTTAAAATCTCACTTTTCACTTCATTATTTCCGCCAACTTTTTGCATCACTTCACTTATCGCATTTTTGTACAATGCATTTTGAACCTGAACATCATCCGAAACATTCAAATAAAACACATATTCAATGGCTTTTTCACCAAAAAAGTTTGAGTTTTTCATTGCATTGTCCTCAAAATTTATGAAATCAAAATAATGTTGTTTTACGCTGTTTAAATATTCCTGCGGTGAGGTAAAAAGCGTGGGCGCAAAATAATTACGGGCCGATTTTATAAAATGATTCGCCAATTTACCCTCAGTTCTTTTTTCATATTCACTTTGAGTTTTGGCATAAATATTTAAGGTTTCAGCAAATAAATCAATGGTAATTTTATCTTGTTTTTTATCCTTCAGCCCAAAAAATGTTATTTGCAACGAATCCAGTCTTTGCTTCACAATTGCAGTTTCATTCAAATAATTGGCATAAGTTTTATTTTCTTCTGAATTTGAAAATTCTAAAGTGCTTGAAATATTTAATGGGTCAAATTTTAACTTAACATCAGCTTGGCTAAAAAGAAAATCAATATATCCTACAACTCCCGGATTGAAAGACAGTCGATACATTCCTGCTGAAGCTCCCTGCGGAATTTCCATTTTAAATTGGTCGTTGTCCATTTTTGAATTTGAAACATACACTTGTTTGGCGCCTTTTAATTGGTATAAAACAACTCGGGTCACCAAATTGTTTTTCGGACTTAAAGTGCCTGTAATTGTATTCTGACTTTGAACGCCCGCAGAAATAAATAATAGTGCACACAACAAATTTTTTAGCATTTTCCTTTTTTTTGTATTATTTATTCATAAATCACGCCAAAAGTAACTATTTTTATTTTTCTGAAACTTTATAGTATGAATTTTGACCATAAAATAATATGGATTACCGGCGCATCATCGGGCATTGGAAAATCCTTGGCTATTGCGCTTTCAAAACAACACACAAAATTAATTCTCTCTTCCCGAAATGAAAAGGAACTGAATGCTGTGAAAAATAGCTGTGAACATCCTGAAAATATCAAAGTTTTACCGCTCGATTTGGAAGATTATATGAGTTTGTCCAGCAAAGTTGAAAAGGCTTTGTCGCTATTTGGCAGTGTTGATATGCTGTTTAACAACGGCGGAATCAGCCAACGGTCGTATGCTAAAGACACAGCAATTTCCGTGGATAAACGCATTATGGACATTAATTATTTGGGAACGGTGGCACTTACGAAAACGCTTCTGCCTCATTTTATTGAAAAAAATAGCGGTCATTTTGTGGTAATTACCAGTATCGTCGGGAAAATTGGTACGCCGTTGCGTTCCTCTTATGCTGCTTCAAAACACGCGTTACACGGATTTTTTGACAGTTTACGCGCCGAAGTTTATCACAACAACATTAAAGTTACCATTGCTTGTCCGGGATTTGTGCAAACAAATGTGTCTCTAAATGCATTAACAGCCGATGGAACGCCTCAAAATAGGATGGACGGTGCCACCAAAAACGGATTAACGCCTGAAGTATTTGCCAAAAAATTGCTGAAAGCTGTTCGCCAAGAAAAACAGGAAGTTTATATAGGCGGATTTAAAGAAAAATTGGCGGTTTATGTAAAACGGTTTTTTCCTGAATTACTTTCAAAAATGATAAGGAAGCTGGCTGTGACCTAAATCAGTTTGTTTGCTTTAAAATACAAAACTATGGCTTCTTTCATCAACACCGTTTGTTCACCCGATTTTAGTGGCGGCAATTCTTCCAAAACTTTATAATGTGGCCAGCCGTCATTGTCAAAAAAGTCAAATTCGTAATAGCCAAAAGGCTCCAGCAATCGGCAAATTGCAATGTGCATTAAATTTACCTTATCATCTTTTTTAAATTCTTTGGCGCCCTGTCCCAATTCCTGAACACCAATTAAATAAATAATGGCATCTAAATTAAGAAGTTCTCCATCGCCAAAAGTAGCCGATAATATTTTGAGTACTTGCTCCCAATCTTCTTTTAAATTTTTATCTCTTGACATTTTGAAATTATAGTTAGTTGGCAAATATACAAATCGATTCATGTATATTTACAAAAATCATGAGATGAATACATTTGATATCATAATCACTGCGCTTTTGTTATTTGGTTTTATAAGCGGTTTATTTAAAGGCTTATTTGTTGAAGTTGCTTCGTTTGTTGCCCTAATTGCAGGAATTTATGGCGCAATTAAATTCTCCCATTTTATTAGGGAATTTTTGGCAACCCGCGTTTCTTGGGATGAAAAATACATCACCCTAATGTCATTTGCCGTAAGCTTTATTGTAATTGTTATAGCAATTTCATTGCTGGGAAAACTGTTTACTAAAATTGCCGATTTCGCCAGTTTGGGCATTTTAAACAAATTGCTTGGCGGAATTTTCGGCGTCTTAAAAGTCGGACTTATATTAAGCGTTGTTCTTATAATTTTCAGCAAATTGAACAATAAACTTCCGTTTATTTCTAATGAACAACAAGAAAGTGCCGTTTTATACAAACCCCTTAAAAATTTGGCACCAACCATATTTCCGCAGTTTGTAAAAGTTGAGGATGGTAAAAAAGGAAAAATTGATGAATTGTTTCTTCAAAAATAGACTTTAAATCTCTTTAATGTCTGCGGCGTTTATCCAGCCAATTTTGCCATCTGCCAGTTTAATTTTTTTCCAATTTGAAAGCTCATCCAAAATATACACTTTGGTTCCTTCATGAAGTTCAAAAACTTCTTCACCGTCAATTGATGGTGAATTTTTAATATCACTTTTTAACGAAAAAATAATGGCACTCCTGCTTTTTTGGGTGATATCATAATTGCTGAATGCAAAAATAACCATGACTATCATCACAAAAAAAATAAAGATGGTGGTGTTAAAATAAAACATTTTCTGTTTGGACGAATAAGAAAAATAATACATCAAAAACAAAAATGCCGCTAAAAAGGAAGCAACCACCGCTAAAATAGCCCAAGTGTCATATGTTAATTTTTGAACAACCGCTGAAGAAAATCGCTGTAAAAATGATTTTGGTAAATCTTCAACAATATCAATTGTCATACGTTTGGCAAAAGCCAAATTATTTGAAGCATCTTCGTGGATTGGATTTAATTTTAGTGCTTTCTCATAATAATAAATGGAAGGAGCCACTTTGTTCAATTTATAATAACAATTGCCTAAATTAAAAAACAAATCATCCGATTCAAATCCCTGTTTTTCAATTTTTAAATACGATTGAATGGCTTTGGAATATTGCCCGTTTTTATAGAAATCATTTGCCTTCGAAAACAATTCATCCGTTGTTTGCGCATAGGAAAAGCTACCAATAATTAACGCTAAAATAAAAATAAATCTCGTTTTCATATTTACAGCTGTTTATCAATTTCGGTTAATATTTCCACTGTTTTTTCATACTCATTCTTCATCATAACATCTGTTGTTGGCGTGTAACGCGCAAAATCGCAATCGTTTAAAACGGTAATAAATTCATTAATAGTTACTGCATCTATCCCTTTATTTTGAAGCAATTCGGCAATTTTTTCTTTGGAAATTTCCGAAGTTTCAATCTGAAGTTTTGCTTTTAAAAAGTTATGAAGCGCTTTTTCCAGCGCCACATAAAAAGCTTCTTTTTTACCCAATTGCTTTTTGGCTTCCGACAAATATTTACGTGCTAATTTGTTGGCGTTTCTAATTTTATTTCCAAAAATATCTCCAGCGCGTTTTGCGCGTTTTTTTCCAATAAGTATCCCAATAGGAATCACTAAAAACGGCAACAACAGCAATAAATAAAATTCAACTGAATGTAAAAATTCTTTTTTTGAAGCGGGTTCAAACTTAGTTTCCAGCGCTATAAATCTAAAATTATTTCCATTGGCAACTACATTTTTTTTAAATGAGCCGGCTGTGTCATTGGCGGATGAAGGCAGATCTTTGCCTTCGGTAACTTCCACAAAAACGGCTTCAGCCAATATGGTATGGTATTTTTCCTCTTTCGGATTAAAGTAGGAAAAAGTGACTTCCGGAATTTTATATTTTCCTTTATACTGCGGAACAACCGTATACGCATCTGAAATTGATCCTTTTAAACCGTTTAAAGTAGTCGTTACTTCTTCCTTATGTTCGGGTGTGAAAGCTTCCAGTTCGGCTGGAGTTACTATTTTAGGGATTTCGAACAATTTTAAATTGCCGCTTCCTTTTACTTCAACCTTTATTTGAGCCGCTTCATTCGCATTTAACACGTTTTTATCTGCGGAAACTTGAAACTCAAACTCACCCACAGCACCAGAAAAATCTATAGGTTTTCCTAATTCAGGCAAGGCTTTTACTCTTACTTTTCTTACAGCCGATTGCGTTGCATAGCTAATATTTCTGGTAATCATATTTCCGAAAAAATCTCCTCTTCCGGTTGGAATACCCACTGAAAAATCCATTTTCATGGGTTCAATAATTAATTCTCCAGCTCTTTGAGGAATCAGAACGGCTCTTTTAAGGACTAAAAATCGATAATCCTCTCCATTATATTTCCCATTTTGAGCATTCAATTCTGTCACTTCAATATCTTGATTCCAAAAGCCATTGTACTGGGGAGATTCAGTTACGCGCCAATCGTTCACTCCTATATTTTGACTTACAAATAATTTATAAACCACATAAATTCCTTCACCTACATACGGATTTAAATTTGACACTTCAGCCACCAAATGAATGTTTTGCTGCGCAACATATTCAGGATTATTAGGGTCTTTTGGAATTTCTACTGATTTTGAAACCGTTATTTTAACAGCATTCGATTTTACAATTTCATTATTATATTCTATGGAAGCCGGTTCAATGGTGAATTCACCTTCTCTTTTTGGCTCAAGAATATAAATATAAGTTTGAGAATAGCTTGCTTTTCCATTGATCCAGGATTGACTCACCGATGAACTTGGGCCGCCAACCACTTTAAAATCTGAAAATGAAGGTGGCTTAAAATTGTCGGCGCCTTGCTTGTCTACCGAAAACTCTATTCTAAAACGCTGATTTACCCCTAAATTACTTTTGCTCACGGCAGTTTTAAACGCAACCTGTGCAAAAAGCACTTGCGAAGCAAACACTGAAATAATTAATATGTAAAACCTTACACTTTTCATTTTTTACCAGTCTTTTTCTTGTTTAATTTTTTGACCTCGTGATTTTTGGGCATTTAATTTTTTTTGCGTTTTATTTTCTTCATTATTCATGGCCTCTAACAGTTGTTTCATCTGTTCAGGCGACAACTGATTTGGTCTTGGTTTTTGATCTTTATTTTGCTGATCGTCTTTATCTTTCTTCGGATCGCTTTTGTCATCTTCTTTGTCTTTTCCCTTGTCCTGATTTTTATCCTTTTGGTCTTTTTTATCCTTGTCTCCGCCTTCCTTGTCTTTTTGATCTTTATTTTTACCGTCTTTTTTGTCGTCCTTATTATCTTTATTGTCCTTGTTGTCTTTATTCTGTTGATTTTTCAATAATTTCTGGGCCATTGCCAAATTATAACGCGTTTCATCGTCTTTGGAATTATTACGCATCGCATTTTTATAGGCTTCAACAGCTTTGTCATATTGCTTTTCTTTCATAAAGGCATTTCCCATATTGTGAAAAGTTTCCGCTTTGCTCATTTTGTCGGGCGCTATTTTTTCAGCCAAATCATATTGAAAAACCGCCTCTTTATTTTTGTTTTTCTGATAGATGGTATTTGCTAAATTATAGGATGCTTTTGCGTAATTCGGATTTTTATCCAACGCTTTTTTATAGGCAATTTCAGCTTCTTCGAATTTTAGCTGATTGTATAATTCGTTTCCTTCCCTTACATCTTTTCTTGCTTCACGTTCCAAAACTTTTGGATCTTTTTGCTGAGAAAACATCAAAGATGTAACACATAAAAATAAGATGACTATGCTATTTCTCATTAAATAAATTTAATTTTTGAATCCATTTTGTTTTCTTTTCAAGCAATGTTACATCAACAATTAACAACAACAATCCGATGCCAATAAACCACTGAAACTGATCTTCATAATCTGAAAATTGCTTGGTCTCAAATTCGTTTTTTTCTGCTTTTTCCAAAACCTCTTTAATACTGGCAATGGTTTCCTGTGTTTTATTTCCGTTTATGTATTTTCCGTTTCCTGCATTGGCGATGTCTCTTAAAATCTGTTCGTTCATTTGGGTCACAACCACCATGCCTTTACTGTCTTTTTTATAGCCCATAACCCGTCCGTTATCTTTAAGGGGAATTGGGCCTCCTTTTGCGGTTCCAATGCCCACAGTATAGATTTTTATGCCTTTTTCAGCAGCTTGTTTAGCCAACTCCAACGTGTTTTCCTCATGATCTTCCCCGTCGGAAACAATCACTAAAAATCGGTTGGTTTGCTCGTTGTCATCATAATAAGTGAGTGCTCTTTCTATGGCGTCATTTATGGCAGTTCCCTGACTTGAGACCATATCGGTATTTGCATTTTGAAGGAACATTTTTGCTGCAGCATAATCCGTTGTAATTGGAAGCAATGGATATGAATTTCCTGCGTAAATGATAATTCCCACCCGGTCGCTGCCAAGATTTTCAACAATTTTAGTGATAATTTGTTTGGCTTTTTCTAAACGATTTGGTGCAATATCTTCCGCCACCATACTTTTTGAAACATCCAAAGCGAAAACAATGTCAACGCCTTCACGTTTTACCGTTTCCAATTTTGTTCCCATTTTAGGGTTTGTCAATGAAATAATTAAAAAAGCCAATGCCAAACAAAAGACCGTAATTTTTAAAAACGATTTAAACGTCGATTTTTCCGGACTTAATTTTTGAATTAATTTATGGTCAGCAAATTGCTTTTGAATGCGTTTTTTCCACCAAAGCACCAATAGAAACACCACAACTATTGCCGGAATAATTGCCAAGTAATAAAAATATGTCGGTTCTTCTATTTGATACATCTTTTTTAATGTTTAATCGTTTAAACGTTTAATTGATTTAATTTTTGTTGTGTCCTTTAACTGTTTAATTGTGATTTTCTTAATGCGTTTAACATATTTGAGATTTTATTAATGTCTTCTCTTAACTTTTCATAATCTTTTTCAGCAATAAAATTAAGTTCCTTTGACAGAATTAATTGATTTAAAACTTCCATTAATGAACTAAAAGCCATAGTTGTGAAATGGGCTTTATCTTTATTTGTGCTTCTTGATGTTCCTTCAGCTAGATTAGATGCAATTGAAATAGAAGCTCTTCTTAACTGGCTTGTCAATCCAAATTTTTCATTTTCAGGAAAATAAGTTGTGAGCTCATATATTGATTTTGTAAAATCAACCGAACATTTCCAAACTTCTAATTTTTCAAATGAATATAAATACATTTTTTATCTTTAAACAAATAAACTATTCAACGCTTCCACTTCTCAACGGCTCAACAATTCAACAATCTAAATAAAACTTCTAAAAATGGTATTCTTCAAAGCCAGTTCAATTAACAAAAGCAATCCGGCCAATAAAACCAGAAATCTGTATTTTTCCTGATAATTGTAATATTTAAACTCTTCAACCTCTGTTTTTTCCAGCTTATTAATTTCGTTATAAATCGCTTTTAGTTTTGTATTGTCTGTTGCCCTAAAATAAATTCCTCCAGTTTGTCGCGCAATGTATTGCAATAATGGTTCGTCAATTTCAACAAGTGCGTTCTTGAACAATAACTCGCCTGATGTTGGATCTTTTGCATAAGGAAACGGCGCAGTTCCGTTTGTGCCGATTCCGATGGTATACACTTTAATCCCCAGTCCAACCGCCAATTCAGCGGCTGTTTTTGGATCAACAAATCCAGTATTGTTAACGCCATCAGTCAATAAAATAATCACTTTTCCTTTGGCCTTACTTTCTTTTAACCTGTTCACAGCCGAGCCTAAACCCATTCCAATGGCGGTACCTCCATCCAATCCGCCCCATTTAATTTCAGAAAGGGTACTCATAACAATTCTTTTATCACTGGTAATTGGCGTTTGTGTAAAGCTTTCGCCTGCATAAACAACAATTCCTATCCTGTCATTCGGACGCTGATTTACAAATTCAATGGCCACTACTTTTAAAGCTTCCAATCGGTTTGGTTTTAAATCGCGCGCCAACATGCTCGCCGAAACGTCAATGGCCATCACAATATCAATTCCTTTGTTTGTTTTGGTATTTTGACTCATCGAGACAGTTCTGGGACGCGCCAAAGCAACAATTAATAAAGCAATTGCAAACAGTCTTAAAATATAGAGCAAGAGTTTTAATTTTGCCCAAATTGAAGTTTTGGCTTCAAATCCTTTAGTGCTTGAAATAATTAATGCGGCACTGTCCTCTTTTCGCACTAAAAAATACCAGATTGCCAGCAAAGGTATCAGCACCAATAGCCATAAAAACTGCGGATGTAAAAACTCAAAATTATTCCACTTCATTTCTTGTTTCTTTTACCGGTTTTAAATTTTGTAAAATGCGCTCGGCTAAGGTTCTGTGCACTTTTATTTCATCAACAATTGGTTTTGATTTTGCAAATTTCACCATATCGGCACTTTGTAAAACTTCTTTTAATTGTTGTATGGTTTCTTTAGATATTCCCAATTTGCTCGACTCATTAAAATCGTTGATTGTTTCTATCAATTCATTTGTGGTAGATTCCAAGGCAGGTATATAAATGTCTTTTTCAATATAGGTTCTTACAATATCGGTAAGTTCCGTATAATATATTTTTATTTTGTTTTGCTGAAGCAATTGTTTTTCGTCCAATTCTTTAAGACGCTGCAATGCTTCTTGTATTGGGGCGACAACAACTATTGGCACTTCTATTTTCTCTTTCTTTCTGAAAATGAAATACAATGCGGTGGCTATCAGCACTAAAATCAGAATAATCCACCACAACATTGGTTTGTAATCATCAAATGTTTTTGGTTCGCTTTTAATTGCTTTTATGGGAAACATTTGTTGTTTTAACGTATCCACTTTAACAGTTGCCACACTCACCAGCAATGAATCGGTGAAAAAAGCTTTGTTGTTAATAAGCACCTGTTGTTTTGGGATTGTATAACGCCCGCTGTCAAAACTTGTCAGCACATATTTTTTTTCATAGGTGTCTTTTAAAGTATCAACAGGCAATGATTCCACAACCTCCACTTTTCCTAAACGATCTAACTGCAATTTTGGAAAAATTACCATGCCTTTTTTTGTAACCGATATTTTATATTGAATATGTTCGCCAATTTTTATGTTAGCGGTATCTATAGCAAGCGAAACAGGATTTTCCTGAGTAAAACCTATAAAACCAATTAAAAATAATATATAAAATATCTGTTTTTTCATTTATTTTCCATTCAAATTCATTTGCTATTTAGCGCCTTTTCGCTTAAAGTAACCCAGCAATTTTTTAACATAACTTTCATCTATTTGAGAACTGATGGTTCCAGAACCGCAACGGGTAAAGGATTTTTCAAAATAATCCACCGTTTTCAAATAATGTGCCTTGTAGCCATTTCTCACACTTTGTGATGCTGTATTTACCAACATTGTTTTTCCTGTTTCGGCGTCGCGCATTGGCACCATTCCCAAATTTGGAATTGCGCTGTCATGAATATCGTAAACCCTGATTCCGGTTACATCATGCTTTCTGCCAACTATTTTTAAAGTTTGTTCATATTCGGAATCCATAAAATCGGACAAAATAAAAACAATCGCTTTTTTCTTCATAACACTTGAAAAAAACTTAAGCGCTTCATTCAAGTTTGTTTTTTTACTTTTCGGCTTAAATTCTATCAGTTCCCTAATAATTCTTAACACATGGCTTTTTCCTTTTTTAGGAGGAACATACAATTCCATTTGGTCTGAGAATAAAAGTAAACCAACTTTATCGTTATTTTGAATGGCCGAAAAAGCCAATGTTGCCGCAATTTCGGTAATGGTATCGCGCTTAAATTGTTGCGTGGTTCCAAAATATTCAGAGCCGCTTACATCAACCATTAAAACCACCGTTAATTCTCTTTCCTCTTCAAAAACTTTTACAAAAGGTTCGTTGTAACGTGCAGTTACATTCCAGTCAATTGCCCTGATGTCATCGCCGTATTGGTATTGTCGTACTTCAGAAAAAGTCATACCGCGTCCCTTGAACGAACTGTGGTATTCGCCAGAAAATATATGATTAGACAAGCGACGTGTCTTAATCTCAATTTTACGAACTTTTTTAAGTATTTCTTTAGTATCCATTTAATTAAAGTTGAAAGTTTAAAGTTAAAAGTTGAAAAGTTTTGAAAATAAACAAAACAACAATTACACGATTTAACTTTTATTTGCTGGGCATTTTTTTGGTTGAATTTGAAAAATTAAAAAAAAATCAAATAAACGATTACACGATTCAACAATTAAACCCTTTATGGTACTTCAACTTCGTTTACAATTTTGTTGATGATGTCTTCTGAAGTGATATTTTCTGCCTCAGCCTCATAGGTAACTCCGATTCTGTGACGCAAAACATCGTGCACAACTGCGCGCACATCTTCCGGGATCACATAACCTCTGCGTTTAATAAAAGCGTAGCATTTGGCCGCAAGCGCTAAGTTAATGCTTCCGCGGGGCGAAGCGCCAAAACTTATCAAACCTTTTAAATCTGATAAATTATATTTTTCAGGAAAACGTGTTGCGAAAATAATATCGAGTATGTATTTTTCAATTTTCTCATCCATATATACTTCACGTACCGCTTTTCTTGCCCTAATAATCTGATCAATGGAAGCCACGGCATTCACATTTCCATAACTGTCGTTTAAATGTTGACGCATAATTAATTGCTCTTCATCTAATTTTGGATAGTTAATAACCGTTTTTAGCATAAATCGGTCAATTTGTGCTTCAGGCAGCGGATACGTTCCTTCTTGTTCTATTGGGTTTTGGGTTGCCATCACTAAAAATGGTTCTTCCAATTTAAAAGTAGTGTCTCCGATGGTGATTTGGCGTTCTTGCATGGCTTCCAATAAAGCGGACTGCACTTTTGCCGGCGCACGGTTAATCTCATCCGCCAACACAAAATTTGCGAAAATAGGTCCTTTTTTTATGGAAAAGTCATTGACTTTAATATTGTAAATCATTGTTCCGATAACATCGGCCGGTAACAAATCGGGCGTAAACTGAATTCTGCTGAACTTGCCCTGAACCGCTTTGGCCAAGGTATTTATCGCCAATGTTTTCGCCAAGCCAGGAACACCTTCCAACAAAATATGTCCGTTTCCCAACAACCCGATAAGCAATCGTTCAACCATATGTTTTTGGCCAACAATCACTTTGTTCATCTCCATCATCAACAAATCCACAAAGGCGCTTTCCCTTTCAATTTTTTCATTTATAGCCCTAATATCTACAGAAACGTTATTTTCTTCAATCATATTTTTTGTTTTTAAACGTATGAATTTTATATGCGCCGTAAGGCTATGCAAATAGCATAAATATTTTCTTAAAACTTGTTAAAAATTGGTTAAAAATAAAAGCCACAAGCCAGGTTTAGTAAGATTTTAACACCATTTGGCCTCCATCAAATTCACCATATGTGAAATGGACAATCCAATCACCGGTATTGATGTATTTTGAGTTTTCTGAAACTGCTATTTCAAGCGGTAAATGCCGGTGTCCGAACACAAAATAATCGTAGTGCTTTTCAGCTAATTTCATTTTGGCGTATTGCACCAGCCATTCATTTTCTTCTCCCAAAAACTTTACATCTTCAATGCCTGAAATAAGTTTGTTTTTTACCGATAAATAGTGCGCAATCCTAATTCCGATATCTGGGTGCAGCCATTTAAAAAACCATTTTGAAACTGGGTTGGTAAACACTTTTTTCATTCTTTTATAGCCTTTGTCTTCAGGTCCCAAGCCATCGCCGTGACCTATAAAAAATGATTTTCCGTTAAGTGTGAATTCTTTTGGTTTGTGATATACGGGAATGTTTAATTCTTTTTCAAAATAATCGTGCATCCAAAGGTCGTGGTTGCCAACAAAAAAATGGATTTCTATTCCTTGGTCGCTTAATTCGGCGAGTTTCCCCAAAACGCGCACAAAACCTTTTGGAACGGCTTCGGCATATTCAAACCAAAAATCGAATAAATCGCCTAAAAGAAAAAGTACATCGGCATCTTTTTTTATGAAATCCAACCAATTTACAAACTTTTGCTCCCGAATTTTACTTTCATCAACAGTGGGCGCCCCAAAATGTTGATCGGAAGCAAAATATATTTTTTTATTGATTGTCAAAATTTAAACTCGTTAAATGACTAAAGTTACCTGTTAGTTGTAATTGATAAATGACCACTATTTTTTGCTGTCCAATTCAATTACTTTTAAAATCATATTGTCCTTTTTCTGGGTAATTATAAAATAGCCCGTTTCATCGAATAAATTTCGAGCCATAATGGCATTAAAATATCTTTCCAAATCTTCTTTAACTCTTGGGGCAATGGTGTAATTTAAATTGAGTTCACTAATATACTCATTGAAAATTTTGTCGTTTTTATCGAAATTTTTAACAAAATCATACAATTCCCATTTGTTCATTTCAGTTCGATTGTTGTCGATGTATTTAAAAATAAACGGACTTAATTCGCTGTACAACTCATTGCTGAAAGTACCTGTGGTATCTATGGAAACAAAAACATCAGGAATAATTCCTCCGCCGCCGTATACAATTTTTCCTTTAGGCGTTTTGTATTTTAGGGAATCATCCACTTTAATGCTGTCTCTTGAAACAAGTTCTCCATTGTGAATTCTTTCCAAATAGTCGTTGTTGTACTGGTCTGTATGGTTTTTGGTGTATGGCTTTTGAATTGACCTTCCTGTTGGCGTATAATACCTCGCCGTTGTAAGCCTTACCGCTGATCCATCACCCAATTCCATTTCCTGTTGCACCAATCCTTTTCCAAAAGAACGGCGGCCCACAATGGTGCCTTTATCGTTATCCTGAAGCGCACCTGCAACAATTTCACTTGCAGAAGCAGAATTTTGGTCGATTAACACATAAATTTTTCCATGTTCAAAATCGCCTTTGTCGGTTGCAAATGATTTGTCAATTGCACCATTTTTACTTTTGGTAAAAACGATGAGTTTCCCTTCCGATAAAAACTCATCCACAATTTTATTTGAAATATCCATATAACCACCAGGATTTCCTCGTAAATCTAAAGCTAACGAGGTCATTCCTTTTGATATCAGTTCATCCAAATCCTGCTTAAACTCATCATAAGTGGTTCGTGCAAATCGGTCAACTTTAATATATCCCAAAGTATTATTGATCATATAATGTGCCGATACACTTTTAATTGAAACGTCGCCTCTTGTGATTGCAAAGTTTAATTTTTTATTTACTGAACGTCTATAAGCCAACACATTAACCTTGGTATTAGGCTCGCCTTTAAGCGCTTTCATGACCGCATCACTCATTTTTCTGTTGCCATCAATTGTTCCTCGTTCAATTTTAGCAACACCTGCTTTTTTTATAAAACTTTTGCCAAATAAGGTGTCGGTATTTGCGACAAGAATTCTGTCTCCAGCCTTTATCCCGGCTTTTTCACTTGGCCCGCCTTTAATAACACTGCTCACAGCAACAGAATCTTCATGGATTAGAAACGATACGCCAATACCTGCAAATTTTCCCTGCATACTTTCAGTAACGCTCTGCAATTCATCTTTTGGAATATATACCGAATGCGGATCTAACTTTGCCAACATGGTAGTTATCGCATCATCGAGCAGACTATCGGTATTTACCTTGTCTACATAATCATACTGAATGAAGTTAATTAAACGTTTTATTTTTGCTTCCTTAGAATTGGAACTGAATAAAACCGCATTGTTATTAAAGTTAAATGTGCTGCCAATAAATATTCCTAAGGCAATTGCGATTCCTATATATAAAGGTAAATATGCTTTTCTTTTTGTCATTATAAATTTTTAAGATGGGTAAGTTCAACGCCTGCTTTTTCTAAAAACTCCAAGCCCGTTTCATCTTTATAAGCATTGGCATAAACCACTCTTTTTATACCCGATTGATGTATTAATTTACTGCATTCTTTGCAAGGTGACATGGTAATGTATAACGTGGAATCTTTACATGATTGTGTAGAACTTGCCACTTTTAATATGGCATTTGCTTCTGCATGCAACACATACCACTTTGTATTTCCTTCTTTATCTTCACAAGGATTTTCAAAACCTGTTGGTGTTCCGTTAAAACCATCGGAAATAATCATTCGGTCTTTTACAATGATTGCACCCACTTGTTTTCTTTCGCAATAAGATAATTTAGCCCACTCAAATGCCATTCGCATATAAGCTTGGTCGTATTTTAATTGTTTCTTATTCATAAATTTTTAAGAGGTTTCAAAAGTACTAAGATTCTAATAAACTCAACGTTAATTTTTTACCAAAATATTGCCTCTTTAAGCATTGGCAATACGAGTCCAATGACTATGGATGAAATTATAAGAATCCAGTCGCGTTTTGGAAATCGGAAAATGGTTTGAAAAATAAGTCCGATAATGAGAATGGCAAGCACAACTGTGAGCTGTGCAATTTCAATTCCAAGCGCAAATTCGAGCAAGGGAATTAATTTTTGTGTTGAACTGCCGATCAATATTTTAAAATACCCCGAAAATCCCAATCCGTGAATTAACCCAAAAAACAGGGCGAAAAATAAATTAGTATTCGTTTTTGCCAATTTTGTTGCGTTTTTTGCAAAAAACACATTCACCAAAGCCGTAATCAAAATGGTAACGGGAATTAAAAATTCAATCCAGTTTTGACTTATCGACACTATTTTATAGGCCGATAAAATAAGGGAAAGCGTGTGTCCAATGGTAAACAATGTAATGAGCCACAAGATTTTTTGCCAATTTTTAAAATCGTAAACAACCACCAAAGCAATTAAAAATAACACGTGATCGTAGGCATTCCAATCAAGCACGTGAAAAAGTCCCTCTTTAAGAAAGAACATAAAGTTATCCATTAATTTATCTGTTTTTAAAACTCAAATATAGAAAAAATTGTTACCCAATAAATACTACTTAAACCAATTATTTACCAAGTCAATTTCTACTGGTTTGGCGGTTTTATGAATAAACTCATTTTTCACGGCATCATATTCATAATCCTTGCCCCATTCGGTAACATTTTCGGCAACTTGTTTTATGCTTTCACAAACATAAAGAATTTCTTTGTTTGTTATTGTTGGATGAATGGACATTCTGATCCATCCCGGTCTTTCAACCAAACATCCTTCACTAATTTTTTCTTCAATATTTTTTGAAGTTTGCTGATCTACATGCAACAAAAAGTGGCCGTAGGTTCCGGCACATGAGCAACCTCCTCGGGTTTGAATGCCAAATCGGTCATTCAACAACTTAACGACTAAATTAAAATGCGCATTTTCAATAAAAAATGAAAAAACACCCAATCTGTCTTTATGTTGCCCTGCCAATAGTTGAAGGTTCGGAATTTTGGTCAGTTTTTTAAATACCAGTTCAATGAGTTCATGCTCGCGCGCCAAAATATTTTTAACGCCCATTTTTTCTTTCAGCTGAATGGCCAAAGCTATTTTAATGGTTTGCAAAAAACCTGGTGTTCCGCCATCTTCACGGGTTTCTATGTCATCAATATAATCGTGATTTCCCCAAGGATTTGTGTAATTTACTGTGCCTCCGCCCGGATTGTCGGGAACCATATTTTTATACAATTTTTTATTGAAAATCAACACACCCAAAGACCCCGGACCTCCTAAAAATTTGTGCGGAGAAAAGAAAATGGCATCTAAATATGCCTCTTCATCTTTTGGATGCATATCTATTTCAACATAGGGAGCGGAGCAAGCAAAATCCACAAAACACAATCCGCCATAGTTATGAATCATTTTTGCGATTTTATGATAATCGGTTATAATGCCCGTTACATTGGAACAAGCGGTTACTGAAGCGATTTTTATTGGCCTGTCTTTATGTTGAATCAATAATTTTTCTAAACTGTCAAAACAAATTAAACCCGATTCCTGGCAAGGAATAATTTCAACATCGGCAATGGTTTCCAGCCAAGAAGTTTGATTGGAATGGTGTTCCATATGTGTTATAAAAACTATGGGTTTCAAATCTGCAGGAATTGCAACGTATTTTTTTATATTTTCTGAAACCCGCAATCCCAAAATACGTTGAAACTTATTGACAACCCCTGTCATGCCAGTTCCGGAAGTGATTAAAACATCTTCATTCGTGGCGTGTACATGATTTTTAATAATGGCTCGTGCTTTGTTGTACGCCATTGTCATTGCCGAGCCTGTAATGGAAGTTTCTGTATGCGTATTGGCTACAAACGGGCCAAAATCATTGAGTAATTTTTCTTCTATGGGACGATACAGCCTTCCGCTTGCGGTCCAATCTGTATAAATAATTTTCTTTTCCCCGTAAGGCGACTCAAAAGTTTGGTCAACGCCAACAATATGCTTTCTGAATTGATCAAAATAGTTTTCTAATTCAGAAATTGGCTGGCTTTGAGTTTCACTTGACATTTTTGTTGACATCCCTATTGAAAAAATATTGATTTATAAATTCCTTGATTCGATATTAGAAATAAATGATTATTTAAAATTTGCGATTCCTTTTTTTAACCAATTGTGATACTGCTCCACATCTGGCGTATAGGCTACCGGTTCTATCAAATTTTCTCCATTATGATCCATTAAAACATAAAATGGCTGTGCGTTGGCCCCATATTTTATAATTTGGAATTCACTCCATTTTTGTCCGATATATTTTAACTTTTTCCCGGGATATAATTTAGAATCAATTTCTTCCCCATTGGCAAGCGCTCTTTTATCGTCCACATACAAGGAAATTAAAACCACTTCGTTTTTCAAAATTGGAAGAATTTCATCTTTTGCCCAAACCTGTTGTTCCATTTTTCGGCAATTAACGCAAGCATAACCCGTAAAATCAATCATCACCGGTTTGTTAACTTTTTTGGCATAAGCCAAACCTTTGTCGTAATCGTTAAACGCCAAAATATTGTGCGGTGGCATTAAATGTGCACCATCCGGAATTTCTGAATTTTCCCCGGAAGGCATGCCACTATTCATTTTCGAAAAACCAACTCCATAAGGCGATTCACTGTAATGTTGCGCGGGCGGAAAAGCACTTATTAAATTTAAAGGAGCGCCCCACAAACCCGGAATCATATAAATGGCGAAAGCCAACGAAACAATTCCCAGACTTAGCCTTCCTACTGAAATATGTGTTAGTGGAGAATCGTGCGGCAATTGTATTTTTCCGAAGAGATAAAATGCCAATACCAAAAATATGGTGATCCAAATTGATAAGAAAACCTCTCTTTCCAGCCAATGAAGCTGCAAGACCAAATCGGCATTCGACAAAAACTTAAATGCCAACGCCAATTCCAAAAATCCTAACACTACTTTGATGGTATTTAACCAGCCGCCTGATTTTGGCAATGAATTTAACCAACCAGGAAAAGCTGCAAACAAAGCAAATGGAATTGCCAAAGCCAATGAAAATCCTAACATTCCTACAATTGGACCGATTTGATTTCCGCCGGCGGCAGCCTCAACCAATAAGGTTCCTACAATGGGACCAGTACAGGAAAATGAGACAATGGCCAACGCCAATGCCATAAAAAATATGCCGATTATTCCTCCTTTATCAGCTTGGGCATCTACGGTTGTTCCCCAAGAACTTGGCAAAACGATTTCAAAAGCGCCTAAAAACGACACAGCAAAAATGACCAACAAAAAGAAGAAAATAACGTTAAACCAAACATTTGTAGACAACGCGTTCAATGCATCTGCACCAAAAACAGCACTAACCAGCAATCCTAAAAGTACATAAATAATGACAATGGAAAGTCCATAAATAACCGCATTTTTAACTCCTTCGGCCTTACTTTTACTTTGTTTTGTAAAAAAACTGACCGTCATAGGAATCATTGGAAAAACACACGGCGTTAACAATGCCGCAAATCCGGAAAAAAAGGCAATGATGAAAATGGTTAATAAGCTTTTGTTTGATGTTTTATTGCTGTTTGTTGCAGCAACTACCGCAACAGCATCTTTGCTTTTATCAACTGTTATTGACGGAATTTCGATGTTATTTTCAACTGTAACTTCAACAGCTTCTTTGCTGTCATCTGTAGTTGCAATTGTAGCATTTGCTTTATTTCCAGGAATTAAAAATGTCAAATCTATTACGGTTGGAGGCAAACAACTGGAATCGTCACAAACCATAAACTCCACTTCCCCTAAAATTTTAAAAGCATTTGAATTGTTTATTTTAATGCGTTGTTTAAATGTGGCTTTATTTTCAAAGTACTTAATTTCCATGTCAAAAACAGGGTCGTGCACCGTGTGGCCTTTTTCTTCAGAAGTTTTTCCAACTATTTTAAAATCAGCACTTTTTTTAAACGAAAAAGAAGTTGGTATTGGCCCATCGGCAGGAACATTCTGCGAATACAAATGCCATTTTGCTTCAATAGTTGCCGTTACAATTAAATCGTATTCTGAATCTGAAATTTTTTCTACGGAAGTTGACCACTTAACTGGGTCATGAATTTGGGCAAAACTTGAATTGACTAGCGCGAAAAACGCCAAAAGAAAAAATATTTTTTTCATATTAAAAGTCTGGTTTCTTTTATAAGAATTTTCAAAAATAAACAATATTAATCAGTATGTCGTTTTATAATCATTTTTCCCTTATTTCAGACTGTTAAACTTTTCTTAATTAATCGCTTTGTCGCATTCATTTTGTGGCCTTAAAAAACCCATTTTACATTCACGTAAAAAATAATTTAGTAAAATACTAGAAGCAATTATTCAGGAATAAGTTGTATTTTGCTCGGGTCTTTTTATTTTTTGTTAGATTTAGCTAAATTTGTTTTTGTACAAAATAATGACATTTAAAATTATTTATGAGATTAGCCAATAACATAAAATATGCTTTTTGTTTTCTGCTTGCGGTTTTTATGTCTCAATTTATCAATGCGCAATATTCCCATTACATAAATAATTACACCCTTAATGATTACAAGGCAAGCAATCAAAATTGGGATATTGCCAAATCTTCGGATGGCAAGTTATATGTGGCAAATAACAACGGACTTCTGGAGTTTGATGGTTTAAACTGGAACGTTTGGGAAATGCCCAATAAAACAACAATTCGTTCCTTATTGGTTTATCAAAATAAAATATATGTTGGTTCTTATGAGGAATTTGGTTATTTTTCAAGAAACAACAAAGGTGCTTTAGTCTATACCACACTTCTTAATACCAACAAGAAAATAGACGTTTCTAAAGATGAAGAATACTGGCAAATTGCCTTATTTGGAGATGCTGTTGTTTTTCGGTCATTTTTAAACATCCATATTTATAAAAAAGGCAAAATTACCTCCCATAATTTGTCTTCTACCATTATGTCTTGTGATGTGGTGAACGGCAAATTATATGTTTCAACTTTAGATAAAGGAATCTTTGTTTTAGAAAATGAACAATTAAAACCTTTTTTTAATTCTGAAAAATTAATAAATGCGAAGATCATATCGGTAACAGCAAAAAACGACAATCAATTTTTAATTAATACCGCACTTGGGGGTTCCTATTTGTTAAATAATAATGCCATTACTCCTTGGGAAACCCCCATAAATTCTGTCATAAAAATCCACCAACTCAATAAATTTTCACAATTGCCTAATGGCAATATGCTTTTCGGAACCATAAAAAACGGAATTTACATCACCAATAATTCAGGCAATATCCTGTTTAACATCAACAAAGAAATAGGGCTCATAAACAATACCGTATTGGGTCAATGTGTAACCAAAAACAATGAACTTTGGCTGGGACTGGATAACGGAATTGCCTTTATTGATTTGAATACGCCAAATTATTTTTACAACGACATTTCAGGCAAACTTGGTGCGGTGTATGACATCATCAGCTATAAAAATACCATTTATATTGGCAGCAATACCGGTTTGTATTTTATTGATGCTTCCAATAAATTACAGTTTATAGAAGGTTCTCAAGGTCAGGTTTGGGACTTACAAGAAATTGACGGCGACTTGTTTTGCGGACATAATAATGGCACTTATTTGGTTAATAACAGTACCTTAAAACTCATATCGGCTTATACGGGTGGCTGGGTTATCAATAAAGTTCCGGAGCAAAAAAATACCTATGTTCAAGGAACTTATGCCGGTTTAGTCAGTTTCAAAAAAGTAAATGGCGAATGGCAAGTAAAACACTTGGGGAAAACTACCATCCCAGCCCGATTTCTTGTTTTTGAAGATGAATATACTGCCTGGATCTCCCATGCGAACAAAGGTTTGTATCGGGTTAAGTTTGATAAAAACTATGAAAATATTACAGAACTTACAGACTACAATAAAAAAGGACTTTGGTCAGATTATTTTGTAAGAATCTACAAACTCAAAAACACCATTGCTTTTCACACACTAAAAGGCTGGCAAAAATATGAAACCTTAATTGACAGCATAGTTCCTTATAATTTATTAAATGAAAAAATTTCGAAAGGCGGTTATATCATTTCTGAAGACAACAGTGCTGAAATCGCCTACAAAACTGAAAACTCTTTGTCATTTAGTTCGTTATTCAATGATTCGAAAAATATCCTGATTCCCGATAGGTATTTTAAAAAGAGACTCATAACTGGTTATGAAAACATTTCAAAAATAAACGATTCAACTTTTGCACTTAATTTATATGACGGGTTTATGTTTATTGATGTGGCTAAATTTTCAGCGAAAGAAACCTTAAAAACACCAACGCTTTCTAAAATAACAATAAACAACAAAGCCATTGCGCTTGACACAAGTAATATTTCACTCCCGTTTCGAAACAATAAAATTACGATAATTGTAAGTTCTCCTTTTTCTAAAGACCATAGTTTTGAGTACAAACTTTCAAGCTTGCATTTAAATCCGCCCTGGACTGAATCCAAAAATGGCGTATTGGAGTTTTCAAATCTTGCCGACGGAACCTATAATTTAGCCATAAGAACTGTTGGCTACAACAAGGATAAGTCACCCATTTTACATTTGGAATTTACGGTTTTATCACCTTGGTACAAAAGCACCCCGGGATTTATTATTTATGCATTATTACTGCTTCTTGCAGGCATTATCATCTATTATTTTTATAAAAGAAAGATTAAAAAAGAACAAAAACTGCTTAAGTCAATGTATGAAAAAACACAAAAGAAAATATTGAAAGAACAAACACAGGAAAATGAAAAAGAAATTATAAGGCTAAAAAATGAATCGCTTAATAATGAAATAATACTCAAAAGCAAACAGTTGGCGGATACCGCCATGTCTTTGGTTAAAAAAAATGAAACCTTGCTTCATTTAAAAGATGAATTGCTTTCCAATAAAAATAATTTCAACAATCAATATTCCTATAAAAAATTAATAAAGCAAATAGACAATTCCATTGAACATGTTGATGGATGGGAGCTTTTTGAATACAATTTCAATCAAGTTCATGAAGAGTTTTTTAACAAATTAAAAGCCAGCTTTCCAGGTTTAACGCATAAAGATTTGAAAATTTGCGCTTATTTAAGAATGAATATGAGCAGTAAGGAAATTGCCCCTTTACTTAATATCTCAATTAGGGGTGTTGAAACAAACCGATATCGGTTAAAAATAAAGCTTGGAGTCGCCAAAGAAGCTAGCCTTAGGGGATTTTTACAAAATTTTAATTAAAATAAACGCATTTTTCATCATTTTTAACTGACAAAAACTACTTCATTACTACTTCATTTATAAAGTTATCGTTAATAATTACTTAAAAAATAGCAGGCGCTATATTACATCTTTTATAAAAAAACCATTTTTTAAAATATATGGCGTAACTAAAGTGTATAGGCAATCATTTGTTTAAAGAGGTAAACCTTTTAACTTTAACAATTACTTAACATTAAATTAATTTAAATGAAAACAAAAATAATTTACGCCTTATTATTCATTCCTTTCTTAATTTTTGCTCAGGGAAGAACTATTACAGGTACAGTTACTTCATCGGATGGAGTGGCTATTCCTTCGGTAAATGTTTTAATAAAAAACACCGCTAAAGGAGTTGTAACTGATTTTGATGGAAATTACAGTATTGTCGCCAATCAAAATGACGTATTGGTATTTAGCTATGTTGGGATGAAACCTAAAGAAATTGTAGTTGGAACGGCTAACATTATTAATGTTGCACTTGAAGATAGCGCCGAGAGTTTGGAAGAAGTTGTTGTTATAGGATATGGCTCTGTTCAAAAAAGAGATTTAACGGGCTCCATCACCAGCATTAAAGCAGATGATCTTTTAAAACAACCCGCTTTAACTGCAGCACAATCTTTGCAGGGTAAAGCTGCGGGTGTTCAAATCATAAGCTCAGGCGCTCCGGGAAGTTCTCCGGTGGTTCGTATAAGAGGAACAGGTACAGTTTTAGGAGGCATAAATCCAATTTATGTGGTAGACGGAATAATTACAGACAGGATAGACAATATCAACAGTGATGATATTGTATCTATGGATATCTTAAAAGATGCTTCATCTTTGGCTATTTATGGAAGCCGAGGCGCAAACGGTGTGATTATGGTGACCACAAAATCGGGTAAAGAAGGTAAAATTAAAATTGATGTTTCCTCTTATTACGGAACAAAAACAGCGCTAAGTAAAGTAAATATGGCTGATGCGGCATCATTTGCCAACTTTTCTAACATTGCTTTTGGATACAATCGTTTTTCTGCAAACCAACAATATAATACAGATTGGTTTGATGAAATCACCAGAACCGGTAGCGTAGCGAATCATAATATTTCTGTAAGCGGCGGAAATGAAAAAACAACTGCGTTTTTTAGTGCAAATTTTTATGATGAAAAAGGAATTTTAATCGGCAATGATTACAGAAGATTAAATTTAAGAAATAAGGTTGATTATAACTTATCGCCTAAATTAAAATTTGGGCACAATATTTCGCTATCTCTGAATAGAACAACACCTAAACCTTACAGCGCATTCACAAACGCTTATAAACAATCTCCTTTGGTTCCGGTTCGTTATGCTGATGGTGTTTTTGCCGGAAGATATGGTGTTCCTTTTGATGATAACGGAGCGCAGTACAACAACGTTGGAAATCCGGTTTCCCAACTTGAGTTAAGTAATGAACTTATTAAAAATTTGATTATTCAGGGGAATTTTACGGCTGAATATAAAATCATTGAAAAATTAAAATTCAACACCAGTTTTGGGATCGAAAGCGGTTATGGGAAATCATATAACTTCAACAATAATCTTGCAGCATTTCTTGCCGGCGATCCTAACAGGGAAATTTCAGATTTTGCTTCAACAAACTTAAATACCTTAACTGTAAAGAAAAGTGATTTTTACCATTGGGTATATGATGCGTTTGTAACCTATGATGACACGTTTGGGGAAAATCATAATTTTAAAGTTGTACTTGGTACAACTACGGAAGAAGAACAAAGTGATAAATTAGAAGGTACAAGGAATAATGTTCCTAATGACTCAAATTTATTTTCATTAAATAATGGAGAAGCAGGAACTGATATTGCAACAAGTGAACTTTCCAATTTAAAAACCTTACGCTCTTATTTTGCCAGAGTTAGTTATGATTATATGCATAAATACCTATTAACTGGTACTATAAGAAGAGATGGTTCTAGTGTATTTGCAAATAAAGACAATAATTGGGGTAATTTTCCATCTGTTGGTTTGGGATGGGTAATTTCAAAAGAAAGCTTTTTAGAAAATTCTGAATTTCTGAACAATTTAAAATTTAGAGCCAGTTGGGGTCAATTAGGGAACCAGAACATTCCTTTAAATATCCTTACGTTTAATTCGGGCCTTGATTATGTGTTGGGTCCTGATCAACATATAGTACCAGGCTCAACCATCACTGCGATTATAGATGATAATGTAAGCTGGGAAGTAACTGAGGAAATTGATTTTGGGATTGAATTTGGGCTTCTTGAAAACCGCCTTTCAGGAGAATTAGATTATTATAACCGACTTAATAAAAACGCGATATTGCCAATTAGCTTGCCACAGGCTTTTGGTGCAAGTGGCGCCACCCTTACCCATGCAGGGAAAATTAGAAATAAAGGATTTGAATTCACCTTAAATTGGAAAGATGAAATAAACGATAAATTCAATTATAACATTGGCGGTAATTTAACCACAAACAAAAATGAATTAGAAGAAATTACCAATCAGTTTGCTTTTGAACAAACAGGTGGATCCATAGATAACGGACAATACACCAAACTGTTAAGAGAAGGGCAACCAATTGGAAGCTTTTACTTATATGAAGTTTTAGGAATGGATGAACGCGGGGAGTTAATTTATAATGACGTTAATGATGATGACGTTATAGACGGACAGGATCGTCAGTTTTTTGGTTCTTACCAGCCAGATATGTATTATGGAATTAATATTGGCTTAACCTACGCCAATTGGGATTTTAACGCAGATGGCTATGGCAATGCAGGAAGTAAAATATACAATGGCAAGAAAGCACAACGCTTTGGTGGCGAAAACATAGAACAAAGTGTTGCCGACAATATTTTTTCTGCAACAAATACCCAAAATCAGCATCCGGCGCCTTCAAATGAAGTTCCGCTTTCTTCCACCTACTTTTTAGAAAGTGGCGACTTTTTCAGAATAAACAATATTTCATTGGGCTATACCTTCCCTAAAATATTGGATGGAATTCAGAAAATAAGAATCTATGGCTTGGCGCAAAATCCTTTCATCTTCAAAAGTTTTTCAGGATTTACACCAGAACTGCCAGGCTGCGGCTGTGGAGATCCTTTAGGAACTACAGGAATCGAGTTAGATGCTTATCCTTCTGTTTCTTCTTATTTATTTGGCATTAACATTAATTTTTAAACTTCGGCTTTATGAAAAAAAATAAAAATATAGTAATTATGAGTTTGATGCTTTTAGCTTTCTTATCTTGTAATGACGACAAGTTTCTCGATGTAAATCCATCGTCAGAAACTCCTGAACAAGCTTTATCAAGCCCAACTGCAGCAACCGAATTGGTGAATGCAGTTTATAATAAATTTTTGAATTGGAACGAGAGTTCCTTTGCCTGGAATGGCGTAAGCAGTATGACTTCCGATGATGCAGACAAAGGCAGTGATCCCGGTGATACCGGCGGTGATAAAGACCTTATGGACGCGATTAGTTTTTCGCCTACATCCTTATCCTTTAACGAAGTTTGGGAAGCAAATTATCAGGGAATTGCAAGAGCAAACCAAGCCATTAAATTTTTGCCTGATTTAGCAATCGATGAAACGCTTAAAAAAAGACTTCTTGGAGAAAGTAAATTTTTAAGGGCCATGTTTTATTTTAGATTGGCTCAAATGTTTGGAGGCGTTCCATTAATTAAAAATGTACCGAATATCCAAAATCCGGCTGATATTGAAGCTGCAAATACAAGAGCTACAAGGAAAGAAGTTTTTAAATTTATTATAGAAGATTTAGAAGCAGCCGCGGCAGACTTGCCAACGCAGTATGGAGGACCAGATCTTGGCAGGGCCACCAAAGGAGCGGCTTTAACCTTATTGGCTAAAGTTTATATGCATATGTATAAACAGGAAGATTCCGATTTGTCAATTCCAGAACGTTGGCAAAAAGTAAAAGATTTAACTACCCAAGTAATGGGCTTGGGCTATGACTTAACAGACAATTATGAAGACATCTGGAAAGAAATTGGTGAAAATAATGAAGAATCTATTTTTGAAATACAGGCAAGAGGCGAAACACCCAACAAAGGTGTTGAGGGCTATTTTGTAAGTCAAGGTGCCCGTGGAGCCGGTGGCTGGGGCTGGGGATTCAATACGCCAACACAAGATTTGGCGAATGCCTACGAAGCAAATGATACCAGAAGAGATGCCACTATTATTTTTAGGGGAGAAACCTTGTGGGATGGACTTTTAGTACCAAATACAGTTTCTAACCCAATGTATAACCAGAAAGCTTATGTGAGCAAAACTGCGGAAACATTTAACGGAAACGACTGGGAATCAAACAAAAATGTTCGTATTTTAAGATATGCCGAAGTGCTTTTAATGAATGCTGAAGCTGCCTTAGTAGTTGGTGGCGATGCAGCAACACCGCTAAATGATGTTAGAGAAAGAGCTGGCTTAGGAAATGCGCCTGTTGTTAATCAAATGGCTGTTTGGAAAGAACGCAGGGTTGAACTTGCTTTTGAACACGATCGCTATTTCGATTTGGTGCGTCAAGGAAGAGCCGGCACAGTGCTTAGAGCCCACGGCAAAAATTTTGTTGACGGCAAACATGAATTATTTCCAATTCCACAGGCTCAAATTGATTTAAGCGGCGGATTATTAATTCAAAACCCAGGGTACTAAAAAAATTATCAAAAGACTTTTTGCACTTTGCATAAGGAATAGTTTAAAATCTGACATTCAAATTTTAAGCAAAAAGTCTTTTGATTATATAAAAGGATTTATCCTTTATTGACCATAATAAATTATGAAACACATATCCCACATATTTACATTAATAGCTTGTTGTCTATTTTACACCTCTTTACAATCTTGTTCAGGAGGTGAAAATAACAACCCAAATCCACCTGATCCATTGCCTCAACAACTCACAGATACCGAGTTGATGGATTTGGTTCAAAGAAATACTTTCAAGTATTTCTGGGATTTTGCACATCCTGTAAGCGGTTTGGCTTTAGAGCGATCAAATTTAGAAGCTTACGGTGGTGAAGCTTCCAATATTGTTACCACTGGCGGAAGCGGTTTTGGCGTTATGGCAATTGTTGTGGGCGTGGAAAGAAATTATATTACAAGAGATCAGGCCATAGAACGCTTGCTAAAAATAACGAATTTTTTGTTAAATGCAGATCGCTTTCATGGTGCTTTTCCGCATTGGTATTATGGAAATACAGGAAAAGTAAGGCCCTTTTTCGCAACAGATGATGGCGGAGATATTGTTGAAACTTCATTTATGATTCAGGGTTTATTAACGGCTCGGCAATATTTTAACAAAGATACCGCTGAAGAAAATTCGCTTCGAGCTAAAATTAATCAACTTTGGAATGCTGTGGAATGGGATTGGTACACCAATAACAAAGAAGTATTGACTTGGCATTGGTCTCCTAATTTTGGCTGGGCCATAAATCATGAAATAAGAGGATATAACGAAACACTCATTACTTATGTGTTGGCAGCATCTTCAACAAGCCATACTATAAACAAAACTGCTTATCACAATGGCTGGGCAACCGGAAATGATTTTACAAATGGCACCGTTTATTACCAAAAATGGAAATTACCATTAGGACCAAGTTATGGCGGCCCACTATTTTTTGCGCATTACTCTTACTTGGGTTTGGATCCTAGAAATTTAGTGGATAAATATGCGAATTATTGGGAACAAAACGTAAATCATACACTCATAAATAGAGAATATTGCGTTAAAAATCCGAAGCAATTTGTTGGATACGGTGCAGGAAGCTGGGGACTTACGGCGAGTGACAACCACAACGGTTATTCGGCACACAGTCCAACAAACGATTTAGGCGTTATTTCTCCAACGGCGGCATTGTCTTCATTTCCATATACACCGGAATATTCTATGCAGGCACTCAGAAATTTTTATTACAATTTCAATGGAAAACTCTGGGGAAAATATGGGTTTTATGACGCTTTTAACCAAACAGAAAATTGGTATGCCACCAATTATTTGGCCATTGACCAAGGTCCGATAATCATTATGATTGAAAATCACAGAACCGGATTGCTTTGGAATTTATTTATGTCGAGTCCTGAAGTGCAGGCAGGATTAAAAAAACTGGAATTTACGAGTCCACATTTTAATTAAGAAAAGAAAAGCAGATTACTTATGCTATAATAAAACTGATGTTAAACCTGATTTTTTTATCAGATTCAGCTTAAAAATTTAAAATAACATGAAAATTAAACAATTTATCATTCCCTTTTTCATCATACTGTTTGGCTTTACAAGCTGTACAGAAAAGACAACCGTTGCCAAAAAAGATTTAAGCAGCACCGATAAAACAAAATCTGATGCTAAAATGGAGTCTTTTTTGGACAGTCTAACTAAAATCATGACGCTTGAAGAAAAGATTGGGCAGCTGACGCTTATGTCGACCGATTGGGAAAAAACAGGGCCAACCATCAATGAAAATTATAAAAATTTAATTAAAGAAGGAAAAGTTGGCAACATTTTTAATGCATACTCGGTAAAATTTACGAGAGAATTGCAACAACTTGCCGTTGAAAATACCCGTCTTAAAATTCCGCTGTTATTTGGTTATGACGTCATTCACGGACATCGCACAATTTTTCCCATTTCATTGGGAGAATCTGCCAGTTGGGATTTAAAAGCCATTGAAAACAGTGCGAGAATAGCGGCTACGGAAGCATCCGCAGAAGGAATTCATTGGACGTTTGCCCCTATGGTTGATATTTCTAGAGATGCGCGTTGGGGAAGGTCTTCAGAAGGTGCCGGAGAAGATGTTTATTTGGGATCGGAAATAGCAAAAGCAAGAGTTAGAGGTTTTCAAGGAGACGATTTGTTTGCAACAAATACCATTTTGGCTTGTGCAAAACATTATGCAGCTTACGGAGCTCCTATTGCCGGAAGGGATTATAATACGGTTGACATGTCGGAAAGGGAATTAAGAACCACGTATTTACCTCCTTTTAAAGCGACTGTTGATGCTGGAGTTTCTACTTTCATGACAGCCTTTAACGACGTAAATGGTGTGCCTGCAAGCGGCAACAAATACTTGCTGACTGATATTTTAAGAGAAGAATGGGGATTTGAAGGATTTGTGGTCACCGATTATACATCCATTAATGAATTGGTTCCTCATGGCGTAGCAAAAGACAACAAACAAGCTGCAGAAATTGCCTTAAATGCCGGTGTGGATATGGATATGCAAGGTGGCGCTTATATGGATTATTTAAAAGAACTAATTGCCGACGGGAAAGTGACTGAACAACAGGTGACAACCGCAGCCAGAAAAATCTTGGCCTTAAAATATAAATTAGGCTTGTTTTCAGATCCTTACAGATACTGCGATGAAACCAGGGAAAAGGAATTATTAATGACGCCAGAACATTTGGAGGCAGCAAGAGATATGGCAAGAAAATCGGCTGTTTTATTAAAAAATAACAACCAAACACTTCCACTTTCAAAAGATAAAAAAGTTGCATTGATAGGCCCTTTGGCCAATGACAAATACAATATTATCGGGTCTTGGACAGCAGCAGGCGATCGTTATACAAAACCTGTAACTGTTTTGGAGGGTTTCAAAGAAAAAATTTCAAATCCGGCCAATTTGTTGTTTACGCAGGGATGCGAAATTAATTCAGACAACACTTCCGATTTTCAAAATGCCATAAACATCGCCAAAAAAGCCGATGTTGTGGTAATGGTTATGGGAGAATCAGAAGGAATGTCGGGTGAAGCCGCCAGCAGAACAAATCTTGATTTGCCCGGAAATCAGAAAGAATTGTTAAAAGCAATAAAAAAATTAGGCAAACCGATTGTGTTGGTTTTAATGAACGGAAGGCCTTTAACATTGGAATGGGAAAATGAAAATATGGATGCCATTTTAGAAGCCTGGTTCCCCGGGACAATGGGTGGTTACGCCATCGCCGATTTAATTTTTGGCGACGCCAATCCCTCAGGAAAATTAACGATGACTTTCCCTAGAAATGTTGGCCAGATTCCAATTTATTACAATGTGAAAAATACAGGAAGACCCTATGAATTGAAAGGTCCTGAACAAAGATATCGTTCAAGATACCTCGACGTTTCCAATTCACCACTTTATCCTTTTGGCTATGGTTTAAGTTACACCACATTTAAATACGCCAATTTTGCTGTTGACAAAAAAACTTATGCATTTAAAGAAACCATAAATATTAGCGTAACGGTTACGAACACCGGAACTTTTAAGGGGGAAGAAATTGTGCAACTCTATATGAGAGATATGGTAGCGAGTGTTACTCTTCCTCTTAAAGAACTTAAACGCTTTGAAAAAGTCATGCTGAAACCGAATGAATCAAAAAAAATAACTTTTACGCTAACTTCTGATGATCTTGCATTTTACACAAAAGATATGAGTTTTAAAGCCGAAGCTGGTGAATTTAAACTTTTTGTGGGAACCAATAGTGAAGCATTGATTGAAACAAACTTTACGCTGAAATAAAAATTATTAATTGAATCAAATCCAAAATAGCAGTTTTAACAATAACAAAAACCGAATTTTATGAGAACTTTTAAATTTAAACCAACTAATTTATTACTTGTTATTCTGTTGATAATAAGTATGGCATCATGTGATGAAAACACCTTTTATCCTTTAATTGAATCTATTCCTTGTGAAACTCCGGAAACTGCAGATCCTTCCATTATCAATGATTTTGAATGCCAAGACAATATGTTGCTTTCAGGTGTAGAAGCGGTTTTGAATCCGGATGAAGCAGGTGCCAACACAAGCAGGTTCGTCGGAAAATACACCGACCCAACCGGAGCCTGGGATGCTTTAATTGTAGATTATGGCGCTGCTATAAACCTTTCAACAAAAAATACTTTTAAAATTAAAGTGCTAACAAGTGTTGCCGGTACTTTAAAAGCCAAACTCGAAGGTGGAACATCTGGCGGAATTGAAGTGGATGCCACCATTTCAAACACAACCAACTGGGTTGAATATTCCTTCGATTTTAGCAGCCAATTTAATCAAAATCACACAAAATTGGTTTTGTTTTTCAACGCTGGTGTTGATACAAATGGAAGCGATGTTTACTATATTGATGAATTAAGATGGGATACTTCCATAGATCCTTGTGTTGGTGTGGCTGTAGATATACACACCATAAATGATTTTGACTGCCAAAAAAATCAAGATATTCCTGAAGTGACACTTACCGCAACGCCTAACAAAAATGCGATAAACAGCAGTAAATTTGCCGGAAAATATGTTGATGAAACCGGTGCCTGGGACGCTGTCATTGTTGATTTTGGCGCTCCAATAAATTTAACCACCCACAATTCATTCAAAATAAAAATGTATGCGCCAGTTACCGGTACCCTAAAAGCAAAATTAGAA